>Ga0255124_1000412_pt1 | contig 14382 bp, 10 predicted proteins | sample Law_Cont_RepB_8d_FD_188564 | JGI IMG/M metagenome (GOLD analysis project Ga0255124, IMG submission 188564) | Freshwater microbial communities from St. Lawrence River, New York, United States - Law_Cont_RepB_8d | ecosystem: Environmental > Aquatic > Freshwater > River | place: USA: New York... | reverse complement strand
TGCTCGTGCTCGTAATCGAAAGCAACCTGTACGGGTGTTACGTTCGGTCAACTTAAGACCTGACTTTGAATACAACAAAACTGGTTCCGGTATCTGAGTACGAGCACGAGCACGAGCACGAGCACGGGGTACGGGTACGGGTACGGGTACGAGTACGAGTACGAGTACGAGCACGAGCACGAGCACGAGCACGAGCACGGGTACGAGCACGGGGTACGGGTACGGGTACGGGTAAGACAATGGGGAGAAAAACTAAGATTACAAGATAAACGGTTCTTCGGGAATTTTAGTGGCTGGTTTTGATTCGTATCGGTTTTACAGCGCCGTGCTCGTGCTCAGTGAAACGGTGCTCGTGCTCGTAATCGAAAGCAACCTGTACGGGTGTTACGTTCGGTCAACACACGAGCTAACTTTGAATGCAACCAAACTGGTTCTGGTATCTGAGGACGAGCACGAGCACGAGCACGAGCACGAGCACGAGCACGAGCACGAGCACGGGTACGGGTACGGGTACGACAATGGGGAGAAAAACTAAGATTACAGATAAACGGTCCTGCGGGAATTTTAGTGGCTGGTTTTGATTCGTATCGGTTTTACAGCACCCTGCTCGTGCTCAGTGAAACGGTGCTCGTGCTCGTAATCGAAAGCAACCTGTACGGGTGTTACGTTCGGTCAACACAAGACCTGACTTTGAATGCAACAAAACTGGTTCTGGTATCTGAGGACGAGTACGAGTACGAGTACGAGCACGAGCACGAGCACGAGCACGAGTACGGGTACGGGTACGGGTACGACAATGGGGAGAAAAACTAAGGTTACAGATAAACCGTTCTTCGGGAATTCTAGTGGCTGGTTTTGATTCGTATCGGTTTTACAGCACCCTGCTCGTGCTCAGCGAAACGGTGCTCGTGCTCGTAATCGAAAGCAACCTGTACGGGTGTTACGTTCGTTCAACACACGACCTGACTTTGAATGCAACCAAACTGATTCTGGTATCTGAGGACGAGTACGAGTACGAGCACGAGTACGAGTACGAGCACGAGCACGGGCACGATAATGGGCCCGAATCGCAATCCTCTTTGGCCACTACTTTTCCTCAGGAGCCAGATAAACTAAGGTTACAAGGTGATCTGAATTCCAAGCGTATCGCCCGTGCCATGTCCACGGTGGACTTGAAGCTCCCGTGCTTTCAGGTTGCTCAAGCGACTTAAGTATGCCGGCGGTATTAGAAACCTGGGCGGTTTTTGAAATCTCAGCAGTAAACGTATCGGTGGCAGGATTGATTTCGATGGTACATTCTTTGAAGTCGAGCCATTGATCGGTCAAGCAACTCCAGGTTTTGTACACCGACTCTTTGGCGGAAAAGACAAGTCGCTCCCAGGCGATCACGGGGCGCGATGGTTGTTGGCTCGGGAAGGACGGAAGCCTGGATAGACCTTCGCGATCGCGAGGGGTGGAGATCATCTCCCAGATTCCATGCGGAAGGGGCAAGTTTTCTTCGGCATCGATTCCGATCGCTAAGAATTCAGATGCTCGGCCGATCGCTGCTGCGGTGTAATTGCGGCAATGGGTGATACTGCCTTGATACCCTTTCGGCCAGATTGGCCGCCGTGTTGCATGGACTCGAATCGCGATCGGCAACTCGCCGAGCTGCCTGAACGCTTGATGCGCACAGTATCGACCTCGTGAGAATTCCTTCTTCCGTTTTTCAATCGCGTTGCGAACGAATGCAAGCTCCTCCGGAAAACAATCGCACATCGAATCGCCAAGGATAGAGAACACCGACAAGGCTGTTGGCGCGATGTTCTCGATCATCTGGGAATCGCTCCGTGAAATGCACTTCGAAAAACATCGAACGCTAAGAATGAGCTGCTGGATTCAACAGGAATTGCCAGGAGAAGATGCGATCGTTTTGGAAGTGTTTGGCTGATGTAAGTATTTGGCTGTAGTGTACTTGTGACACCCCTTGCGTCAATCCAGCGCCTCATTCACCCAACGGCTCACTGGCCCAAGGCGTTCTGCGGGCACAAATCCCCTAACTGGTCCAAAAGCTCCAACTAAAACGTCTAACTAGGGAGTCGACGGCTAGCTAGAATGTCGGGTAAGTAAAACCGGGCGCTGTTAGAAAACTGGGATACAAGACTTCGGTTCCCCAGGCATACCGTGCCGACGATACGTCGTTTACCCAATTCCGCAAACACCCAACTTGAACTTGATATGAGACACACAAAGATCGATCCCCCACCATTTGTCTCGAATACTTCCGATGTGCATCGGGCTGTTTCCCACATACTCGCTCGCCCTGCTCGCCAAGCCCCAGCGTGGCTGCGACACGTAGGTGTCCTTAGCTTTTTTTCACTAAGCGTTCTATCAGGGGGCTTGGTACGCGCCCAAGAAGAAACGGTAAACACCGAAGGGGTGTACTTGTCCTCAGTAAGGCAATTGACCTTCGAAGGCTCGCGTGCCGGTGAGGGATATTTCAGCCGAGACGGCAAGCAGATGGTTTTCCAGAGCGAGCGTGAAGCTGGCAATCCGTTCTACCAGATTTATCTGCTTGATCGAGAGACGGGGGACGTCGAGCGAGTCTCGCCTGGTCATGGCAAAACCACTTGCGCGTGGATCCACCCTGATGGCGACCGCGTCTTATTTGCTTCTACGCAATTTGACCCTGAAGCGCAGAGCAAGCAAAAGGGTGAGCTCGAGTTCCGCGCATCGGGTCAACAACGCCGATACGCTTGGGACTATGATCCGCAATTCGAACTGGTCGAATGGAATCGCAAAACCGGTGCTTATAAAAAGCTGACCGAAGCGATGGGATATGACGCGGAAGCTTCTTACAGCCCAGACGGAAAGCTGATTGCTTTTTCATCGAATCGGGAAGCTTTCTCCAAACCGCTGACAGAGAGACAAAAGACTCTTTTCGAAAACGATCCTGCGGTAGCTCTCGATCTATACGTGATGAATTCCGATGGAAGTGATGTTCGTCGAATCACGGATGTATACGGTTATGATGGAGGACCATTCTTTTCTCCGGACGGAAAGCGAATTTGTTGGCGTCGGTTCAGCGAAGATGGAGCCACGGCAGAGATCTATAGCGCCAACGTCGACGGCTCGGATGCCAAGCAGATTACCAAGCTTGGTGCGATGAGCTGGGCTCCTTATTTTCACCCGTCGGGTGATTACTTGATCTTCGCGACGAACCTGCAAGGCTTCGCCAATTTCGAACTCTACCTCGTCGACGCTGCCGGAACGAAAGAACCGGTGAGAGTCACTTCGACCGATGGCTTCGACGGCCTACCTGTTTTCACCCCCGATGGCAGCGAACTAGCTTGGACTAGCAACAGAACGGCCGAAAAGAAGTCGCAGATCTTCTTGGGTAAGTGGAATGACGAAGCGGCACGCAAGGCGCTCGGTATCGGAGAGACTTCCTCGCAGAACAGCGGATCTCAAAGCGCTACGGCCATGAAAGATCGCGGTACTATCGATCGCGCTGCGATCGGAGAAGTATCGAGCACGGCGAGCAAGAATGTCAAAGAGACCGACAGCGACTACAAGGCATCCGATATCGGTCGACATGTCGACTATCTATGCCGACCGGAGCTCGGCGGTCGCTTGACAGGCACCGATGGCGAACGACTCGCAACCGCTTATGTTGCAGGTGTTATGTCCGAACTCGGACTTGCACCAGCCGGGACCGACACCTTTGCGAGCTTGCTAAATAAAGTCAACAGTCCTGCCGGCGTTGTTAACGGGGCTGCGCCAGGAGACTCTGACGACGGCTTTGGTAAGTACTTCCATCCATTCCCATACAACGCTGGAGTTGAGCTTCGTGATGCCAACAGTTTGGGAAGCGGAGAGCAGACATGGAAGCTCGATCAAGACTGGCGACCTTTGGCATTTTCCAAGTCCGGTGAGGTCGCTCCAACGGGAGTGGTATTTGCTGGTTACGGCATCGTCGCTCCGGCTGATGGGGAACAAAAAGAGTACGACTCTTATGTGCACTTGGATGTTGAAAACAAATGGGTGATGGTTCTCAGGCAGATGCCCAGCGACGTTACTCCTGAACGTCGCCAACAGTTGGCTCGCTACAGTTCTTTGCGTTTCAAAGCGATGGTTGCAAGAGATCGGGGGGCGAAGGGTTTGATCGTAGTCAGCGGGCCAAAGAGTGGCGTTCGCCAACAACTGGTTCCTTTGCAAAATGACGGGTCCCTTTCAGGCACCAGCATCGCTGCGATCAGTATCTCGGATGAGCTTGCTGAGAAATGGTTCGAGAAGAGTGAAGACAAGCTCGCGGACTTACAGAGTGAGCTGGATCGCGGCGAATTGATGATGGGTTTTGAGTTACCCGAAGTCGAGGTAGCCGCGAACATTGATGTTCAGCCGATCAAGCGGACTGGAACGAATGTGCTGGGTATTCTGCGAGCATCGGATGATCCGAACGTAGCGTCAAAAACACTCATGATCGTCGGAGCGCACATCGATCACTTGGGCGCGGGGGGTAACTCCTCGAGCTTGGCGAAAGAAGAAGAGAAGAACGGAGTGCACCGCGGCGCAGACGATAACGCTTCTGGAGTTGCGGCAATGTTGGAGATTGCACAATCGCTTGCCAGCCAGAAGAAGAGTGGCAAGCTAAAGCTCAAGCATGATATTTTGTTCGCGGCTTGGTCGGGCGAAGAATTGGGGCTCTTGGGCTCCGCTTATTTTGCCGACCACTTCCGCGAAGTCTACCCGCAGTTGTCCGAGGGGATCGGTGCCGAGGGCAAACTGTATCCTGTCGTCATCGCAAATCTGAACCTCGACATGGTTGGTCGTTTGCGTGAAAACCTAGTGCTCCAAGGGATCGGATCCTCACCGTTTTGGAAAGGTGAGATCGAGAAGCGGAACGCCGTGGTGGGATTGCCGATCACTTTGCAATCCGACAGTTACTTACCTACGGATGCAAGTACGTTTTACTTGAAGGGCATCCCGATTTTGTCCGCTTTTACCGGTTCGCATTCCGAGTATCACACCCCTCGCGATACACCGGAGTTGCTCAACTACGATGGAGCGGCACAGATTGCCAAGTTGATGGGACTGATCGCTCGGTCGCTTGGTAGCTCCGAAGAAGTTCCCGAATACACCGAGCAGCGAGCACCGGAAGACCAAGGGGTTCGCGCAGCGATGACTGCGTATTTGGGTTCCATTCCTGATTACGCACAAGGAGACATCCAAGGGGTTTTATTATCGGGTGTTTCCAAGGATGGACCTGCTGCAAAGGCAGGTGTCAAAGCGAAGGACATCGTTATCGAGCTGGCGGGTCGCAAGGTTGAGAACATATATGACTACACCTATGCGATCGAGGCTTTGAAGGTTGGCCAAGAGACCGAGATTGTGGTCAAACGAGGGAGCGAGACGTTGCGAATGAAAGTCACACCGTTGTCCCGCCAATAGCCATTAAGCCTACAGCAAACGCACAAGTAAGCGAGGAAACATGAACCGTTCTTTGCGAACAGGGATCAAGCGAACGGCGGTCAAGCGAACAGGGCTCAAAGGCTTGTTATGGCCTATGTGCTTTGCGATTGCTGCGACTACCTCGTTAAGCATTGTCAAATGGAACTTGGCGGTAGAGAGTCCGCGAAGTTCCCAAGACGATGGCCGAGGGGCTGAAGTTGATCTATTCACAGGTAAACTCGTTCCGTTGCTTGAAGTTCGCGTAGAGGAATCGGCTTTTGAAAAGCTAGAGTCTGAAGAGCGTCCGTATGTGCGATCGGTATTGAAGATTGCTGGTTTGGGTGATGAGCAAATCCCGCAGATGGGGCCTTGGACGATAGGGGTCAAGCTCAAGGGAGCGGCTGGTAGTTATCAGGGACCGTATGAAAAACCAGGACTGACCGTGCGGCTTGATAAGTTCCGCAAAGGCCAATCGCTGACAGATCCGGCAGTGGGCATGGTTCGCAAATTCCACTTGAACAATGCCGTTCAAGACGAGACGTACTTTCACGAGTGGCTAGGGACCGAGGTATTTCGGATGGCAGGATATCCTGCACCGAGTGTTTCCCATGCGGTTTTGCAATTCAACGACTTTGACAGACGTTTGGTTGTGGTCAGGGAAGGGTATGACGAAGGTTTTATCAAGAAGCATGTAGGAGAAGTGGCGGGGAATCTCTACGACGGTGGTTTCTGCCAAGACATCGAGCAAGCTTTGGAAAAGGATGCCGGGGATGGGCCGGAGGATCACAGCGACTTGCGCGCAATCGTCGAAGCGGTGGAGGAACCAGAGTTTGCCCTAAGGCTTGAACGTGTTGCCAAGTTAGTAGATCTCGATCGGTTCCTCACGTTCATGGCGATTGAGCGGTTGATCTGTCATTGGGATGGTTATAGCAATTCAGCGAACAACTATCGGCTCTTTGTGCCGAAAGATGATTCCGGTGATTCGACATCGGGTGCCGTCTTCTTGCCGCACGGCATGGATCAACTCTTTGGTGATTTAGGGATGGACATGTTCGATCCTCATGGATCGATGTTAGCGCGTCATGTTATGAGTTCGAATGAACTACGCTCTCGATATCGAGAGCGGGTGAGAGAAGTTATTCGCTCGATCGATCCGCCGGAGCGATTGCTTGAAAAGCTACAAAGCCGATTCGAAGTAGTGGTAGCGGGTTGCGGGACGCTTGGAGAGGAGTTCGGGAATAGTTTGAGGGATCGCCAAGCAGATTTGGTTGCGCGGATTCGAGAGCGGATCGCTCAGGTCATCGAACAAATCGATGCGCCGGAGCCTTTGCCGCTTGAAATTGCTGCAGGAGAAAGCCGTCGCCTGGAAGGCTGGTATCCGGTTTGCGACATCGAAGAGATTCGCGCAGAAGTCCGCTCGATGGATAGTGTAACTGATGCTTTGCACGTATCGGTGTCTAAGGGTAGCGAAGGCTTTGGCAGTTGGCGGGCGGGTTTTCTGTTAGCCCAAGGTCACTACAAGATTCGGGGTCGTTACAAAGTTAATCGGCTGCGATCCATTTCCTCGGAGGCACAAGAGACGTTGCTTATCGCAACAACGTTTCAAGAAGAATGGTCCAAGTCGAGGGGGCAGGGGGAGTGGCAGGAGATCGAATTAGAATTCCAGGTGATTGAAGATCAGAGGCCGGCTGAAGTTCTCATCGGGATCCGTTCGAAGGGTGGTGGGGAGTTGTGGGTGGATCAAGAGAGTTTTCGGATTGAGCGAATCGCCGAATGAAAGCGGAATGGCGCGAGCCATCCGGTGACTCAAGCGGAATGGCGCAAGACATCCGGTGTGTCGCGAGAGCTCACCGTCACCGGGCTGCTTGCGCAGCTCCGCTTAGATTGGAAGCGGTGCAAGTCATCCGGTGATTCAAGCGAAATGGCGCGAACCATCCAGTGACTCAAGCGGAATGGCGCGAGCCATCCGGTGTGTCGCGAGAGCTCACCGTCACCGGGCCGCTTGCGCAGCTCCGCTTAGATTGGAAGCGGTGCGAGTCATCCGGTGACTCAAGCGAAATGGCGCGAGCCATCCGGTGTGTCGCGTGAGCTCACCGTCACCGGGCCGCTTGCGCGGCTCCGCTTAGATTGGAAGCGACGCAAGTCATCCGGTGATTCAAGCGGAATGGCGCAAGTCATCCGGTGTGTCGCGCGAGCTCACCGTCACCGGGCCGCTTGCGCAGCTCCGCTACAGTTACCGAGCCGCTTGCTTTGGGCGGTGCGTTTTAATGCATATCCGAGAGAAGTTTCGGTGGCCAAGCGGCCCGCAAAGCATTGAGAACGGCGAGCACATCGACGACTTCTTGAAAGATCGCTCCGGAGACCGGGTTCAGTAGGCCGAAGCAAGCTGCGAGCATTGCGAGGATGCTCAGCGCCATTCCCCCTAATGCACTCTGCAAAACGATCGTGCGCATACGTCGTCCGATGTGCATGAATTCATCGACTTTGGCGAGTTTGTTATCCATAACAACCACATCGGCGGCTTGTGCCGTCACGTCGCTGCCTTGTCCGATCGCAACTCCAACACTAGCTGCCATCATTGCAGGTGCGTCGTTGATTCCATCTCCGACGTAAAGCGTTTTAGCTTGTTTGGTTTCCGCTCGAACGATTTCGAGTTTTTGTTCAGGGGACTGTTGTGATAGAACCGTCCCGATCCCGACTTGTTCGGCCAAGTATTTGACTTCGGATTCGCGATCCCCGGAGACGATCATCGTTTTGGTAATACGGTGGTTACCGGCGAGATGATTGACGAAAGCTTTAGAGTCAGCTCGCGGAGCATCGTGCATTTGATAGGTTGCAACGTAAGTTCCATCGAGGAGGATAACGCATTCGAGTCCGGACGAGGTCTGAGGCATGTTGTTTAAACCGGAAGCTTGGTTTTCCAATGCCTTTTTACGGCTGGTGACCGTAATGCGGTGCCCATCGACGAATCCGGTCAATCCTTTGCCAGGCTCTTCGCTCACACTGTTCGCCGGTAGGGTAGGCAAGTGTTCGAGTTCTGCGGCTTTGAGGATCGCGTTTGCCAAAGGGTGTTTCGAGTAACGTTCGATGCTTGCGACGAGCGACAAGATTCTATTCGCTTGATAGTTCGGCGCAACGACTTGTTTCGTCAGTGTCGGTTCGCCATAAGTCAGTGTCCCGGTCTTGTCAAAGATCGCTGTGCGCACGGAAGGGACTTGTTCAAGCGCGACGGGATTCTTTACGATGATCGATCGCGAAGCGCAAAGAGAAATCGATCCGAGGATAGCGATAGGAATTGCCAGCAGCAGTGGGCAGGGGGTTGCGACGACGAGGACGCTGAGGAAACGAGAAGGGTCATTGGAGAGGGCCCAAGCGATGGTGGCGACTAAGAGAGCAACGGGGGTAAACCACGCCCCGAGTTGATCCCCAAGTCGTCTCATTTGCGGGCGTGTTTGCTGGGACTCTTGCATAACCTCCATGATTCGCGCGTAGCGGGAATCCGAAGCGACATGCGTCGCTTCGATGACCAGCACACCGTCTCCGTTGACAGCACCGGAGATCACATTCGACCCTTTGGTTTTCGTGATCTTAAAGGGTTCTCCTGTGAGATAAGACTCGTCCATCACGCTATGACCTTCGATGACCAAACCATCGATAGGTGCGACGTCGTGAGGATAGACAACCACAGCATCTCCTACTCGAAGTTCGGCAAGCGGTACCGTTTCGATATCGGTCGAATCAGGTTTGTCGGCGCGTCGTCGGTGAGCCACAGCGGGAAGCCGTTTCGCGAGGGCCGAAAGGACACTTGAAGCATTCGACAGAGCGTAGCTCTCCAGGGCTTCGCCACCCGAGAGCATCAGCACGATGATCGCTCCGGCGAGGTACTCACCCAACAGGATCGATACGATGATGGAGATTCCGCCGAGCAGATCGGCTCCAAATTTGAATTTCAGAGCACCTAGAAATAGTTCCGAGACAAGCGGAATGCCACCGACGAGTAAAGCGATCCAAAGGGGCCAGTTGGGATTTAGTCCCCAGTTCGCAAGCTGAAAGTATTGGATCGCTAGGTAAGCCAGGATGCACAAGAGTGCCAAGATTGCGATGAGTGTCGTTCGCCATCGCGACCAGGCTTGGGTGATTTGCCCGATCGAAGAGATTTGTCCGTCAGTGGTTACTTTAGAGCTTGGCTCAGACATGCATCAATCGTTTCATCTCTCGCACGGCTTCTACCATTCCAACGAGAACGGCGCGGGAGACGATACTATGACCGATATTGAGTTCCCGCATACCTGGAATCGCAGCTACGGGCTTTACATTTTGGTAGGTTAGACCATGTCCAGCGTGGAGTTTTAGTCCAAGGTCGAGGGTGCGTTGTGCAGCGTGTTCGAGCCGTTGCAGTTCGCGAAGTTGTTCTGCACCGCGAGTTTCGGCGTAACTTCCCGTATGAAGTTCAACGGCATGGACGCCGAGTTCTTTCGCAATGTCGACTTGTTCGAGATCCGGGTCGATAAAAAGGCTGACGCTGATGTTTTTTTGGTGTAGGGCGTCGATCGCTCTGCGCAACACGTCGGATCTTGGGCGTAAATCAAGCCCACCTTCGGTGGTAACTTCTTCGCGTTTCTCCGGAACCAAAGTGGCTTGAGCGGGGAAGATATCGCAAGCGATCGAGACGATTTGCGGAGCGCAGGACAGCTCGAAATTCATTTTCGTACGGATCGTCTGTGCCAGGAGCATCACATCGCGGTCTTGGATGTGCCGGCGATCTTCGCGCAAGTGCACGGTGATGGAGTCAGCTCCGCCGAGTTCGGCCAGCACGGCGGCGGCGACCGGGTCGGGTTCTACCGTCCGACGGGCTTGGCGGACTGTGGCCACGTGGTCGATATTAACGCCGAGTTCTACCATGGGAGAGTTTCGTTAGAGATCGATGGTTGGTCGCTCGATGGTGAGCGGCTGAACTCTAGTTTTACTCAAGGGAGTCGGGAACTCGCAAGGGGCGCGATGAAAGCGACACGCTCTGAGGGCGTTTATTCGCACCCAGAGCGTGTCCTTTCCGCCGTGAAAGATGGGCCTTACCTGATGGGGAGGTCTGTCGGTTTCGTCGGTTTGCCGTCAAAGACGGGTACGACTTGCGACGCCACTAAGATCACGGTTTCTCGTTGAGACTCAAGCAAATGCATTTGGCGTGCCAAACACTTCGGAGATCGAAAAAAGCCTGAGAAAGGCTTAAAACAGGGCGATTAGGGGGTTTAGAGCGGGGACAAAGCCAAGGGATCTGGCTGGGATTGTAAAAATTACCAATCCCCGGCGTGTAGAGATGCTTGGGATGTTATTTTTACAATGGAGTTTTTGGGAAAGATTTGAAACACGGGGTGGGTTTTGAAACACAGAGACATCTGAGGCACGGAGAAAGACCGGAGAGAGAACCGAGAAAGACCGGAAAAAAGAGTAGGGGAGAGGAAGAGTAGGGGAGTGGAAGGGAGAGGGAGTAAAAAAGAAGGGGTAAAGAAGGGGATAACCAAATGGGATAAGGTGGGGGCACGGGGATTAGTGACCAATTCGGGCCGTGAACACTTTTTGGTCTGCCGGCTTCCTCCGTGTCTGTGTGACTCTGTGTTTCCAATGTCCTCTTTTCCTGCTTTGCATTCTCGCAAGCACCCAGAAAATCAACTCTATCCAAAATCGGGATGGGTAATCATACTAACGGGCCCCGGAGGAGGCCCAAAATTCTATCCCCCGTCTTTAAGATAAATCTTTCCGATGCATTCTAGTTCTCGAACGAGCCCCACCCGTATTTGTTGTATTGGCGCTGGTTATGTTGGTGGCCCAACGATGGCGATGATCGCCAAACAGTGTCCGGATATCCCTGTAGCTGTGGTGGATTTGAACCAAGCTCGGATCGACCAATGGAATTCGGATGAACTTCCGGTCTATGAGCCGGGCCTTCAAGAAATTGTTGCCGAAGCTCGCGGTAGGAACTTGACGTTCTCGACCGATGTAGAAGGGGCTATTCGCAGCTCGAACATGATTTTCATCTCGGTTAATACACCGACGAAGATGCATGGTATTGGAGCAGGCCGAGCCGCGAACCTAGAATTCGTCGAGAAATGTGCTCGCAAGATTGCTGAATGTTCCCAAGGGCACAAAATCGTTGTCGAGAAGTCGACGTTGCCTGTGCGGACGGCAGAAGCGGTCAAGCGAATCCTAAGCAGCGCGTCCTCAGGTGCTACGTTCGACGTCTTGAGCAACCCTGAGTTCCTCGCGGAAGGAACTGCGGTAAGCGATCTGCTCGCACCCGATCGCGTTTTGATCGGCGGTGAATCCTCGCAAGCGATCGAGCAGTTGGCAAGCGTCTACGAGAGGTGGATCCCTCGCGAGAAAATTCTCACGACGAACTTGTGGAGCAGTGAGCTTTCGAAACTGACGGCCAACGCATTCTTGGCTCAACGCGTCTCATCGATCAATGCGATTTCAGCATTGTGTGAAGTCACAGGGGCGAACGTTGACGAAGTTGCCAGAGCGATTGGGACCGACTCTCGCATCGGTCCGAAATTTCTGAAGGCATCCGTCGGATTCGGCGGCTCCTGCTTTCAAAAAGACATCTTGAACTTGGTCTATCTGTGCGAACACTTTGGATTGAGCGAAGTCGCCAAGTATTGGGAGCAAGTCGTTGTAATGAACGACTACCAAAAGAAACGGTTTTCGACCCGAATGGTTCGAACGATGTTTCATACGGTATCGGACAAGCAGATTGCGGTCTGGGGTTTTGCTTTCAAGAAGGACACGAATGACACGCGGGAATCAGCGGCGATTTATGTCTGCCGAGATTTGCTCGAAGAAGGGGCGAGATTGATGGTTTACGACCCTCGCGTCAACGAGAAACAAATCCGACAAGACTTGATGAACGTCTTCAAAGCTTCCAGCGGTGAAGTCTCGGAGCGTCATCGACTGTTGATCGAGAAAAACGTGACTGTCGTCAAAGACGCTTATACTGCCGCTAATCAATCCCACGCGATCGTGGTTCTTACCGAATGGGATGAGTTCAAGAAACTCGACATGCAGCGTGTGTATGATCAAATGCATCGACCTGCATTCGTCTTCGATGGACGCAATGTACTCGACGCCCAGGCGATGGAAAAAATCGGTTTTGAAGTACACGGTATTGGCCGCTCGTAATCACGGTATTGGCCGCTCGTAATGTTGATCGTTCGTAGAGCATCGCAATCTCCCGGGAGCTTTTCATGATCGCTTGGCAACTTGTCGGTAGCACTTCAAACGAAAACGGCTCTCTTGCTGGTGGCCATAGTTCGACGCCGAGTTCATCTTCAGGTTCGACGCAGACTTCGAAGCTAAACACCGTACCCATCTCTCAAGAGCCTTGGAGTACTGAGGTAGCAACAAGCGAAGGGGTGTTTCGCATTCGCTGGGAAGCGTCGAATAACGGCAAAGCACTTGGGATGAAATGCTTGACCGTCGAGACCGACAAGCTTCGCACCGTGATTCTTCCCTTCCGAGGGATGGGAATATGGAAATCATGGGCAAGATCTTGCGAACGAAGTGCCAATCAGGCAAACGGGAGCAATTCAACGGATAACGACTGGGTGGAGTTTGGTTGGAGCAGTCCAGTCCAAGGCCCAGTACACCCAAGCCTAGTGCCGATTGGAGACCCATCGGGAATCGGTTGGCTAGAAGGCTTCGATGAACTGCTGGTGCGATGTGGATTGCTCAGCAATGGCGCACCGGAATTCGATGCGGCGGGTAAGGTCGTTTATCCCGTGCATGGCCGAATCGCAAATCTGCCCGTTGATTCGATGCGGATCGAAGCTCATCCGGAGGCGGGTTATCTCGATGTAATCGGCGTAGTTAGCGAATCCCGATTTCTTGTTTACAGTCTGTCACTTGAGTCTCGCATCCGGTTCCACATCGGTTCGAGCGCGATAGAGATTCATGATACGGTTACGAACGTGCGATCAACTCCAGGATCGATGCAATTGCTTTACCATATCAATCTTGGACAACCCGTCTTGCAATCTGGTTCGAAAATCGTCGCTCCCCTAAATCGGCTTGCTCCTCGCGACCCGAGAGCCGCAGAAGGGATCGGTCACTGGGATCGCTGCAACGGCCCTCAAAGTGGGTATAGCGAACAAGTCTACTTTGGCGATCCAGCTTGCGATTCAAATCATTGGACCCAAGCGATGCTTTGCAATCACGACGAAACACTCGGGTACGCGGTTCACTTCGAGAAAACGACTTTGCCCGTCGTGAATTTCTGGAAGAACACAGCGAGTGTTGAGGATGGCTACGTCGTGGGAATTGAACCCGCGACTGGCTTTCCCAACAACCGAAGCTTTGAAGAACGCAACAACCGCGTCGTTCAATTGCAAGGTGGTGAGTCCCGAACATTTCGATTGAAACTCGATCCGAGAATCGGAGCTCAAGCCGTCCTGGAGAGCAAGCAAGCGATTGAGAAGCTGCAAAGCAAGCCTTGTTGCGTCGAGAATTTGCCTGTGTCTGGCTGGTCCACCTCTGCCGAGTCGAACGCATAATGTCCTCATCGGACGCGAGTACACACGGCACTGCGCGTGCAGGATCGCACGACAATACGCGTGCCGAGAAGCACGACAATGCGGGTGCAGGAACGCACGACACTGGCAACGAAATTCTCCTGGATGCACCTCGGGAGAAAAGTGTTTCGATAGGATTTAGCCTTTCTCTGCTGATCATCGCCTTTATCGTTCGTCTTGCGATTGGATGGTCGATGAGCGGTTCGCTCGACTCCGACCCTGATGCTTATGCAACCCTGGCAAAAACTTGGGCGCAAACCGGTACCTATGGTTTGATCGACCAAGCTGGTGTAGCGCTTCCCACGGCTTATCGACCAGCGATGTATCCTTGGATTCTAAGCTGGTTCATTCTTGCGACGAATTGGAAGACATGGATCGTTCTCTTGCATGC
>Ga0255124_1000407_pt1 | contig 14463 bp, 9 predicted proteins | sample Law_Cont_RepB_8d_FD_188564 | JGI IMG/M metagenome (GOLD analysis project Ga0255124, IMG submission 188564) | Freshwater microbial communities from St. Lawrence River, New York, United States - Law_Cont_RepB_8d | ecosystem: Environmental > Aquatic > Freshwater > River | place: USA: New York... | reverse complement strand
AATCAGGTACGACAGTTCTGGAGTGGCTTGAAAGTGCTTGCTTTCCCGCGGCAGAATCCAAGCCGTAATGCCGTTAGCGGCATAGACTTCCGCAGCCAATTCGGCGAACGACCTACTGGAAACGCCCATGGTAGGGTTGGGCAGTTCGGGGCAGTACTGGTGGCGGGCATCGTTGAAACGGCGAACATCGTACGCCAATCCAACCTGAAGGGTTTTGCCCGGAAACCGTTGGCGAAGATATTCGCAGTGGCCTTGAACAGAGGCACCCAGAGTCCAGTTGTTCATGCGATTAGGGCCAATCCCCACCGCACCACGACGGCCGCCTGTTCCAAACGGCAAGATCTGGAAGAACCGGTCAACCAAACCGGAAAATTGGCCCGTTTTCACCATCCACTCCAGTTGCGGACGGTACTCGGCAAAATCCGGATCTGTCAACCACCGTGTCAGATGCGCCAAAGCCGATGCCTTGACGGGAGCAGGGGCCTCAACGGCTGCAAAACCTTCCGCAACGACTGTCAACAGTTCCATGGATGAACACCTCGCCATGATCTCGCCATTCGGCATCTGCCGATCGATGGTAAATTAGGGAATCAGGATTCAGGAAAACATGCAAGCTGAGCGGGTGCCATGGAAACACTGACGTATGAGTATGACATTGTGGTGGTGGGAGCAGGCCACGCTGGTACAGAAGCGGCAGCAGCGGCTGCGCGCATGGGACTGCGCGTGTGCCTGCTGACCATGAATGCAGACTCTGTGGGCCAGATGAGTTGCAACCCGGCCATTGGAGGGGTTGCCAAGGGCCAAATTGTTCGCGAGATCGATGCTTTGGGCGGTCTGATGGGTGAGGCGATCGACGCCACAGCCATCCAGTTCAGAATGCTGAACCAAACCAAAGGCCCGGCCATGCATTCGCCCCGGGCACAGGCCGATAAGCGGCTTTATCAAGCAGCCATCAAACTGGCTATCGAGTCTCAGCCCGGCCTGACTTTGCGACAAGAAATGGTGGAGGGGCTGGAACTCCAGCGGGATGCGGACACCGCGACTTCAACATCCGGCCAGCGGGTTGTGGGTGTATGGGCACGGGGGGGCATTCTTTACAGAGCGCGCGCCGTGGTTCTGACCACTGGAACATTCCTGAAGGCGCTCATGCACACGGGCGAAGCCAAAACCATTGGTGGGCGGGCAGGGGACCAATCTTCCGTGGAACTTTCCGAGGCACTCTCCTCGACAGGGTTCCAATTAGCTCGGTTTAAAACGGGTACACCGTGCCGGCTCAACGGTCGCACCATCGACTTTTCGCGTCTGGAAATCCAGCATGGTGATTCGAACCCTCGGCCATTCAGTTTCAAAACAAAGAAGATCACGCAAAGCCAAATACCGTGCCACATCACGCACACGTCTCCAGAAGCACATGCGATTATCCGGGCAAACCTGCACAGGGCGCCCATGTACAGCGGACAGATCAGCTCCCGGGGCCCTCGGTATTGCCCTTCGATTGAAGACAAAGTGGTTCGATTTGCCGACAAGGAAGGGCACCAAGTATTCCTTGAGCCGGAGGGGCGAACAACGCTGGAGTATTACTGCAACGGGATCAGCACAAGTTTGCCGAAGGAAGTGCAGCAAGCGATGCTGCGTGTGATTCCCGGTCTAGAACATGCTGAAGTGATGCGCTGGGGCTATGCGGTAGAGTACGATTTCGCCCCACCTACCCAGCTGCATCCAACCCTCGAAACCAAGCATGTTGCCGGACTTTATTTCGCAGGCCAGATTAACGGCACAACAGGCTATGAAGAAGCTGCCGCTCAGGGACTGATGGCTGGAGCCAATGCCGGTTTGGCGGTCCTAGGGCGAGAGCCCATGATCATCGACCGCAGTCTAGCTTATATCGGAGTGATGATTGACGACTTGGTCACCAAAGGTGTTGATGAGCCTTACCGCATGTTCACAAGCCGGGCCGAATACAGGCTGATGCTGCGTCACGATAATGCGGACAGGCGATTGACCCCCATAGCCGCCCGATTTGGTTTGGTTGGACAGGATCGAGTATCAGCACTGACCGACAAGGAAAGCCAGATTGCGCGGCTAGAACAGTTATCACGCAGCACGCGAATCGAAGGAATCAGCTGCTTTGACCTGTTGCGGCGCCCAGAAACACAATGGGAAACAGTCGCCTCGGCACTGACTGCCCCAATGGACATCTCTGGAAACTGGGATGAGACAGCAATTGAACAACTGGTTCTGGAAGCACGCTACTTGGGCTACATCAAACGTCAGGGTGAGGAAATCGAACGGTTCAAGAAACACGAAAATCTGTGCATTCCTCCACATTTCCAGTTCGAAGGCATTGTTCAACTACGGGCAGAAGCCCGCGAAAAGCTTTCCCGCATTCGACCAAGAAGTCTGGGGCAGGCAGGAAGGATCAGTGGAATCAACCCTGCAGATTTGGCTGTTTTGCTGCTTTACCTGAAATGACATGGTGGCCAAATCCACACAATGCGAAGGATACGTTAACTTTGAGGGAAGCATTGAGGTTGACATGGCGGGGTAAGAAATTAGGATCAGGCTAGATGGGGCAATCCGGGAAAGACTACAGTCTGTACCTGCGTTGCCGCCAGTATTTTGGGGGACATGGGTAGAGGTATCTTCTTACCCATGTCTCGTTCAAGCCAGTCGCAGCAATGGGCTGTGGCGGCCGTGGCCCGGATCCGTGCGGAACACTCCAGGACGGAGATCTTCACTATTCCTGACCACCCGCTCCCGTTGAGGGGACACAGGAATTTCAGTGAAGGTAGTGCAAGAAAGGAATCAGTGCAGCATGAAGACTGTCTTCACGACAGGGGAAGCCGCGAAGATTTGCAAAGTCAGCCAGCAAACCATTATTCGCTGCTTCGATAACGGCCAGTTGAAAGGCTTTCGCGTTCCCGGTTCGCGGTTTCGGCGCATCCCGAGGGATCAGCTTTTCAAGTTCATGAAGGACAACGGGATTCCTACTGATGCCTTGGAAACAGGGAAACGCAAGGTTTTGGTCGTCGATGACGAGATTGCCTTGCTGGAACTGATTTCCGGCGCGTTGAACGACGATGGCCGGTTTGAAACACGTACCGCCAGCAATGGGTTTGATGCTGGGATGATGGTGAAAGAATACCGTCCGGACATCATCATCCTTGATGTCATGCTTCCCGACATCAACGGTAAAGAGGTCTGTCACCGCGTCCGAGCTGACAGCAGTCTTGAAGATGTCCGTATCCTGTGCATTAGCGGCATGGTTGAAGACGATAAGATTCAGGAGCTCAAGCTGGCCGGTGCGGATGACTTCCTGCACAAGCCTTTCGAAATGGAAGCACTGATCGAACGCATGTGCACCCTTCTCGACATGGCCTCGCACGCTAGGGCTTGAATTTCGATTCCGCTGGGCATGGAAGCCCGCCGGGTATCCGTTTGGCACGGAGGCTAGCAGTTTTGGCCCCCTTTAGAATTTCCCCGGCATCCGCCCAGCGGATGCCCCGATCATTCGCGGGGGGTATCCCCAGCCTGACCTATTTCGGCGATATGCTGGAAGCTGGCCATGGCGACGGTATAACCCGGGGTCCGATTCAGGATCCTGTGTGCCTTGCACTCTTGGTAGCCAGCGACCGTTCGGTAGGAACGTCTGCTGAATCCCTTTCCAAAATACCTCCGCTGCCGATTCGGTTTCTGGAATCTATTGAAAGACTGATCGCTGATCGTGCGTCTCATCGCTCGGCTTTGGAGTTGAACCGTTGCTCTGTTTTGCGAACGCAAATTTGGCATCAGTGCCGAATCGCTTGGCAACTTGCTGCCATGGGACGATCTGCCGATCCGGATGCCGCATGGAACGCCGCTGTTCTGGCGTCGCTAGGGTGGGTGGTGCTGTTGAACGAAGATTCGTATTCAACTCTGGCCCAACTTGAAAAGCTTTCGCTTCCAAGTGGACCATTGGGCGGAAAGCAATCAGATCATCCGCATTTGAACGCTGCGCGAGCATTCTGCCTCGCGCACGACCTTCCAGCATGGTGCCTCGCATGGACCACTCGTATGAATTGGCCCGGTTCGGTTGCTGCTCTGGACGGAGTTAACTCTCCGTTATGGCATATTGTCCGTATTTCCTCTTACCTTGCCGCTGACGGAAAAACCACCTTGACGGGCGTCGATGCTCAGGGGTTTCGCGACTCATGCCAGGCTTTGGAACTGAAAGACAACGGACCGTGGCGGGAAGGTTTAGTCCAACGGTCTATCCGAGCATTTCCAGACTTTCCTGCCATGGCAACCGATTATCCCGAGGCAGACCACCGGTGGCTGCGTCTGGCTTTAGGCCAAGCACAGGGCAGGGCGCAGGCTGTATGTGAAGGTCAAAACGGTGTATGGCAGAAAGAGCGCGATATTGCGGTTAACGCCTTAGCCACCATGCAACAGGCGTTCGACTCGCTTTCGTTTGAACGCGTCATGGGAGCCATGGCAGAATTCACCGCCGGTGCTGGGCATGAAATCAATAATCCATTAGCCATCATTCAGGGGCGGGCCCGCCAGCTTCATCGAGCCGCCGAAACTATGGTTCGCAAATCCTCCCTGACAGAATTCCGAGGCTACTTGGAAAACATGCAGGATCAATGCCGCCGCCTGCACTCTCTATTGCGCAAGCTGATGCGATTCGCGCGCCCGCCACAACCAGTTCCACATGCCGTATCGGTGCAGGACCTGCTGCAACAACTCGCTGCATTAGGTCGCGGTTTGTCTGGTGAAACCCAATTCGAATGGGATGAGGCCCAAACCACAGCCCACCTATTTCAAGCCGGTCCTACTGATATGGCGCTTTTGACCGAAGCCTGGCGCGAACTGGTTCTCAATGCAGTGCATGCTGCGGGCCCCGCAGGGCAGGTTCGGATGACTGTTGAATATGACAAACCAAGGCTATTGATTCGGCTCTCGAACAATGGTCCTTGCATAGCACCTGATGACCGCCCGCATCTGTTCACGCCCTTTTTCTCATCAAGGCAAGCGGGAAGGGCACCGGGCCTTGGTTTGCCACTTGCATGGAGACTCCTCGACACGATGGGCTCCCAGTTGTCGCTGGAATCTGCAGGTGATTCATCCCCGGTTTGCTGGCTTATTTCAATTCCCGGGCAATTCCCAATACCACAGGCAGGCTCTCCTGAACTGCATGGGCAGCGAAACGCCGCTTGATTCCATTAACGATTCCACATCAGACTATCGCCTCACTGGTGGGTGTGGAGGAATCAGCGTGGATCTGCTCAGTTCCAGAATTGAAACACTGGGCCATTCAGACGTTCAGCGCTTGGAAATGGGTGCGCCCATTCTCCTCCCAGCTCATTTCAGCCATCCGCGGATTCCTGCCGATTTGCGCGCTGTTGTAGAAAAGTGGCCAGTTCACGGATGGGGCCGCAAGCACCCTTCGTGGGCTCCCCTCACTAAACAGGTTCATCCCAACCCGTTGCGGCCGTACGCAGGACAATCCGATTTCATCGATATTTTACAAGCGTTCCAGCAAGCCGCTGAGGATGCGATCCTTCGCATGGTTCCCGCATGGCGCGGAGCGTTGACTCCAGACAGAGTAAGCTGGCGACCGTTGGAACTGTCCACCCGTCGTGTTCGCTGGAATGCCCGCGACGATCTCTTTCATATCGATCATTTTCCCACACGCCCTACCGGTGGACGTCGTATTGTCCGGTTTTTCTTCAATGCCTGTGACGGGGAGGATATCGTTTGGTCCTCGACGTCACCGCTGAAGAAATTAATTGAGGATGGGAAAGCATTTGGACAACCTCAGGTATTTCAAGATATGGCAGGGCTTCGTAGGCAAGCTGTTCGGAACCAGCCATGGTGGAGTGGTTTTCAAAGACAAACAGGTTTGCACGATGCCGTGGTCAAGCTGGTTCACGACCATCTGAAACGGGACGAAACCTTTCAGGAAGAAACCGTACGCAAACTGCGTTGTTTTACCCCAGGTTCTGCATGGTTTGCGCTCACGGACAGCTGCTGCCATGCGCTGCTGCGCGGCCGTTGGCTGGTTGATATCACTTGGTTTTTAGAACCAGACGCCTGTCAGTTTCCAGAATTGCTTCCAACAAACCTGCTTGGCACAGTGAGCAGTCCTCGCTCCAAAACCCTTTTGCCTCTCGACAAAGCCGCTTGATTATTGGACGATAATCGCAGGCAATATGCGAGTATCGTCCAATGCCTGCTTGGTGGCGCGAGTTACTGTCGTACATCTCCCCAGAGCGTTGCCACGCCTGCCTAGGTCCAGTTCAGGAAGATATTGTCGAGCATCAGTTCTGTGTGAATTGCACTTTCGAAATGACCAAAGGTGCAGGAATCACTTGCTTCAGGTGCGGGGCAGAAGTAGCCGCTCATATCGAAACAACATCTGGTTGCTTAGCCTGCCTGCGCGATCGTTTTGCATTTGATCAAGTTCTGCGGATGGGGCCTTATGATGGCCTGCTGCGCGAAATCGTTCTCAAATGTAAACAATCAAATGGTGAAATCTTGGCTGAGGCCGCTGGTTACCATTTTGGTTGCAGCCTAAAAAATAGTGCCGGATTGGAACTGCCCACAGCGATTGTCCCCGTGCCAAGCCATTGGACACGCTTGCTTTGGCGAGGACATAATCCAGCCCTTGGCGTGGCACTTGGGCTGGCACGCGCCCTTAAAGTTCAGTGCTGCCCGAATTGGTTGCGCCGCACAAGGCCTACCCCACGACAAACGACGCTGACACCAAAGCAACGACGCCTCAACCTGCATGGAGCTATCAGGCACGATGTTCCGGTCCGGGCCAAAGGTTGTACGGTTTGGATTGTGGACGATGTGTTGACAACGGGAACCACAGCATCGGCCAGCAGCAGGGCACTTCTGGATGGCGGTGCTGGGAAAGTTGTAGCGGTTGTATTGGCGCGAGGAGGCTGATTGGCTGCGCCGTATGCAACAAGCACTCGCTGGCAAACCCCTTAGCAACCGATTAGAGGAATGAAACTGCCGATTGCACCGCCATGATCCCCCCAAATAAGGGGATTATTGTGGTGCATCCATTTGACCAGGTCTGGCAAGGAGGCCAGTCTTGATCGCGCCCCTTCGATATTATTCCGCCATTGAGCGGAATCCTTTCAATTGCCTAGGGGCAACTTGGGGAACACCTATTATGCATCGACTCTGTCTCGCCATCTTGGCGGGGCTTGCCCTCGCCTGTCCGGCCAGCGCCTCGTCGTGGGCCGATGGTCTATTCGACGACCTGAACAAAGATTTTGGATCCGTGCCACGTGGCCCGGTTCTACAACACAATTTTGTAATCAAGAACACCACGGCCCAAACAGTGACATTTGGGGCGGTGCGGGTTTCTTGTGGTTGCACCAGCACCCAGCTGATGAAAACTGTCTTGAAACCGGGCGAGCAGACAACGCTCAACACACGGATGGACACCAGCCGCTTTCGCGGTTCAAAGACGGTGACCATCTACGTGCAAATTTCGCGGCCCGAAAGCCAGGAAGTAAGGCTCTGGGTAAAAGCCAACGCACGCGAAGACGTTGCCATTACTCCGGAATCAATCGACTTGGGTACCATTCGGTCTGGTGAAACACGCACTGCCAAGGCCCAAATTCACTTTTACGGCGGGCAAGGCCTTGAACTGAGCGAACCGCAGGCTTCATCCGGCTATCTTGAACCTAGCATCAAACAATTGCCGGGTTCGGAGCAGGAAAAAATCTACGAGGTCAGCGTGGTGGTTCGCCCGGACCTTCCCGCAGGCCGTTGGTATGCCGATATTTGGGTTGAAACCAATCTTTCCCAAATGCCCAAGCTAAGAATTCCGCTGAACGTTGAGGTGGAATCGGAGCTTGTCGTAAGCCCCGGTGAGGCCTCGATGGGAGAATGGAAAGAAGGGCAGGACGTGGAACGAAAAATCATCATTCGATCTGGCAAACCGTTTAAGATTGTGCGATTCGAAAACGAGTCAGACACCCTCCATGCACGTGCCAGCAGCCCGGATGCAAAATCCGTTCATGTGGTGACGGTTTCTGCGAAAGGGTCCAAACCCGGTGACGTCGACACCATGTTGAAGGTTCATACCGACTTACCAGAAAATGGCGTGGTGACTGTTCCTGTAAGGGGCAAAGTGGTTTCTCGTTAAACCCCATTCTTGTTTCGCTTGCACAGGGGGGTAGGCCAAACGGTTGGTTTGGCCTACCCCCCTGTTGCCTTTGGAAAACGCTCAGATTCAATCCGGAACCGTCCCCAAAGGAATGCCAGTTGCTAATCTAAATCTTGTTGCTGTTTATCAAGTTCATTCTCCCTCCCGAGCTGAAGACATGCCGATGCGTTTCAAGAAACTGATGGTTGCCAATCGAAGCGAAATTGCGATCCGGGTTTTTCGCACGGCACATGAGCTTGGGCTGAGAACTGTTGCTGTTTATTCGCACGAAGATCGATTCGCGCTCCACCGATTTAAGGCAGACGAAGCTTACAAGGTCGGCAAGGCCGGCGAGCCAATCCGTTCTTATCTGGACATCGAGGCACTGGTAGACCTCGCAGTAGCCAACGGCGTGGACGCCATTCACCCGGGATACGGGTTTCTCTCGGAAAACGCCCGTTTCGCAAAAGCAGTCCGTGCCGCAGGCATTGCCTTTGTTGGACCAAGAACCGACATTCTCGAACACCTTGGCGACAAGGTAATTGCCCGTGGAATTGCAGATAAGGCCGGCGTACCAATATTGGCCGGGTCGAGTGAAGCGATTCAATCCGACGCCGATGCTTTTGCCCTAGCGGAAAAACTGGGTTATCCCGTCATCGTGAAAGCATCGATGGGTGGTGGCGGACGCGGGATGCGAGTCGCCACTTCCGCAGACCAATTGCACGACGCTCTTGATCAGGCCCGACGTGAGGCAGGTACAGCTTTTGGCGTTGCTGACGTGTTCTTGGAAAAATTCATCCGCAAAGCCAGGCACATCGAGGTGCAACTGATTGGGGATGGACACGGCGGCTTGGTGCACCTGTTTGAACGGGATTGTTCAGTTCAGAGGCGTCATCAAAAAATTGTGGAAATAGCACCCGCTGTTGGTCTTGAACCAGCACTCCGTGAACAGATTCTGGAGGCCGGCCTTGCAATCGGGCGCGCAGTCGGCTTGGACAACGCGGGAACGGTCGAATTTCTCGTGGATGCTGAAAGCCAAAAGTTTTACTTTATTGAGGTAAATCCTCGAATTCAGGTCGAGCATACCGTCACAGAAGAAGTCACAGGCTTCGACATTGTGAAATGCCAGATCCTGGTCGCGTCGGGATCGCACCTAGCCCATGCGGAAATCGGATTGGGTGATCAAGCCTCGATCAAGACCAACGGATTTGCCATTCAATGTCGGGTAACCTCTGAAAATCCCGCTAAACAATTCTTGCCGGATTATGGCCGCATCACGAATTACCGTTCATCTGGCGGGATGGGTATACGTCTCGATGCCGGATCAGCGTATACTGGCGCAGTAATCACCCCATTTTACGATTCTCTTTTAGTTAAAGTGACAGCGCGTGCCCTTGATTTTCGTGAAGCCACACGCCGGATGCTCCGCAGCCTTCAGGAATTCCGCGTAAGAGGTGTTCAGACCAATATTCCGTTCCTGATCAATCTAGTGGGCCACCCAAAGCTGCAACAAGGCGAATGCACGACCCGTTTTATAGATGAAACTCCATCCCTATTCGAACTACCGATTCGTCAAGACCGCGCCAGCCGACTACTCCAATATGTCGCCGAAATCATTGTTAATGGCCATCCGGAAGTAAAAAACAAGCCCGCCCGTCGTTTGGCGCCGGCTGACGAACCGCGGTTGCCACAAGCATCCCACTTATCCAAACCGTTGCCCAAGGGAACCCGTGACAGGCTTCTGGAGCTGGGAGCTGATCAGTTTTCCAAGTGGCTGCGTGCGGAAAAGCGATTGCACATAACCGATACAACCTTCCGCGACGCGCACCAATCGCTATTGGCAACCCGTTTGCGTACGCGCGACATGGTTAGAATTGCCCCTCATTACGCAATGCATCACGCAGACCTGTTCTCGCTGGAAATGTGGGGTGGGGCCACATTCGATACTTCCATGCGCTTCCTGAAGGAGTGCCCATGGGAACGTCTGGCGACCATGCGCGGCGCCGTACCCAACATTCTTTTCCAAATGCTTCTCCGTTCCGCCAGTGCTGTTGGCTACACGAACTATCCTGATAATGCAGTTTATGCCTTCGTGGCAGAAGCCGCTGATGCCGGTATCGACCTTCTGCGTGTATTCGATGCCAACAACGGCTTGGACAACCTCACGCTCGCAATCGAGGCGGTTAGGCGAACCAACGCGCTCTGCGAGGCGAGTATCTGCTACACGGGAGACATTACGGACCCCAGCAGAACCAAATACACTCTGAGTTATTATGTCGGCCTGGCAAAAGAGTTGGCTAAGCGTGGCGCCCACATTATTGCCATCAAGGATATGGCTGGACTATGCAAACCCCTTGCCGCAAGGCAACTGGTTCGCGCGATTCGATCTGAAGTAGGCCTTCCCGTTCATTTCCACACGCACGATTGCTCGGGCGGACAATTGGCCAGTTTGATGTTTGCTGCGGACGAAGATGTTGATGTTGTGGACGTTGCCATGGCCCCTATGGCAGGGATGACCAGTCAGGTATCGCTGCATGCGCTTGTTGAATCCATGCGCAGCCACCCGCGCGATACGGGCCTAGACCGGACCCACCTTCTTGAAACTGCCGATTACTGGGAAAAAACCCGCGCAATGTACGGTATCTTCGAGACCGGCCAGCTTGCTCCCGGATCGGACATTTACGAAAATGAAATGCCGGGCGGGCAGTACACCAACCTCTTTCATCAGGGATCGTCACTTGGATTGGCATCCCGCTGGCGCGAGGTTTGCCAGATGTACGCTGCGGTCAACCGGCTGTTTGGCGACATTGTCAAAGTAACTCCAACTTCCAAAGTTGTTGGCGACATGGCCCTCTTCATGGTTGGGAACAACCTGAGCCCTGCTGATATCCTTGAAAACAAACGCGATCTATCATTTCCCGAGTCTGTGGTTGAATTTTTCGAAGGGCGCCTCGGCGAACCACCCGGTGGATTTCCTGAACCCTTGCAGTCGATCATCCTGCGTGGAAGAAAACCTTTGGCAGGTAGGGCAGGTGCTTTGCTTCCCCCAATTGACTGGGACAAGGAACGTATCGATTGCGAAAAGGCTTCCGGTGTTCCCGCAACCAAGCGCGATCTGCTAAGTTATGTTATGTACCCAAAGGTTTATCCCGCGCTGGCAAAGCATCGAACAGCCTATTCCGACACAAGCGTGCTGCCTACCCCCGTGTTCTTCCACGGCCTGCTTCCCGGCGAAGAAGCAAGCATTGATATTGAAAAAGGAAAGACACTGATCGTTAGGTTCCTGACAGTAGGCGATCCACAGCCTGGCGGTACCCGTACGGTATTTTTCGAACTTAACGGACAACCTCGTGAGATTGTCGTTGTTGACGAATCGCTAGCCGGGAAGGGCACTTCCCGAACCAAAGCCAACCCCGCAGATCCACGGGAAGTTGGAGCGCCCATGCCCGGCTCTATTTCTAGAATTCTCGTTGGGGCTGGAGAATCCATTGCCCCGGGTCACAAGCTATTTACTCTTGAAGCCATGAAAATGGAAACAACTGTTTTAAGTCAGGCCGCTGGCAAGGTTGTGGAAGTGGTTCTTCCTGCCGGAACTCAGGTGGACAGTGGCGATTTAGTGCTGAGATTGGCTTAGTACCCCTCCGCTGGCATTTGTCACGGACGTGCTTTCAATGCCATGTGCGTGGATTGCGAAGCCGGGGCAAGCCAATTAGAATAAGACCGAAGAAACCGGAAGAGGCCGAATCATGTCGATCCCGAAACTTACCATCATCAAAGGGCCGGAAGAGGGCCGTTCCTATGATTTGAACAAGGAACAGATGAAATTCGGCAGGCAGGTAACCTGTGACATTGTCATCCCGCTGACATCTGTAAGCCGTGAACATGCCCAAGTTGTCCAAAACGAAGGAAAGTACTTCCTTGTGGACAATGGCAGCCGCAATGGAACGTTCTTGAACAATAACAAGGTCGATGCCAGTCAGGCCCGAATCGAACTGAAAAACGGCGACAAAATCCGTATCTGCGACATGGAGTTCATGTTCAACTCCGCCGCGGGTGGCGATACCACAGATGCCGGTATCGACGAAGAGATTGATGAAACCGAAAACCCTGAAGATCAGCCCAATATCGAGTCTTCAGTGGCAGCTAGCCAATTGATCCTTGAAGCCCAGCCAGCTGAAAAACTGCGTGCTTTGCTAGAAATCAGCGCCAATTTAAGCAAAACCCTCGACCTTGATCCGCTTCTTCCCAAAGTAGCTGAAATCTTGTTTCAAGTATTTCGGCAAGCCGATCGTTGCTTTGTGATTTTAGCGGAAGACGGCCCCAACCCACGTTTGATGCCCAAAGTGGTTAAAACGCGCCGAGCACAGGACGAATCAGGTGCGCGTTTTTCACGGACTATCGTCAAACGCTGCCTCGAATCGAAACAAGCTTTCACCGCGGACGACGCCAGCCGTTCAGATGCTGTTGGATTAAGCCAGAGCGTTGTCGATTTCAGGATTCGTTCCGTAATGTGCGTTCCCTTGATCGGACCATCTGGCAAGGCCTTGGGAGTAGTGCAACTCGACACTCAGGACCGTGCCAAAAAATTCACGCAAGACGACTTGAAGCTTCTTTGGTGCGTTGCCAATCAGGCTGCCATCGCAATGGAAAATGCGCGCTTCCACGAACGAACAGTTCACGACGAACGGGCACGGGCAGCACGTACAGCCGACATGAAACTGGCTCGTGAAGTTCAAGCCAGTTTCCTTCCCGAACAAGAAGCGGAAGCTAGCGATTACTACTGCAAAGCGTATTACAAGTCGGCCCAGGAAGTGGGCGGCGATTATTATGGATACACGAAACTTCTTGATGGTCGATTGGCTGTAGCAATTGGGGACGTTGCCGGAAAAGGTGTTCCCGCAGCCCTGATCATGAGCAAGGTTTCGTCTGAAACCCGATTCTGGCTTCTGAGCGAGCCGGACCTCCCCACGGTTGTCTGCAGGATTAATTCGGCCCTTTATCCAGCACTTGAGAAACTTAGTAAATTCGTCACGTTTGAGACAATGGTTATCGACCCGGTTTCGCACAACATCCAGATCGTAAATGCCGGCCATATGGTTCCACTTCTGGTACCTGCCGATGGGAGTGCGGTTCGCGATGTGGTTAGTGATGAAATCACGGGATTACCTTTGGGTGTGGCCGACGAATATCCTTACGAGGTTAAGGACTTCTCCATCCAACCTGGTGATTGCCTGCTGCTATATAGCGACGGCGTAAGCGAAGCCATGAGCGTGAAAGACGAAGCTTTCACGACAGATGCCATCAAAAAGACCTTGGCAGCCACACCTGTCAAAGATCCTGCATCACTGGTCGAGAATTTGCGCAAAGCTCTCGATGCTCATGCTGCAGGACGTGAATATCCGCATGACGACATTACCATTGTTTGTGTAGGACGGCGGGCCTGATCGGCCGACTCAGTTCAGGGTCGCGGAGCTCGAAAAAATATGCGTGCTATTTCAAGTTCTACACCGATGGCGTTTCCAGCTCGTGGAAAAACCGCGCCCAAAAACGAAGTGCGGCGCCAGCCACCTTACAATGTAATATTACTCAACGATGACGACCACACTTATCGTTACGTCATCGAGATGCTACAAAAAATCTTCGGTTTCCCACCAGAAAAAGGATTCCAAATAGCCGAGGAAGTTGACCGCACTGGAAGAGTTATCCTGCTCACAACATCCAAAGAGCACGCCGAGCTTAAACAGGACCAAGTCCATTCATATGGACCTGACCCTTATCTCGGCCGGCCTTGTTCCGGCTCCATGACATGTGTCATTGAGCCAGCAGTATAACAACTCAATAGAATATGAGAATCAGGTATCCGTCATCAACGCGAACCAGCCCTAATGCGGGTAATAGCTTCGCTGATAGCCAACCGGACTTCTGACGATGAATCATCAGAAGCGGCATCAAGCGCTGCCAGTGTTTCGTCGGCCAATCCCCCAAAACGACCCAATGCCCTTGCAGAAGCTGTTCTCACCTGTGGATTGGCATGCTTCAGATTTGCGGCAACAGCAGGCAAAGCAGGTCGTGCGGAACGGCCAACGGCTTCAATAGCCTGAATAACCGCCAACCGAAAATCAGCATCCCCTTCTACAACCATGGCGGCCAATGCCGGCACAGCCTGCTGCGCATCGGGTCCAAAATTTTTGATGACCGCAACAGACTGAATACGAACATCAATGTCCGCATGCGCCAACAGCGCGACAACAACAGGCAAGATTCTCTGAATCTGTCCGGGGGCGATTCGTGAAAGCACTCGGGCAAGATTC
>Ga0255124_1000406_pt1 | contig 14521 bp, 12 predicted proteins | sample Law_Cont_RepB_8d_FD_188564 | JGI IMG/M metagenome (GOLD analysis project Ga0255124, IMG submission 188564) | Freshwater microbial communities from St. Lawrence River, New York, United States - Law_Cont_RepB_8d | ecosystem: Environmental > Aquatic > Freshwater > River | place: USA: New York... | reverse complement strand
ACCGAGAACAGCACGACTTTTTTGCCACTGAAGAGTTCATCTGTAGAAAGGGAACCAGGTCCCTTGTCGGTCATCTGGCCAAACGAGCCCGCGGGCATGTTGTCACCGGTTTTGATCGTCACGTAAGCCTCCTGTCATGCTGAATTGAACGAGGCCGCATTCTGCCATCGCAGACCCTGACGGCGATAGCGCCGGCGCGCGTCAAATCACCCGATCGGGCGGCGCTTCTCCCGCAAAAAATGCCTCGAGATTTGCGAGCACTCGCCGCCCCATCGCAATCCGCGTGGCGGTCGTCGCGCTGCCGAGATGAGGCAGCAAGACCACGTTCTCCAGATCGCGCAAAGCGGCCGGCACCTCGGGCTCTGCGGCATAGACATCGAGCCCGGCGCCGGCGATGCGTCGCTCCGCCAGCGCGACTGCGAGGGCGGCTTCGTCCACCACGTCGCCACGGGCGGTGTTGATGAGCAACGCGGAAGGCTTCATCAGCGCGAGGCGCTCGGCGTTAATGAGGTGCCGGGTCGCAGCACCTCCCGGACAGTGCAGGGAGACAAAATCAGCCTCGGCCAGCAGCTGCTCAACGCTCGCGCAAGCGGTGGCGTTCAGCTGCGCGACCAGCTCGCCCGGCGGCGGGCGTGGGGTCTGAAACAGGATTTTCATCCCGAAACCCAAGTGCGCGCGGCGCGCCACGGCCTGCGCGATGCGGCCAAAGCCGATGAGGCCCAGCGTTTTGCCAGTGACTTCGGTTCCTAGCAGTTGAGTGGGACGCCAACCGTCCCAGCGCCCGGCGCGAATTTCACGTTCCCCTTCACCCGCCCGACGGGCCGCCATGAGGAGCAGCGTGAGCGCCAGATCCGCGGTGGCGTCGGTCAGCACGCCCGGGGTGTTGGTTACGGCAATCCCCAAGGCCTTGGCCGCGTTGAGATCGATGTGATTGAAGCCCACACCGTAGTTGGCGATCAGTCGAGTACGCGGCCGGGCGAGCCCGAGCACGCTGGCGTCCACTCGATCGGTGACGGTGGGACACAGCGCGTCTGCGGTTTGCAGGGCGCGCTGCAGTTGGTCGGCGTCGAACGGTGTGTCGGTGAGGTTTAACACCACATCGAAACGCGCCGCCAGTTCCGCCTCGACCTCCGCTGGCCAGCGACGCGTCAGGACGACGCGGGGTTTGCTCACTGCAAGCCTGCTCAGCCGGTTTTGCGCGCCGGATGCGATTCGCGCAACCAGGCCTGCGCCGCCGCCACGCCACTGCCCAGCGTGACTTCCACGCCGGCGTCCTGCAGCGCCATTTCAACGCCGGACAGCGCGCCCAGCAGCATCAGTTCGTTGAGGTCGCCGAGATGGCCGATACGGAACACCTTGCCGGCCACATCCGCCAAGCCCATCCCGAGCGAGAGGTTGTAGCGTTCGTAGGCGAGATTCACCACCAGATTGCTATCGATCCCGGCCGGGACCACCACGGTGCTGACCGTGTCGGAGTACAAAGCCGGATCTTTCGCGCACAGCGGCAAGCCCCAGGCCTTGACCGCGCGGCGCGTGGCCTCGGCATAGCGATAGTGGCGGGCGTAGACGTTGGTCAGGCCTTCCTCCAGCAGCATGTTGACCGACTCGCGCAGGCCGTGGATGAGCGTCATCGCCGGCGTATACGGAAACCAGCCCGCGGCGTTCGACTTCAGCATGTCCTCAAAGTCGAAGTAGTAGCGTTTGAGCTGCGCGGTATGACGGGCATTCAAGGCTTTCTGGCTGGCGCAAACGATGCCGAGACCAGTGGGCAACATAAAGCCTTTCTGGGAACCAGCCACGGCAAGGTCAACGCCCCACTCGTCCATCTGGAACTTGATGCAACCGATGGCGCTCACGCCGTCCACATACAGCAAGGCCGGGTGATTGAGTTCATCGAGAATCGCACGCACGGCAGGAATGCTGCTGGTGACACCGGTGGCGGTTTCGTTGTGCGTCACCAGCACGGCCTTGATGGTATGCGCCGTGTCGGCGGCGAGAATTTCGCGATAGCGCTCGAGCGGTACGCCGTAGCCCCACTCCACTTGTTCGATGTGGGTGTCGAGCCCAAGGCGTTTGCACAACTCGCCCCACAGATGACTGAAGTGGCCGAAGCGCGCATTGAGCACGCGGTCGCCGGGCGAGAGCGTGTTGCTGATCGCCGCTTCCCAACCGCCGGTGCCCGACGCCGAGAAAAGAAACACCTTGCCGTCTTTGGTGCCAAAAACCGTTTTCAGATCTTCAAACAGCGGCAACACCGTCTGCGGATAGTCGGCGCGACGATGGTCTTCGAGCGGCACGTCCATGGCGCGGCGAATGCGCTCGGGGATATTGGTCGGACCAGGAATAAACAGATGATTACGGCCAGGCATGAGAGACCTCCGGTGGCGTGTAGGTGACCGGTAATCGCTCTCTCGCGGCGGCAGAAGGATTACGGCGCGGGCTGGGAAAAGGGACGAAGCCCCATGAACAGGCGGGCACTCTACACGCGGCCAATGCGGCGCGTAAACGCTTCCACCCGAGTGGCGTCAGGCGTCCAGCGCCTGACTCAAATCACGGATCAAATCGGCAGGCGCCTCAAGCCCCACCGACAGCCGCACCAGTTCTTCGTTAATGCCCATCGCTGCTCGCTGTGCGGCGGTCAGCCGACCGTGCGTGGTGGTGGCGGGATGCGTGACGATGCTGCGCGTGTCACCCAGATTCGCGGTGATGGAGAAGAGTTTAAGGCTGTCGATCAGTCGCCAGGCAGCGGCGCGCCCGCCTTTGACTTCAAACGACACCACTCCGCCAAAACCGGTTTGCTGACGGGCCGCGAGGGCGTGTTGAGGATGACTCGCAAGTCCGGGATAAAACACCCGCGAAACGCGCGGATGCTGTTCCAGAAACGTCGCCAGTTCCGATGCGTATCGACTGTGCGCATCCATCCGCAGCGTGAGCGTTTCGAGGCCCTTCAGAAACACCCAGGCGTTGAAGGGACTCATGCTCGGTCCGGCCGTGCGCAGGAACGGAAAAAACTTCTCCTTCACCAGCGCGGCCGGCGCCACCACCGCGCCGCCCACGCAGCGGCCCTGGCCGTCGAGGAACTTGGTCGCCGAGTGCGTCACGATATCGGCACCGAGCGCCAGTGGACGCTGTAAGGCCGGGGTGCAGAAGCAGTTGTCCACCACGCAGAGCGCGTCGTTTTGATGGGCCAGTTCGGCAAGCCACGCGATATCCGAAATTTCGGTCAGCGGATTAGACGGCGTTTCCAGGAACAGCATACGGGTGTTCGGCCGCATCGCCGCCGCCCAGGCCGCGTTATCGGTGGGGCTGAGGAAAGTGGTTTCGATGCCGAACTTGGCCAGCATCGTGAACAGACCAACGGTGGTGCCAAACACGCTGTGCGAACACAGCACGTGGTCGCCGCTGCTCAGCAAGCACAGCGCAGTGGTGAGAATGGCGCTCATCCCGCTGGAAGTGGCGATGCAGGCTTCGCCCCCTTCCATCGCGGCGAGGCGGTCCTGAAAGGCGCGCACGGTGGGATTGGTGAAGCGCGAGTAAACGTTGCCTTCTTCGGTGCCGGCAAAACGCGCCGCGGCCTGCGCGGCGTTATCAAAGCAGAAGCTGGAGGTGAGATAGATCGGGGGGCTGTTTTCGTATTCGTTCCCGGGTTCAACCCCGGCCTGACAACCCAGTGTGGCCAGGGCGAGCGCCCCGGCAAAATCCTCATTGGTCATGGTGCGTTTATCTCGCCTCGGCGGTGGTACCGGCGGACGTGTGCAGGTCTTGAAGCGAGTTGCTCACCGCCGCCCGTTTGGCCTTAGCCTCATCGGAGCGTAGCGATTCAACGTGATTGAGATAGCCCTGACTGACGTCGCCGGCAACGTATTCGCCGTTGAAGCAGGACAGGTCGAAATGTTCGATCAGCGGATTGCCCTTGCGCGCGCATTCGACCAGATCGCTCAAGTCTTGGTAGATGAGCTTGTCGGCGCCCAGCAGTTCGCAGACTTCATCGACAGAGCGTCCGTGGGCAACGAGTTCTTCGCCGGTCGGCATGTCGATGCCATAGACGTTCGGGTAACACACCGGCGGCGCGGCAGACGCCATGTACACCCGATTCGCGCCCGACTCGCGCGCCATCTGGATGATCTGGCTGGAGGTCGTGCCACGCACGATAGAGTCGTCGACCAGCAGCACATTACGCCCCGAGAACTCGAGGTCGATGGCGTTCAGTTTCTGGCGCACCGACTTACGGCGCATGGCCTGCCCCGGCATGATGAACGTGCGCGGGATATAGCGATTCTTGATAAAGCCTTCGCGGTAATCCACACCCAAACCATGCGCGAGTTCCATCGCCGCCGTGCGGGCCGTATCGGGAATTGGAATCACCACGTCGATGTCGTGGTTGGGCCACTCGCGGCGAATTTTGGCGGCCAGCGCCTCACCCATGCGCATTCTGGCGCGATGCACCGAAACGCCGTCCATGATGGAGTCCGGACGGGCCATGTAAACCAGCTCAAAAATGCAGGGCGAGAGCTGCGGGCGCTCCGCGCACTGGCGGGTGTGAACCTCGCCCTGCTCGCTGATGAATACCACTTCACCGGGCGCGATATCGCGTTCAAGCTCAAAGCCCAGCACGTCGATCGCGACTGATTCAGACGCGATGATGTACTCCTGACCTTCGGCCGTTTCGCGGCTGCCAAAAACGATGGGGCGGATCCCGAACGGGTCGCGGAAACCCACGATGCCGACCCCGGTGATCATCGCCACCACCGCGTAGCCGCCGGTGCAGCGCTTGTGCAGTTTCGCGACAGCGGCAAACACGTCCTCCGGGCCGATGCTGACCTTGCCCAAACTTTGTAATTCGTAAGCAAGGACGTTTAACAGCACTTCGGAATCGGAGTCGGTGTTCACATGACGCAGGCCGTCCTGAAACAGCTCGTGCTTCAACTGATCGGTATTGGTGAGGTTGCCGTTGTGGGCAAGCACGATGCCGTAGGGGGAGTTCACGTAGAACGGCTGCGCTTCGGCCGTCGAGCTCTCGCCAGCGGTGGGATAGCGCACATGGCCTACGCCCATCCGGCCTTTGAGATTGAGCATATGACGGGTGTGGAAGACGTCGCGCACGAGGCCTTCGGACTTATGCAGATACAAGCGACCCGCCTCGCAGGTCACGATGCCAGCGGCATCCTGCCCGCGGTGCTGCAAAACGGTTAAGGCGTCGTAGATGGACTGATTAACCGCTGTTTTACCGACGATACCGACGATGCCACACATGTCTGAATTGCCTCTGTCACTATCTGCCGACGGGACCCGCATCGTAACCGAAGTGCCCGGCGAATTCCGGTAACAACCAACCGATAATCCAATGCGCAAAAACTGCAAGCTGCGGTAAGAAAAACGAACTACGCCACCACGCCTCGCTGGGCAAAGGCGTTAAGCCGGCCAACAGCACCAGTGCCAGCACAATGGCGACGCCGCGCAGGGCGCCGAACAGCATGCCGAGGAATTTATCGGTATCGCCTAGGCCACTACTGGCCAGCAGGCGCCCAATCAGTGAATTGAGCACGCCAAAGACAATCAGACTCCCCACCAGCAAGCCGATGAAGGCGATGGCGATGCGCGCCGGCGCCTGGGTAATAACCCCGCTCAGGCGCTCGCCCAGCGGACTGGAGAAGGTGAAGGCTAACCAGAACGCAACCACCCAGGCCAACAGCGACAGGACTTCCTTCACCAGACCTCGAATCAGGCTCAATAAAGCTGAAATGCCGATCACGGACAGAATCACGATGTCGGCGACGTTCACGCGATGCCCCAAGATTCAGTCATGAAGGGGTGCCTTATTCCCGTACCAGAATGCCGCGAAGGTCAGGCGATTTGGCGAGCCGATTGCGCAGATCCAGCGCCGCCGCACGACCGTTCACCGGGCCTGCGCGGACTCGAAAGCTGAGGCTGTGAGCGTCCTTCACCTGCGTCATATGCGCTGCAACGCCGCTGGCCTGCAGTCGCCGCACCAGTAACTCGGCATTTTCCCTGCTCGAAAAGCTCCCCAATTGCACGGCCCAGCGCTCAGCGGTCTCTGTTTGAGCGGCGGCCGGCGCCGGTTTGGGCGGCGGTGCTTCTACTGGCGGAGGCGGTGCCTTGGCTTTCACCGAATCAGGCACGGGCGCGAGGGACTTTTCCTTCGCGGCTTCAGCCGGCCGAGGCTGCGGTTTTGGCTTGGGCGGAGGCACCACGGCACTGCCTGCCTGTGCCACTTGCGCGGGCGGCGGGGGGGGCGCCACCGCCACTGGCGGTAGCGGCTTGCCAGCACTAGCCGTCGCCTCCAGTGTCGGCGCGGACGCATTGAACCCCTCGTCAATTTCTTGAACGACTTCCCCCGGCAAGTGGGGGAAATCCGGCGCCGCCGGCTCCTGTGGCATTGGCGCCATGTCGTTGCGCGGTGTACGCGGCGGGGGCCGATATCCCCCATCAAGCACCATCGGCACGAGAATGACGGCCAGCGCGACCAACACTGCCGCACCAACAAGCCGCTGCTTTAATGCCTGTTCCATCAGTAATCCCGCTCGTGCATTCAGCCGATTCCCTGTTCAATCACACCCAGCACTTCGCCCACCGTCACGAAAGAGCCAACGACGAGGATGCGTTCACCGGGCTTGGCCTGCTCGGTGACTGCCCGCCAGGCGGCGCTGATCGAGTCGTAGGTGGCCGCTGCGGACCTGCGCGTCAACCCCGACCAGGTCGCATAGAGTTCCGCCGCGCTGGCGCCGCGCGCGGCGGCGACACTCGCCAGATGCCAACTGTCGACCACCGGCTCCAGCGTCCGCATCACGCTCAGGCGATCTTTGGTTTTCAGCATGCCCAAGACCACATGCGTACGGGGCACCGGCGGCAGGCTGGCGAGATTGGCCACAAATGCGCTGACGGCCTGCGCGTTGTGCGCGACGTCGAGGATCACCTCGTAGGCGCCGGCAATGCGCTGGAAGCGCCCGCGCAAACTCACGCCGGAAAGTCCCGCAGCAATTTGTTCGAATGACAGGGGATGGCGCGCCTGCAGGAGGTCGATGACCTTCAGCACGCCGGCCGCGTTCCGCAATTGGTAAGCGCCCAGTAGCGCCGGACGTGGCAAAGCCTCCAGCAGCGTCTCGCCGGACCACCATTGCCAGGTGTGGGCCTCTTCCGTGAAATGAAAGCCAACCCCCAGCACCGACAAGTCGGCGCCTACGGCGTGGGCGCATTCATGCAGGCTCAGCGGCACTTCCGGATCGGAGCACACCGCCGGCGTATGCGCCCGCATGATGCCGGCCTTTTCGCGGGCGATGGCTTCGCGGGTGTCCCCCAGCCATTCCACGTGGTCGATATCCAAAGTGGCGATGATGGCAACGCTGGGATCAACAATGTTAACGGCGTCAAGGCGCCCGCCCATGCCGACTTCGAGAATCATGATGTCGAGCTTGGCGGCGGCAAAAATCACCAGCGCCGCGAGCGTGCCGAACTCGAAAAACGTGAGCGGCGTGTCGCCCCGCGCGGCGTCGACCCGCGCGAACGCGTCGCAGATCAGGTCGTCATCTACCGGCACACCGGCTACTTTGATGCGCTCGTTGTAGCGCAGAAGATGCGGCGAGGTGTAAGTGCCCACCCGATAACCGGCCAGACGGTAGGTGGTGTCCAGCATCGCGACTGTTGAGCCTTTGCCATTCGTGCCCGCCACAGTGAGCACAGTGGCGGCAGGCGCCAACACCCCGAGCCGCTCAGCAACCGCCCGGGAGCGCTCAAGACCCAGCTCAATTTCGGTGGGATGCAGGGATTCCTGCCAGGCCAACCAATCCGCGAGGGAGCGCCGTGCTCCCGGCACCGGATCGGCAGACGGCAGGCTCATCGAGCGATCAAGCCTTGACTGCGAGCGATTCGCTGGCCGCTGGCGCCGGGTTGTGCATCAAAATGCTGAGAATGCGCGCAAGCTGAGGACGCAGTTCGCGGCGGTCGGCAATGAGATCGATGGCGCCGTGCTCCAGCAGGAATTCACTGCGCTGAAACCCTTCCGGCAGAATCTGACGGACGGTTTGCTCAATCACCCGTGGTCCGGCAAAGCCGATCAACGCCCCGGGTTCCGCCACGATAACGTCGCCCAACATCGCCACGCTGGCGGAGACACCGCCGGTGGTGGGGTCGGTCAGCACCGACACATAGGGCAGGCGATGGGCGCGCAGCTCGGAGAGCGCGGCGCTGGTCTTGGCCATCTGCATCAACGAGACGAGCGCCTCCTGCATCCGGGCACCGCCGCTCGCGCAGAAACATACGAAAGCGGCGCGTTCTTCGATGGCCCGGCGCACACCGCGCACAAAACGTTCGCCCACCACCGAGCCCATGGAGCCCGCCATAAACCCAAACTCAAACGCACTCGCCACCACCGGCATGCCCATGAGGCTACCGGCCATCACGACGAGCGCATCGGTTTCGCCGGATTCTTTCTGGGCGGCGGTAAGCCTGTCGCGGTACCGCTTGGAGTCGCGGAACTTAAGGAAATCGAGCGGCGTAACCGAGGCGCCGATCTCGACGCCCGAATCGGCGTCGAGGAAATGACCGAGCCGCGTCCGCGCCGAAATTCGGGAGTGATGGTCGCACTTCACGCACACGCCGAGGTTGCGATCCAGCTCAGCGCGATAAAGCACCGATTTGCAGGCAGGGCAGGAGGTCCAAATCCCCTCCGGCACGCCTTTTTTGCCCGCCGACTCGGTCCGAATGCGCGAAGGCAGTAGTCGCTTGAACCAATCCAATTGCGTTTTCTCCTTGCGCAGGCCGTCAGGCGGCCGCGCGAGTATCGTCCATCGCCAGCCGTAGCCCGTGGGCGAAGGCTTCGAGTTGGCTGGCGCCGGCAGACACATCGTTGGCGTTTTCGATAATTTCGATCAGCGCGCTACCGACGATAACGGCGTCTGAGGTGAGGGCTACTGCGGCCGCCGCTGCTGCCGTGCGTACCCCGAAGCCCACGCCGACCGGTAAGCCGGTCGCCGCTTTGAGTTCTGACACGCGCGAAAGGACCGCGGTCGCCTCGGCGGACTTTTCGCCGGTCACGCCATTGACCGACACGTAGTACACGAATCCATTCGCAAACTCGCGCACCGCCGCGACGCGCGCAGCCGAGGAGGTGGGCGCCAGCAGGAAAATCTGCGACAGCCCGGCCGCCCGTACGGCGCCATGCAGAGCACCGGCCTCTTCCGGCGGCAGGTCAACGGTAAGCACACCGTCGGCGCCGGCCGCCGCAGCGGCGCTCGCGAAAATCTCATAACCCATGCGCTCGATGGGATTGAGGTAACCCATCAAGACTACCGGCGTGGTCTGGTCGGTGTTACGAAAGGCTTCCACCAAGGCCAGTACCTTGCGCAGGTTCATGCCGCCGGCCAACGCGCGCTCACTGGCACGTTGGATGGTCGGGCCATCGGCCATCGGATCGGAGAACGGCACCCCGAGTTCGACCACGTCCGCGCCCCCACGCACTAGCGCGTGCATATAGGCCAGCGTGGCATCGGGATGCGGATCGCCGGCCGTGATGAAAGTCACCAGCCCGCTACGACCCTGACTGGCCAGCGCTGCAAAACGGGCTTCAATACGATTGTAAATGGTGTTCACAGCGTCATGCCTTCGCGAGCGGCGACCGTGGGAATGTCTTTATCACCACGGCCGGACAGATTTACAACAATGATGTGATCCTTGGGCAGAGTGGGCGCCAGCTTGGCGACGTAAGCCAGCGCGTGGCTCGTTTCCAGCGCCGGGATAATGCCTTCCATCCGGGTCAAGGTATGGAAGCCCTTCAGTGCTTCATCGTCCGTTACGGCCACATAGCTGGCGCGGCCGGTGTCTTTCAGCCAGGCGTGCTCGGGGCCCACGCCAGGATAATCAAGCCCCGCCGAAATCGAATGCGTTTCGATGATCTGGCCGTCTTCATCCTGCATCAGGTAGGTGCGATTGCCGTGCAGTACCCCGGGGACACCGGCTGACAAAGGCGCCGAATGCCGGCCCGTTTCCACCCCATCGCCACCGGCTTCAACACCGATGAGTTTCACGCTCTCGTCCGCGAGGAAGGGATAGAAAATGCCCATGGCGTTCGAGCCACCACCCACACAGGCGACGACCGAATCGGGCAGGCGCCCCAGCTTGGAGAGACACTGTTCGCGGGTTTCGCGACCCATCACGGACTGAAAATCACGCACCATCGCCGGATAGGGATGAGGCCCGGCCACGGTGCCAATGATGTAGAAGGTATCTTCAACGTTGCTCACCCAGTCGCGCAGCGCTTCATTAAGCGCGTCTTTCAAGGTTTTTGAGCCTGACTGCACCGGCATGACTTCGGCGCCCAGCAGCTTCATGCGAAAGACGTTATAAGACTGGCGCTGGATGTCATGAGCGCCCATGTACACCCGGCAAGTCATCCCAAAACGGGCGCAAATGGTGGCGGTGGCCACGCCGTGCTGACCGGCGCCGGTTTCCGCGATGATGCGACGTTTGCCCATGCGCCGTGCCACCAGCGCTTGGCCGATCGTATTGTTGATCTTGTGCGCGCCGGTATGGTTCAGGTCTTCGCGCTTGAGATAAATCTGCGCGCCACCCAGTTCGCGCGACCAGCGCTCAGCATGGTAGAGCGGCGATGGGCGACCGACGAATTCGGCTAAATCCCGCTCGAACTCCCGGATAAATTCCGGATCGGCCATGCATTCACGATAGGCCGCTTCAAGCTCGGCCAGCGGGGCCATCAGCGTTTCAGCCACGAACTTGCCGCCATAAGGCCCGAAATGCCCGTGCTCATCGGGCAGACTGGTCAGGGGTAGCGCGCCTTCTACTGGAATTTCACTGCTCGCGTTCAAGTGCATTTACCTCAGCGACAAACAATCGCATTTTCGCGGAATCTTTAAGCCCTTTTGCCTGTTCGATGCCACCGCTGACATCGACGGCGAACGGCGCCACTTCCCGGATGGCGCGCGCCACGTTGGCGCTGTTCAGGCCTCCAGCCAAAACTATCGGTTTCGAGCGCTCGGCAGGCACGAGAGACCAGTCGAACGCCTCGCCGGTGCCGCCTGCGAGTTGCGGATGCCAGGTGTCGAGCAACAAGGCACACGCGCCATCGTAGCTAAGCGCCGCCTCGGTCACCGAGTGCCGGTCTTTCACCCGCACCGCTTTGACATAGCTCCGTCCGTATTGTTCGCAGTAGGCAGGCGACTCCTCGCCATGGAACTGTACGAGCGACAGGCCCGTCTGGCCGACAATCTCGTGAACTTTCATCAGCGGCGCATCGACGAACAGCCCCACCGCGCTGACAAACGCGGGCAAGCTGCGAATGATCGCCCCTGCCTCGGCGGGTTCGATATTGCGGGGACTGGCAGGATGAAACACGAAGCCCAGCGCATCCACGCCCAGCGCCACCGCAATCGCGGCATCGGATGCTCTGGTGATGCCGCAAAATTTGATGCGTATCCGTTGATTCATCGCCTTGTGTATCCCGCGCGACCACGCGTTGGTGTGCGCTGATGGCGCCGCCGCATTATCCCGCTTTAGCGCTGAGATGGGTATAAGGAATTACCCGTTAGCCAAGGCAGAAAAGCACCATCGGCACAGGCCGGAAGCTGATAGCGCTCAGGATAGTGCGGGCCCAAAAAATAAAGTCCGCCAGCGGGCGCGGTCATCGCGGCCTGCCGCCGATCGCGCGCGGCCAATACGGCCGCAGCCCAGCCGGGTTCCCGTTCGCCCGCGCCGATTTTCAACAGCACGCCGACGATATTTCGCACCATGTGTTGCAGGAAAGCGTTGGCCGTAATGTTCACGGCGATCCATTCATCCTGCCGGGTCACCGTGAGCTGATGCACGGTCCGCACCGGATGATTGGCCTGACAGCCGGCCGCCCGGAACGAAGAAAAATCGTGCTCTCCAAGCAGGAAGTTAGCCGCCTCCGCCATCCGCGAGACCTCAAGCGGGCGGTGTTCCCATGCGGCCTTGCCATGCCAGAGCCCGGCTCGGCTGGAGCGGTTAAGCAGAACGTAGGTATAACTCCGCGCATCGGCGGAAAATCTGGCATTGAAGTCGTCGGCCACAGCTTGCGCCCAGCGAATGCTGACCGAGCGTGGCAAATGAGTATTGGCGCCGAGCGTCCAGGCGCGAGGGCTACGCTCGCGGCTGGTATCAAAGTGGGCGACCTGACAGACCGCATGAACGCCCGCATCGGTGCGGCCAGCACACTGCACGGTAACGGGTTCATCAGCGACGGCCGACAAGGCGGTTTCAACCGCCGCCTGGACTCCGGGACCATCTACCTGCGTTTGCCAGCCACAGAACGGTTGGCCGTCGTATTCGATGCCTACTGCAAACCGCATGTCGCGCCGGGTTCCGCGCGCCAGCGCCAGAGTGGGGAGTTCAGCTGATCTGGGCGAGCAAGCGCCCCGCTTCGTCTTGTTGGTTCACCGAACCGTCTTGCTTGACTTCGAGCAGGATGGCGCGGGCCGCCTCGTTTTCGCCAAGTTCGATATAGGCTTTCGCCAAATTGAGTTTCGAATCGGCTTCGTCGTCGTCATGGAATCCCGTTCCGGCGCGGTCGTCTTCGCCATGGGCACGACTGGCTGGGGCCGCTGTCGCATGCTCTCCCGTGCGGTCGATGGTGAGGTCGAGATCGAGTGATTCCGCCGAGCCGGTTTCGAATTCAGGCGCAGAGAGGTCGAACTCAAGGTCAGCGGCTTCAAGTTGGTCGCCCGTGCCATTCAACGCAGCGATGGAGGCTTCCAATTCAGCGGACAGGTCCCGCAGCGACGTATCGATTTTTGACTTGGGCACCTCGGCAGTGTCATCAAGATAGAGATCTGGCACTGAAGAGGTGTCGTCGATCGAGAGATCAAAATCGAGCTCGCCGTCTTGATCATCAAGCGTTACCAACTGCAAATCGCTTTCATCCTCGGCCGCCGTCAGGCTTACCGATTCGGGCTCGGGCAGGTCAAGATTGAAATCAAGTTCGTCGACGACTTCACTCCCCGAACCGGCTTGAGACCTCGTCATGACGACCGTTGACTCATGTGCCTGCTCATTGGCTTCATCAGCCAGGCCCGAGATATCGAAATCAAGCGCGCCGTCATCCTCGTGTGCGGCCCCCAAGTCCAACGGAGAATTTGTCGCGTCGAGGTCGAAATCGCCCAGATCACCGATATCGAAATCGATTTCATCGCCGACCGCTTCCGCCGCAGCGGCGTCGAGGCCGCCCCCGGTGGCGGTGCGGCTGAGGCTCTCAGCCTCGGCGTTGCCACTCTCCATGACGTCGAAGACGTCTGCGGTTGAGGTCAAATCCAGCAACTGTCCATTGTCACCAGACTGGGCGGCAGTCTCTTCACCCGAGATATCAAACACGTCGTCAGCAGCCGGCGCGGTAGCACTTCCGGGTGCCAGAAAACCCGCCTTCTCTAGTTTTTCTACCGTCGCGGTGAGGTCCAGAATTTCACCGTCGTCCGACTCCCCGGCGGTGAGATCAAGCATTTCGGGGAACAGCGAATCCGCGGTCGGCGCTGCTTGCGGCTCGCGTTCCATGGTAGTTGCCCCGAAGAGACTCACGTGGGTGGTCTCAATCGGCCCGTCAACCTCATTTGGCCCGTTGGCATCGGCCGTGATGTCCACGATCGCGGCGCTCGCGGCAGCGCTGACAGCGGCGGTAACCACACCCGGTGCAAACAGTTCTCGCTGGGGCGACATCGCGTCCCACATCGCGACCACGCTGGACCACATCGAGTCCTGTTGGCCAAATTTATTGCTGAAGTCGCGCGCGGCTTGCTCGTACGCGGGCAAGTTGTTGGCCGAATAGAAAATCTCCAGCAGGCGCAACTGATAGCGGGGTTCGCTGGGGTACTGCGCAATCACCTTGCGCACCAGCTCTTCAGCCTGATCGAAGCGCTCATACGCCAGATAGACGTTGACCTCTTCCAACGGATCGACGCTAAGCGTTTCAGCGGGAGCCTCAATGGTCCGGGCGTGCGGGTCAGCGATAGCACTGGCAGGCGGCAACGTGTCGGGCAGCTCATCCATACGGAGAGTCTGTGTGCCGTCGTCCAATATCTCGCGCGGACTATCGACAACCGAAGGTTCGACCGCCGCGACCGCCGAGGTCGCGCTCGTTTTCGGCACCTTGGGCGCCCCTGCCCCGCGGCCGCGCAATTTGCTCAAGCCTAAAATCAGAAGTGCTAGCAACGAGCCCAGAATGCCAAAGACAGTGATTGCACCACCGGGAACCAAATCCCGCACCGTCGGCGGCAGGAGTTGGTCAAGGAAGCCCTCGTCCTGTTCAGGCACAACGGCGGGGGCCACGGGCGCCGGGGGCTTCGGCGCGGCCGATTTAGCCGGCGCACTGGCCTCCGGCACTACCGCTGGAGCGGCTGGCGCTGACGGAGCCTCGGCAGCTGGCTCTGGCGCAGCCGGTGCGGACACAGTGGCGGGTGCTTTGGGCTCACTAGCCTGCCCCGGCACGCCGGCTTGGCTGGACTGCAGCTTGGCCAGTTCCTCGTCTTTTAACTGAACCTGCCGC
>Ga0255124_1000405_pt1 | contig 14565 bp, 12 predicted proteins | sample Law_Cont_RepB_8d_FD_188564 | JGI IMG/M metagenome (GOLD analysis project Ga0255124, IMG submission 188564) | Freshwater microbial communities from St. Lawrence River, New York, United States - Law_Cont_RepB_8d | ecosystem: Environmental > Aquatic > Freshwater > River | place: USA: New York... | reverse complement strand
GTTTTTTTTCAAACCCGGTGAGAAGTCTCACCAACCTTTGGCTGAAGGATGATTCTGCAAACCGGCGGGCCCGCCAGGTGAGGGCCGCGCGGTTCCACATTTCCATGCGGGTGGGGTAGGGGAGAATCAGCCCAAACAGGCTTTTTAGCCCACGGCCTTTTTGCAGCATTTCCACCGCCGGGAAAATCAGCTCGCCCGCGTGCTTGCTCACCACCGTTGCGCCCAGAAGCTTGTCGGTGCCTTTGGCCAAGATTAACTTCAACCAACCGAATTCCTCTTCCAGTTGGATGCGATCGGAAGAGCTGGCCGGGATGTGCAATACCTCGTGGGGGATGCCCTGCAGGGTGGCCTCCTGCTCGGTCAGGCCCACCTGGGCGATGGCCGGATCGGTGTGCAAGCAGCGGGGAATAACCAGTGTGTGGGTATTCGATTTACCAAACCCCAACGGGTGGGCGAACAGGGCGTTTTGAATGAGCGCCGCAGCATGTGCGCCCGAGCGGTGGGTGAGATAGGGTGGGCCAATCACATCGCCAGCGGCGTAAACCAATGGATTGGTGGTGCGCAAGAACGGGTCCACCCGGGGGAACAGGCCGTTGAGCTCGATACCCGCCCGCTCCAGATGCAACCCGGCGGTGTTGGGGTTGCGCCCGGTGGCCACCAAAATAGCCTCGGCTTCGAGCGTGTGCGTTGCTTGGGTGCCTTGCTGCAGCAGATGCACCCGAATGCCTGAAGAAGTCTTCTCCACACGCTGAAGGGTCGACTGCGTGCAGAGGCTGACACCATCTGCATGCAGGGTTTGCCCAACCAGTTGGGCGGCGCTCGCATCTTCTCGGGCCAAGATGCTGGGGCCCCGTTCCACCAGCGTGACAGCGCACCCCAAGCGGGCCAGAGACTGCGCCAGTTCCACGCCCACCGGCCCGGCCCCCACAATCACCAAGCTGGCGGGCAGGCGGTTGAGGTCGAAAAAAGTGTCGGTGGTGAGGGGGGAGCATTCCGCCAGCCCGGCAATGGACGGCAGCGCAGGCGAAGCCCCCGAGCACAGGGCGGCCCGCTTGAAAGGGAGGATTATACCCTCCACAGTGATGGTTTTTGGGTTAGCGAAAGAGGCTTGGCCAAAAAACAGGTCTATCCCCAAAGCGTTCCAGCGCTCGGTTTTATCGTGTACCGAGATCTCGAGGCGTTTGTGGCGCAGGTGCAGCCGTGCGCTTTCCAGACGGTCGGCAGTAGTTTTGCCAGCAGAAGACCGGGCAAAGGCTGCCAAGGCCTTCGACGGTACGCAGCCGGTGTTGAGGCAATCGCCACCCAAGCGGTTGCGTTCCACCAGTGCCACCCGCGCGCCCAAGCCAGCAGCGCCGGCGGCGCTCACCAGCCCGGCGGCTCCACCCCCAATCACCACTAAATCGTAGGCCGATTGTGGCTTGGGGTTGATCCAGTTGGCCGGGTTGACATGGGCCAGTAGCGCTGGGTCTGCGTCGAGGGAAAAATCGAGAGAAGAAAAGCTGGCAGTGGTCATGGTGCTCCGAAGATATAGCCGGGAATCTCCAATTCCACTTTGTAGAGCGAGGTTTGGGCGGTGACAAACAGGGTTTTGTTGCCGGGGCCGCCAAAATCGCAATTGGCTGGCTGTTCTGGGAAAACCAGCGTGCCCAGCAGCTTACCGGCCGGGGAATAGACCTGCACGCCGGTCTCGGTGGTGATGTAGAGGTTGCCCTGCACATCCACCGCAAGGCCATCGCCGCCGCCGTTGCCTTGGGGCATTTTTTGGGCCAGTTCGCAGAAAACCCGGCCCACGCCCAACTTGCCCGGGGCTTCTACCGGGTAGGCCATCATGCGTTTTTGGCTGCTGGGGATCACATAGAGGGTGGTGCCATCGGGCGACAGGCTCACGCCGTTGGGGTTGGGAAGGTTGTCGAGCAGCCGGCTGGGCTTGCCGCCCTTGGGCAGGTAGTAGACGCAGGTTTTGCCTTGGGGCAAAGGGGTTTTGGCGCCATACATGGGGTCGGTGAAGTAAATGCCGCCGGTCTTGTCGAGAACCAGGTCGTTGGGGGCGTTGAGGGGTTTGCCGTTGTGCTGGTCGGCCAGCACTTCGCGCCCTGTGCCATCGGGCGACAGCGCCACCAAAGCGCCGTCCATCTCGCAGGCCAAAATGCGGCCCAAGCTATCCACCATCAGCCCGTTGGCTTTGTTGGATTTTTCGCGAAAGACCGAGACTTTGCCCTTGGCATCCAGTTTGTGAATACGAGCGTTGGGAATGTCGCTGAAGTAGAGGTTGCCCAGGCCATCGGCCGCTGGGCCCTCGGTGAATGCGAAGCCGCCGGCCACCTTTTCAACCGGCGATTTTGGGCCAATGTCGGGGATGGGCTCTTGGCCCAAAACAAGCAGCAAGAGTAAGTTGCAAACCATGGAAGTACGGGCTCCAAAGTGGGCTGAGGCGATGTTTACTGCCCAAATAACGGGTCTTGCCTGGGCGATCAGTCTTGACCCGGCCAAAGGGAAGCAGGCAGTCTGTTATCCAAAATACCTGAATGCATGCCCCAAGAGGGTATGCAGTTCGTTTTTGAGGAAAAATGATGCATAAGCTACTGCTGAGATGTTCGCTGCTGGGTGGTTTGATATTAGCTCCAGTGGCGTGGGCTCAAGTGGCTGCCCAGCCGGCGGGCCCGCTAGAGGGGACCTGGGAGATCATTTCGCTGATCGATAACGGCCAACTGGTCGATGCCCAGACTATCCGCGCCAAATTCGACACGGATAGCCGGTTGGTGATTGGCAAGAGCACCGTGGCGATCGACAACCCGGGCCGTCAGCGCCAAATCGCCTATGTGGTCGATACAGCCGGGCCTGGAACAGTCGATCTGGCAGGGGCTGAAAAGCTGGGCAGCAAAGGCATTTACACGGTGAATGGCGATTTGCTGACCTTGTGCTTTGGGGCACCAGAAAGCTCGCAAAGGCCGTCCAGTTTCACTTCGGGTGTGGGTGGCCAGCGCATTTTGTTCGTGCTGCATCGCATCACTCCGCCCACCCCCAACATGCCTATGCTGGTCCCAGGCCAGGAATCGATTATCGGGCCCGATGGCAGGGTGACCACAGTGGCGTCTGGTTCCACTATTTTTGTGGTGCAGCCGCCTAGCGCCACAGCAATGGTGGCAGCACCTGCCTCGGTCCCCGGGCCGGTGGTTAGGCCATCGACTCCCCCGCCCGTCACGACCATAGCCCAGTTGCCCCCGGTGATCGCCCGCGAACAGGTCATTGGCACCTGGGGCCACCAGGACAACGAGCAAATCGACACCACCACCTTCAACCCAGACGGCACCTTCAGCGCCTCGGTCACCTGGAAGCCCGGCTTCCTGCGCACCTTCCGTCAGCCCGAAAAGCGCAGTGGCACCTGGGCCTTGAACGACCGCATCATCATCCTCAAAATCACCGCCAGCACCGACCCCAAGCACGAGACCAACCAAGTGCAATCCTGGCGCCTCGACCGCGTCAACGACTACGAACTGCTCTACTTCGACCAAGATGGCAAAAGCCGGATTGAGTGGAAGGTGCGGTAGGCCAACAACAAGGCAAACTGGCAAAAAGTACAACCATCCCCAAATCAGGGTGCCGCAAGGCCCCCTGTTTGCTTAGGGCAGGGTTACCTTAAAATGAGTAGCTCAAATGTTAAAATAGGCGGCTTTTGTTTGTCAGGCGTCCTTTGGGTTGGCCGAAGCAGGGCTTGAGTGTGAGAAATTGGTTGTGAATGTATGCAAATATAGTTAAGATTAGCTAGCTGTTGTCATTTCAGTGCATGGGTGGGCGGTCTGTTCCGCCCGATGATCCCCCACTTCGGCGAGTGCTTCAGAGTATCTTGGAGGCCCCGATGGGTTATTTGCCACGCCATATTCAGCAAGCTTTGAGGGTGGCCCTTCCCAACGCCCTCACGCTGGGCAATGCCGCCTGCGGCTTCACCGCCATTGTGCTGGCCAGCAAGTCTGAGCCGGGCGATACCGAGGCGATCCGGTATTTGGCCATGGCAGGTTGGTTTGTGCTGGCAGCGATGATCTTTGACCTGCTCGATGGGCTGGTGGCCCGTTTGGTGAATGGCACCAGCGAGTTTGGCTGTCAGCTGGACAGTTTGTGCGATGCGATCAGCTTTGGCGTGGCGCCGGGTTTTCTGCTCTATGCCCAGGCCAAGCAGTGGTCGGTCACGGCTGGCCAATGGGCCTCGCTAGTGGCGGTTTTGTATGTGCTCTGCGCGGTGGTGCGACTGGCCCGCTTCAATGTGGCTCCCACCGATCCGGTGGAGAAAAAGCCCGGTTCATTGGCCCACCATTTCACCGGTTTGCCCTCACCTGTGGCTGCTGGTTGCGTTGCCTGTTTCGCATGGATTGGCCAGGTAGACCTGCTAGGCAGATTGAGTGAATGGGGTGGGTTTCCCGAGGTGCAGCCGTGGATGTTGCCCGGTTGCCTACTGGCTGCGCTACTGATGGTTTCTCCGTTTCCTTACCCGCACTTGGCCAAAGATCTGCTGCGCAAAGGCAGCCGTCAGCGCTTGGTGCTGCCTCTTTTTGTGTTCCTTGGGTTGGCGATTTTTTCCATTCCGGTCGCGCTGGCGGTGGTCTTTTGGGCCTATTGCCTGCAAGCCCCTTCCCGCGCGCTGTTTTTGGGGCTCAAGCGCGCCTTGCGAGTACCAAAACTGAATCGCGATGATGTGGGAGAAGGCCGTTCGCCCTGGAGGCGTGACAGGTAGCTGGGGCCGGTCGATTACAATTGAATCGGGACGGGGCCATTCCCGTCCCGTTTGTTTTTTTAGGGTGTCTGACCATGTTCACAGGGTTGGTGGAGGGGATGGGAGAAGTGGTGCAGGCCACGGCCGAAGGGCCAGGCTTGCTGTTGCGGGTGCGCACACCCTTTAGCCCACCCGTTGCCGAACTGGGGGCCAGCATCGCCATCAACGGCGTCTGCCTGACAGCCATTCAAATTGAGGCCGGCGAGGTTGCGTTTCAGGTGGGCCCCGAAACCCTGGCCCGCACCAATTTGGGCCGGCTAGAGGCGGGGGCCCGGGTGAACCTGGAGCGGGCCCTGAAGCTGGGAGCAGAAATGGGCGGGCACTGGGTGCAGGGCCATGTCGATGGCACCGCTTGCATCGCCTCACGCCAGGCTGAAAAAGAATGGGACATGATCTGGTTCGATTGCCCGGTCGAACTGTCTGCCGACATGATCAAAAAGGGATCGATCACAGTCGATGGCGTGTCGCTCACCCTGGTGGATGTGCGACCGGGGGGCTTTCAGGTGATGCTGATCCCCCACACGCTGGCGGTGACCACATTGGGTACCCGCAAAGTGGGAGAACCGGTGAATATTGAGGTGGACATACTGGCCCGTTATGTCCGCAACGCCCTCGCCAACATGGCAATCGGCGCGACCGGCGGGCCGAAAACAGTTGAAGAGCCATTAAAACCATGGAAGCAGCAGTGAATCAGGAATTGCCCAACCCACGCCAGACCCTTGGCTTTCTCATCAAGCTCTTCCAGCGCCACAATTTGGGCGCGAAGAGCAAGCTCGGACAAAACTTCCTCATCGACCTCAACCTGCTCGATCTGGTGGCTCGCTCAGGGGACCTGACTTCCCAAGACGCGGTGCTTGAGGTGGGCACCGGCACCGGCAGCCTGACCGGGCGCATGTCTTACGATGCCGGTTGCGTCACCAGCGCCGAGATCGACCCCGGCTTCGCGCGCATGGCCCGCGAGCTGCTGGGTAAAAACCCCAAGGTGCGCCTGTTCGAGGGGGACGCGCTGCAAAACAAAAACACGATGGACCCCGAACTGATCGCCGCTTGGAAAGAAAACGCGGCCAACCACGGTTGCACCCGTTTCAAGCTGGTGGCCAACCTGCCTTACGCGGTGGCGGTGCCCGTGATGACCAACCTGCTCATCGATGGCCCGGTGCCCGAGCGCATGGTGGGCATGGTGCAGTGGGAGATCGCCGAGCGCATGACGGCCAGGCCGGGCGTGAAAGAATATGCGTCTCTGGCGATTATTTGTCAAGCATTGGCTGATGTGTCGATTGTGCGCCGCATCCCGCCCCGGTCGTTTTTTCCGCCACCCAAGGTCGACTCGGCCATTGTGCAGGTCGATTCTAATCCAACGAAGCGGGCTTTAGTCGACAAACTGGCCACCCCAACTGTTTCTGGGCCCAGACGGTTGCGTGAATTCTTGCGCGACCTGTACTGCCACCGCCGTAAGAATCTGCGCGGCGGCTTGGTGGCCATGCAGGGCAAAGAACTCACCAAGAAATTCGTCGACGAAAACCTGGCCCTGATGGGCATACCCGGCGAAGTGCGAGCCGAGGCGCTCGATGTAGCCACCCACCTGCGCCTGTGCGAAGTCTTTGGCTAATAATCTTTGGCTGATAGTCTTTAGCTAACAAAGCGAGATGCCGCAGATAAAACCTGCTGCATCTTGCTTTGTATTTCGTAGTAGCTTGATGGCTCAGGCTTAGGGCTCGATGCGCATTTCCCGCACCAGCGAGTTGATTTGCTGCATGCAGGCGTTGATGCCCTTTTCATCGTGCGCCACAGCCAGGCTGCGCAGGTTGGTGGCCTGTTGCGCAAGCTGGGCGGTTGCATCCATGATGGCTTTTTCACGCGAGGCGGGAACCCCGGTGGCTTTGCCCACCAAATTTGCGGTTTGGCCTAACACCTTGCCGGTCTCCTCCAGCTCTTTCCACTTGTTGGAGTAAAAAAACTCGTTGGCCGAGCTGGCCTGGAACCGGGCCCGAACCACCAGATCGCGATAGGGCTGGGGTGGCGAGTTATCGGGCAGGGGAACCAGATTCTGGCTTTCCTGAATCGACTGGCAGCCGGTGAACAGGGCCAAAGTAGCCAAAAGTCCAAAGGACGAAAGGGTGCCGCGCATGGTGTGCCTCCAAGAGAGGTCACCCGGTTGGCCCTGCCGCGCTAGCGGCCATGCACCCCCGGGCGTTCAAACTCCGTGCTCGGGCCAGTACCTGGCAAAGGAATCGCCAACCGGTCCCTGCGGAGCATCTCCTGCTCAGGGATGGGGCGACCTCGCTGGTCGATTCGGACGGGGTTTCCCTTGTGTTTCCAAGGACCCACCAAATCGCACCCAGACACCAGGACGATGCCTGTGGTCAGGATTCCCAGCATTGCCGTAATGACCCGAATCTTCGTCATTATCACGCCTCGGACGCTGTCAAGGAAGGTCGCATCGCTTTTAGGGGCCAAAAAGTCAAGGCTGGGCCATCATAATCCCACCTTGCCAAACAGTAATGTGGGCCCATTTCCTTGAGAAACCTGATCAGTGCTGGTAAAAAGCAGGCATACCGCCTTTCAGTTGCCCCCGGGTTCGCAACACGGGGGGCCTGAGCCTAAATCGGGGTTTCACCCCAGGAATTTGCGCCTTTGGACCTTTTTGGTGATTCAAACGACTACTTTGCCAAGACAAGAATGTCCTTTGGCGAGCACCTCGAGGAGTTGCGTGGCCACCTGTGGCGCGCGATTCTTTGGCTTTTTGCCGGCATGTGCATCGCTTTTTTCTTTGGTAAGCCAATTTTGGGCTTCATCACCGCCCCGGTTCAAATAGAGTTGGCCAAATACCGCGAATTTCGTCTGCAACAAACCGAAGCCAAGCTCGATGCCGGCACCCTCCCCGATGAACTGATCGGCTTGGAAAAGCCCACCCCCATTCTGGATATCCTCATCCCCAGGCAGGCTCTTGAGTTGCTTGCCAAGGGGCAAGAGGCTGGCAAATATGCCTGGAAGCCCGAGGAGGGCAAAACCCTGCCCGAAGGGGTGAGCCAGGTCGGGCCCGAAGACATGATCCGCCTGCCCGCCGCCTTCAGTGATCCGGTCCGGACCGGCCTGGCCATGAACCGGGTCATGTCGAAACTGAACGGCGACGACCAACTCACCACCCTCAGCATCCAAGAGCCCGCGCTGGTGTATTTGAAGGTCTCCATGGTGGCAGGTTTTATCCTGGCCAGCCCTGCGATTTTTTGGGAAATATGGTCCTTCGTGGCGGCAGGGTTGTACCCCCACGAGAAGAAATATGTCTATGGCTCGCTGCCCGTGGCCTTGGGCCTTTTCTTTGCCGGGGTGATCTTGTGCCAGTTTTTGGTGATGCCCATCACCATCAAGGGCTTGCTCTATTTCAACTACTGGTTTGATCTGCGTCCGGATCCCCGTTTGAACGAATGGCTGTCGTTCGCCATCCTCATGCCATTGGTGTTTGGCATCGCTTTCCAGACGCCGCTGGTGATCATCCTGGCCGAGAGGCTGGGTGTGGTCGATTACCAAATGCTGAAAAAGCAGCGTAAAATCGCCTGGTTTGTGATGGCTTTCTTGGCCACAGCCCTCACGCCCACAGCCGACTTCACCTTCTTGATGCTGTTCATCCCGATGGGGCTGCTGTTTGAGGTGGGCTTGTACATCATCAAGAACCGCTCACGCGACGAGCTCGATATCGAGGTTCCGGAGCGCGATGAGATGGTGGGTGTGTGATCACCTTTTCCTGTTCACAATTGGAAGCCTTTGGTCCCATGGTGGCGCTGGTTGGTGCCGGTCCGGGTGATCCGGGCCTTATCACGCGCTTGGGGGCCGAATTGCTGGCCCAGGCAGACCTGGTGCTCTACGACCGGCTGGTTTCTCCCGAAATCCTCGAACTGGCACAGATAGCCCGCAGCATGGTCTGTGTGGACCAGTTGCCGGGTTGCCACCCTGATCGGATTGGCGCCATTGGCAAGGCCATGGTGGAAGCTGCACAAAACGGCCTGCGTGTGGTGCGACTCAAAGGCGGCGACCCCATCCTCTTCGGCAGGTGCCTCGAAGAAGTGGAACCGCTCATTGAGCAAGGGATCAGCTATCAAATTGTTCCCGGTGTCACCGCCGCTTTGGGGGCCGCAGCATTTGCCGGCATTCCGGTTACCGACCGCCGGCTGGCCAGTGCGGTGGCACTCATCACCGGCCATGAAAACCCCACCAAAACCGATGGCAATCTCGATTGGCAGGCGCTGGCCCGCTTTCCGGGCACACTGGTCTTTTACATGGCCATGGCCCGGCTTGAAAACATGACCACCCGGCTGATGGGGCATGGCAAATCTCCCGATACACCGGCCTGCATCATTGCCCAGGCAACACTGCCCAGCCAGCGTGTGCTGGTGGCCACCTTGGGCGAACTGGTGGCCAAAGCCCGTGCTGCCGATCTGCGCCCCCCGGCCATTTGCATGGTGGGCCCGGTGGTCGATTGCCGGGCAACCATGAACTGGTTTGACCGCCGGCCCCTCTATGGCAAGCGGGTGCTGACTTGCCGGCCCAATGTTCCCGAAGAGAAGTTTGGCAATTCGCTGGTGAACCGCCTGCGGGCGTTGGGGGCCTCGGCCCGAAACATCCCCACGCTGGAAATTGTGCCCACAGCGGAAATCGGCCTGCCCGGGCTGAGCCAGGGTTCGTCCCCGCAATGGGATTGGGTGGTGTTTTCAAGCCAACCAGGCGTGCAATCGTTTTTTGCCCAGTTACACCAACTGGGTCTTGATTCCAGGGCTTTGGCAGGCGCTCTGGTTGCGGCGGTTGGCGAACAAACCGCCAGGGCCTTGGCACAGCACGGCATTCGGGCCGATTGCACCAACCCCGGCGGCAATGCCGAGAGCCTGGCCAAACAGTTGCTGGCAAAAGTACAAGGCCGGGCGGTGTTGTTGGTGCGGGCCGACCGTGGCCGCGAAGTCTTGGCCCAAACCCTGCAGCCTGTTTGCAGGCTGGTGCAATGGACAGCCTACCGTCAGGTGAATCGGCTGGCATTGAATGCCACCGAGCAAGCGTGGCTAGACGAAGGCCCGCTCGATGCGGTGCTGCTAACCAGTGGCAATATCGCCTCTGCTCTGGCAGAGGTTTTGCCACCGCACCAAGTGGAGGCGATTCGGGCGGGCAAAACAGCGGTGTACAGCCTGAGTCCTGTTACGAGCGAATCGATCAAGAAATTGGGTTGGCCCATCGCGGGCGAGGCCAAAGAGCCCAATATGGCTCAATTGGCCGAAGTTGTCCAAAAAGGCTTGGCAAGCAGGTGAGGCCAAGGCTGGCCTGACAGAAAACGCGTGCGATTAAGCCAAGTCACGGTGGGCATCGAAAGCCAAGTAGCCAACCAGCCCACCGGCCAAAAGGCCAAGAATATCGACGATTAGGCTCACGCCGCCAAACGGCATTCCTAAAATCATGTCCACAAGGAACAGCAGGGACAACAGCCCCGCTACTCCCATGGATCCCAGGCAAAACCATTTTTCCATGGAGAGAGCCCCGGGTCATCCAAAGCGCACCAAAGCCGGGAAACCGAAACACCCGGGATGGCAATCAATAATGCAATCAATAATCCCTATTCCACCATGCTAGAAAATTCCCAGCAAGCGGGCAGGGGGGGTGAGGCTCTTGTTCTGTTCTTTTTTGATGGATTCCTCGGCCAAACCGTCAGAATCCATTACGAAATGGCTTTGGAGACAGGCTGATTGGCAAAAATGGGGCAATGGCGAAAGAATTGCGGGCGCAGGAGATGAAACTCCCGCGCCCGCCAAGGAACCAGACGGACGATGCGCCGGGAAATTCGTCCGGGTTCCAGGTCAGAAGGGCCCAATCGGCCCAAATGAATCACCAGCCGGAGGGTAGGTCGGCCTGAGGGTGCCCTTCGGAGCCTTGCATGAAGCTGGATTCGCACAGCGAAACGGGCAAACCGCACTCGGTGCAGCGAATGGCCCCCTGTTCGAGCAGCGTTGAGTGGACCATGTCCTCAAAAGTGTCCCCATCTTCAAGGAAGAACCAGTGCCCACAGGGGCTGGCCATCGCTTCCTGAATGAAAGGTGCGGGGGTTTCTGGGGAAGCTTGAAAACGGTCGCCGCATTGATCGCAGCAGAGTTCGAGAGCCATGGCGGAGCTCCTCTTGACGGGATGTCGAAAGATGTGCGAGACGAGGAATTGCAAAGGGTGTACCACCCGATGCCAAAATGGTTGATATTTATATTTTGTTCACAAGTTGTTGCTGTTAAAGGTTTTAGGTTTTTGATAAATCGGCTGCTGATTTTCGTCTAGGGCCTTATCGAAGGTCTGGGGGTTGGAGTTACCCCATCAATTTGTTTTTTTTACACACCTTGGCCAAGAACTTTGGGCCAAAAGTGTAAATTTTGCAATTTTTACACAACCACCAAGCCGCTGCACCGGGTTTGGGCGGATTGGGTTGTGGCCTGTTGGCCGGGAATGCTAAAAGTTAGGGCCCGCACACCGGGCATCGCCAGGAAGGCATTCGGAAAGAGTATTCATGCGCAATTTCATGAGAGCCCTGCGACACACTTGGCCCTATCGGGGCCGGTTCCTTATGTCGCTGGTGTGCGCGGTGTTGGCAGCCATGCTGTGGGGGCTGAATTTCACCAGCATTTACCCCATTTTGAAAATTCTTGGCAACGACCTGACCCTGGTGCAGGACATCGATGCGCGCATCGCCTCCAGCCAGAAAGAAATTGATACGACCGAGCTGGAACTGAAACGCTACGCGGCCATGGCGCTGGAGCTGAAGGACATTCCGTCCAATCCTGAGATGGAACATCGCCTGCGCGACCTCACGCGCGACCAGGTGAAGCGTGAAACCAAGGTCGATGTGTTGCGTCGGTCGATCTACCGCTGGCGTTTGGCCCGCAAGTTCGTGGTGGAATGGCTGCCCGAAGATTCGTTCATGGTGCTAGGGGTTCTGCTGGCGGCGGTGCTGATTGCCACCATCATCAAGTGCGTTTTCGAATTCATGCAAGATTGGCTTGTTGGCAGCGTGGTGGGGCGTGGCCTGTACGACCTAAGAAACCGTTTTTACCAACAGGTTTTGCGCCAGGATGTGAGCCAGTTCAACGACCGCGGCACCGCCGACCTGATGTCGCGCTTCACCAACGACATGGAGGCACTGGGCAACGGCACCAAAACCTTGATGGGCAAACTGGTGGCCGAACCGCTGCGGGTGGTGACCTGCGTGGTATTGGCAGGCATGATCAGCTGGCGACTCACCCTGCTGTTTTTGGTCATGGTGCCCATTGCCGCGTTCATGCTTGGCAAAATTGGCCGCACCATGAAGCAGGCCACCAAGCGGCTGCTGGAGCGGGTTAGCACCATCTTCAAGATCATGCAGGAATCGTTCGCGGGAATCCGCGTGGTGAAAATTTACACCATGGAGCCTTACGAGCGTCGCCGGTTCCGTCAGGCAACGCGGGATTACTACAAGCGCGCCATGAAAGTGGTGAAGATCGATGCCTTCGCGGGCCCCACCATCGAGGTGTTGGGCATCACCGCAGTGGCTGCCGCATTGTTGGTTGGATCGTATTTGGTGCTGCGCAAAGAAACCTCTATATTTGGTCTCAAATTTACCGAGGTGCCCCTGGAAACCGAGGAGCTGTTGCAGCTTTATGTGTTTTTGGTGGCTATCGCCGACCCGGTTCGCAAGTTGTCCAGTGTGTTCACCAAAATCCAGGCGGGCGAGGCGGCGGCTGATCGCATTTTTCAGTGCCTCGACCGTGAACCGCGCATTCAACCCAACCCCGAAGGGCCCAGGGTTGACCGGCAAACTGATGGCACCTTGCGTTTGGTTCCCCCAAGCAGCAGGCCTGGCCCGGGGTTGGAACACCCGTTCCTCGAATTTCGTGATGTCTGTTTTTCTTACGACCCGGGCAGGCCCATCCTCAGCCATATCTCGGTGGAGATTCGCCGGGGTGAAGTGCTGGCGCTGGTGGGTGGCAATGGCTGTGGCAAATCGACCCTGCTGTCGCTTTTGCCCAGATTCCACGACCCCGAGCACGGCAGCATCTATCTCGATGGGACCGACCTGCGGACTGTCAACCTGCGCTCGTTTCGCAAACAGGTGGGCATGGTCACCCAAGAAACTGTGCTGTTCGATGACACCATTTTCAACAACATTGCTTATGGCCATCGCAACGCCTCGGCAGAGCAAGTGGAGGAGGCTGCGAAAAAAGCCTTCGCCCACTCGTTCATCAGCACCCTGCCACAGGGCTATCAGACCCAGGTCGGCGAATGCGGTGGCAAACTTTCGGGTGGCCAAAAGCAGCGCATTTGTCTGGCCCGCGCCATCTTGCGCGATCCAGCCATCATGCTGCTGGACGAGTTCACCAGCCAAACCGACGCCGAGAGTGAGTCCCTCATTCACGAAGCGCTGCGTGAGTTTCTGCCGGGTCGCACCGTGTTGGTGATCACCCACCGGTTGCAAACATTGGAGATAGCTGATCGCATTTTGGTGCTCGATCAGGGCAAGGTGGTGGCGCTGGGAAGCCATGCCGAACTGATGAAAACCAACCCGTTTTACCAACGCTTCCACCAGCATGGTGGAGGCATGCGCCATGCCGCCTGAGCAGGCGCAAGGGGCCGGACCGCCAGCGGGAGGAAAGGATATCTCCCGCTATTTGATTTGGCTGTTGGCGGCGGCCAGCCTGTTTTTGCTTTTTTGGCGACTGGGCTACCGCGATCTCGATGGCAGTCACGAGGCGCGCGCAGCGTTGAACGCCCGCTGGTATCTGGCTCAACCCGGGCCGGGCCCATCTTGGTTGCCCGATGGCACGCTAGAGGCCCAAAAGCCGCCGGCATACTACTGGGCCGTTGCCCTGTGCGCCCGGCTGCTCGGCCAAGCAGACCCCGACTCGTTCATCACCCGCCTGCCTGCCGCTCTGTCTGGTTTGGCAGTGTTAGTGGCATTGGTAGGTGTTGGGTATCGCATGGGTTGCCCAAGGGAAGGGCTAACAGCAACTTGCTTGCTGTTAGGCATGGCCGCCTTCGTTTGGCTTGCCCGCACCGCCCGCACTGATGCCCCCTTGGGCTGTGCAATAGCCTTGGGTTTGTTGGCCCTGGAAGTGGCCCGCAGCCCGGGGCGGCAGTTTATCTGGTACCTGTTGGCTGCCTGCTGCTTCGCTATAGGTTGGTTGGTGAAGGGGCCCATGGCGGTGGTGCTTCCTGGCGCGGTGCTAATGACCCGATTCGCTCTTGGCCCGTGGGATCGAAATCATGGGCTTACTACCTTGCTGGGTTTTTTTGCATTGGCTGGGGGTAGTTTGATAGCGCTGCCTTGGTTTTGGCATGCCGACCAAGTGACCGATGGCCAATTTGGCGTGGAGTTTTTCGGTCTGCACCATGTGGGCCGTGGCTTGGGTGGCAGCCGGTTGCGTGAGCATCCCTTTTGGTTTTATTGGGCGCAGCTTCCACTAAGCGCCTTGCCTGCAAGCCTTCTGATTCCGCTAGCCGGTTGGGCTTGGTGGAGCAAGCCGGCCAAGACTTCGGTTCCCTCTGTGCAAAGCTTGGGACAACTGGGGCTGGCTTGGGTGCTAGGCGGGGTGATGCTCCTCAGCATGGCCCGGTTCAAACGAGCTGATTATTTGGCACCCATCTTGCCAGGCCTGGCGTTATGGCTGGCGTGTGGCCTTGGGCTGTTAAGAGAGTCTGGGTTTGGTTTTTGGCAAAAGCGCTGGGCTGGTGTGGCTGTTGGTGTGGGCCTGATGCTGTGGTGCGCGGGTTGGGGGTGGCGAATTGGCATGGAGCCTGCCGTATCGGGG
>Ga0255124_1000396_pt1 | contig 14667 bp, 11 predicted proteins | sample Law_Cont_RepB_8d_FD_188564 | JGI IMG/M metagenome (GOLD analysis project Ga0255124, IMG submission 188564) | Freshwater microbial communities from St. Lawrence River, New York, United States - Law_Cont_RepB_8d | ecosystem: Environmental > Aquatic > Freshwater > River | place: USA: New York... | reverse complement strand
CCCCCCTGTTGAACGGGCTCAGCCCCCTGCCCCACCTGGGCGTGATCCAGGCCCAAGGCGAAGACGCGGCCAGCTTTTTGCACAACCAACTCAGCAACGATGTGCTTTTGCTGCCCGTGGGCCAATCGCGGCTGGCGGCTTTTTGCTCGGCCAAGGGCCGCATGCAAGCCAGTTTCATCCTCGTCAAGACGGCGCCAGACACCGTGTTGTTGGTCTTGAGCCTCGACCTGCTGGCCCAGACCCTCAAGCGCCTGTCCATGTTCGTGCTGCGGGCCAAGGTGAAAATGAGCGACGCCACCCCCCAGTGGCAGCTGTGCGGCTTGCTGGGCGACAGCGCCAAGGCTTGCATGGGCCCTGCCGCGCCTTGGCAGACGGTGGCCACCGACAACGCCCACACCCTGGCCCTCTACCCTGCGGTGTTGGGCCAGTCCAGCATCGCCCGCGCCCTGCGGATCGCGCCCGTGGGCCAGGCCATGCCTTCGGGCCCCGTTGTGCCGCCCGACGTCTGGCAGTGGGCCGAAGTGATGAGCGGCGTGACCCTGGTCAGCCAGCCCGTGTTCGAGGCCTTCGTGCCCCAAATGCTCAATTACGAATCGGTGGGGGGTGTCAACTTCAAAAAAGGCTGCTACCCCGGGCAGGAGGTCGTCGCCCGAAGCCAGTTTCGCGGCACCTTGAAGCGTCGCACCGCGCGGGTGCACAGTCCCGTCGCCTTGCAGGCCGGGCAAGACATCTTCACCCCCAGCGAGCCCGAGCAGCCTTGCGCCACCGTGGTGCTGAGCGCTGCGCGCCCCGAAGGCCAGGGCTTTGATGCGCTGGTCAGCGGTACCCTGGAAAGCATGCAGGCAGGCTGGCGGGTCGGCGGCACCGACGGTGCGGCCTTGGACTTGCTGCCCTTGCCCTACGAATTGCTGGCTGACATTTGAGGCTGGGCCGCCCGGGCGAGCCGCCATGCAGCTCGATGGTTTCGCGACGCGAACGGCGCGCCTACAGGGGGCGCACCATCTCGATGTGGGCGATGCCCGCTTCTACAAACACCGCCCCCTGCGGCACAAAGCCTGAGCGCGTGTAAAAACCTTCGGCGCTGCACTGCGCGTGCAAGACCACCTGGGTGTCGCCCCGGTCTTTGGCGGCGTTCATCAGGGCATGCAGCAGGCGGCGTCCCAAATCGCTGCCACGCATCTGCTTTTTGACCGCCATGCGGCCAATGCGGGCCACACCCGGCGCGTGCTGCAAAAGGCGGCCCGTGGCCAGGCACAGGCCCATGCGGTTCAAGACCACGGCGTGCAAGGCGGTCTCGTCTTCGTGGTCCCATTCCAGCTCGGCGGGCACTTTTTGCTCGTGCACAAACACCTCGGTGCGCAGCGGACTGGCCTGTTTTTGAAAATCGCGCCAAGACCCCAGATGCACCTGCACCATGTCCTCGCCACGCTCAAAACCCTCGAGCATGTCGCGCAGCGGGGCTGCGATCGGCTGGCTCTTTTTGGCCACCGGGTCGGCGTAGACATACACCAGCTCGCTGGTGATCAACAGCTCGTCCCCCCGAAAAATCGCCCCGACAAAGGTCATCGACGAATTGCCGATGCGCTCGCAGCGCATGCAGACTTGAAGAAAGTCGTCCATCTCGGCGCTGGCGTGGTATTCGACGCTGGCCTTTTTGACATACAAATCGCCGCCCAACTGGTGCATCGTTTCGGCATACGGCATGGCCAGCTGACGCCAATAGTCGGTGACGGCGGTGTCAAAGTACATGAGGTAATGGCCGTTGAAGACGATCTGCTGCATGTCCACTTCGACCCAACGCACGCGCAGGCGGTGAGAAAAACGGAAGTCCTGACGTTTCATGGGTTCAACTTTCAAAAGCCTGTTGCAATGCCCTACCGGCATCGGCATGCGCGTGCAAGGCATCGGGAATGGCGCGCCCCATGGTGATGAAGCCATGGATCACGCCCCGGTAAATCTCCAGCGCCACCGCCACCCCCGCCATGCGCAGCGTGTCGGCGTACTGCACGCCTTCGTCCACCAGCGGGTCGCATTCGGCCAGCCCGATCCAGGTGGGCGCCAGGCCCGAATGGTCAGACGCGAGCATGGGGGCAAAGCGCCAGTCGTCCCGGTCGGCTTGGTCAATGTAGTTGTCAAAAAACCAGTCCACCGTCTGCTTGTCGAGCATAAAGCCCTCGGCAAAAGTGTGGTGCGAGCGGGTGTCCTGCCGCGCGATGCAACCGGGGTAAAACAGCAGCTGCAGGCGCAAGGGCAAACCCGCATCCCGGGCCATCAGGGCGCAGACTGCGGCCAGGGTGCCCCCTGCACTGTCCCCGCCCACCGCCAAACGCGTGGTGTCCACGCCCAGCTGCTGCCCATGCTGGTGCAACCAGTTCAGCGCGTCCCAGGCGTCGTACACAGCCGTCGGAAATCGGTGTTCGGGCGCCAGCCGGTAATCCAGCGACAGCACGGCGCATTGGCCCAGGCGGCTGAGCTGGCGACACAGCACATCATGGGTCGTCAGGCTGCCGACGGAGAAACCGCCCCCGTGGATGTACAGCAGCACAGGCAAGGCGCCAGCCGAGCGAGGGGCATACAGGCGTGCCGGCATCAGATGGCCATCGCGGGCCGGCACGTGCAGGTCTTCCACCCGGTCCACCGGCGGGGCCGGTTGCAGGTCCAGCATGGGGCCGCCGATGTCATAGAACTCTCGGGCCTGGGCCGGTGTCATGGCGGCCATGGGCGGGCGGCCTGCGCGGTGCACCCGCTCGATCAGGCTGCGGGCAGCGGCGTTCAGCAAGGCACGGGGGTGGGTGTGGTGGCTGCTCATGTGGCCAATCCGGCAAGGGTGTTCAATTTCGCCAACATGTGGCGGGGCTGGCGCAGGACAGGGGAGCCTCGCTGGCAAACAAGGGTGACAGCCCTGGCACGTTTTCGGCCCCATCCTGCATCAAAATGGGTCTTGATCCTACAACGCCCTCGTCCGCTGTTCTGTCACTTCCGAACCGGGCCCTCAAATTGGAGTCTCCGAATGTCCTTCATCAACTATGTCACCCAGATCCAGATCGACTTTGGCGCCGTCAAGCTCCTGCAGGCCGAATGCGAGCGGGTGGGCATCCGCCGTCCCCTGATCGTGACCGACGCGGGCGTCAAGGCCGCCGGTGTGTTGCAAAAAGCCCTCGACGCCCTGCCCGACCTGCCGGTCACCGTGTTTGACCAAACCCCCTCCAACCCGACCGAGGCGGCGGTGCGTGCTGCAGCGGCCATGTACAAGCAGCAGGGCTGCGACGGCTTGATCGCGGTCGGTGGTGGCTCGGCCATCGACTGCGCCAAGGGCGTGGCCATCGCGGTCAGCCATGAAGGCCCGCTCAAAACCTACGCCACCATCGAAGGCGGCTCGCTCAAGATCACCGACCGCGTGGCCCCTCTCATCGCGGTGCCCACCACCAGCGGCACCGGCTCCGAAGTGGCCCGGGGGGCGATCCTGATCTTGGATGACGGCCGCAAGCTGGGTTTTCACAGCTGGTTCATCGTGCCCAAGGCGGCCATCTGCGACCCCGAACTCACCTTCGGCCTGCCGCCCATCCTGACGGCCGCCACCGGCATGGACGCGGTGGCGCACTGCATGGAAACCTTCATGGCCGCGCCCTTCAACCCCCCCGCCGACGGCATCGCACTCGACGGCCTGGCGCGGGGCTGGGCGCACATCGAACGCGCCACAGCGAATGGCCAGGACCGCGAAGCGCGGCTGAACATGATGAGCGCCAGCATGCAAGGGGCCATGGCCTTCCAGAAAGGGCTGGGCTGTGTGCACTCGCTCAGCCACAGCCTGGGCGGGGTCAACCCGCGTCTGCACCACGGCACCTTGAACGCCATGTTCTTGCCCGCGGTGGTGACCTTCAACGCCGCTGCCGAGTCGGTGCAAAAGGACAAGCGCCTGAACCGCATGGCCCAGGCCATGGGTCTGCAAAGCGGCAGCGACATCCCTGCGGCCATCCGGGACATGAATGCCCGCCTAGGCCTGCCCACTGGGCTGGGCGCCATGGGCGTGACCGAAGGCTTGTTTGACGCCGTCATCACCGGCGCCCTGGCCGACCATTGCCACAAGACCAACCCACGCATCGCCTCGGCAGACGAATACCGGGACCTCTTGCTGCAAAGCCTGTGATCCGCCCGGTCGCCAGGCCCGGTCTGCGCGCATCGCCGCAAGGCAGGGCGTGATCGCGCACCCGCGCAAGGTTCAGGGCGCGTCCGGTCCGGGCATCCTGGCGCCCACATGCACCTCGCCGCGGGCCTCGGCCAGCTCCACCTGACGCTGGCGCTCGGCCAGCTTTTCTTTTTGTTCCGGGGTGCGCTGGTCGTGGCAATGCGCGCAGCTCACCCCTTTCACATAGTGCGGTGAGCGCTTGTCCTGCTCGCTCAAGGGCCACCTGCACGAGCGGCACAGCTCGTGGCTGCCCACGCCCAGGCCGTGGCCCACACTCACGCGCTCGTCGAACACAAAACACTCACCTTCCCAGAAGCTTTGCTCAGGGGGAATTTCTTCCAGGTACTTGAGGATGCCGCCTTCGAGGTGGTAGACCTCGTCAAAGCCGCGCATTTTCATCAGCGCGGTCGACTTCTCGCAGCGGATACCGCCGGTGCAAAACATCGCCACCTTGGGCTTTTGGGGGGCACCGGTCTTCAGGTTTTCCTGTGTCTCCAACCAGGCCGGCAGTTGCACAAAGTTTTTGATGTTCGGGTTGACCGCGCCCTTGAAGGTGCCAATCGCCACCTCGTAGTCGTTGCGCGTGTCGATCACCACCACATCCGGATCGGCCAGCAAGGCGTTCCAGTCGGCGGGTTTGACGTACTGGCCCACCGTCTTGTTCGGGTCCAGCTCGGGCACCCGCAAGGTGACGATCTCTTTCTTGAGCTTGACCTTCATGCGGGTGAAAGGCGGCTTGGGGCTCCAGGACTCCTTGTGCACCAGGCTGGCCAAGCGCGGATCGGCCCGCAAAAACGCCAGCACGGCTCGGACGCCCGCTTCAGGTCCAGCGATCGTGCCGTTGATCCCCTCGCGCGCCAAAAGCAAAGTGCCCTTCACGTCATGGGCCACACAACAGGCTTGCAAAGGCGCCTGGAGTTCGACGAAGTCGGGCAGATCGACGAATTTGTAGAGGGCGGCGGTGAGGAACAGGGCATCGTCTTGCATGGTGTGATTATCCCTTCAGCCATCGCGGCGCTCAGGCGTAGCTCAGCAGCACCACATCGGCGGCCTCTTGGCGCAAGGGGACCAAGGCCTGGTAGGCCGCCGAGCCGTGCCAGCCCTGCGCATCGGCCATGGACGGAAAGCGAATCACCACCAGGTCGGGGTGCGCACACTCGCCCGAAAAAGCCAGGACCTGGCTGCCCCGAAACACCAATTCACCCTGCCAAGGGACCAGGGTGTCCAGCACCTGCCCCCGGTATTGGGCCCATTTTTCGGGGTTTTTCACGGTCATCTGACCGACCACATAGGCTGGCGTCATCCGTCGTCCTCACAAGGGTTGAACATTCTGGTGTCCGGGGTTTTGCAGCCACTGGGCCCACTCATCGGCCAGTTGCGCGCTGGCGCTGGCTGCGGTGGTCCACACCTTCAACCGCCCCGCCAGGTCGCGGTCATAGCGCATGAAATCCCGGCGGTCGGGCAGCTTGGCATGGGGCAGGGTCTTGACCCACTCGGGGTTGGGGGCCAGCACGATGGTGTGGTCCAAGAATGCGCTCGCGCCATGTCGCCACTTGAGGGCCTTGTCGAGCCAACCCGGCACCACGTTTTTCTGAAAATGCGGGTACAGCACGATGCGACCTTCGGGACGGTCGCCCGGTGTTTGCCAATCCAGGTGGAGGTGGTAATCGGTGATGCCACCGTCCCAATAGGCGCCTGTGGGCGCGCCGGGGATGTCGTGCACCGCCTTGAGCGCAAACGGGATCGAGCAACTGGCCTGCAACGCGGGCATGAAATTGCCCTCGTTCAGGGCCACGGCACGGGTGCGAAAGTCTTGGGCATCAAAAGGCAGCGCCGCACCTGGGCTGGAAAAGACCACCCGCTCCAGCCAATCCCCCAAGGACCGGCGGCTCAAGGCATTGCTCAGGTAGGCCCCGGCGTAGCCCAGCGGCGTGGCGATGGGATGCTCGCGGTGCAACACATGCCGACCGCGTGAGGTGAGGATATGCAAACGGTAGCGCGGATGGCTCAACACCTCTTGGATGCGCCCCCCATAAAAAGCCTGCAGGCTTTGACCGAAGGCATCGCTGACCTGTTGGGCGCTCACGCGCTTGTGGCCCGGCAGCGGCTCGTAATGCTGGTGGATGTAATCGTGCTCGAGGCGCGCAAACGCTTGCACCGACCCCTGCAGACAGGCGGTGGCCATGCGCCAGGCGCCGATCGAGGCGCCCACCAGATCGACCGGCTGGCTGCTTTGGGCCAGCCATTCGCCAAAAATGAAACGGTCCAGCGGCCCCAGGATCAGCCCTTTGGGGCCACCTGCGGCCCCCGGTATGACACCGATGTGCTCGGGCCGCAAGCCGTGCGCACGGACATGGGCCAAGGCTTTGGGGCCGGCGTGGATGTGCAGGGCTTGCATGGCTTTACTTCTTGAGCCCTTGCAGTTTGGCAAAGGCACTGGCCATGGCCGACCCCGCTGCAGGGCCGGCGCTGTAACCCGCGCCGCCACGCTGGCGCTGGTCCCGCCCTGCCCCCTCAAAGCGGTTGTCGCGGGGGCCTCTTGCATCTTGTCCTTGGCGCGATGGCGCGGCGTCGAGTTTCATGGTCAAGCTGATGCGCTTGCGCGCCACATCGACTTCGAGCACCTTGACTTTGACGATGTCGCCGGTCTTGACCACCTCGCGGGCGTCGCTCACAAACTTGTGGGCCAACTGGCTCACATGCACCAGACCGTCCTGGTGCACGCCCAGGTCCACAAAAGCGCCGAACTGGGCCACATTGCTCACGGTGCCCTCGAGCGTCATGCCCTCTTTCAAATCCTTGATGTCTTCCACCCCATCGGTCAGCCGGGCCACCTTGAAGTCGGGCCGCGGGTCGCGGCCGGGTTTTTCCAGCTCGCCCAAGATGTCCTTGACGGTGATCGCGCCAAACCGCGCATCGGCAAACAGCTCCGGGCGCAGGGTCTTGAGCACCTCGCTGCGGCCCATGATCTCTTGGATCGGTTTGCCGGTCTTGACGATGATCTGCTCGACCACCGGGTAGGTTTCGGGGTGCACCCCGGTCATGTCCAGCGGGTTGTCGCCGCCGCGGATGCGCAAAAAGCCCGCGCTTTGCTCAAAGGTCTTGGCGCCCAGGCCCGTGACCTGGAGCAGGTCCTGACGGCTTTTGAAAACGCCGTGGGCCTCACGCCAGCGCACCACCGACTTGGCCACCGACCCCGACAGGCCCGAGACGCGCGAGAGCAAAGGGACGCTGGCGGTGTTGAGGTCCACGCCCACCGAGTTCACACAGTCCTCGACCACGGCGTCCAGGGTTTTGGCCAGCTCGCTCTGGTTCACATCGTGCTGGTACTGGCCCACGCCAATCGCCTTGGGGTCGATCTTGACCAATTCGGCCAGCGGGTCTTGCAGGCGGCGCGCGATCGAGGCCGCACCGCGCAGGCTCACGTCCACATCGGGCATTTCTTGGCTGGCAAATTCGCTGGCGCTGTAAACCGACGCACCCGCCTCGCTGACCACCACTTTTTGCATCTCCACCCCGCCCTGCAGCCGGGCCAGTTGTTTGATCAGGTCGCCGGCGAGCTTGTCGGTCTCGCGGCTGGCGGTGCCGTTGCCGATGGCGATCAGGTTGACCTGGTGTTTGTCGCACAGCTTGGCCAAGGCGAACAGCGCGCCGTCCCAGTCCTTGCGCGGCTCGTGCGGGTAAACGGTGTTGGTGTCCACCAGCTTGCCGGTGGCGTCCACCACAGCCACCTTGACGCCGGTGCGGATGCCCGGGTCCAGGCCCATCACCACGCGGGGGCCGGCGGGCGCCGCCAACAGCAGGTCGCGCAGGTTGTCAGAAAACACCTGGATGGCGACTTTTTCGGCGTCTTCGCGCAAGCGGGTGAACAGGTCGCGCTCGGTCGACAGGCTCAGTTTCACGCGCCAAGTCCAGGCCACGCATTTGCGGATCAGCTCGTCCGAGGGGCGGCCGGCATGGCTCCAGCCCAGATGCAGGGCGATCTTGCCCTCGGCGAGGCTGGGTTGTCGTGGGTCGGGTTTGGCGCCAGGTACCGCTTGCAACTCGGGCAGCACCAGCTTGACCTCCAGCATCTCCAGCGCCCGGCCTCGGAACACGGCCAGCGCCCGGTGGCTGGGCACGCGGCCGATCGGTTCGTCGTAGTCAAAGTAGTCCCGAAACTTGGCCACATCGGCGTTGTGTTCGTCCTTGCCATCGGCCAGTTTGCTTTTGAAGAGCCCTTCTTGCCACAGCCATTCGCGCAGGGTTTGCACCAAAGACGCGTCTTCGGCCCAGCGCTCGCTGAGCAGGTCGCGCACCCCGTCCAGCACGGCGGCCGTGGTCGAAAAGTCCGCGCCTTCGATGGCGCCAGCGGGCAACACAAAAGCAGCGGCTTGGGCATGCGGGTCAAGTGAGGGGTCGGCAAACAGCTTGTCGGCCAGCGGCTCCAGCCCGGCTTCGCGGGCGATCATGCCCTTGGTGCGGCGCTTGGGCTTGAAGGGCAAGTACAAGTCTTCGAGCTCTTGCTTGGTGGGCGCGGCCTCGATGGCGGCCAACAGATCGGGCGTCATCTTGCCCTGCTCCTGGATGCTTTTGATCACTGCAGCGCGGCGGTCTTCGAGCTCACGCAGATAGCTCAGGCGAGACTCCAGCTCGCGCAGTTGGATGTCGTCGAGCCCACCCGTGACCTCTTTGCGGTAACGGGCAATGAAAGGCACCGTGGCCCCTCCGTCGAGCAACTCCACGGCGGTCTTGACCTGGTCTGGGCGGATACGGATTTCAGTGGCCAGTTGGGCCAGTATTTTTTGCATGTCTCAGGTCGCATCCGAAAGAAGAAAGCGGGCAAGTTTGCCACAAGGCCATCCCTGCAACGGCCGTTGGTACGCGCTTTCCGAGCCAGGTGCGATGCATCTGAAGCTATTGGTATTTTCTGATTCGAAAAAATGAGGATAACGATTGAATTGTATTTAAAAGTATTAAATCTATCGATAAAAGTATCAAAAATTATGTTATTTGTACCGACAAAAGTTGGTGAAAAACGTATACTAAAAGCATATTTTTTGTGCCGCAGCAGGAGTCAGCCATGGCCACACGCAACAGCATCAAAAGCAAGAACAAAACCAAATTGGGGGCGGCCGCCAGCCTGGCGGCTGGCGGTGTTGCCCTGGGCGTCGATGCCGGCGCCAGCAGTGACCCGTTGGGGACCCATGGCCATGCCTTGCTGGAATCCGCGTTCCGACTGTTGGAAGAAGGTCAGAACCAATTTCTGGCCTCCGAAGACGTCCAAACGCAAGAGATCAAGCGCTTCAAACCCGAGGTCATCGCCACAGGCAGCGAGGCCACCGCCGAACCACAGATCCAACTGCCCGCCACAGCAGAGCCCTTGGCTTCGGATGTGGTGATCGCGCAAGCCAGCGGTGCTGATCTCGTCCTGGCGCAAAGCAGCACGCCCGCCACCGCCCCCAATACCGCGGTCGAATCCGTCGCCAACACAGCCAACACAGCAGCCACCGGCAACGTCGCGCCCCCCCCTGCAAACACGGTCATCACGGAAGCAGGCAGCACATCGGTGTCCACGGGCGCCAGCAGCGCAGCCGCCACCCCGGTGGGTGCGGTCCAAGCCGCTGCAGCCGCAGTCGCCGAGACGGGCGCTGCGGCCATCGTCGGCTTTACACCCCTGGCCACTGCCCTGGGCGTTGGGGCGGTGGCCGCCGTCGCCGATGCCGCCAGCAGCACTGGGGGCTCCGACCTCAACAACGACCAAGATGGCAACGTGCTCAATGACAGTGCCCGCCTGTTCAGCATCTCGGGCGAGTCGGTCAACAGCAACGAAGCCCCGGCCCCGGCCGCCGCCTCCGGCGCAGGCCTCATCGGTGGCACCAACTTCATTGATGACAGTACTAACAGTTTCTTCGCATAAAAATAAATAAATTAAATTATTAATACATAATCAAAGCGGCCAAAAGGCCGCTTTTTTTTATCAGACGACCTGCCCCCATGCCCACTCTTCTTGACCGTTTTCTCAACACCAACCCGCCTGGGCAGGCGAGGGGCAACCCCGTTTCCGACCTGCTGCGCCAATTCAAGCGCTCGTTTGCGTTTGTCGCCCTGATCACTTTGGTGACCGAAATCCTCTCCATCACGCCCATCATCTTCATGTGGAACGTGTTCGACCGCGTCATCAGCAGCCGCAGCCTGGTCACACTGGTCTCATTGCTCACGGTCGTGATGTTGGCCTATGGCTTCTGGTCAGCCCTCGAATGGGTGCGCACCCGCATGATGATCCGCCTGTCCTTGCGCATCGATTGGGACATTGCCCCCCAAACCTTCGATGCCGCATTCCGGCGCCAAGCCCAGCGCCGCGACGCCGATGTGCACCAAGCGCTCAACGACATCATCACGCTGCGCAGTTTCCTCACCGGCGCCCCCCTGCTCGCCCTGATGAGCGCGCCCTACGCCGTGGTCTTCATCCTCATTGGCTGGGCCTTTCACCCCTACCTGGCCCTCTTCATCGCCGTGGCCACGCTCATCCAGTTGTTGGCGGCTTACAGCACCAGCCGCATCACCACCCCGGCCCTGCGCGAAGCCAACCAGGCCTCATCCGCCGCCCAACGCCTGGCCGCCCACAGCGTGCGCCACTCCGACACCGCCCTGGCCCTGGGCATGCTGCCCGCCATCCGTCAGCGCTGGTTCCGCTTGCACCAACGCTTTTTGGGGCTGCAGGTCAACGCCAGTGAATCGGCCGGTCTGCTCGGCGGGATCACCACATTTTTGGCCCATGCCATGCCCTCGTTGCAAATCGCCTTGTCGGGCTTTCTTGTCATCCAGGGCGAACTCACCGGCGGCATGATGATCGCCGCCATGTTCCTGCTGCGCCAAGCCATCAGGCCCTTGGCCATGGTCATGGGCAGCTGGGACGCGATCCAGTCGGCACGCCTGTCGCTGGAGCGCCTGAACGCCCTGGTGGCTGAAGACGAAGACATCGCCGAACGCATGGCCCTGCCCGCCCCCCAGGGCCACCTGGAAGTGCACGAACTGCTCTACCACCCGCCGGGCGCGCGCAACCCCATCCTGCACGGCCTGCACTTTCAGGCCCCGCCCGGTCAGGCCCTGGTCATCGTGGGCGCCAGTGGCTCGGGCAAAACCAGCCTGATCCGGCTGCTGGTCGGCCTCATGGCCCCCACAGAGGGCGGGGTGCGCCTCGATGGCGCCGAAATCCGCCCCTGGATCCTGGACGACCTGGGCCGCCGCATCGGCTATGTGCCGCAAGAGGTGGATGTCTTCGAAGGCACCGTGGCAGAAAATATTGCACGCCTGGGGCCCATCGACGCCGACAAAGTCGTCCAAGCCGCCGAACGCATCGGCCTGCACCGCGCCATCCTGGCCTTGCCCCAAGGTTACGAAACCCGTCTGGGCATGGGTGGCCACACCCTGACAGGCGGGCAAAAACAACGACTGGCCATTGCCCGCGCCGTGTACGGCGACCCGGTCTACATCGTCATGGATGAACCGAACGCCAGCCTCGACGAAGACGCAGAAAACAAACTCTGCGAACTCATTGTTCAGCTCAAACAGCAAGGCACCCTCCTCATCTTCAGCACCCACCGCCCCCGCCTGGTGGCCGTGGCCGACCTGGCCCTGGTGTTGCACGATGGCGGCCAGATCGCCTACGGCCCTGTCAAAGACGTCATCGCCAGCGCCAAGCGGCGCCTGAGTGCGCCCACCGTCCCCGCTGTGGCAGCGCCCCCAAGTCGCCCCCACGCTCAAGAGGCCTGAACCGTGAACCCCCTCACGCCCGTGCTGCGCGTCGTCCACTGGCCCATCGACGCCTTGGGCCGATGGGCGAAAAGCCTCAACCCTTACGTGCCGGAGGAACTCGTGCGCGACGGCATGGAGCCCGTGCGCATCGAAGAAAGCGGCATCAAGAAGCAATCCGGCAAAGTCATTGCCATCAGCTTCATCGCCTTTTTGGCCTGGGCCATGACCGCCCCCATCGACTCCGGCGCCGTCGTCCATGGCAGCGTGGTGGTGCTGGGCAGCCGCAAAGCCGTGCAACACCCCCAAGGCGGCGTGGTCGAAAAAATCCTGGTGCGCGAAGGCGACAAAGTCCGCCAGGGCGACATCGTGCTGCAAATCAACCCCCTGCAAATCCAAGCCAACCTGCAGCAATCCGAATATGAATTCATCCAGACCCTGGCCGCCCACTCGCGCCTGATCGCCGAGCGCAACGGTCAGGGCGCCATCACCTGGGAAGCCGACCTGGACAAATTCGCCAGCCAAAGCCAGGTGGCCCAAGCCAAGCGCCTGCAACAAGCCCTGTTCATCTCGCGCCAGCGCGAAATCAAAGCCGCAGAAGCCATCTACACACAAAAGGAAAGCGGACTGCGCCAACAACTCGAAGAAAAAAACAACATCATGGCCCTGCGCCGCAGCCAACTCACCCCGCTGCAAGCCGACGCCCAAAGCGTGCGCCGACTGGCCCAAGGCGGCTTTGTGCCCGGGGCACGCGCCAACGAAGCCGAGCGCTCGGCCATCGACGCCCAAGCCGCCATCGCCACGCTGCAAGCCGACATCGCGGGCATTCAGACCCAGTTGTCGAGCAACCAGCTCGAACTCAAAAAAGTCCGCACCGCGCTGGAGCGCGAAATCGACACCGAGCTGAGCGACGTGCAAAAACGCAAGGAAACCCTGCGCTCGAGCGTGCAGTCGCTGCGCTTTGACCAAAACCTGACCAAGCTGCGCGCGCCCGTCAGCGGCACCGTGGTGGCGCTCAAAGCCCACACCGAAGGCGGCGTCATCTCCGGCGGCCACGTCCTCATGGAAATCGTGCCCGAGGACGAACAACTCGTGATCGAAGCCGCCGTCCCGCCCCACATGATCGACAAGGTGCGCGTCGGCATGACCGCCGACATGCGCTTTTCTGCCTTCAACCAAATCACCACCCCCGTCGTGCCGGGCCGGGTGCGCCGGGTCGGGGCCGACCGCCTGCCGCCCGCGCCGCCCAAGTTCAACGAAGAGCACTACCTCGTGCAACTCGAAACCACCGCCGAAGGCCACGCCCTGCTCAAAACGCACCACATCGTGGCCGGCATGCCTGTCGAAGTCATTGTCAAAGGCGGTGAGCGCAGCTTCATGAGCTACATGCTCAAACCCCTGCTTGACCGATTCGCCCGCTCTTTCAAGGAATAAGCCATGACCTCCCTGCCCACCCACAGCCGCCGCCTGCCCGTCGCCAACTGGGCGCTCGTGCTCGGCTGGTGCTGCCTGGCTGGCACCAGCCAGGCGCGCAACCTCCAAGCCGACTTCCTGGCCGCCAGCCAACACGAACCCATCTTCAGCGCCGCGCAAACCCAATCGCGCAACATGCGCATCGAAGCCAGCATCGCAGGCACCGCTTACTTCCCCCGCGCCGGCATCAGCTTCAGTCAAGACGCGATCGACAGCAGCACCCGCCGCACCGCCCGCATCGTGCAGCCCGTGGTCAGCGCCGAACGCTGGCTCACCACCCGCGAAGCCAGCCCACGAGAAACCATCGCCACACAACTGGAGGCGCAAGCCCGCATCGACCTGGCCAGCCGCCTGTTCAATGCCGTGCACGAGCTCACCCTGAGCCGAGAAAAACTCGCCCTGCACCAAGCCAACCTGCAATCACTCGAGGCCCAAAGCGAATCGGCCAAACTCGCCAACCAAGTCGGCCAAGGCACCATCACCGACGTGCTCGACACCCAGGTGCGCCTGGCCCAGGCCCGCTCTCACATCCTGCGGCTGCAAGCCGACCACGAAACCGCCCAACGCAGCTACGCCAGCATCACCGGCTACCTGCCTGCGCCCGGTGCCTACCCCTTGAGCCCGCGCAGCCTGAGCAAGCTCAGCGCACCGCCGCTGCAAGACACCATCGACCAAACCCTGCAATCGAACCCCCGCCTGCAAGCCGAGCGGCAAATCACCGCCCTCAGCGGCATCCAGGCCCGCCGTGCCCGCGCCCAATTCCTGCCGGCCCTGAACGCCACCTGGCAACGCTCGGTCACCACCAGCGCCACCACCCACCAAAACGGTCTGGTGCTCAGCCTGGACATGCCGCTGCAATACAGCACGGCCTATGCCTTCGAAGCCGCCGACAACGCCCTTGTCGGTCAACAACAAAAAGAGCGCGCCACCCAAGAAGCCCTGCTGCTCGACGTCCAACGCCTGCATGCCCAGGCCCTGGCCGCACAACAGGAGGTCGACATCAGCCGCGAAGCGATCGACGCGGCCGCCCTCAGCGTCAGCGCCAACGAACAAAGCTTTGCAGGCGGCGTGCGCAGCAAAATCGACGTGCTCAACGCCCTGCAAGCCCAACTCGCGGCCCGAGAGGCCCACCTCATTGCCCAACTCGGCTTGGCCCGCACCCTGCTGAGCCTGCGCCTGCTGGCCCGACACGACATCGAAGCCATCTTCAACCAGGTGCAGCGCGAACTGTTTGACCCGCTCTGATGAAGCCCGGCGCACCCCAAGCCCAAGCC
>Ga0255124_1000388_pt1 | contig 14764 bp, 12 predicted proteins | sample Law_Cont_RepB_8d_FD_188564 | JGI IMG/M metagenome (GOLD analysis project Ga0255124, IMG submission 188564) | Freshwater microbial communities from St. Lawrence River, New York, United States - Law_Cont_RepB_8d | ecosystem: Environmental > Aquatic > Freshwater > River | place: USA: New York... | reverse complement strand
AGTCTTGGATCCACGCAATAGCAAGACGAGTGAGTCGAACGGCAATGCATGGAGTTTGATTCAAGTAACCGGTTCACCTTGGTTCGACCTGCGCGATGTACCGCACGGAGCGGTATCCGAGATTCACTATCAGTCAAAGACCTTGCAACGCAATCGTCGGCTTCACGTTTACACTCCTCCTGGTTACGAATCAAGCACCGCAACGTATCCAGTGTTCTATCTTCTCCATGGCGCTTTTGACTGCGATGACTCTTGGAGTACGGTTGGACAAGCGAACGCGATTTTCGATAACCTTATCGCTGAAAAGAAAATCGTTCCGATGGTGGTAGTAATGCCTGCGGGCCACACCGGGGCCTTTGGAGCCGGCCCAGGAAATAACTTCGAGATGCAGATGAAAGAATTTGCAGAGGACTTTCGCAAAGACATCCGTCCGATGATCGAGAGCCGATACCGCGTCTCCAACGAACGCAAGGACCGTGCGATTGCAGGTCTATCCATGGGAGGTGCTCACACGTTGGATATCGCGTTTACCGATATCCAAGATTTCTCATACGTCGGCGTATTCAGTTCGGGCGTGTTCGGTATCGACCGCTCCGGTACTGATTCCGGTCCAGGGGCCACTTGGATCGCTGCACACAAAAAATGCCTCGAGGATGCTTCGCAAAAAGAAGGGCTCAAATCGCTCTGGTTCGCTACCGGTAAAGAAGATTTCTTGCTAGGAACCACCCAAGCAACAGTGCAGATGCTCAAAGATCGAGGATGGAACCCAACGTATCACGAAACCGATGGCGGTCACACTTGGCTCAAGTGGCGAGATTACTTGGTCGAGTATTCCCAACTGCTATTTCGCTGATCCGCGATTGCCAACGGCAAAGGTACTGCACCACTTCGAATCGAAGGTGCCGCACTGAAGCCCCGGCGCGTAAGGATTTCATCACAAGCCTCGATCACATCCGAGGCTTGGATAGACAACATCGGCTTCGTATCGGTCTTACGACGGTTGCGTTCCTTTTCGGTAAGGGACTCACGCTGGATAGCTATATGTTTCTCTGAGAAATGTCCTACTCGGCCGATCGGCATCGGCCCAATCAGTGAGACCGTCGGAATATCGACCGCTACTGAGAGATGCATCGGTCCTGTATCGGACCCGACAAACAGAACCGATCGGCGAATCCATTCGGCGAGTTCAAGTAAGCTCGTTGCAGGTAATTCAATCGCCGCTCCACCGGATAGAATCGACACCTGCTCGGCAAGCGAGCGTTCTTCCGAGCCCCCCCAAGCGATCATCGTGCGGAGGTTCCATCGATCCTTCAGATGCTTTGCCACCGCAGCATAACGCTCCGCATGCCAGATCTTCGACACCCATCCAGCACCGACATTGATAATTGCAAATGGTCCCAACTCACCGTTTGGACCTGCCAAGTCGCGCACCTGCTCGTTAACGCGTTGATTTGCTGCCGGGGAGACTGGAACCCGATATTCAATTTCAGGGTTCTCGATGCCCAGTGGCTTGAGCAACGCCAATCCTCGCTGAACGACATGTTCCGAAGTAGGAGACACCAAGGTATTGTTTAGCCATGTGCTCAGTTCACGGCCTTCAAACTCAGACTTAACTAACCCAATTCGGCGCGTTGCACCCGAATACCATCCGATCAGCGCACTCTTCGTTAGTCCTTGCGCATCGATAAGCGTAGTGGGTTGCCACTCCCGAATCCGCTTGAGAAACGCCCAGTAAGCTTTGACTGATTTCAAATCGTTTTTCGTTAAGACAAATAGATCATCAAGGGCATCGTGTCCCCGTACGATGTCTGCCGCCCCGCTTCCGACCACCCAACCGATCCTTGAGTTCGGATATTCCTTACGCAGAGCGCAAAGGACAGGCAAACTCAGAATCGTATCTCCAACTGCGGAAAGTCGAACGATTAAAATACGCTGTGTCATGCCGCAGTATTACTCCTGAACTAAAACCAACCTAAAACTCAACCTAGAAGAAGCACTTGGTGCAGTTGCTGCACAGTGGAATCTCCGATTGACGACTTTCGCGATGCAACTTGCGCAGCTCGCTGTATCGCGAGTTGTTCCAAATATCAAGCATCGGCGAATCCATGACGTTACCGAGGACTTCTTTGCCGCTGTAATCAAGGCAACATAGCGAGACATCCCCGTTGACCAATACGGTCATCGTGCGCCAAAGTCGATCGCAGGGCTTGCGAACACGTTGTTGCTCTGCATCGCCCAACGCACCACCCCAGTTGTGGATGTGCGTAAAGTCGATGTGATCCACAACCCCAGAAAGCATCTCTTCTGTCTGCTTGCGGTTCGAAGTCTGGCAAGTCGCTGCAACAATGATCGGTGTCTTCATATTGGCTTCATCACGAAGCTTGCGAAACGCTTTAACGTTCTCGACAACCTTGGCGTGATCCAAACCAATACGCAATAAATTGAACTCCTTAGAATCCGATCCGTCGATGCTGATCTTGATCTCATCGACCCCGCTATGAAGGATCCGCTTGGCTAAATCGCCTCGAAGCAAATCACCATTGGTAAAGATCTTTACCCTGGGAATACCCTGATCTTTACAGTAACGAATCCGTTCAGGAAGCTGCTTGTCGATCAATGGCTCACCGTAGCCGTGCAAGTGGACCAAGCGAACTCCACCTTCGACACACTGCTTGACCACGCGCTCAAACACCTCCTGCTTCATGTTCCCCTTCGCTCGCCCAATCGTCGAACGTGGACAGAACACACAGTCAGCTTGGCAATGATTCGTCGTCTCAATTCGCACCGTCTTCGGAAACGATTGACGAAGCAAACTCATCGTGTCGGCGATCACATACGAAGCTACCGAACCTACGGTTCCGATAAATGATTGACCCAATGCAGTCATGTCAAAATCCTTTCTGACACCGTTTTTCTCGCCAACGCAAACTGCTTATGTCGTTGGCAAAACGCACCAAAAACGGCCCGGGGGGTGAGTGTCTATAAAACTACCGACCAATCCAAACTGGCGTAGGTAGAAATTTTCAAACCTTGTGTTGCGATAATAACGAAGATGAAAAGTCCGCGTCAACGGCGACTTTAGGTAATACGGTAACTTCAGGTAACTCGGTAACTTCGGGTAGCACTGTAACTTCGGGTAGCACTGTGACTTCGGGAAACCAAGGGAAACTAAGCGGGTGGCAACCCAAAGTTTAGGCCTGGAATCGGGGTGACCGGCAAATAATCTTGCGTCTCGTCCTTGATCTCCTCGATGTTATCGTTGATCCGGAACATGAACTCCTTGTCGTCAAACCGAACCTCCGTCGTCGGATCCTTGAACTCAATGCGCGTCATCAACTCAAAACGACTCGCACCTGTTGAATCATCGCGTGCCTTTTGAAAGTATTCGATAAGCATCGGAAAGTAAGGGAACTTGGCCGATCGATTCAACGTCAACCTCGCTTCGCTCGGCATATGAGGCGAAGGCGTACCCAACACGCTATTCATGTTGTCGATCGGAGCATTCCCTGCAATGCGAGTCGGTTCGGTTCGCAATCGTCCCACCAATTGCCATACATCCGCCCCTGCAATCTTCCCAGAGACAGCCTTGTACCAGTTGTAGCGATGATACAAACCCCGCAATAACTCGGCTTGTCCACCAACGGCTAACATCAAATGAATCTCCGGACGCGAATCTGGATACTGCAACCCACTCGGGATACTTTGAAGCACTTGATCGAGAATGATCCGCTTCGGCGCCCCACTCGGACCACCCTGAGTCCAGAGAATTCGGCCATCGGAAACTTGGATGAAATCAAATGCCGTCGCTCCAACGGCAATCCTCGCGGTGTAGCGAATCCTGCGCATCGGACTCGTTGACACCGCTTCCGATTTGAACTCGCCAATCCAAAGTGCTTGCTGCCCATAAGCCTTCGTCGTCTGCTGCACCCTGCATGCAATCGATGGCCCCCATACCGCCTGACGCACCGCCGCGAGCACAAGCTGATTCGGGTCGGTCGCCACCGGCGTGACATTCGAAGCCAGATTCGAACTCGATTCCGATACCGCCGGACCTTGGGCTCGCAACTTTGTCGAAGCTCCACCGCTTGGTCGAAACGCAATCCAAAAGACGACCACGCCAGCAAGCAGCAGACTAATCCCCTTGAACTTAAAAATGCTAGCAACGGAAAAGATTTGATCCATGGTCGAGTTGTACCGGTTTTATCAAAGAAACCAAATGGAAGGTGCCGAACATAGATTCAAGACGCGCCTCAAAAAACGCTTTTGAGGAACTCGACAACGGCTGCATCGATGCATACCGACCCAAGGGAACCCTTTCCATAAGGATTTCCGCCGGCGGATTGTAGATGTAGACGCGAGGCGGCGTCCAGGTGGAATGGTTCGACGGTAGCATCGGTCGCAATTGCTCAGCAGCGAAGCTGGCTGGACCCAAGTTAATCCAAGAGGAATCGCATGAAAAAGGTAAGGTTTTTAAGCGTGATAGCCGCATTGGGTTTGGCTGCACCAAGCTTGGGGGGCGAGCCCGCATTTCGACACAACATGCCTCCGGCCGCTCGATTGGCCGAGCCCGGCCCAATGGTCGGTGGCCCTGGGCCAGGTGTCCTCGCTCCTGAGACAATCCCTGTCCCTGGCTATGGTGCTCCAGCTCCAACAACTCAAATTCTCTTCAATCAACCCCAATCGATGCGCATCGCTTACGATGTCGTCGGCGATGGTTCGTTCACCAGCGAATGCCTCATCGTCCCGGGTCGCTTGGAGTTCGCTCAAGGCGGTATTTATCGCTTGAAGCTAACTGACATCGGTGGTCGTGAAGGTGTAGAGCTTTATCCTACGGTTGAAGTGGGCCACTCAAACCCACGCACCGCAGCCTACTTGGCTCACAACGCTATCTCGATCCAGTTCACCGAAGAAGATCTCGACCAAGCCCTCTCGGGTAACTTCGTCACCAAAGTGATCTATCTTCCAGATCCAGAGTTCCAAGGAGAAGTCATCTCCGGGATCGATACGCTCGTGAGCACCCGCCTCGAGCCAGGTTTGGATCCGATCATCGAAGCCGATCGACGAGGTTCCATCCTCGCTATCGTTCGCCTCGGTAACAAAGACATCGAACTGACCGCTTCGGCTTTCGCTAACGGTGGTGTCCCAGGTCCAATGGGCCCAGGGGGTATGATGATCAATGGTGCTGGTGGTTTGTGCGGACCAGATGGTCGTCCAATCGATCCATCGATGGTTCCACCTAACATGGTCGCCGGTATGACTGCTCCACAGTACGGCATGACCTACACTGGAACTCCAATCGGAATCCCTGGTCCTCCTCACATTCCACTCGGACACCCAGCAGGTCTCCAACAGCATGTGATGAAGAACAAGACCCACATGCATATTCCTGATCCTGTTGACAAGATGAAGATGACCGTCCGCCAACAGCCAGGCATGAGCTACCCAACCCCACCGAGCCGCGTGAAGATCCACGAGCAGAACATCCATCCCGGATACCCTGCTGGACGACCTGGCTTCTACCATGCTAGCCGACCTGTTCCATCGAACATGTACGGTGGCTCCCAAGGTCCTGGACCTGGTGGTGCTGGCGGAATGACCGGCCCGAACGGTGAGTACTGCCCTCCTGGCCAACCTCAAGTTCGCTAGTTGATTGATCTACCGCTCAATAGTCCCAGTTCGTCTGGGACTATTTTGTTGCGGCAGATTGCACTGAACTCAACTTAATCAGCCAATTCTCATCAGTCGAACGTGACCCAGGGTGAGCCCAACCCTGACATGCCCAACGCTACCCAGACAAGCCCAACTCTACCTTGACAAGGAAGTCATGATGTTCCGACATGTATCCTTCCCGATGCTCGTTCTCGGTTGGGTTGCGTTCATCGCGATCTGCGCCTTGGCTATCTTGATGGGTAACGTTGCCATGGGACAGTCTGCCTACGTCCCTTCAGGCTCACAAGCTCCTTCGCGATCCCGAAGTCTCTTCGACGACGAGATGGCTCCCGGCGTCATCGGTGCGATCCAACTTCAACGCAAGCCGCAACTGCGAGGTGCCTGGCAAGCTGTCGAAGTCCGAGGTCCTAAAGGGGTAAAGTTCAATCTTGCCGAAGCTGGTCAGTTTGCACCAGACATGCCGACCCCGGCCCGCTTGGGTCTCCTTGTCGGAGCTGTCTACCGCCTGAGACTCACCGGTGTCGAAGGCCAACCCGACTTGGAGCTTTTCCCAACTATCGAAATCATCGACAAAACTTGTCCACCCGCCGAACGCGAACATCGGTTTCCAATCCCCATCGAAATCGATGAAATGGATATCGCCGACGCAGCCAAAGGGGAAATGGTCATGCGAGTGATCTATCTCGAAGACTCACAAGTCGCCGAGCCGATCGACACATCCAATAAACCTCAACGCGTACTGGATGTCTCAGCACAACAAAATGCCCTTAGAACCGCCGACCAACTCGGTCGCCCTGTCGCTATCTTGCGAATGGGCTCTCGCGTCCCAAATGTCACCGAAGGCCAAGACTGGCTCGAATTCCTCTACGGATGCCCTCCTTGGACAACCCTCAAACCGATTCCAACGAAGCAAATGCTGATCGACGAAGGTCGCTGGCCAATCATCGAATACCCAGAACAACCCATTCCGAGAGAACCCGCCCTCAATCAACCTCTCTCGAATCTACCTCTCCCAAATCAACCCAGCGTTGGCTTGACAAACTCCGGTTCCATCAGTGATCAGCGTTAGGAACAATCCTCACTATGCATAACAAGCAACCGACGCACCTGAAGCTACTGAGCCTCATCCCATCGACCAAGGCTTGGGGATCCTCCCAGAAAAGCCTTGCTGGCTGCTGCGCCGCACTGCTCATCGTCACATGCAGCGGTTGCTTCATGCGAAGCGGTGCGCTTTCAAAGGGTGCTCCGTACAATTCGAAACTATCATCCAGCAAACTCACAGCAGGTCAGCCCTCGGCCAACGAAGCGACCGCCGGCCAATATTCCCCCGGCCAAAATTCACCCAGTCAAAATTCACCCAGTGATCTATCCCAGGCCAATCCCACACCAGTCCAATCAAAACTGGCTAATGCACCAACACACGCACTGGCTTCGTACTCTCAAGCCGCCCCGGCATCGATGAACGAAGCACCGATTGTCCAGTACAACTCAGGTGTCCAGTACGACTCAAACATGCAGTACAACTCAGGTGTGCAATACAACTCAAACATGCAAGCAGGCGTGATTCAACCAGCCGGAGCCATGCATCAAAGGGGTGCAGTGCAACAAGCTGGCCAGCACGAAGCTTCCTGCAGTTGCTGCAATCGCGGCCAAGCTTACCGCCCACTTTTTCCAAATAGATTCGGATTGCTGGCTTGCAAGTCCGGCTGCCCAACACCCCACGATGGTCCTTGCCCTGAACAAGCTTGTGGACCGGAGTGTGAACCGCAAGCTCGTTGCGTCGATCCCCAAGAATACATCTTCGATGGTGGCGACCACGACCCACCCGTAAGATTGCGAGAAGACCTCTCGCAAACAGGACTCGACCCAGAAGACACAGTCATCCAGTACACAACGAAAGGTGGGGTAACGGAAGTCCAAGCGGGCTGCCGTGTTGCCATTTACTCCCCTCGCTTCGGATCGGTTCGCAAGCGAACAGCTACTGTCCAATCCGATCTAGCGTTGCGACCTCAGACCGCTGACCTTCCAACCGGGCCTGGTTTGATCAAAGAGAAACTCCCACCGATCCAAGTCATGGTGCCTGTGAAAGCCAACAGCAAAGATGCGGTCAGAGTCGTCGAAGCTTTCAGAGACCGTCAGCGTCCACTCCCATCGGAACTCGTTCTGCCGATGGCCGTTATCTCCGATGCGTTCAAACCTTACGAAGATCTCGATATCATCCGAAATGGCAATATCAAAACCACCGATCCAGCCAAGCTAGCGATCGCTTCGGCTGCCGCACGCATCTGGGCTAACGTCGATGCGTTGCAAGTCCTCATCGATGGACAAGAAGCTGCCGAGATCGTCGATTTGAAGCAACCTCGCGAATACACCCTTTACGAACTTAAGGGAGCTCGAGTGCGTATATGTAAAGTGGCTTCCGAACAAGTCGCAAACCCAGGAGATACGGTTTCCTTCACCATCCGATATGATAACATTGGAGAGCAACCTGTCTCCAAACTTGTCATCACCGATTCCCTCGCACCTCGACTCGAATACATCGACGCCACCCAACAATCGAGCCTACCTGCTCGCTTTTCGACTACCCCCAACGATGTTGGCTCAGCCGTCTTGCGATGGGAAATCGATCAAGAAGTTAAACCCGGAGAAGGTGGCTTCGTTCGCTTCGATACCAAAGTTCGCTAATCCACAGGTCCGCTCGAGATGCTCTCGCCAAAAACCGCTCTGCGAAAACTTGCATCGGTTTTTTGCGTTATCCTCGCGGCCTTGCTGATCAATGCACCCCTGGCTCACGGCGAGCACCCTCAAACCGGCAAACCGGGGAACTCCAAACGCCCAGTCCTACTCGTGCGACCATCAGGCTGGGAAACCGCCCTGAATGCTTGGAAAGATTATCGATCCAGCGAGTATATGTTTGTCGAGATCGATTCCAAACCTCGGGCTGCTGAACTGCAGTCCGAAATCTTGCGCGTCGCGAAAGGACTTCAATCTCCTCCCGCAGCAATACTTCTGTGCAGCGATGTTGCCATAGAAGTCTCACCCAAACGTTTCGAGATTCTCACTCCAGGGGTCGTTCTAAACACGGCGATCCGTCTCGGCGAAATGACCACCGATGAGCTTTGCACCGATGCTTTATATGGCGACCTCGATGCAGACGGCTGCCCGGATATCGCAGTCGGACGCATCCCTGCGAAGTCCCCCGAAGAACTCCAACGTATGCTCGGAAGAAGCATCGAATACGAAGCGATCGGGCCCGGCCCTTGGAACGATACGGTCCATGTTACGGCCGGGGTGGGCGGGTTCGGATTCCTCGCAGACGCGGCTATCGAAACCGTCACGCGACGATTCCTTAGCGAAGGCATACCGCAGCACTACCATCTAAACGTGACCGTGGCAAGTTGCACAAGCACCTATTGCCCCGACCCGCTCGCCTTACGAGATGTCTACATCGATCGAATCAACGAGCAAGGTGGACTGTTCTGGGTATACATCGGACACGGTAACGTCGTAGAACTCGATCGATTCCAAGTCGGCCAGGAATGGCTTCCGATCGGGCTTCCAAGCGACACTGCGAAATTCAACTGCTCGCGACGCCCTCCGATCGCTTTAATGCTCGCCTGCTTCACCGGCGCTTTCGACGCCCGCGTCGATTCCTTCTCGGAACACCTTCTCGCTCAACCCAATGGCCCCATCGCCGTAATCGCCGGCTCGAGAGTCACTATGCCCTACGGACTAAGCCAGCTTGCAAGCGAAATGATCAACGGTTGTTTCCGAGATCGCTTGCCAACGCTCGGCGAAGTCGTCTTGCAAGCCAAACGCAGAATTTGGATCGATGATGAATCGAATCCGGATACCCAAACACAGGCCAGTCCTTCAAAACAGGCCAGTCCTTCAACCGCAGCTAGCGATTTAGCGTCAGCTACTTCCGCACAAGACCCACAGATTGTCGATATTCGCCAACGCTATCGCAAGATCGTCACCGAAATGGCAAACGCTCTGAACCCAAGCAATCATGACCTGACCCTCGAACGCCGCGAACACGTTCGATTGATGAATCTCCTCGGTGACCCACTTCTGAAAATCGCTTACCCTCAACCTATGGAACTAAACGTCCAAGAAAAAATCATCGCAGGGGAATCACTGAAGGTTTCTGGCTCAAGCCCGATCGACGGTAAGCTCATCGTTGAACTTGCGTTGGTCCGAGATAGACTTCCCGATGGCGTAGCTGCTTTGGCTTCATATCGCGGAACCGACCAAGAGCGACAACAGATGAACCAGACGTACGCGACGTCGAACCAACTCGTCGTCGAGCGAACCGAAATCGCCGTAAAAGCCGGCGAATTCTCGATCGATATTCCAATCCGCGCCGAGGCTCGCGGCCGGTATGTATTGAGCACTTATGTCTACGGACAAGACTCCTGGGGAGTAGCTTCAAAGAAACTCACGGTTCAGCGCCCCAAGTAACATAGCCGTTGTAAGCTTAGCTTGCCCCACCCTTGAGGCCTTCGCCAAAGACTCGCATGAATCTTCAATTTGTTGAAAACATCGACGACCCACGACTCGAGCCTTACCGGCATCTTCGCACGACCAACCTCACACGCTTCAGCGGTCGCTTTATCGCCGAAAGCCGCCCACTGGTCCAACGCTTACTCGCAAGCGACCTTCAGGTCGACTCGATCCTCGTCGATGCAAAACGTCTCGAAGAGGGACTCGTTTGGCTTCCAGAAAACGTTCCGATCTACGTCGTCGAACACGATGCTGTCGCTGAACTAATCGGTTTCCAATTCCACCGAGGCTTCCTCGCATGCGGCTTGCGCCCGACGATGCAACTTTGGAATCCTCAGCCCATGCAGCGAGACTGGACCGGCGTGATGTTCGTCGGTGTCCAAGACCCCGAAAACATGGGTTCGATCTTGCGAACTTGCGCGGCCCTTGGAATCCAAGATATCATCCTGGGGCCCGAATGTGTCGACCCGTTCGCAAGACGCGTACTTCGGGTTTCGATGGGCAATGCATTTAAACTGCGATTCTTCGAAACCAGCGACCCATGCGGTTCGCTTGCTCAAGCAAACTCAATGGGAGTCGACACCCTTGCTGCATGCTTGGCACCGAAAAGCTTGGAGATCGCTTCGTGGAAACGTCAAAATGCAACCTTGGTCGTCCTAGGAAACGAAGGCAACGGACTTCCCGATGATGTCATCGAAGCGACAAGTCGCGGGATCCGGATCGAAATGGATCTCGGAACCGACTCGCTGAACGTTAGCGTCGCGGCCGCCATCCTCTTGCACTACGTATGTCGGCTTGGTAGTTAACCCAACACCACAAACGAAAAAGGCCGCAGGCTCAGACCCGCGACCTTTCTCGTTGTTTGGTTGTTTGATAGAGCAGGAGAGAATTTACTCTTCAAGTCGCTCGATCTCCGCACCTGCAACCGATGCGATCGATTTGAGAACTCGCATATCAGCGGTATAAGGAACCGTTCGAACCGATCCGTCGGTCATCACCGCATTCCAACCAGGAACGTGGGTGCTACCGAAATCGTGACAAGCCAAGCAGCTATCGGCTTTGTCCGATTCGGTCCCGCGAGCAACATAGCGAACGTAGGAGTTCGAAGCACCGTAATACTCAGGGAAGCCAGCGATCGGAGTACGATCCCCGTAATCGGTTCCCGTCTTGTAACGGATCGAGCTCATCGCCTTCTCACCGAGGTACAGCGTATTGCTCGTGCCATCAGTAATCTCCTTCATCGCGGTCTTGTGGCCAACAGCCCAAACTCCCGGATGCTCCATGTGAATCGTAGCATTGTGGATATCGGTACTAAGCGCCGCTCCACCACTCATCGCGTAGTCGGTACGAGCACCGTAAGGACCAAACTTCTCGCTAAACGGAGCGACAAGCGGATACGACTTCGCATCCCGACGGCTAGGACAATAGTACGACGATACCACAGATTCGATGTTGGGATAATCCGCAGGGCTGACAGGAGTTGCCCCAGGAATCGTATCTCGAATGCGTACCAAATTCGTAAACAACTGATTCTGTTCCATAAATGGCATGATTTGAACCATCCACGGAACCCCGCGCATGTCCAGACGAGCAGTGGTATTCCCCATGTCGACAGCCAATGGAGCAAACTCACCTGCATATCCAGGGAATCGCTTGTAAGCCGACTCATAGTTGTGACCAGCCAACACGATCTGACGCATCCGGTTCTGGCAATCCATCCGCCGTGCGGCTTCTCTGGCCGCCTGTACCGCAGGCAACAACAAACCAACCAAGACCCCGATGATAGCAATAACAACCAACAATTCCACCAAAGTGAACCCCGCGCGATTGCGTCGTGAGCTGACTTGACGTGAATTCAGGATGTCAACGTTCGGAATCGACTCAATGAATAAACGCATTGGCGATCTCCCTGAATAGGAAAAAAGAAGAAGGAAGAATAGACGAAGAATAGAAGCTGTGAGTTTAGCGATTCGAAAAACCATCCCGCAACCAAAATCTAGGTGTCCAAACAAAGAATTCGTTAAATTCCGGGGGGGAATCCCCCCGTTAAATCCTCTCCAAAGAAAGAAACCACCGCAAAACGCCCCTAAAGCGGGATGGAACGATTCGAACGATCCGAACTTCAAACATGCCCTTCCTGCCCCCCCCTCTGAACGCTTCCCAGATACCTATTATCTCTGTGTCTGAGAATCGATCGTGTCAGAGAATCACTTTGAAGGTCTTGTATGCGTCTCCGGGATGGCCCTGGACCGCCCAAGGGGCCATCCACTGGGGGCCATCCACTGGGCCCAACATCGACGTCTCAGTCACAAATAACTCATTACGTTTTCACATAACGTTTACTACCCATTCATTTCTAATTGCTGTATCGAAAGACACAAATCATGTCAGATTGGTTAGAAGTAGGCACCAAAGCCCCGGCTTTCTCCACCACCGATGCCGATGGCAAAAAAGTCAAACTCTCCGATTGGAAAGGCTCGCCGGTGGTACTGTATTTCTACCCCAAAGATGACACGCCCGGCTGCACGAAAGAAGCTTGCGCATTTCGTGATGCTTCGGACGAGCTAAAAAAGCTCGGAGCCGTGGTCGTCGGGGTCAGCCCCGATTCAAGCGCCTCGCATGCGAAATTTCGCGATAAGTACACTCTGAACTTCCCTCTGCTCGCCGACGAATCCCACGAGATCGCAGAAAAGTTTGGAGCTTGGCGAGAAAAGAACATGTACGGCAAGAAGTCGATGGGAGTCCAGCGCAGCACTTATTTGATCGATGCCCAAGGCAAGATTGTCAAAGTGTGGAAGAAGGTCAGTGTCGACGGACACGATGCGGATGTCCTTCAGGCCTTGCGAGACTTACTCGCTTCGGATTAGATAACAGCCCACGCTCTATCACACTCCAATTGTTCGATCGGATTCCAAGCATGAACGCTCCCCTTGATCTCGTTATTCACGGTGCCTCAGGCCGCAACGGCAAACGACTCATCGCCCTGGGAAGCGCTGACCCACAAGTCCGCATCGTCGGTGCTCTGGTCCGTCCGAACTCCTCGGCCCTCGGGCAAGATGCCGGCTCCTTCGCGGGTGCGACTCCGATCAACCTTCCGATCGATCACCGTTGGCCTTCCAAGTTCGATGCGGTGATCGATTTTTCGAGCCCAGAAGGATGCATCGAAGCCCTTCGAACCTGCGTCGAGCACAAAAAGCCGATCGTCATCGCCACTACCGGACTTGGCCCTGACCAAATCGAAACCATCTCCAAAGCTGCTGAGCAGATCCCAGTCTGCTTGGCTCCTAACACCAGCGCTGCGGTGAACATCGGGATGAAACTCGTCGAGCAAGCCGCCAGAGCCTTGCGCGACGTACCCGGTGGAGCCGATGTGGAAATCATCGAACGGCACCATCGTTATAAAGAAGACAGCCCAAGCGGCACAGCGGTAAAACTCGGACAAATCATCGCTAAAGAAATGGGAATCTCTCGCCATGTACACGGCAGAGAAGGAATGGTTGGAAAACGGCCCCACAACGAAATCGGTTACCACGCAGTTCGCGTTGGAGATGACGTAGGCCAACACACAATCGTCTTCGGAATGATGGGGGAACTGATCGAAATCCGCGTGGCAGCTTCAAGCCGCGACAGCTACGCCACCGGCGCAATCGCAGCAGCTAAATTTCTCGTGGGCAAGCCACCGAAGCTTTACTCGATGGCCGATGTGCTAGGTCTCTAACGCCCATGGCAAAATGCGACCAAGGGTACCTTTGCAGAGTCTGCGGAAAAGAAGTCGATCAAATGATCGACAGCGAACTGTATTTACGGTTCATCATCGGCGAGATCGACGCAGAACTGCTTCACCTGAGCCCTGAATGCCACCTGGCTTGCAATCCCACCCTCTCGCAATTCATCGATGACGAACGCTTCTCAAAGGCTGTTCAAGCCCCTGAAGGGTTTCGTATCGTAGACCTCGACCCTCGCTACGTCGAGCTTCGAATCTCACTTGTAAGCCGAGGATATCGGCGGCTTTGGGAAATACGAAAAGAACGCAGTCGGTTCCCCACGATCCAAGCTTACCCGTTAGACCAACTCGGCGATGAAAAACTCGGCCAGTAAACCCTATCCAACTTGCAAGGTAACTTCGAGAGATCGCAAGATCTCTTGAACGGGCACATGAGAACGCCCCATTTGTAAGACTTCGTTCGCATCGAGCCAAGTCTCTACTTTCTTTTGAGCCGATATAACCGTCGAGTGTTGCCGATTGCCGAAGTAAGCCCCGATCTCCGAGAGAGCTGTCCGGGTATACTTCCGCGCTAAAAACATCGCCAACATACGAGGCTGACTGAACGACTGACACTTCGACTTCGCCCGAAGCACGTCTTCTTGAAGACCAAAAGCTTCGCAAACTACCTTTTCGATATCCCGCAATCGAACGATGGGCTGATTTGCACGCACGATGTCGCTGATGGCTCGCACTGCATCGTCAGGTGACAAAGCTCCGCCGACAATCCGCTGTTGAGCCGCCAACCGATGAACGATCCCTTGCAATACCCTCGCATCACTGCCGCAATGCTCCGAGACCCAATCGAGAACTTCGTCCCCCACC
>Ga0255124_1000387_pt1 | contig 14875 bp, 8 predicted proteins | sample Law_Cont_RepB_8d_FD_188564 | JGI IMG/M metagenome (GOLD analysis project Ga0255124, IMG submission 188564) | Freshwater microbial communities from St. Lawrence River, New York, United States - Law_Cont_RepB_8d | ecosystem: Environmental > Aquatic > Freshwater > River | place: USA: New York... | reverse complement strand
CGATATGGTAACCGTAGATCCCATAAAACGGTTTACTTACCGCTGTTCAAAAATTGGTTGTATTTGTCGTTGATGGAACGCATGTTTTGGTTATAACTGTCCATCAACTGATTGAATTCTTGCATGCTTTTCTGCATTTCAGCAGAACGTGTGGCATTGGCCTGCATTTCGGTGCGAATTTGCTGAACACTCTCGGTCATATCTTTCAAACCTTTATTCAACTCTCCCAAAGTAGATGCAAACTGTGACATGGCGTTTTGATAACCACCCATGTCAGCACTATTTCCATCTGCCGAGTCGCTTGTCAACTGAGGAAATACCTGTTCCCACTTGTAATCATCGTCTTCGGTTTGACGTTCGAAAGCCGAAATCAAGAACACCACGGCTTCGATACTCAAACCCAAGATGAACATTTCATTGGCGAAATTCCATCCCAAAAATTTAAACATGGCACCTACCAGTACCACCGCGGCTCCAAAACCATAAATGAAGGTAATGGGATCTAATTTGCCTTTTTTCTTATTGCTGCTCATAGAGATTATTTTTTATGAAAATGCTTATTTTTTTAGTATGTGCTCTTGAAATTCGTTCCAGTTGGCATTGGCCTGATTCAAACCTTTTTGTGTGGCTGATTTTGTCATAACCATGGCGATGATGACAAATAAAACCAAACCCAACACAAAGAATATCAATTGCTTATTGAATTTGTCGTCCAGCGATGCTTGAACGCCCTCAACCGTTTTATTTTGCTCTTCGAATTTCTTTTTGAATTCATCCAATGCCAAGTTCATTGCGCGCTCATTTTGCGCCTGCAACTCTTGAGAACGTGTAATCTCCGCAGAAACCTTCTCCTGCATACCGCTCAACTGCGACTGCAAATCGTTGTTTTTTGCTCGCAAAGCCGAAACCTCGTTCCGAAGTGTACGAACTTCCTCAGATGCTCTGTTAGCGCGGTCTGACACACGTTTTAATTCAGCGCTATTTCCGCTTTCCATCCCAGTTTGGGCGAAAGACAAGACACTGCTAAACATGATAATTGCTGTGGTAATGATTCTCATCGATTAAGATTTAATGCTCAGCGAAAATAGACAAACATTCAATACCAAACAAATATGTTACCATGAACCCTATGTAAAAAATCTAAGTGTTCGCAATTTAGGTCACATAGACAGTGCGACCCAAGATAAACCTTGATTAAACGATTTTCTTCTAAAAAAAAACACACTTAAAAATTACCGGAAATAAATCGATTATATGCCTCACTTGCTCGCCATACTTTTATCACATATTCATCGAAATTTTCTGCCATTGTTAATTCCGCATCCATCGTGTGTTGCACATAAAATTGTTTGTTGTAAATCAGCGGTTGCTCCGCAGCCGCCGCAACCAAATCTGAAGGCAATCGCTTGTTCTTCTCTCCCCTTACCTCGCCAAAATATTTCACAAAATCAGACGCCCCAATCACACCCGAAAAAACCTCCAAATTGCCCGCAATCCGCTCCCGAATCAACTGCAACGCCTCTCGCTCCGGCATATAAATCCCTGAATAAATCCCGCAATGCTCAGGTCCAAATTCCAAATACATGCCACCGGCCGACATCTCCTTCCTTCCGCCCAACTGAATCGCAGCCGAACAATGCAGCTTGTAAGGCGTTTTGTCCTTAGAAAATCGAATGTCTTTGTTGATCCTAAAAATACATGACTTCGCATCGATGCCCGCAAACCGAGGATCCATAGCAGCCACCTTATCCAACAACTGCGTTACAAATGCCAAGAATGGCTTTTTCACATCCGCCTCATATCGCGCCCGATTTACATCAAACCAACTCTTTTGGTTGTTCAATGCCAGTTCGATGAAGAACTCATAATACGCTTCCGTTAATCCCATCGCCCAAATATCATCGCATAATCTGCACAAAACCGCGATGCTCTTCGCCCGTTACATTGTGCTTCATATAATAAAAATACACACCCACCGGCAGCTCTTCTCCCAAATTGTTCTTTCCCGCCCAGTTGTTCTGATACGCACCCGTTGAATACACCAACTCCCCAGCCCTATTGTATATATCCACCTTGCGCTGGTTGTATTCAAACAACTCATACAAATCCCAAAACTCATTGTCGCCATCTCCATTCGGTGTGATGATATTCGGAATACGCACCACCTCGGGATCCACCACCCGCACCCACATCGAATCGCGGAACAAACAGCCGTTACTATCCAGTGCCAACAGCGAATATTGGATGCTATCTGTGGGCCTAACCCGCACACTCCAAAGCGTATCGCTGCCCATCATAAACGTCTTGGGCGACCATCGCCACATTTGTCCGTTCGCTGCATACAATCTCGCCACACCGCCCCGAGCAATCACCGTATCCTTCAGCGGTTTCATGGGCGATGCATATTCATTCACAAACAACTTCAAAGAGTCTTTACACCCCTGAGCATCCGCAACACGCAACACATAGTTCCCTTTGCTCAACCCCGATGCCTTGGCCGTTGTTTGCTTCGCTGGGTCATCCCATGCATAAGTCAGTGGCGCAAATCCGCCCGTACCATTCACCTCCAAAAATCCATAAGTTGCCCCCGCACAGATGACTGAATCATGCAGACCCAAACTCAACTGAATTTTCGCGGGCGCCACCAAAACCCCAATCGTATCGGTAAATGGAATCGAACAGCCATCCTCCACCAACAATGTATACACCTTACTCGCTACTGGATTGTCTGTAATCGATGTTTGCGTAGTTGCCACCCCATCCAATTGCCAGATGAGCGTTGAAGTTCTCCCGCCGCTGGCCGACATCAAAACATCGGTGGCATCGCCGTAACACAATACCGTATCGCTCAAGGCAAGACTACCCGTCAAGGCTGATCGCCGTGTAACAGCAAACTCAATGGTATCATTTACCACCGTACAACCGTCTTCCACATGCACTCTGTATTTTGTTACACCCACCGATAGCGGATTCACCACCACATTATTTCCGATGAGCGATGCGCTATCCCACACAATTTTTCGCGATGGCGCGTATCCACCCGTATCAATCAGTTGAACCGAATAGGTTTGTCCGTGACACAACGTTGTATCCGCAACCGCACTTAAAAACAAAGGATTTCTCACCGTTACCAACACAGAATCCAACACATTGGGCGAACACCCTTCGCTGCCCTCCACGTAATATTTTGTGGTTACTGATGGAAACACGTTGATCGAACCCGCTTTTACCCCATTGCTCCATTCCAGCGTATAAGCGCCACCGCCGTGCAATCGGTTTCCGCCGTAAATCGTCGCCAACAAATCAACATGCTGACCTATGCAAACGGTTGTATCGTTCGACACCCCCATAATCAATGGCAAATAGGTATCCAATCGCATGGAATCCTTGGCCGAAACCACAGAACATCCATCAGAAACTGTCACAAAAACCTCCATCGTATCAGTGAGCACGATATTGGCCATAGGCGATGTACCCAGTCCGTTCGACCACTGATAGGTATACCCAGCGGTATCTCCTCCCGATGCCTTCGCGGTGAGGTACATCGTTTGTCCGATACACACCGCGGTATCTGATTGTGATATTTTCACGGCTAGCGGCGGCTTCACATAAATGGTTTTCGATGCTGAATCTGGCTTAAGCGCACAACCGTCCCAAACTGCCACGGTGTATTTTTGTGTGGCAGCGGGTATTATTGATTTGGTATTCCCTCCGCCGGCCAGGCCAGGGCCCGTCCAGCTGTATGAATACCCTGAGCTGCGGCCGCCTGCGGCGGCCGCAGCCAACACCACGGAATTTCCCGAACAAATCACCGTATCTCTACCCAACCCTGCTACCAAAGGCGTAAATACACCCTCGTACTCAAACTTGAAACCCTTGCCCTCCAACATCGGATCAGAATACTGAATAAATATCAATCGGTTCGCCGCTTCGACCTTCCAAGCCCCCGCAAATGGCAAAACATTCCCCGTAAATCGCCCCAATCGATTCGCACCCGCAACACTGTTCTTGTATACCACCACTGAATCATATCCATTCTCGTAATCCAACACCCTAAAGCGGTAACGAACGCTATCCGCCCCCGGCAACTTCAAATCAAATCGCACAACCTTGTTCGCACCATAATTGCCCTCCCCACCATCATCATATACAAATCCCCTACACCCGATCGCGCTGTCACTGCCCAACTTCGGCAATAAAAAGGCCTTACAGATATCGTATGTACTGTCGATTTTCACATATTGAACCTTGGTTACAGAATCCTTAAATCCTTTGAAACAAGACTCCACCACCAATTTCACATTGTATTTACCATATGCACCATAGGTATTCGAAGGGTTCGTTGACAAACTGCTGTTTCCATCTCCAAACGACCACAAACTGCTCTTATAGTTCTCTGAGCGATTCAAAAACTTCATGGCCACACCCGACTTACACGATAGCGTATCGCCCGTAAAGTCAGCCTTCACATAGCCTGAATCATATTTGTTTCCAACACCGCATACCCACCATGCATTGGTCACCTGAATCACTTCATTGCTGCACTGGCCATACAAATCGGCGGCCGACATAATACTAAAAGTCCTGGCATCCGCATACTGCGCACTGCTGGTTAAATACACACTCAAGTTGCGATAGGCGATCTTTCCCGCTTTTATCAAGCCCAAAGTATCAATATTGAATGCCCATCCCTTCTCATTGGTACCCGAGGCACCCTCCACCAACAAATAATACCAATAATTCTGTACGCCGCTGTTGTAATGCACACCACCATTATCGCCGGTACCCGTAAACCATTTATTGCCTTTGTAGAACTTTGGTTGGCTATACCCTGTAGCACTCGGATCCGCCATGTTTCGAATGCCTTTGCCACTTGGGGTAATATCCTCTCCGATTTTCCAATTCCATTGTGTAGGTCTTGCCCAAATCTCAATCGACTGTCCAAAAACATCACTAAAACTCTCATTCAGCGCACCACTTTCATACGAATACACCAATGCTGCAGTATTCGTGGTCACCGCGTGGGCGATTTCATGTCCGCACACATCCAAAGCAGTAAGTGGCGTAAAGGTTGTCCCGTCTCCATCACCGTAAGTCATTATGCTGCCGTTCCAGAACGCATTGTTGTAGTTACTGCCGTAATGGATATAACTCAAAATTTTCGCCCCGTTATTGTCGAAACTGTTCCTACCATGTTCACTATCGAAATAATCATAGGTCATCTCTGAGCCCCAATGTGCATCGGTAGCTACCTCGTCTTTGGCCGCATTTACATTGTTCCAAGTTTTGTCGGCATCCGTAAAATCAACCGCCGAAGCATAGTTGGTGCCCTTTTTCATGTCGTACGTTTCGATACCCTTACCCCTGCCTGTCTCGCGCAATCGATAAGAACTCGCCGATAAACTATCTACTGTAATGGATTTGGTTCCACTGTATTTGGTCACCGCTGTGGCCTTCACATCAGTATGCAAGATCAAATCACTACTGGCCAAAATCTCTCCTGTTTCGGCATCCACCCAAATCGATTTTCCCGCCAAAGGTTCACTGGCCAAAACATCAAATCGATATCCCAAGCGATGGACTCCCGCGAGGTTGAAGTCTTTCGGACAGTAGCTCAACGCACCCACAGGGTAGTAACTGGTGTCTTTTACCCCTGTGGCCAATTGCAATGCTTCATTTTGTTGCGGATCTTGCCAATAGTATTTTTCTGCTGGTAAAAATTGCAACGCACGCGCCCTTGCCTGGTCCGAATTCAATAGAACCCTTCCTGCAAATTGGTTTTCATCCACGAAATCCCCATTCAGGGAGACAACTTTGCCTTGTTTCGTGTGCAAAATACCCATCGACAAATGCGCTGCCACACCCTTGAATTCATGGCGAATGCGATAGTGCGTCATGCCCAATTCATCATCCAGCGAACTGTATATAACCCAGCGAGAATCCGACCCATACCTTCCCAATTTCTGTATCACAGTCGACCAACTCTCCATATTGGGGGTCGATTCCTCAGCAAAAATTACCAACTGCGGATGTTTCAAAACGGGATGCGGATGCTGTCCAACCTGTGGTACCTGTCCCCGCAACAATGGCATCGCCAAAATAGCCAACAACAAGCCCATCAATCGAAAAATGGATTTATCCATGATGCCAAATCTACAAAAATTTATCCTCAAACTGATAATTTCAATCGCGAAACCACCCAACCTTGAAAAAAAGCCATAACAATTTATCAAAAAAGCAACCAACAATTACCGCGTGAAACTTCCCATAGCCATTTATTTAAATATTTTCTAAATTACACGATATTTTTGCCAAAACAGATGTTGTCTAATTCACAATTACATAAATTGCAAGGCGCTAAAGAGAACTTAGCAAAAAATCACATAGAACGCCCATTGAATCGATGAAAAAACACCTACTCTTGCTCGGTTTAACTGCCGTAACCCTGGGCTACACCAACGCCCAAACCATGGGAAATACGGATACCAAATCCACCCAAGACAGCATCGAGAAACCCATGGAAGAGGCAGTCGTAATTGGATACGCCACCGCCAAGAAAAAAGACCTTACGGGCTCCATCGCTTCCATTAAAGGTACCGAAATTATGCAGCAGCCTGTGCTCACTGCCTCTCAGGCCCTTCAATCAAAAATGGCCGGCGTGCAAATCACCAACTCCGGTGCGCCCGGCTCCGCTCCCAACGTGAGAATCCGTGGAACGGGCTCTGTGATTGGTGGTGCAGAACCCCTTTATGTGGTGGATGGAATTATCACCGACGATATCCGAAACATCAACACCGCTGATATCCTTACCATCGATGTGCTCAAAGATGCTTCATCTACTGCCATTTACGGTGTGCGCGCTGCCAACGGCGTAATCCTCATCACCACCAAACGCGGGAGTATTGGCAAACCCAAACTCAACTACGATGGATATGCCGGCGTAAAAATGATGTCGAACAAAATCGCCATGGCCCGCCCCGGCACCTTCTCCAAATACTCCAACGAAGCCGCAGGCACTTTCGCCGTGCTTCCCGCCGACGTTACCGGTGAAACCAATTGGTTCGATGCCATCACTCGCCCGGGTAACATGAACAACCACAACCTCAGCATTTCCGGTGGTACCGAAGCCACATCATACCTTTTCTCGGTGAATTATTACAATGAGAATGGCATCCTAAACGACAATAGCTACGAACGAGTATCTATCCGTTCAAACAATGAATACCGCGTATCCGACAAGTTAAAATTCGGCAACAACATCGGACTAACACGTTGGAACTCTAACAACAAACCCTTCAGTCTGTTCACCGATGCCTACAACGCCGCCCCCATCTATGATGCAAAAAACCCCGATGGCACCTACGGCTTTACCACATTGAGCGATGTGGGCAACCCGCTGGCAAAATTGGAACTCACCGACGATAAAACCTGGGGCAATCGCTTCATGGGCAATTTCTATGGCGATTTGAAACTCAAAAAGAACCTAGCCTTTAGAAGCTCTTTTGGCATGGACTACGACAACAGTAGAGGCGCCAACTATCAGCAGAAATTCAAAGTTTCGCCCACCCAAAAGTATGATACCACCACCCTCACCCAGAGCGAAATGGAAAAGTACCGATGGATTTGGGACAACACCCTCACCTACACGCCCACCCTGAAAAAAGGTCATGGCCTACAAATTCTTGCCGGTCATACCGCAGAGCGATACGATGGCTTTGAACAGTCATTCAGACTCGATGGCGTGCCATTTGCACAGCAATACCGCTACCTCAACACTGGCCGCGACCCCATCCAAGGCATCATCAACTACCAACGTCCGATCGCCGATTACGGTCGTCGCGAATCCTACCTCGGCCGCGTCAGCTACAATTATGAAGGCAAATACTTATTGAACGCCTCATTCCGCCGAGATGGATCATCAAAATTCCCTACCCAAAACCGTTGGGGTAATTTCCCATCAGTGGGACTGGGATGGATGGTAACCAACGAAGACTTTATGAAAAATGTGCGCAGTATTAACATGCTGAAAGTGCGCGGAAGTTGGGGACGTGTAGGCAATGACCGCATTAACCCCTCTGAATTTGTAACTTTGTTGAGCTCGGGATTGAGCGCCGTTTTCGGCGACCGAATTGTGATGGGCTCTACCATCGCCGAGATCAAAGACCCCAACCTCAAATGGGAAACCACCGAAGAAATTGATTTCGGGGTGGATTTTGAGGCGATGAACGGACACATTTCAGGCGTGATCGACTTCTACAACAAAAAAACCTTGGGTGCTTTGTTCAATATCCCATTACCCGGCGGTTTGGGCGACAACAACAATTCCATGCTCACCAACGCGGCCGACATCCTCAACCGTGGTTTGGAGGTTTCTGTGCGATACAACAAAAACAGCAAAGGCAAATTCAATTACAGCATTGGGGCCAATGCCACCTTTAACAAAAATGAAGTGTTGGGCTTGGGCAACGGTCTTCCAACCAACTTCGGCAGCTTGCGGAACGGCGAATTTGCAACCCGTGTAGCGGCAGGACAGCCCATCGGCAGTTTCTGGGTATATGAGACCAATGGTATCTTCCAATCGCAAACCGACATCGACGCAGCGCCCCATTTCTTGGGTACACAACCCGGCGATTTCAAAGTCATCGACCAGAACGGCGATGGCAAACTCAATGACCTAGATCGCATTTATGTGGGCTCATACCAACCCAAATGCTACATGGGAATCAACGGCAACTTCAAATACAAACAGTGGGATTTGAACCTAGATATCTTGGGTAACTTTGGCAACAAGGTCTTCAACGGAAAAAGAACCGTGCGTTATGGTGGCAACTACAACATTGAGAAAGCCGTGGCCGATGCCCGATGGACGCCCAAAAACAGCAGCAATACCAACCCGCGTGCTTTCAACGGCGTTCCCAAACCCACCGATTACTTTGTGGAAAGTGGCAGCTTTGTGCGATTGAACAACTTTACCCTGGGCTACAACTTGCCTGCACGTATCGCCAAAAAATCAAAAGTTCAAGGCTACCGCTTCTTCATTACAGCGCAAAATGCCTTCACTTGGAAAAAATTCAGTGGTTTCAGTGCTGAATTGCCAGGAGGTCCGGCCGACGCAGGCATAGAACTCGACATTTACCCTACTTCGTCTACTTTCTTAACTGGTTTGTCAATCCAATTCTAAACCCATGAAATTTCAACGCAATAAAACCCCATTGAAAACAGCGAAAACCCTGGCCATTGGTACTTTGGCATTTGCCTCGTTGGGCATCGCATTGAGTGGATGTCGCAAAAGTTTCCTGGACGAAACCCCTCGGGTTCAAACCCCCGATGATTATTTCAATTCTACTTCCAACGCCGCACAGGAATTGGTGACCGCCGTATACAGCAAATTGTACGATTGGCAGCAGCATAGCTTTTCTTGGATCGGAATGACCTCAATTGCATCAGATGAAGGCGAAAAAGGGAGTGATCCGGGCGATACGGGTGCTGACAAAGACCAGTTCGACAAGTTGAGTTGGAGTCCTACTGCAATAAGCTTCGGCGAAGTATGGGAATCCAATTTCGAAGGCATTGCCCGGGCCAACAAAGCCATTGACATTTTGCCAACCTTGGATATAAATTCCAGTTTGCGCGAGCGATTGATGGGAGAATCTCGCTTTTTGCGGGCCTACTTTTATTGGAATTTGGTGCGCAGTTTTGGCGGGGTTCCGTTGATTCCCAAAGTACCCAAAACTCCTGAAGAAATCGAGGCGTTAAACTATCGCGCTACCGCCGACCAAATCTATGATTTCATTGATGCCGATTTGGAATTTTCAGCCACAGTTTTACCCGCTAGCTATCTTTCAGATCAAGCCGGACGAGTAACATCGGGTGCAGCAAAAGCCCTATTGGCAAAATCTGCGCTCTACCGCAAACGGTACGGAAAAGCAGAATCGCTGTGCGCCGAAATTATGTCCAGTGGCAATTACAGCCTGTTTGCCGAATACGATAAATTGTTTCGGGAAGTGGGCGAGTTCTGCAGCGAATCCATTTGGGAAGTCAACTGCAAAGGATCTTCTCCGGCCAAAGCCATCGAAGGATATTTCGTGGTCCAAGCCCCCCGCGGGGCTGGCGGATTGGGTTGGGGTTTCAACACACCTACCGACGATTTAACCAAAGCGTTTGAGCCGGGCGATTTGCGCAAAGGCGCTACCTATTTTTCCCGTGGCGATGTTTTGTGGGATGGATATGAGTGTAACACCCTCGCACCAAACGTTAGATACAATTACAAGAGTTACGTGTCAAAAACCATGGAAAGTTGGGGTAAAGACGATTGGATGGCCAACAAAAACGTGCGTATTTTACGCTTTGCCGATATTCTGTTGATCCACGCTGAAGCCGCCAACGAAAATGGCAAAACTGCCGATGCATTAAAATCGCTTAACATGGTTCGCAACCGTGCGGGCTTGGCCAACAGCACCGCCACATCCCAGGCTGAAATTCGCGATGCCATCTGGAAAGAACGCTTTGTAGAATTGGCGATGGAACACGATCGCGTCTTTGATTTGCGTAGGCAAGGTAGAGCTGGCACCGTGATGCGGGCCCATGGCAAGAACTACATTGATGGAGTACACGATTTGTACCCAATTCCGCAGCGACAAATTGATTTGACCGGTGGCAAAATGACCCAAAACCCCGGCTACTAAAGAAAAAAAACCTAATTTAATATCGTATGAAAAAAATCAAATTATTCCCACTGGCCGCGCTTTTAGCAGCTTCTGCCCTCACATTCACCGTTACTTCATGTGGCGAGGAAACACCAGATGACGACAATACTTCAGGTGGTTACACAACTTCTGACGAAGTAGCTTCAGCCAACTTGGTGGCAAAATTCTCTTTCGAAAACAACGTCGATGATGCCAAAGGCAACATTACTGGCGGTACTGCGTCTGGAACCAGCTTCGTTGCCGGTGCCAAAGGACAAGCCTGGAAAGGTGCTAGCAACGGTTACGTATTGTACACCGGTGTAAGCTCTGCCATCAGTGGATTAAAGTCTTTGACTGTTGCTTCATGGATTAAAACGACAAATCATATGGATGGTGCTGAATCTTGGTTCCAATTGTTAAACGATTCTAACTGGATTGGCAACTTGTTCGTTTTGCAAGAATCTGGTGCTACTGGTAACGATTCTACCCGCATCAAATTCACAATGAACAACTGGAACGCAACTGCGTGGAAAGAACAGTGGACCGAATTGGCGAATGAAAACCGCATCAAAATTGGTAACGACGAATGGCATCATGTGGTTTGCTCTTACGATGCCGCCACCTCTAAATTGGCTGTATACGTAGATGGCGACAAGCGCAACTTGCCAGCGAATGTTACCGACAAATACCAAGACGACCCTGCAAAAGGCGGTGCGCCTCTGGGTAACTTGGCATTCAAAAACGCCACCAAATTTGTTTTCGGTTGCTACAAGCAAAATCTACCCGGTGGTGCACCAGACCCTTGGATGAAGAACTACGACGGTGGATTGGACGAATTCCGTATCTACAGCAAAGCGTTGGCTGATGCCGATGTGAAAGCGTTGTACGACTTGGAAAAAGCCGGTAAATAATCCTGATTAACTCTTTTTAGATGGCGGGCCCATTCAATCCTTGAATGGGCCCGCCTTTTTTTAGAAAAAAATCGCCCCGCAACACCCATAAAACAGCGGAGTTTTCGTAATTTGGACTCTTTGAAAACCATGGCATTTATCCGTCGCTCCGCACCCCTACTTTTCGCCCTTTCTTTGGTGATTTTCACCGCATCCTGCGAAGAGGAAACCCCGCCACCCGCGGCCAAACCCAACGGCATCATGCTCACGGTGTTTCATATCAACGACGCCCCCACCAGCGGAAAATCCAATGGCATTCCCCTCAATTCAACCTTCACCCTCTATTTCTCTAACGCACTCGATACCAATTCTGCCAAAGAAAATATCGCGGTGAAAGAAAAAGGATACGACCCCATCGCCTTGAATTACAGATTCTTTCAAGGCGATAGCGCGGTAAAACTCATCCCCAAAAACAACCTCAAAACAGGCACCGGCTACGTAGTGGCCGTCAACGCCGCACTCAAATCCAAAGTGGGCACAACCACCGGATCCTATGTGGCCGTATCGGTTGGTAGCATGATGGACACTACTGATAAATTTCCGCGAATCTCTGATGAGGCCCTGCTCGATAGCATCCAATACAACACCTTTCAGTACTTCTGGAAATTCGGACATCCAAACTCAGGCATGGCCCGCGAACGGAACACCTCCGGCGATTTGGTTACCTCCGGCGGAACCGGCATGGGCATCATGGCCATCATCGCAGGGATAAACCGAGGGTTTATTACACGCGCAGAAGGACTCGCCCGCATCCAAAAAATGGCCTCCTTCCTCAAAAATACCGCACAAACCTTCCATGGCGCCTACTCCCATTGGCTCGATGGAAATACCGGCAAAGTCATCGCCTTTTCGAGCGACGACAATGGCGGCGACCTCGTTGAAACCTCCTACCTCATCCAAGGATTGCTTACCGCCCGCGCTTATTTTGACCAATCAACCACCGATGAAACTCAACTTCGCAGCAACATCACCAGCATCTGGGAAAAAGTAGAGTGGGATTGGTATACCAAAAGCAACAGTGGCTCGCTCTACTGGCATTGGAGCCCCTCGCTGGGTTGGAAAATGAACATGACCGTTCGCGGATGGAACGAATGCCTCATCACCTACGTACTCGCAGCAAGCAGCCCCACCCACCCAATCAACCTATCCACCTACCAAAAAGGATGGGCCAACAACGGAGCCATGAAAAATGGAAACAGCTATTACGGCTTTCAACTGCCTCTGGGTGAAAATTTGGGCGGACCGCTGTTCTTCTCGCACTATAGTTTCCTTGGATTAGACCCGCGCGGACTCTCCGATGCCTACGCCAACTACGAAACCCAAACCACCAACCACAGCAAAATCAACCACGCCTACTGCAAAGCCAATCCGCGACAGCATTATGGATACTCCGATCAGTGCTGGGGATTGACCGCATCAGACAACAACTCCGGTTACAGCGCGCATTCGCCAACCAACGACATTGGGGTGATATCGCCCACCGCCGCACTGAGTTCGATGCCCTACACCCCCACCGAATCGATGAAAGCCGCCCGCTATTTTTACTATAAACTGGGCGATAAAATCTGGAAAAGCCAGGGCTTCACCGATGCCTTCAACCTCAATGTGGGCTGGTTCGCCAGCTCTTTCTTAGCCATCGACCAAGGTCCGATCGTGGTCATGATTGAAAACCACCGCTCACAACTGCTTTGGAAAACCTTCACCTCCGATGCCGAAGTAAAAGCTGGCCTCAAAAAACTCCAATTCACCGCGCCCTACTTGTAATTTTCGCGATGGCCCAAACCCATTATAAACACAGATTCCGTCCCACTACCCCCAAACTTACAATGTGGGGTTTCACGATTGTCTCCATGCTAACTTGGGTTGCAACAGCACTCGAGGCAACGGCTCAACCAACGTCTACCGCTGCACCAAATCTCGCCGCGAAAAACAGCCCGTTGGGCAGGGCATCGAACGATCCCAACAACCCCATTCAAGACAGTATCTGGATGGATTCTGTTCAAAAACAAACCATCAAATACTTTTGGGATTTCGCCCACCCCACCTCTGGCTTGGCCCGTGAACGCAGCAACGTCGCCTACGATTACGGCAGCGAAGTAGTCACCACCGGCGGCTCCGGCATGGGTTTCATGTCCCTCATCGTGGGCGTAGAACGCGGCTGGCTCAAGCGCGAAGACGTGGTAAATCAACTGCTTAAAACGGTAAAATTCTTGGCCAAAGCCGACCACTACCACGGCATTTTCCCCCACTGGCTCAATGGCGAAACCGGAAAAACCATCCCCTTTTCCCGAAAAGACGATGGCGGCGATGTCGTAGAATCAGCCTACCTCTTCCAAGGACTGCTCTGCGTGCGGGCGTATTTCGATCAACCTTCGCCCCAAGAAACCGAACTCAGAAATCGGATCACCTGGCTCTGGAGCGACTGCGAATGGAACTGGTATACCCAAAACCAAAACAGCCTTTACTGGCATTGGAGTCCCAACAACGGCTGGAGCATGAACCACAAAATTCAGGGCTGGAACGAATGCCTCATCGCCTACGTTTTGGCTGCCTCCCACCCCCGCTTCGCCATCGATGCCAAAGTCTATCACAAAGGATGGACCGCCGGTAACCACTTCAAAAATGGCAAAACCTACCTCGACGTCACCCTGCCACTCGGCTTCGATTACGGCGGACCCCTCTTCTTCTCGCATTACAGCTTTTTGGGACTCAACCCACGCGGACTCGAAGACCGCTACGCCAACTATTTCGATCAAAATGTGGCGCACACCCTCATCAATTACAAGCATTGCCAAGAAAATCCCCTGAAATTCAAAGGCTACGGCCCGGGATGCTGGGGACTCACCGCCTCCGACAACCATTTGGGCTATGCCGCACACTCGCCAACCGAAGATTTGGGGGTCATTTCGCCCACCGCCGCACTGTCAGCCATGCCCTATTTGTCTGAGCAAAGTCTCGCCGCCCTGAGAAATTTCTTCGATGTTGGGGCGATGCGATCCCTGTTTCCCGCCAACGACACAACCCGCAACAGCGCCGTTCCCAATGGCAGTGGCAGCAGCAATCGCTATGTCAACACCCTACCCCAAGAAAATCCAATCTGGGGACCATACGGCTTCCGCGACGCCTTCTGCGCCAAAGAAAACTGGGTGGCCAATAGTTACCTCGCCATCGACCAAGGCCCCATCGTTGTCATGATCGAAAATTACCGCTCCGGACTACTTTGGAACCTGTTCATGAACA
>Ga0255124_1000385_pt1 | contig 14903 bp, 19 predicted proteins | sample Law_Cont_RepB_8d_FD_188564 | JGI IMG/M metagenome (GOLD analysis project Ga0255124, IMG submission 188564) | Freshwater microbial communities from St. Lawrence River, New York, United States - Law_Cont_RepB_8d | ecosystem: Environmental > Aquatic > Freshwater > River | place: USA: New York... | reverse complement strand
GGACTTGCGAGCCCACCCGGGTAAAGTAAAATGCTTCTATTGAACACATCCTTGCGAAGGGGTGCGGCCAATCATTCTCTCTATGGGCAATACATGCCTTTTTTTCTATGGATCTAACCCATCCAGAATCCGAAAGGATGCAGCTATACATTCGTGTATGGCGGGCATATGAGGAAGTGATGGGTAGACCTTGGAGGACACATGTCCAACAACACCACCAGCCTCACCCTGATCCTGGCCACCCTCGTGGTGGCCAGCCTCATGGCGGCCCACCACCACTTCCGCGAGGAAGTGGCGGTGGCGGAGCGGATCGAGGCGGGCGCTCACGCGCGTGCCTCGGCCGTCCAGGCCCAGCATCGCGTGCTGGAGTGTGTGAAGATGCCGGCCCACTACCACTCTCGAGAGTGGTGCATCCTCTTCCGCACTCCAAACTAGGCCCACTGGCCCCCACTACCTACGGGTAGTGGGGGCCCTTCTTTTACTATCTACTATAGTGTAGTACACATAGGTGTATTCAGTATGACATACGCCTTTTTTATTCTATGGATCTAACCCATCCGAAACCAAAAGGGCTTAACTGTACGCGGAGTACAGTGGGAGCATGAGGTAGATGGGTAGATTCACGGAGGATATCATGTCTAACGTTACCAGCGCCGTTGCAGCCGCCCTGCTCGTCATCCTCACCACCGCGACCTTGGTCGCGGTGGATGTTCGTCTCCGTAAGGAGATGAAAGAGGCTACACGGGTGGAGGCCGCGGCGGATGCGCGTGCGCGGGCCGTCCAGGCCCAGCACCGCATGCTGGAGTGCGTCCGTATGCCCCTGCACAGCGATGCGCGAGAGTGGTGCATTCTCTTCCGCACTCCAAACTAGGCACTAGGCCCCCTACCTACGGGTAGGGGGCCTTTCTTTTAATCACTACTATGGTACTAACGCCTATGTACATGGGGTACGTATGGTGTAGTACAGGCTAGTAGCACGAGGTGACGCATGTTCATGCGTATGGCCGTGCTCAGGCTCTCCAAGCGGGGCTTCGCAGCCCTGCTTGCCAGGCACCTGCCCAAGGGTGCCCGGGTGTCCCACTTGTGGGACACGGGTCGGCTATCGATGTGGAGGCTAGAAATGGCCTCTGCTCAGGTAGCCGTTGTCGAGGTCTGCCTCGACACCTGAGCGTTATCTCCCCCACCTACGGGAGAAGTAAAGATAGTAGGGATGGATCTGGGGGCTTCGGCCCCTTTTTCTTTTATGGCATCTAATGCATACATTCCGTATGTCACAGATGCTAAGGAGCTCGAATGAGCAGCAAGGTGGTTGATAGCGCTGGCCGAGAAATCGGCCAGCGTGAGGTTTTCCACTTCGTCGGCCGAAAGGCCGGCGAAGTGGTGGCGGAGCGGGTTGTCACGACCAATCGCGGCTGGGCTTTGGCCCGCCGCGACTTCAAGGCACAGCACAACCTCAAGGACGAGGAGGTGGAAACCCTCTGAACTCTTAGGCCCTGCTACCGAAAGGTAGTGGGGCCTTTCTTTTTCTTCTATGGAGGTGAGCATGGCTGATGAACAGCTAAAGCTCCCTCAGTTCAAGGAGCCGTTGGGGATTAAAGCCCCGGCTCCTGTGGAGTCTGGGTGGAAACCCCCGGCTCCACCAAAGCGGAAGAAGGCCAAGCAGGAGCCTCTCTTCCGCAAGGACTGAGGGCACAAGGTGTGCCCTAGTTTGACAGATGGTCTGTTGGACTAGGGCGCACCTCTTTTTTAATTCTCCATTTCATGTGTGCTTATGTGGATGAGGCCCCAACCATTGGAGGTTCAGTGGGCAAAGAGAACCGAAAGGCCAACAAGGCCGAAAAGCGGCTTGCTAAGGCCGCCAGGGTGAAAGTCCCTGAGACCACCACGGTCGAGTTGGAGACCCGCATCCAGCTCGACCGCCACCTGGAGGCTGATCGCCCAGGTGGCGACAAGGGAGCGGGGGAACTTACCCACCTCGAGTACCGGCTTGTTGGACGGCTCGGAGTGGCGGTCGACCGGGCCTCGGCCTTGGCCGAGGCATTGTATAGAGAGATCGTAAAGAACGCGCCGAGCCGGCTTGTGGGGCGTAAGCAGGGCGGAACTGCCCGCCTCACCCTCAGCTGCCCCGGTTGCGGGGCAGCTGTCCTCTGGTTCGCCGGAGGAAAGGTGATCTTCCGCACCTGGTTTCCGGCCGGGTGCGAAGAGGAGACTCTCCCGCTTCCGTGGGAGGTGGACCTTGGTTCTGTACTGAAGAACTTCATTTAGTACAGGGGGGCTTGCCCCCTTTTATTTCTATGGGCAATTAGGCCCGTAAGAGGAAGCGTCATGTTGATTGATGATCTGCTTGCCACCATCAAGCCGTCCTCCCAGGTCTCCGAAGAAGAAATCGAGCAGGATTGGTTCCTTGCGTTATTGAAGGTGGAAGTTTCGCTCAAGAAACACAAGCGACTTGTGGCTAAACCAAAGTTCGGCCTCCCCCCTCTGACTATGAGGGAGGAGCAGGACCTGCTCCTCCCTGGAGCGGTGTACAAACGTCGTTCGCTTTTCTAGAGTCCACCGTCTAACCTAAAGACGCTAAACAAAGGTAGGGACTCGGCTTCGGCCGAGCCCTTTTTCTTTCTTACGGGCCCATAGATACTAAATGACTCTATGGTATTACCCATGTTCCCCCAACACGAGTTAGCTAGCTTGACTAGACTGACTAATGAAAGTACATCCGTGTGCTGGGGGACCCGGCCCTTTTTATTTCTCTATTCTATGGAGCTAATCTTAGCTGTATGACTCAAAAGTCTGGGGTGTGACAATGGCGTCACATGTCCAGTGAGAGCAACAGCGCCCATGCGGAAAATGGGTAGAAGACAGCTCTATGGAGGACATCATGTCCAACAACACCAACAACCCCGTCGTCGCCCCCATCCCCGCCGCGCTGGCCCTCATCGCCGCCGCCAACCAGCGGCAGGCCGCGGCCAAGCGCCAGGAGGCCGAGAGCGCGCTGGCGAAGGTGACGGCCCTTTGGGGCCGGATGACCGTCAGCGAGATTCAAGAGGCCCTGAAGGTCAACCTGCGCATCATGAACAAGGAGGAGGGCGACGCGCTCAAAGCGATGGCCGATGAGGCCATCGCGACGCTTCAGATGGCTGATCAGGCCCTCAAGGAGCACCGCGACGCCATCCGGCTCTCCACGCCGGAGGGCGTGGAGGACACGATGGCCAGCATCATCTCGCAGCAGACCCTGGACAAGGGGGCGGCCGAGATCGCCAAGATCAACAAAGCCCGGGAGGCCGCCAATGCGGCCAAGAAGGCCAAGATCAACAAGGTGATCGCCGACTACGGCGACGCCCTGACCGACAACCAGCGTCGTGCGATGACCGCGTTCCTGAGCAGTCCGGATTGCAAGTGGACCTACCAGCCCACCAAAGAGGGGCGAGAGGCCCTGCTGCGCGCCGTCGCTCGGGCCGCCCGAGCTGTTCGGGAGCAGAGCAAGAAGTAGCCCCCTCGGGCTACTGGAAACCCAGTCCTGGTGACTGGTAGGACACACGCATTAGCGTGTGTCCTTTTTATTTCTTCCTTTCTTATTCTTTATTCTTCTTTTCTATGGGCACTTAACCCAACGTACTCTAAAGCCTGGTATCTTCGGATACCCGCTCAGAGACGTGCAAGCCACCAAGGAGGAAACTCTTGCGGTGGCAGGTATGGAGCACACGAAAGTGTCCTTGGTTGCCAGTGGGCGATTGAGAAAGGCTCCATAGTATCTCACTACACCTCGCAAGGGTCCTGTGAGATGGTTCTCTACTTAACGAGAACAAGTGGCCCTTAGTGTGAAGGAAAGATGGGTGGCGCCACCCATTGAGTACCGATCCTAAGGGCCACACCACCCCACCCTAGCTACAGGAGAGTAGCCATGTTCACGGAACAGATGTCTGTATGTGTTACTGGTCAAACCACACACGGACACTAAACTCCCGACAGACCAAGTGGATAACTGAGGTTATCCCGTCAAGGTACTTAGAAGCCTTGACACCAAACTCCTACACCAATCTCTGGGAGTATAATTAAGAGGTTGGCGCCTGCCAGAGCGTGTTATGGCCCCGGGGGAGCGATTCCCCAACTATTCGGGTAGAAATACCCGCTGGGAGGTTCTCATGAACCACATCCAGATGTCCTTTATTGCGGCGGAGTTCCCCGTCGCCCTGGAGGCCGCCGTTGAGGCGGCGGCCTCCCTCCCAGCCCCGAACCCGATGGAGGCGGCTTGGGTCGCGGCCTCCATCTCGCCTCTTGCCGAGGGTCGCGTCATTCGCGCCCCTCGGCGCCCCGTGGCCCGCACCGCGCGAGCGGTGCGGAAGTTCATCGCCCCCCGTATGGCCGCTGCCGCCGTCCTTGTGGCGGCGGTGTCTTTGCTGGGCCTAACGGCCCTGGTCCCTGCCACCTTCGCCGGCGTCCTGGGCCTCACCGCCCTGACGATCGGCACGCCCTCCTGGGTTGCCCTGGCCACTACCAAGTAGTGGCCCCCGGTTAGCGTTCCGGGCGTCAAAAACGCATGGTCATAGGTCGCCCCCTTAGGAGGGGCGACCTTTTTCTTTCTATGGTACTCATATCTATTGAAGCCAAAAGGAGGCAGTCATACAATTTAGTATGATGGGCTTATGAGGTATTAGGTATTGTACCTTGGAGGACACATGTTCACCGTCACCATTAGCGCGCCCGTCGCGCTCGCGCTCGCCGTGGCCCTCGCCGCCCACCTGGGCGGCATCCTGGCCGCCATCGCGATCCTCGGCTTCGTCGCGATGCAGTACCGCGCCAAGCGGGCCGAGGCCCAGATCGACCCCTACGAGGGGTACGAACCCAGCCAAGAGGAGCTCGAGGTGATGACCGAGCTCAACTGCCCGTGGGGCTGTGGAGAGTGCTATTACTGCAAACTAGGGAGGGAGCCCGACCAGGGCTGATCCTCTCCTCCTGCGCCTAGCTAGGGCGCGTGGTAAATACTAGCTAGGGGCCCTCAATGGGCCCCTTTTGTTTCTATGGGTTTCGTATCACAATCCAGTGGTATGATAAGTTTCAACTCTTCAATGTCCTTAGGAGGGACTATGAAGAATCACCTCGAGACGGCCGCCGCCGTCTTCGGGATGGGCGTGGTTATGCACGCCGTCCTGAAGACGGTGGTTCCCTTCTCTGGCTGGTTCTGGACCGCTCTGGTCCAGTTCAACAGCTAGGGAAGGGCCCAGTTTCCTGTCCGGGTTAACAAAACAAGAAAGAACTGGCTCGTGCTTCGGCGCGGGCCTTTTCTTTTCTACGGGCATGTAGAATCACCTACATTGTCTAACTCAACCCCTTATTCGTGGAGAATACCATGACTAAGCTTGAGACGGCGGCTGCCGTCGCCTTCACCGCCGTGCTTCTGCACGGCGGCCTGAAGGCGACGTTCCTCCCCTACTCGGGTTGGTTCTGGGCCATTGTGGTCCAAGCCAACTCGTAGTAGAGGCCCAGTTAGGCTTCTGGGTTAACAAAAAGCTGGGGCCTTCGGGCCCCCCTTTTTTATTCTATGGGCATTAGCTCTCTAGAAATCAAAAGGACACAACTGTGCATGTTCGCATAGTGGGTGTATGAGATATGAGAGATATTCCCTTGGGGGACACATGTCCAGCAACAGCAAGATTGTCATCATCGACAACCGCCTCGCCTGGAAGGGGTGCGGCAACGACTGCGGCGAGTGCCGCATCTGTCTGATGGAAGACGAAAGTATCAACGTTCTCTTCCAGGAAACGTGGGAGCTCAAAAAACTGCTCAGGAAGGAGCGCCGGCGGGCGGCCGCGGAGGTTGAGAAGATTCGTGTATGGAACCTCGGTGGGGCTTTGGACATTTCCCCCACTTCGACCCTCTTCATCCACTATGACGAGGTCGATGACTTCGACGACGTCCCGTTCTAGTCTTCGCGCCTAACCTTAAGGCGTAAAACAAAGGTAGGGACCCGGATAGCCGGGCCCTTTTTTCTTTCTATGGGCCCATAGATAGAGAAGCATAATAGTGTGCTTTGATATTCAGAGGCTCAATTGCTTTCAGAGGAGTATTATGAAAGCACACAAGCCCACCGAACAGGTGGTGGTTTACGGACAACCTATGTCCGTCAAACGGGTATCCAAGCCCGTTATGGCCGAGGCATTGAATGATGCCGCTAAGGCCATTGAGCGCCAGCGGGCGCAACTTGCTCGTAAGGAGCAAGAGCTCGCCGAGCGCGAGAAGCAGTTGGTTGAAGCCACTGCACAGGCCCTTGTGGCCAAAAACGAAGCCACCCAGCTCGCCCATGAGGTGACTGATTTGCGTGGCGGTCGCGATCGCTCAAACGAATTCGCGGCATTCCAAGGTCATCTTGCTGCCTATAAGAAGACCAACGAAGACCACCCCACTGTTGGGGAAATGGTCGATTTGGTCATCCAGTGGAAGCGGATGATCGAGCGGTTTGCTATCGTGGATTACGACTTCGTGGCCAAGCCATTGAAGTTCCGCGGACAACTGCTCAATATCACCTTCGCTCAAGGTGAAGGAACTAAGAAGCTCAGTTATGCTGGGTCTTCTAACCAGCCGGAACGCTGGGCGTTCTATCTCGGGTTGCTGGTGATGAACCGCACCCGGTGGAGCACTCTTCGAGTGCTGGTCGAGCCGCAGAATGGGAGAAAGTTCGTCTCCCATGTCGCGTGCACGTTAAGGTCCGGATCTGAGCCTGTGGTCGTCACGCAGGCTCCCCGCGACTTTGTTCTAGCTCTTCGGAGCTAGATAACTGGGGGCGAGTTTTCTCGCCCCCTTTTATTTCTTTTCTCTTTTATGGCAAGACCGGGCCCCCTTCGGGGGGTGTGTTCTTTGTCACGAGGAAATCCGCAATCCCGCGGGAAGTACTCACAACCTCTGTTCCATAAGGAGTTATATGGAACCAGAAGTTGCGACCGAGATGGTCGCTTCGGTGCCGAGTGCACCGCCTCGAGCGGCTTTGCCCGCTATTTTGCGGCTTGATACCAAGGCCGCCGCCTTCGTCAAGGCGAAGCTGCAGAAGGAGATCTGCAAAGCCCGTCCCGAGCTCAAGCGCGTGGACTGGGAAGAGTTCTCCCTGGAGCACATTCTGGACGGTCTCATTCCTGGGGTGAACCGGGAAAAGTTCCTTCCTTGGAAGGACGTCGTCCTTAAGACGCTTATCGCGTCATACCAAGCGTCTCTGCAGCACAAGCAGAGCGCATTTGTTCAGCAGGCTAACAACGCCTCGCTGTACGTGCCGGCTGTAGTGATTCGTTGCAAGACGAAGACCTCCAGCAAGCGTGAGCAGAAGAAGAACGGCTCCGGCTGGATCTCCGAGCTTATGCTGCGCCGGCTCATCTCTAAGCTCCTCGGCAAGCGTGCCGAGCGTGGAACGGAATGGATCACGTCCATCGTCAACGCAGCGAGCGATAAGCACCTCATTGGTGTTGAGGCAGAACGCGGTCTTCAGGCTCCTGGCCTGTTGCACGCTGTTGCCCGGTTCGAAGGCAAGTACGATGCGGCTTCCCCGCCCGTCGCATCCTTCGAGAACCAAGCTCTGACTCCTTCTGGCTTTGTCAAGAAGTCCCAGGATGTCATCTTGGCTGGTGGCTACATCCCGGTTGAAGGCCGTAAAGGCTTTGAGCTCGCCGGGATTAATGGCAAGCCCTCGTGGTATTTTGATGGTCTCGTGCGTACCTTCGGGGATGCCGTGGCCTTCATGAGCTACGTGCTGAGCTTGACCAGCCCCATTCTGCCCAACGGCTTCGTTCCTAACCTGGACATTACGTTCAAGGAAAAGGTTCTCGAATTGCCGGACGGCGTTTCCCTGCCTGCGGGTGTTGATGGCTCTGGTACCTACCATCCTCACACGCCTGAGCTCCAGGCATTCCTGGCGTCTAACATGGCGCTCATCGGTGGTGGCCGCAAGACCTATCCCGTTATCCAGATTCGGGTTTGGAACCCCGGATGCACGGAGACGGAGGGTCTGTTCGCTAAGGGCCTGCTCGTTCCCGACATGAAATCCTTCGATGATCAGGGTAACCCTGGCATCGTTCTGGGCTTGAACCAGATTAAGGGTGTCATGAAGGAAAACGTGGAGGTCAAGCAAGCGCTGGCCACTAATGGCAGTGTGGTCCTCAAGGGCCACATGGGCTGCATGAAGGTGTGGCGAGAGCAGAGCACGCTGAAAAGCTGCTTTGAGCTCCTGCAGCTCGTGGAGTCCACGCCTGAGACCGAAGCCGCCGTCGAGGCGCTCGTCGTGGCTACCTTCGACTCCATGCGGAAGAAGGGTCCACGCGCACTCGTCAACGTCTCGTCTGGTGGCAACACCACGCTCGAGCGTTTGATTGAGCTTGTGCTCAAGGCTGAGGAGATGGGTGTTCTTATCCCTGATCCGAAGACCGCCGAGCTCCGACCTGTCCAGATGATGGACATCAAGGCCGTTAGGACCATGGCAATGGATAAGCTCCGTCGCCGCCTGTACAACGCAGCGAATGGTACTGGCTTTGAGGGGAACCAGGTCGTGATCATCATGGACGCGTCTGTCAAGCGCGGCCATGTGGTGATTGGCAGTACCACTGTGGAGACACCCCCTGTGGGCGAACCCGTTGGTACTTGGCGATTCCCCGCCATTCTGGCTCAGAGCCTCAAAACTCTGATTGTCCAGGAGCCTTCCGAGCACATGCTCATCGTGGATGCCAACGGCGAAAGCTGCTTGGTTCCTTACTCAGCGTTCATGAACCCTGCGGACGTGACAGACCTGCAGGGCGACGACGATGGCGACATCGCGGCGTGGACGACCAACCCCGACGTCTTGACGCTCGCTTCGAATCTTGTGGATACCCGCAAGTATCGGATTGAGCCGGATGGCGAGAAGGTTAAGATCACCAGTGAAAACTTGGGTGATTATGCTGAGTACCTGTCCACGGATCCCATGGGTCCTGTGGGTCAGGCGACTGTGGCTCAGGCTCGGTTCTACGAGCTCGCGGCCATCAGCCGTTCCCTCTACGCAGCTTATCGCAAGATGGCTGCAGCAAACGCGAAGGCGAGCAAGGGTGCGAAAGCATCTGAGAACGACAAGCGTATGCCTGAGGGCTCGGAGGCCTGGGGTCTCGAACAGTGGGAAGTTTATTGCCGCGAGGCGATTGACTCCCTGTCCGAAGAGCATCTGGCTGCCTTCGATGTGGGCTGGTTGGCCTACCGGGCAAAGGCCTATAACTGGGCCCGCGCCTTTGGCGTCTTCATCCAGGAGTGCATCGATCGCGCCAAGCGGTTCGTGCGCTGGACTGATATCCCGAAGCTCGCTAGCATGGGCGACGAGGGTTGGGCCACCATTGGTGACAGCCAAGAGCTGCATTGCCATTGGTCCTGGGACGCTGAAGGGCGTCGTTATCCCTGGAAGCATCCGGGGCTGGCTGGTTCGCGCACCAGTCACTACCTCCCGTTGTCGGAGAGCCAGCTGCGTACTAAGCAGCCGCTTGAGCTCCTTGAGGAGTTCACCAAAGCTGCGAAGAAGTCGCTTGGTTACGACCAGGTGAACGACGCAGTTCGTTGGCGCCGTAACGTGACTGTTAAGGGCGAGATGCTTCAGAAGCGGATCGACCCTGACAACTTCCACCCGCAGAGCAAACGCCCGGGGTTGGTTGAGGTAGCGTTTAGCGCAACTCAGAAAGCGTGGGAGCTGTTGAAGGGCCACTTCAACATCCCCAACGAGGGAGCCGATTTGTCGGACCTCGTGGAGCGTATGCTTGACCGGCAGGAAGAAGCTGGCAAGGCTCCCGCTCGCCTGACCATCGGCGACAAGAAGGTGTCGTGGGCGGATTTCATCCGTGCCATGAAACTGCAGGCTTGTGAGGACAAATACGCGCATCAATTCGCGTACTCGCGTGTCATGTGGTCTACGCCTGAAGGTGAGCCTGATGCGAAGGCTTGGCAATGGGTCTCGCAAGAGAACCTGCGCCTCATCAAGGAAGGGAAGGGTGGCCTCCTCCTTCCGAAAGTGGCCGATTGGCTGCCTCAAGCGTATCTTGATTACCGTATCAGGAACGCTATGGTCCTGGGTTTCAACAAGAACGACCAACGTGTCGACTTGGCCCTTGGTCATAACGAGAGCGAGGATGATAACCCGGGCAACAACCCGCGCATCCAAGCGATCGAGGAGGCCTACCGGCTGTTCAACCGCTGCATGACGGATAGTGCAGCGGACCAGGGCGACAGCGCCGTTCTGTGGCTTCTTAGGCGTTATGCCTTTGAGTCTGCGAACGTGGATCTGCTCGTGCGCAAGGATCCCGAAAGGGATGCGAAGGGTGGCGTCGCGTCATACAAGCTGGATCTCCAGCGTGGCGTGAAGGATCCCCTCGCGGCTACCAAGAAGTTCCCGGTCGCCAAGACCGAGCGTGCTCTTGATATCCTCTTGTACGAGGGCAGCCCGGTTGCTGAGCACTTCCAACTGGGAGTGGCAGAGCGGTGCGTGTTTGAAGAGCTGCCGAAGTTGCGCAAGGCGGCTCGTGTTATCTGTGAGGCTGCCGACGCCCGGCAGATGGAGGGCTACACTGTAGAGCAGAAGCGAGTAGAAATGCTTGCCGAAGCTATCTTCAGTCAAAGCTACCTCTCCATTGACATGGCGGATTACCCCCACATGTCTCCTCAACAGGTCAATCACCTGTCGGAAATTCACGTCTACTCTGGCAAGGGTCCGCTCCACCAGTGTGAAAGCTGTATGGCGGCCCTGAAGAAGGAGATCGTGAATGAGAACCGGTATGGGAAGCTGGGCGGTCGAAAGATCGCAGATCGTCTGACGGAGCTTGCGGGCAAAATCCAAGAGCACCTCAAGTCGGACGTCCAGTTTGCCTTCGAAACGCATGTGGAACATCTCCGTATCGAGATGCTGAAGCACGCGGTTCGTGGCGATCCCGGACTGGTCACCGATCTGGTGATGGCACTCAAGGACCAAGCGTCGTTCCGTCTCAAGGTCTGGGACGTGGTTGCCGACGAGTTGGCTGGGTTGCCTAACACACAAGCCGAGACTGGGGATCATGTGGTCTCCAACCGGGCCCGAGTTGCTTTCAAGAATAGCGCAGCAATGAGCTATCTGAGCATCTATGGGTTCCAGGGCCTCGAGCGGTACTTCGATCGGGAGATTCCCTCCATCGATCCTCGTAGTGACGAGGAAGTACTCGCTTGTGTTAGCGGCGAACAGGAAATCTAAGTAGCCGCATGGCAGGCCCCCGGGAAACCGGGGTGTCCTGCCTTTTTCTTTACTCCGCAGGGACTCCGCCCAGAGTGACCAGAACGCAACTGACATGACTCCGCTTGTCATGTTGTGGTTTGAGGTTCTTGGTTCTAAGTGCCGTTAGAAGGGGAAATGTGGTGGCGCCAACCCTCAATACACTCCGCTAAGGGCAAGCGTTCCCTTCGGGGTTAGATTCGTTGGTTGGTTGTTATCCAGGCAACCCGTGGAGGCTCATGAAGCCAATCGAACACCCCGTCGAGTGCGTGCGGTTCAGTCCGCGCGTCCTCGACAAGGTTGCGGCCGAGGCTGCGCAGAAGCGCTACCCTCGGCCCACTACTCGCCTTCACCCGGCTTTCGCGAGCCAGGTGAAGAGCTTCCCTAACCCCCTTCGGGGGGTCGATTCGACGGAGGACTAAACTCGTCCAGGCTGGTCACGCAGCCATATGTGGAGGGTGTGCAAGTACGCACGACCCGTTCCATGACGTGAACAAGGGCTCGCTGCAGTCGTTCTGCAGTGGGAGCGAGGCTCTCAAGGTTAGTGGTTCAGTCCACGTAAAAACCGAGAGGCATGTTGGGGGGACGCCCCTGCCATGTACAAACCTGGTTGCTCTTCCCCGATAGCGCTGTCCTGTGTGCGACTACAAGGTTGCACGCAGGGCTGATTGGGCTTGGTATGCTCGCCCAGTAGGGGTTAACCAGACTCTCATGCCTTCGGGTGTGGGGGTCTTTGTTTCTTCATAAATATTGCCCTTAGGGAAGTATGGTGGCGCGACCCTCTTTACTCCAATCCTTATGGGCAATACTAATGTTGTACGCTCCGCGGTTGGGTTCAATGGGACTGGCTCTTGCCGACGCTCTGAAGGGTTCAGAGTTTGTTGGGCGGAACTTGAAGCTGGTCCCACGGAGTTCATCATGGAGCGTTCTTTTCTCAAAGGCTTGATCAACGCCTCTTCCCCTTCTGAGGTCCAGGAGCTCGTGAAGCTCCTGCCGCCGCCTTCGGGCGGCCCCCACGGGTGGATGAGGGAGTGGGCGCGCTGCGCCCGCGCCCTCCGGGACAAGGACCTCCAGGCCGCCGTCGCGGCGGCGAAGGAGGAAAAAGCGGCAGCCTCGGCGGCCGCTTTGGCCGCCAGGCAGGCGGAACCCGTTTGGGGTGTCGTCCCCGAATACGGGGCATACTCGTTTTCCAACGAGTTGTACGGCTTCAAGGCCGTTGAGGGCAAAGGTTCTCTCACTTACGAGGAGGCCGTTGTCGAAGCCGAGAAAAAGCGTTTCGCGAACTCCCGCCGCATCAAAGCGGCCGCAGAGTACTGGGACGCCTATCTCAACGGCTGATCCCAAGGCCCCCACCTTCGGGTGGGGGCCTTCCCTTCCCTATACATATTGCTATGCCCGTAGGGGAGGAATGGTGGCGCGACCCTTTCGAGTGTTGTTCTGCAATGTCCCCCTTCGGGGGTTAGTTCTATGGAGGGGTCCCAGGTGACTACCTCCATGAGCCCTCGTCACTGCTTCGGCAGTGATGGAAGGTCCCACCAAACAAGCCAAGACCCTTCCCTTTGATGTCGCCGTCACGGCATCAAGGGGGAGGAAGGAAGAGCTCAGCCTGACGGGGCTGGGCTCTTCGTTTGCTAATAAATATCCAACTCAACACAAAGTTGGCGCCACTATATTCCTTCCTAAAGGCACATTATCTTCCGCTTCGCGGTTAGATTCATTGAGAGGTAAATCCTTGCCGACACTCGTATGGTACGAGTAGTTGGGCGGAACCTGTGGTTAGCCTCTCTTGGAGTTGTTATGATTTTCTTCGATTCGCATGGTGGAGCCTGGAAAACGTGCGGCGCGACCGACGCCGACGCCGACGCCCTGGCCTTTGGGCCAACCGGCGTCGGTCGCAAGCTCGCAAGCTCGGAGCTGGAGGCCGCTGGCCTCCGCTCCGAGCTTGCGACCCCTTGGGCCCTGGCCGAAAGCCAGGGCCGCCTCGTCCGGGGCAACCCGGACGAGAACGAGTGGGACACTCTGAGCGAGGGCCCCGCCCTCGACGCGGCGAAAGCCGCGGTTGAACAGGCCCAGGCCGCATACAATGATGCATGGTATAGGGCCTGTTGCGCCAGTCCTGGCCCCGCCCTCGACGCGGCGGCGGTCGGCCGCCGGTCCAAGCTGGAGGACCTGATCCGGGCCAAGGAGCGCCTCGCGGCGCTCCTTCCGGCCTCCTAACACCCAACAGGCTACTCGGAGCCGTAAATCCGAGTCCCAGCCGGGGGACCTTGCCCGGGATACAAATGCCAGGGACCAGCAACCTCACTACGATAAGTGGTGGGGTTGTTTCTTTCTATAAATAGTTGTGCCCTTAGGGAGTATTGGTGGCGCGCCACTCGTTGTAAGACATTTGATTTCCCCTTCGGGTTTACATTCTCAGGAGGTGTCAATGCCAGACGAAGAAGTTACCGTCATTTTCTGCTACGGCTGTGAGAGCGACTCGGACGACGACTACAAGAGTGAGGTTCGTGACCTCGCTCCATTTGAGGACGCCATCCTCGAAGGTCGGCTCCTTCCTCTCTAGTCCACGGCCCCGCAAGGGGCCTTCGTTTCCTTCTATAAATAAGGCCACGCCATTCTTCCTCCTTATCGGCACTTCTCTTGCCCTTTCAGGGACATGTTCCGCCCCTCGGGCTTAGGTGCTTTGGAGGTAAGCGATGATCGAGTGTCCGTGGTGCAAGGGGACTGACCGGCTGTGTCAGTCCGATCCAGGCATTGTGATGTGCCTGAACTGTTCAGATTCTTTCGAGGGGAGCCTGTCCCCAGAACAGGCGTTCGTGGTCCATCTCCCGGAGACGGTCACCGAGGATGCTGACATTCCTTGGTAGTGGCACGCCCCCTTCGGGGGTTTAGTTCATTGAGGGGTCCGCAGCCACCTCTCTGAAGGGCCTACAAATAGTAGGTCGCGAAGCTGCGGGTTCGGGGCACGCGCACCCGAACGTCAGGATGTGGTCGTGGCGCGACCGGCCAGGTATGTTGGTACGGGGTTCATCCTCCCGCTTTACACCAACGTATCGAAGAACTCCCCCCACGGCCGTGGGGGGAGTTTAGTTTCCCAATAAATAGTGACATGCCAAATCCTCTCCTCACTGGCATTCGCCCTTCGGGCTTGGGTTCGTTGGAGATTGAACTGGCGAGTTCAGTCTTCTGCAGAGACGCATTACCGCCTCCTCCTAAAGGAGGTAATGGTCTTAGAAGGTCGTGACACCAATCACGACTGGCGCTCTGCATAAGCACCACCTGAGGGCAACTCCCAGCCGGTGCGAACGCCTCCCTCTCCTGGCCTGGTAAGCTGGGGAAGGGTGAAATGTTCCTGGCCTGAGAAGCCAGGTCTGCAAGCCGAGCCCACTGGGTGAGGACGCTTGCATTGCCGCGCGACTGGGTGATGTTCTCTCGGTTTCGCAATCTCCAAGAGGCCCCCGCGAGGGGGCCTCTTGTTTCTTCAATAAATAGTTGCGCCAAACTTCCCCCTCTTCTAAGGGCCCAGGTTCAAGTTACCACGTCTATTCGTAGTAGTCCTTCATTGGCCCTTCGGGCCGTGCGTTCTATGGAGGATGCTCAACACAGCTCCATGGCTACTTAGCCCGGGGTCCGATGTACAGCCCCATCCTTAGTGGAGCGGTGTTGTGGCGTCCCC
>Ga0255124_1000384_pt1 | contig 14904 bp, 10 predicted proteins | sample Law_Cont_RepB_8d_FD_188564 | JGI IMG/M metagenome (GOLD analysis project Ga0255124, IMG submission 188564) | Freshwater microbial communities from St. Lawrence River, New York, United States - Law_Cont_RepB_8d | ecosystem: Environmental > Aquatic > Freshwater > River | place: USA: New York... | reverse complement strand
TCCTGGGTAACGCTCCCAGTATGTTCGGCGATAGCGTTCCTGTTTGGGATCATCCCAGAATCCAAGTGGCAAACTTGGAAATGCATTTTTGCAAACCAATTCGCCTGGTTCTTGGAATAGTTGACGGCCCGTCTCGTCGAGGACTTGGACATCCATCCCAAGTCCTTTGGTTTGGATCTCACCTGCAGCTACGCCCAGCATTGGATGGCCGAGCACAAAACACGATACGATATCGGTTCCACCCGAGATTGATGTGAGGTGGATATCGGAACGAATGGACTGATATAACCAGTGGTATTGCTCGGGCAATAAAGGCGAGCCGGTCGAGAGCAAGACCCTTATCGAATCGAGATTGAAGTGATCTCGAGGGACATAAGGGATCTTTTCCAACGCCGCGTAGTACCGTGCACTTGCACCAAAATGTGTCACTTTGTGATCTTGCGCGATCTTCCACAACACGCCGGGATCTGGGTACATCGGTGAGCCATCGAAGAGGACGATGGTAGCGCGAGAAGCCAGTGCGCTGACGAGCCAATTCCACATCATCCAACCGGTGGTGGTGAAGTAGAAGATTCGCTCTCCGTTCTTCAGGTCCGAATGGAGTCTCTGCTCCTTGACATGTTGCAGTAAACTGCCGCCCGCCCCATGTACGATGCATTTGGGCACGCCCGTGGTTCCCGATGAATACAGAATGTATAGCGGATGGTTCCATTCAAACCGCTCCCACTGCCAAGGAACTGCCGGCTGAACAGCGAGCACGTCCTTCCAACAATCGAATCGGACTTTGCGAGAACTTCTACTGTGCGTCTGATCGTTGGTTATTAGGACCCCTTCGAGACTTGGTAAGCGTTCAAGCAATCGTTCAAGTCGCTGGCTAAGATCGAACTGCTTCCCGTTGTATTGCGATTTTAGCCCCATCACTAGAAGCTTCGGCGCGGTTTGGCCAAAACGGTCGACGATCGCATCGTCACCGAATTCGGGGGCACAACAAGTCCAGATTGCTCCGAGTGTGCTCGAAGCCAAAAACGCTACTATCGCTTCGATCCCGTTGGAGAGGACTCCTGCTACCCGGTCGCCTTGCCCGATGCCGCGCGACCTCATCCATGTCGCTACTTTCAAAACCATTTCGAGCAATTCACCTTTGGTCAATTGCTTGGATGTCCCTTTTTCATCGCAAGCGATGAGTGCCAAGGCATCAGCTGGACCTTCGTGTGCGAGAATGTTTTCAGCGAAGTTCATTTTTCCTTCGGGAAAGAATCGGAGCTCCCAAAGGTTGCTCGCGTGGTTCGAATCGCTGGGGCCCAGATCACCGATTAACCCGAAATGCTCCCAGACGTTTCGCCAGAAGTGCCCCGAGTGATCGATGCTTTTGCGATGTAAGCATTTGGCTAGATATGCCGCGTCGAAGGGCGTTTCCGCGGGGGAACGCTCATGATCTTCATTGCCTGACGAAGGATTCGGTTGTTCACGAGCGCTAGCGAGCAACTCCGGATATCTCTTAGAGATGAACTCGAAGAGATTCGAGGCCCGCATTTGCTCGATTGTCGGATGCCAGATCTGTGACGCGTTGCTATTCATCGTATGCCGCGATCGCTCGCCTACGCTTGGGATGCATCGATGGTGTCGATCAACCGACTTGCATTCCCTTGAGCATCGATTTGCCAAGGGATCCACACGAGTGATAGTTGTTTGACTTTCGTATCCGCTTTACGCAGAGGGATCTCAGTCGCTTCGAGCACCAAGTTCTCGACGGAGAAATCCGTTTTGATCCGTTCGACATCGGCGATGCATTCACGTTCCATCTCATCTTTTTGAAGAATGAGTTCTTCGAGAGTTTCTTGGGCGCGTGTGATATCGCTTTGTTTATTCGAAGCGGCGGTCAAATCGCGAACGGCGGAGCTTGTACGAGAACTCCCTCGCGAGCTTCCTTTATTGCCAAGCAGGGCTCCTAGGATAGAAGTACCGATGTTGACTAAACCATCCATTCGTTTCGACTTGGCTTCTTCGACCAATTTGTCGACGCGTTGTTGTGCGATCATTACTTTGGAATGGAGTGTCCGGAGTTTGTCGGCGTATTTGTCGCGGATCTTGTCCATTTCCTTGTCGCGCGCTTCGCGTGCGGCTTGGGCGAACTCCATTCTCGCGTCGAGTTCGCTCAGCCCCGGCGCAGTGGTTTGTTTCAGTGCTTTGCAGCTATATACCACACACTTTTCGTGACGGAAGAGATATTCAGCGAGCTCTTTTTCCCAAGCTTTATAATTCTTGATTTGGAGGACTTCGGTGGGTGGTTCGCTGAATCGAAAGCCTGATTCAGGATCATCGAATTGATAGGATTCTGGTTCAAGTCGCGAAGAAGATTCCCATAGGTGTTCAGGTACGCTTTCGCCGAGTTCGGCGAGGATCTGAAGATCGGACCAAGCGTCTACGTTACTTGCGGCGCGGACGAAATGGACACTAGCGCTAGCCATAAGGCCAGGACGGTATTCCAGCTTGTTGCTAGCGCGGAAGGCTTTGTTGGGGACAAAGTATCGCACATCGATTCCCGCAGGAAGAATTGGAGGTGCGGAAGCGGATTTGTTGCTTGAGGTGGATTGTGACGAGGAACCGTGCGTGGGGAACGGTTGGTCGCCGAAGATATCTGGAATACTTGTGTTTGACGGAGTTGGGGGTGTTCCAGAGGAAGGTGTTGCTGCGGAAGAGTTGGTTGCGTCTGAGGGCTGAGTTGCGGAAGGTTTCGCGAATTGCTTTTTCTTTTCGAGCATCAGACCCGAGACTTCCGGTTTGGAAAGTGGTCCACGGAGGAACGAGAAGGCCCAACGGGTTTGAAAGATGGTGGGTGCGTTATCGTTGACGTTGTTGAGAAGGAACACGCGTTTGCCCAAGGCCGAGAGGTTTTTGTCCATCGAATTGCGGTCGAAGGAGGAACCTTGTTGCAACGAGGCGCCTTCGAGACCATCGAGGACTCGGTCTTTATCGCGTTGTGTTTGCAATCGTCCCAGGAACCAAGTTCCCATGTTCGAAAGCCCCTTGTAGTCAAGGTCTACGGGGTTTTGGGTTGCGAGCATGATACCCAAGCCGAAGGCACGAGCTTGTTTGAGCAAGGTCATCATCGGTGCTTTGCTCGGTGGTTTGGCGGATGGAGGGAAGTAGCCGTAGACTTCGTCCATGTAGAAGATCGCGCGGAGAGCACCGGTACCGTTTTGAGCTCGCATCCACGATAGGAGTTCGTTGAGCAGGATGGTGACGAAGAACATTCGTTCCGAGTCGTTTAAATGGGAGATCGAGATGATCGAGATCTTCGGTGCTCCGCTCGGGGTGTAGAGCAGTGAGTCGATATCGAGCGATTGTCCTTGCATCCATCCTGCGAAGGAGGGAGATGCCATGAGGTTGTTCAACGACATCGCAAGTTTCGCGCGGTCGTTTGCTGGGTAGAACGAATCGATATCGATGACCCCTACTTTTTTGATCGGCGGGTTTTGGATGGCGCGGATCATGTTTTCCATCGAGAGGTCATTCCCTTTCGTCCAAGCGTCCAAGAGGATGGTTGAAAGGAGGATATGTTCGCGGCTTGTCAGGGGATCGGCAGAGATGTTCAGCAGTGCAAGTAGCCCTGAGACGGCGCTGGAGATTTGATCGCGAAGGGCTTCTTCATCCTCGCGGACTTCCTTCGAGGGGGCATCAAGGGAGTTTAGGACCGTCAGAGGAACGCCTACGTTGCTGCCAGGTGTGTAGATGACTTTTTCGATTTTGCGAAGTGTCTCGATATAGTCGAGGTTCATCTCCCAGTCTTTCAGTCCGTTCGACCAAGCCGAAGCGGTCGATTCTGCTGTGCGGTTTAGGATTTCATCGTCGCTAAGTCCGGCGTCTTCTTCGGTGCGTTTTGCGAGGACTTCGGATTTATCGAGCCAAGGGCGAAAATCTTCGCCTCGCAGTTGTGGAAACTGAAGCAAGAGGTTTCCCAAGTCCCCTTTGGGGTCGACGCAGATGATGGGAATGCCGTCGAGTGCGGCTTCTTCGAGCAAGCTGACGCATAGACCCGTTTTGCCGCTTCCGGTCATCCCGACGCACAGTGCGTGGGTGGTTAAATGTTTTGACTCGTAGTGGACTTGCGACTCAGTGCGTTTCTTTTCAGCTAGATCGTAACGGCGACCGAGATAGAAACTTCCAGGGAGATTCATCACGACGGACATACAAGTCGGTTCCTAAAAGCACTGTTTTACAGAATAAGCAACTGGAATAAGTCTACCGATTCTTGAGATTCTCGTCGACTCGGTCCCGCCACCAATCGTACATGTCGAAGAGGGATTCTCGAAGATTTTCGCGGTGCTGGTTGCGTGAGCGAATCCACTCGGGAGATCGCATCATTTCGTCGAGAATATGCCCGATGGAATCCTCTTTGTTCGGTTCGTTTTGCTTGAGCAATTGGGTTAATACGTATTGTTCGATTTGCGGGGTCATCTGCGTTTTCCATAGTTCTCGGAACCCATAGGGTAGGGAGTGCGAGGTCACTAGGAAAGTTCGTCGAAGAATGGTTGCGAGATGACGGGTAAAGGGTATGCCCCATTTGGGAAGTTGCTCGTAGCCGTCGACTAGGCACACCGAGTGGTTCGTCAGGAGTTGCAGGGTATGCTTTAGGCAACGGCTCGGTGATAACGCGGAGTTCAAAAAGAGTGGCTTGCTTGATTGGTTTGCGTGGCGCTTAAGAATTTCCGAGTGAATTTCGGAGAGCAAAGTAGATTTCCCGGTGCCATGTGGGCCGACGATGGCGAAGAACTTTCGGGAGCTGCGATGTTGCGAGTGGCTGGACGGTTGTGCTTGGGAGCGATCCTTTGAGGGAAGTCGCTGCTCTGAGGCGATGAGTTGATCTACGAGTGATTGCGTGGTGACTGAGGAGTCGAAGTGGAAGGCGATCGCGCCGGGTTGGAAGAATCGGGTGGCGAATGGATTGCTGGTTGGCGAGGCAAGTGAGTCGCTACCATTGGCATTGCTTGGTTCCATGATTTAGACGTGTTGCAGGAAGAGTGGCTGCTTGCAGGAAGAGTAGCTGCGAGTTGTCTACTTCAAACGTCGGTTGGGAACTTTAAACTTTGCGGGTTACGGTACCGAGGTAGAAGGGTTGTTGGGCCATTAGTTCGGTGCCATCGCTAAGAAAGAAGCGTACGCGAACGCACCAGGAGATAGTTACGAGTTTACCTTCGTACGAGAGGGGTGAGAGAGGAAGAGGGCAAGCTACACGTTGAGCGATACTCCAATCGATGGAGGCGAGTGAGTTCCCGGATAGTCTTTGGAAGTAGTGTACGCCGAGGTCTTCGGTTCCTTTGCCCTCAGTCACCCAGCAGACAGAGCTTTCAACGGCGACAATAGAAGCGTCGTCGACATTGGTGACTCGGTACTCGAATTCGAGCGAATCACCCGGCATGTAGGTAGGTTGTAGTCCGAGAAGCCGAATCATGACGCAGCCGATGTGCGATTGGGTTGTGGTTGGGGATGAACCACGACGGGGAAATTTCGGGAGTACGAGGGCCATCGGTTTGCCTCTCCATCGACAATGATTTTCCAATGGATCGCATTATGCATACTTTGGAACGAATGCATCGCTTCGTTGGGGACAGAAAACTGACACTCGAGTCTCAGCGGATATCCCCAGTCGATACGATCCCTACCATGCGTCGCGATTTCTTGACTGTAAACGATCTGTCGTTCGGTTCGCACGTCGGTGCCGAAATGATACGTGCTCTCTTCTTCGCAAACCAGACGTACTGAGATTTTCTTGATAACAAGTCGTCCGTATTGGACTACTTCCAAGCGATAGGAACGACCTGGGAAGAGCGGTAGGTCTTCGATCTCGACGGTGGTCGATCCGATACCGATTGTGCGGACGAAGGAACGGAAGAAGAGTCTAGCGGATTGAACACCGATATAGATACCGGGGATGAGCAAAAGCAGAAGTTGCCATGGTATTCGCGAGGCAAATAAACTTCCTGCGGCGTAGACAATGAAGACCGCGATCATGGCGTTCCAAGCCATGGCGAAGATTCCTGTAGCGACCAAGCCGGCGTTTTCCCGCAGGTGACTTGGGAGTCGGAACGCGAGTCGAGCACCTGGACTATCAGTAAAGAGCCTCAAGTCTGGAATGTTCGGAGGGGGGATTTTTTGAGATTGTTTTCGTGCGGGTTCGGCAACGAGTCGTCGCTGAGCGATGACTTCTCGATGCTCATCGCTGGTGACAACTTTCAGCACGCGGTACCAGAATCCGACAACGCCAAGGATTGCAAAGGAGAGGCTGACTCCGAGGAACAGCCAAAAGCCGTGAAAGACTTTGATAACTTGGGTGCTTGGCGACATGACTTGCCAAGTGATCAGCACGGAGGAGAGGAATACACCCAGGAGAAAGACAGCCGCGAAGAAAAGGGCTTCGCCGAGCGAGCCGATAAACCACCAGCCCGACATGCGTCCCCCGCGTTTTTTACCCCAAAGCCGCAGTCTTGCTCTCCATTTACTTTTCATTGGCTTTGGGATTTCGTTCGAACACGGGGGAGAAGAATTCAGCGGTGCTGTGGTGAGCAGCACCGCTTATGCATCGGACCTACGAGGTTATCATTCACCAAGCCAATTATTCCGCGAGCAGTTTGGCGATTGTTTCTTCGATTTCGCGAGCGTTGTCGGCACCGGAACCGATTTTGACCAATCGAACCAAGCCTAGTTTATCGATCAATACGGCATGTGGGATACCGGTGACGAAGTAACGAGCTTGCATGTCACTCTTCTCAGGGGTTAGCATTGTGCGGTGAGTAAGTTCATGTTTGCCGATGAACTTCTCGAGCATTTTCATTTCGTCTTCGAGGGAGACCGGTTGTTCGCTTCGAGCGATCGCTGATTTTTCGTCATCCCAAGCGTAGTTGTATTGTCGAGTGACTCCGAGGATGGTCAGGCCTTTCGGGCCGAATTCTTCGTTGAGGTGTTTGAGGTGTGGGAAGGTAGCGATACATGGCCCGCACCATACCGCCCAGAAGTCGATCAAGACGACTTTGCCTTTCAGGTCGGCGAGTGTGCTCAATGGTTCACCGTTGACCCATTCCATAGGGTCGATTTCAGGAGCGGGTTTGCCGATCATTGCGACCAGTGCGCGGCTGCTTTCGATGGTCCGTTCCATCGCCTTGGAATTCTTGAGGAAGTTATCGATGGATTGGGTAACCAAGCGGTCGTCGGAGTCGATACCTTCGAGAAGTTTCTTAGCGTTTTCGAGGGCTTTCGCAGCGGTGTCGGGAGCGGATCGGGCATTGCGTCCGACGAAGGAAGAAACCATGCTGACGTAGTTGCTAACCAAAGCGCCGGTGGGTTTATCTTTGAGGATCGACTCGGCAAGAGCTGAAGCCTTTTCAAAGATCCGTCCAGCTTGATCTGCATCGACGACTTGTGACTGCATGTTCCAGAGTTGGAGCATGAGCATTTGGTTGGCGTTATTGGTGCTATCTTTGTTGAACAGTTCTTCGCACTTGGAGATATAGTCCATCAATTCGGACTTGAGCGCGTCGACTTCTGCGGGACTTGCAAGCTGAGTCTTAAGCCGCAGCATATCGGCAAGGGTACGGTGGTCATTGGAAAGTTCGTCGGCCTTGAGTTTGCTGCGAGCGATTTCAACGCCTCGCGAAACCCATGCGGATGCTTTATCAGGGGCGATCGATCGGGCCATCATTGCGGCCAGTGGCAATGCGGAAAGGGCTTGAGTGTCGCTTCCCTTTTCGGCGGCTTCGAAAGCCGCGTTCACGGCGGTCTCGAATTGCTCGATCGCTTCATCGCGACGGTTCTCGCGAACGAGGAGCGAAGCGACTTGCAAGCGTCCGTTGAGTCGGGTCGCGAGCGGAGCGTCGGTGTTTTCCTCGATCAGTTTTTTCGCAGCGTCGACATCTTTCGCGACGATTGCTTTTTGAAGTTCCGTGGTGAACTTTGCGGCCGGATTTTCTTGTCCATAAGCAGCCGGGATCGCGACGCCGGTTGCAGCGGCACCGAGAAGCAAAGAGCCGGTGATTAAAGTACGAACAAACCAAGAACGATTGATAGAACGTAGTCTTGTTGGCATGGGTTTAGCTCGCCATCTTGCGAAAGAAAATAAGAAATCTCTGTAATGAACGTATGGGAGGAGCAAGCAGACCTGGAGCGCGCCAAGGAGAGTTTGGCGCTCAGGGCTCTACGCGTCATCATACTCTGGAAGCGGTCGTGTTGTAACTCATCGAGCGGGCATCTGCGAAGAAGTCGCAGATGCCGAAATTAGACACTTGTCGTAGTAAGATTTACCAGCAGGGGGATCTGGGTAGGTTCCAGCGTTTTAGTCCATCGATTGATGGACGTTTGCCAAACCTACTCGTCCTCTTCTTCCCCGTCGGCATCGTCGGAGTCGGAGGAAAGATCCGGCGGGGTTCGTCCATCATCTGGGATCAACCTGACGACGTCGCGAGGAGGATCACATAGACTATCGTCCTCAATCGAGATCTTCCACGTCACACCGTTTTCGTCTTCGAAGGATTCGCTGTCTTCGAATTCAGGGTCTTCGAGAAGGTACATCGTCACGAGTCGCAGAAGCTGATCGACATCATTCATGTCGTAGGAGTCGGCGTGGAAGCAGGCTTCTACGTCCATGGTTTCCAATTGGCAGTTTCCGACAGTGTCCATCATAACCCAGTCGTCGTCGATTCGGTACAAACGAACGTTGGACCATAGATCCAAGGGTGGGATTTCGTTCTCGCGACAGATCTCGGCGGTTTCCAAGAACAGTTCTTTGTCCCGAAGGACTTCGCCCTGAGGATTGAAGTAGCCGATAACTTGAGGCAGTTCGAGCAGTTCCGCGATCACTTCGTTGAGTAGTTCGAGTTCGGCTGCTGGGTCGAAATCTGCTGGAATCCAGTTATCTTCGTTTGGTTCAGTCTTGCTATCGAGGAGGAAGGTAGTGCGCAATCGCAAGAAGGCGGTTGCTTCTTCGACGGCTTCTTTCGCCTCAGGCCATCGCCAGCATTGCTCCTTGGCACGCTCGAGCGATTCGGGGAGCAAGTAGGCTCCGAAATGGCCAGCAAGCCAAGCTTGGTGAACCGGCGATTCAGAATTGTCGTAGTCAAGACTATCAGGCCAGGGCTTATCGACTACGTCGACAACGAATTTCCCTCCGTCTAACTTGTGGTAATCCATAACGACAGCCGGGCCGCAGATATCCAAGGAGTCCATGCCCTCTTCCATCCGTGCGATCACTGGATGATCCTTGAGCACCGCTTCTATTTCATCCAGTGTCGGGGCTGACTTGAGCAATAACACCATCGTTTGCACAAACATCCTCGGTTCCATCGTCGATTTCCTCTCCCGCTCGGTGAATTGTTGTTCGTCTAAGGATGGAACCCCCCGTCGAGCTTTCAAGCGGTTGCCACGACGAGAATATTACCAGGATTCCGTCTCTCGCGAATCGATTTCAGGGTGATCCGTCTTGATTCCATCCGAGATTTTTGGGAAACGACATGATGATGCTTGAACACCCATGAAGTTTGCGGAGTGCTAGCAACCTAGCTTTGCGGGTGGGCAAGTAAGAGATTCGGTAATGAAATCGGGCTCTTGCTGGCGGTGGGAATCGATAGATGGGAGAAGAGCGGGATGAATAATCAGATGAATAATCATTGGGATAACGGGTGGTGAATTGAGCGAATCGCTTGAACAGGGAATGAGTGAAGCTCAGAGGATGCTGCAAGAAGCGGTCGAAGCGTTGGACGCATCGGAGATGGCGATGCATGAAGTCGGTTTGCGTCCGTTGGAACTTCGCGATTGGAGTAGCGAGTTGCCCAGCTTGCAGCGTCATTCATCTCCACTCGCTGCGTCGGCATCGGTTGGATTGCAGGCAGGTGAGGAACTTGGTGTTGCGGAGCAAGAATTGCGCATCGAGTTTGGAAGGGTCCAAGTCGATGGAGAGCAACTGATTAACTTAGGGGCGGGAGACGTGTTGACCACTGACCGCGCGAGTGACGCACCGGTGGATATATGGGTAGGAACTCAGCGGATGGCTCGAGGCGAAGTACTGGTGCTTGATGGCAAGTTGTGCGTCAAGGTGACAGAGTTAGATGTCGCTGCAATCGAAGCGTTGAAGCGAAGAGATGAGGCTGGAGCATGATAAGACTTGCCGTGCGCCAAATTCGGTTGCTTGAGTGCTCTACGGAGTTGTTCGCGACGAGATTGTTTGCGATGAAGATGTTCGCGATGGCATTGTTCTTTTGTGCAATTGCTGGCACGGTGCAAGCTCAGGGAGCCGTGCATTCCCCGGGAGTGGTGCAAGCCTCCGGAGCGATACAAACACAGGGAACTGTGCAGGCCCAGCGAACAGCACAGCGAACTGCGCAGCCGAACGGTCCTGGCGTTCCTAGCGGTGGTAATCTCCTGGCCGGCAGCATGGATAGCAGCAGCATGGATCGCAGTAGTCTTCACAGCGGTGTAGAAGCATCAGGGCTGCGTTTGGCAACGAGTGCACCGGTAGAGTTGCGTAAGCCGAGTCGACCGATTGGGGAATTGCAATCAGCGCAAGGGCGTTCTCGTGGATCCTCAAGCGGATTGGTAAGTACTTTGTTTTCGCTTGGACTGGTGCTTGGATTGTTTCTGGCAACGGCGGCTTTGGCGCATCGATATATGAAGCCACCTACCAAGCAGGAGTTGCCATCGAGCATCATGGAAGTGCTTGGAAGTATTTCGTTACCGACTCAACCGCGTCAACAAGCGATATTGATGAGGCTTGGGCAACGGGTGTTGTTGCTTAGCAGTCATGCTGGTCAGACATGCACCTTGGCCGAGTTCACCGATCCTGACGAGGTCGCATCGTTACTGGCTCAATGCAAAAGCCAGAATGACGGTAGAGACAACTGACAGGGGGGGACAGTAACGAACTTAGTTTGGTATAAGCACGTTTGGATCGTGTAATCTTGCATCTTGGAACGATTTTTGAGCTTTGGTTTCGTCTCCTTTCTTTCGCCAAAATCGTCCTCGAAGAACGCATACTTTTCCCATATCTGTAGCGACTCCTTCGACCTCACTGAGTTTGGAGTCCGCGGTTTCGAGGTCTTTTGTTTCCAAAGCTGCTTCGATGAGAATCATAGAAGCCTCGACGACTTGATCAGCGGAGAGTCCTGGTCCGCTCAACGCGGCGGTCGCCGCTTCTTTTGCACCCGCGTAATCCTTCGACTTCATTTTCGAGAGAGCATCATCGAAGTGTTGCGTTTGAGCTTGGATGCTCGGAGCTGCGATTTGCCCTGAGCCGCATCCAGTTAAGGATAGAAAGGGGGCAAAACATAGAAGCAAACAGAAGTAGTTAGTTACACTTCCGCGGAAGAAACAAGCCATTCGATTCCTTTCAATCCTCGGCAAAATGGCTGAGGATTGTATTGAATTAGAAGTTAAAGATAGGTTCTGTTGTGCGAGACTTACAAGTCCGAATCCGTGACAACTTCGCCGAGATCTCTGGTGCCGACTGCTCGCCAAATATCGAGGCTGATGCTGTTCGAAATGAATCGCGTCGAGCCGTCGCCGAAGGATGAGTTCACGCCTGAGCCGTGCATTGCTCGGGCCGAGACGATCGCGTGCTCACCGGGTGCATCGGGAATTGCGCTCCAAGTTCCGCAATCGAAACCAGCCCAATTCGGTGGGGCAACGTGATTGTATTGGGTGCTTGAATAAAACCCAAATGGCCAGCCGTTCGAGAAGTCGGAGCCATCAAGCCATCGGCCTGCGGAGTTAAAGTGGAAGGCGCTAGGGGCTTGGCCGGTAGTAGCGGCTGCCAAGCAATCGTTGTAGAGGATATCAGGTGCAACCATGATGTTTTGACGGTTCGGCCAAGTGATCATATCGACATTGGTTGGCCGGATGGTCGAAAGGTCTTTTCCGGAGCCTTTTGTTCGTTCAGAAAAGAAACAGGTGTTCGACAATCCATCGCGATAAGCGGCGAGCTTCAGACCGCTGCCGATCGTAAATGCGCCGTTACCACCGGAGGACAGTCCCAGAGAATTGGTCGCGTTAATTACGTTGTTCTGTGTGGAGTTCAAAGCACCGGCGTAGGGGGTACTTCCACCGAAGTTGTACCTGAAATTATTCTCAGTAATCACTCGGCCAGTATTTGCATCCGAGGGGCACAAGAACAACGCTTGGGCGTTGTTGTAGGCTGCATAATTTCGGTTGATCGGCGAGCCGTTTTGAGTCATGCGTACGGCGGTTGGGGCTGACCAATCGATGAGGTTGTAAATGTTTTGGGCTTCCATATAAGGAAGAATCATCGAGTGCACAGAGCGGAATCCCGTGAACACATTGTTCGAAGTTGGGGAGACAGCGTTGTAGTTCGTGTAACTAGCTTGGGCCACCCCATTGATCGTATAGTCTGGAGCCAACCTGCCTGGTGGTACTCGCTTGAAAGCGGACTCGTAATTGGCGGTCGCTAGCATCATTTGACGCATTTGGTTCGAGCACTGCATCCTACGCGCTGCTTCACGTGCGGCTTGGATGGCAGGAAGGAGCAAGCCGACAAGAATGCCGATGATGGCGATCACCACCAGCAGTTCCACAAGGGTAAATCCTTTGGTTTTCCGAACTATTCCGTGTTGCTTGGCCATGTGCCTGTCCCGATCGAAAAAAGGAAAATGAAGTTCCATCGTGCGGATTCGTTAAAAACTGACAGAGTCACGCCCGTCCGCAATCAGTTAACGTTATTTCAACGGCGAGGGGGCTTTTGAAAAGGGGCGAAAGCCGAAAATTTCGTCGATGACGGTTTTGAAATGCAGCTTTGAGGACCCTGGCTACTCCCTGAATCCGGCACGGTAGGCCTTGAAGGTGGTTTATTGGCGGAGAAACCCACCGTAACGGTTTTTTGAAAGTTTTTTCTTTTTTTGGAGTATCTCCCCCCCTGAATCCCCTCTAATCCTGTTGAAACCCTCGAGTGTTGCTCCGACAATAGATAGGTTATTAGTTTGCTGAGGCAACGTGGATCGACCAAGACTTGGCTCATAAAATCGGATGAGAATGGCCTATGCTAAAACGACTTCGCCGACCGCCTGAGGAAGGGCCTGAGGGAACGGACTCCCAGGAGTTCGTTTCTGATTCTATGCAATCAGGATCCACGCAGCCTGGAGTCCTCGACTTGAACGCGTTCGATGGGCGTTCCGATCGCCAGATAGCCGATTCTTCGGGCGCAATCGCTGGGGATTCGGGTGCGGATGGCGTTGAAGATGGTGAAGTTGAGGAAGAAGATGGGGATTTCGACGAAGACGTGGACTCACCCGTTTCTTGGTTCGATCGCGACTCCTTAGCGTTTCTTGCAAGTGTCGGAGTGCACGTCTTGGTAGTTGTGGCTTTGGCCTCGATTACGATCGCCACGCAACCGAACTTACTCTCGGTGTTGATCAATTCTGAGCCGATTACAGAGGAAATTCCTGCGTTAGATATTGTTACCGATATCGCTTATTCGGACACACCAAGCGAGGAATTCGGAGCGGACTCGATTGGCTCGATGGATATGGCTTTATCCAGTGCGCCGCTGATTGCCGATGTGTCGGCGGTCGAGGCCGCAGATTTGGATATTGAGATTCCGAACGGCGATGTCAACGTAAAGTTCACGGTCGAGAAGGCGGTTGGATTGACGGAGAGTCCTAAGACGGTCCGTGGGATGACCGGGGTCGGAACGACTGGGACAGACGGTGCGGTTGATCGGGTGACTTACGAGATCCTTCAGTCGCTTGAATCCAAGCCGACGTTGGTTGTTTGGGTTTTCGATAGCAGCATTTCGATGGTCAAGCGACGACAGGAGATCCGCGATCGCTTCGACCGGATCTATCAGCAACTCGGTATCGTGCAGAAAGAGAAGGAGCAGCGCGAAGGGCCAGTCGAAGCCCCGCCGTTGTTGACTTCGATTATGGAGTTCGGTAGCGAAGTGAAGTTGCTTACTAAGCAGCCCACTGATGACCTTGAGGTGATTCGCGAAGCGATTGAAGGGATTGGTAGCGAAGGGGGAGATGAGATGGTCTTCCATGCGATCAAAGCCGCAGTCGATCGCCACAAGACTTATCGCGTTGAAAAAGTCAATTCACCGGCTCGCAACGTCATGCTCATCGTCGTGACCGACGAGCGAGGGGATGACTTGCAGATGGCCGAAGAGACCATCAAGTTGTGCCGTTTTCAAACGATTCCTTGCTATGTGCTCGGAGTGCCGGCTCCGTTTGGTCGCGAGAAAAGCTATATCAAGTTCGTCGAGTTCGATCCGGCTTATGCTCAAGTTGAGGACTGGGCCGAGGTCGATCAAGGTCCCGAGACGATGTATCCCGAGCGGGTTAAAGTCGGCTACCAAGACAATTACATGGACGAACCTGTGCTTGATTCCGGATTCGGTCCTTATGCACTTTCGAAGCTGTGTTACGAGACGGGGGGAATCTACTTTTCGATCCATCCGAATCGCAAGTTAGGGGCGAAGATCGAGCGTCGTGAGACCGAAGCGTTTGCATCGCAGATGGCTTATTTCTTCGATCCCGATGTGATGGATCGTTATCGACCTGATTACTTATCCGAAGCCGAGTACATGTCGCGGGTGAAGAAATCTCCATTGCGTTACGCGTTGCTCAACGCCGCGCAATTGACGCGAGTCGGTACGTTATCGAAGCCTAAGATGTTGTTTATCAAACGCGACGAAGCGACCTTCACTCGCGAATTAACCGAGGCTCAACTTGAATCTGCTCGCCTCTACCCGGAGCTTGCCGAGATGTGCTCGATTCTTGCCGACGGAGAGAAGTTTCGCAGTCGTGAAACCTCCCCAAGGTGGCTTGCGAGTTTCGAATTGTCTTACGGAACGGCGTTAGCGGCAAAGATTCGAGCGGAGTCCTATAACGCGATGTTGGCCAAGGCCAAGCG
>Ga0255124_1000380_pt1 | contig 14985 bp, 16 predicted proteins | sample Law_Cont_RepB_8d_FD_188564 | JGI IMG/M metagenome (GOLD analysis project Ga0255124, IMG submission 188564) | Freshwater microbial communities from St. Lawrence River, New York, United States - Law_Cont_RepB_8d | ecosystem: Environmental > Aquatic > Freshwater > River | place: USA: New York... | reverse complement strand
ATCCAGCACTCGCGGAACGCGCATGCCGCTTCGACGTCATCGGCATAGAAGGTGCCGGCGAACGCCCGCGCATCTCATGGATCAAAAATGCGTTTACGGCATAATCCGCTGGTCTCTCGAAAGCGGTCCTGTTGCTAATGGAATCTTCCGAATCTCGTGTCATTGAAATCTTTGAGCAGAGCGCCGCACTAAAAAATGACTGTCGCGCGGTGCTCGCGCCTTTTATCGCTAGCGCTGCCGGCCTCATGATCGAAGCGCTGGATAAGGGAGGGAAAATTCTCTGCTGTGGGAATGGCGGATCAGCGGCAGATTCGCAGCATTTCTCTTCAGAGCTTCTGAACAGATTTGAACGCGAGCGGCGAGAACTCGCCGCGATCGCCTTGACCACCGACGCCTCGACGGTGACGTCAATCGGTAACGATTACGACTTTTCTGAAATTTTCGCCAAGCAGATTCGGGCACTCGGGAGAGCAGGCGACGTACTGTTAGCGTTTTCAACCAGCGGCAAGTCGCCTAACGTGCTCAAGGCCATCTCGGCGGCACAAGGACGCGGCATGGCCGTTGTGCTGATGAGCGGCCGCGACGGCGGGCCTGCTGGCCAACTGATGCGGCACAATGATGTCGAGATAAGAGTGCCTAGCAATGTCACCGCGCGGATTCAGGAAATCCACCTCACCACCATCCACTGTCTGTGCGAGCTTATCGATCGACATGTCATCGATCTCGCCTGACTCCCTCTCGAAAGGACGCTGCACATGAAAAAACGGCTTTTGCTGACACTGGTGCTGGTGGCACCAACGACTTTGTTGGGTGGCTGCGCGGCGGTCGTCGCAGGCAGTGCGGTCACCGGTGTCGCGATGATCTCTGACCGTCGCACCACCGGCACGATCATCGATGACCGGATGATTGAAGCCCGGTCGAGCGAGTTCTTCGGCGCTGACGGCGCCATTGCCCAGCAGGCACACCTTAATGTGAGCAGTTACAACGGCATGGTGTTGCTGGTGGGGCAAACGCCGACGGAGGAGATGAAGCAACGCGCGGGCGAATACGTCACACGAGTGGCCAAAGTCCGCCACGTCTATAACGAAGTGACGGTTGAAGAACCCATCCCGTCGCTCAACCGAACCAACGACGGCTTGATTACCACCAAGGTAAAAAGCAAGTTGTTCACCATCAAGGACCTAAACTCCAGCGACATTTCCGTCACAACGGAAAATGGGGCCGTGTATCTGATGGGGCTGCTTGACCAGCCCACTGGAGACGCCGTCGCTCAGGAAGTTGCCGGGGTGTCCGGTGTACGCAAGGTCGTAAAGCTGTTTGAGGCCCCACAAGCCTTGAATGGTGGCGCGAGCAAGTAACTCTGGCAGGTAGCGGCCACGGCAACTGCGGCCGCTACTTTACCCGCCTTAAATGCGAGCCCTTGGGTGGAGTTGAAGGTCGGGGGCCTGGATCTTTAGGCGGCTCTTCAGTGGCGTCCTGTGCGGTAATCGTCGCCGCTTCTTCTTCGGGCAAGCTCATGCCCTGACCGGTCTCTCGCGCATAAATCATGCGGGCGGAACCCACCGGAACCAGAATCTCTTGGGGGACTCCGCCAAAGCGGGCGCTGAAAGAGATGAAGTCATTGCGCATCATGAGATCGCGCACGGCGCTTGGGGCAAGGTTAAGCACAATCGAATTGTCTTTGACGAACTGCACTGGCACACGCACCCGGCTGTCGCGCGTATCGACCAGCAGATGGGGGGTCATTCCGTTATCGACAATCCACTCGTACAGGGCACGGAGCAAATAGGGATTGCTCGACGTCATGCAGGCTTCATCAGACTGGCGACGGTGGTGTTCAGGCCGCGTTCCCAAGCGGACAAACTCGCCTTGAAGGCCTCACGCCCGAAGAGTGATTCCGCGTAGCGAGCCAGCGGTTTCGCCTGCGGTTCGAGCTGGATACCGAAATGCGGCAGACGCCACAACAGTGGCGCCAGACAACAGTCCACCAGGGAGTATTCGTCGGACATGAAAAATTTACGATGCGAGAAGATGGGCGCAATGGCGTGCAGGTTGTCGCGGATGACACGAGTGGCCTCCTTCACCTGAGCCTTGGTGGCGCCCGCCACGGCGTCGGCCACTTCGAGCAGTTCTCGCGACACGCGGCGTCTGAATTGGCGATTACTCGCGCGGGAAATGGGGTCGGTGGGCATTAGCGGCGGATGCGGATAACGCTCATCGAGATACTCGAGCATTATCGGCGGGTCGTAGAGCACCAAATCGCGGTCCAGGAGCGTGAGGATTTGGTGATAGGGATTGAGGTCGTTCAGGTCTTCCGGACGATTCTGCAGTGTGACGTAGATGATCTCGGCTTTCAGCGCTTTTTCAGCGAGCACGAGCCTAACCGCATGCCCGGCTAAATCGGCGGCGTCCACATACAAGGTGAGCCCATTCCGCCGATTTGCCGCAACCGTCATCTCAATGTACGTCTTTCCAGTATTCCTTCTTCAACGCGTAGGCCGCAAGGAAGAAGATAAACAGGAAGCCGATCACTTTAATACCCAGCGCGTAACGCACCAGTTTGGCCGGCTCGCCGACGTAGACCAGAAAGCTGACGAGGTCTCGCGTGGCGCGCTGGTAGTCAACTTCCGATAAGGTCCCCGGACGGACCGTCTCGAATTTCTCAAAGACTTCAACCGTCGCCCCGTCGTGCGTCTTCTCGCTCTCGAATACGGCGCGCTTGAGGCCCTGTAGCTCCCACAGAACATGCGGCATGGCTGCGTTCGGGAAATACAGGTTGTTCACGCCGGAAACCCGCTTCGGGTCAAGGTAAAAGCCGTTGAGATAGCTGTATAGCCAATCTGCACCGCGCGAGCGCGCCACCACAGACAAATCTGGTGGCGTAACGCCGAACCAAGCCTGTCCATCATCTGGCCGCATCGCAATCAACATGGGCTCACCGACTTTGTCGGTCGTGAACATCAGGTTGGCCTTCATCACGTCTTCGGGAATGCCAAGGTCGGCTGCAACCCGGTTGTAGCGCATGTACTGAGCTGAGTGACAGCTCACGCAGTAATTGACGAACATCTTCGCGCCCCGTTGCAGCGAGGCTTGATCGCTCAGATTGACGTTCGCATTCTGCAGTTTCAGCCCACCTTCGCTCGCCACAGCGAACTGCGTGAAGGCCGCCAGAAGTATCGTTGCGAGCAAGCTACGCATCACATCGTCACCCGTTCAGGAACTGGCTTGGTCTTATCAAGCTTTGTGTAGATCGGCATAAGCAGGAAGAACAGGAAGTAAATCACTGTGCAAACCTGTGCCACCAACGTTTTGGTTTCCGTAGGCGGTTGCACGCCGAGGTAACCAAGGATCAGGAAGCAAATGATGAAGACCGTTAGCGCCGTCTTGTAAAGCCCGCCGCGATAACGAATTGACCTCACCGGGCTCCGGTCGAGCCAGGGCAGGAAGAAGAACGACAGCACCCCGAGGCCCATGAACACCACGCCCCAGACCTTGGCGTCGATCCAGAGGAAGTTGATGGTGTTCGCCCTCAGAATTGAGTAGTACGGCGTGAAGTACCACACCGGCGCGATGTGCTGCGGGGTACTCATTGGGTTGGCTGGAATGAAGTTATTAGCTTCCAGGAAGTAGCCGCCCATTTCAGGCCCGAAGAACACCACCGCAGAGAAGAGCATCAGGAAAACTGTCAGGCCCACCAGATCTTTCACCGTGTAGTAGGGGTGAAACGCAATGCCGTCCAGAGGCTTGCCGTTCTCGTCCTTCTTTTTCTTGATGTCCACGCCATCCGGGTTGTTCGAACCCACTTCGTGCAGCGCGATGATGTGCAGAAACACCAGCCCGGCGATCGCGAAGGGCAAGGCAATGACATGCAGCGAGAAGAAACGGTTGAGAGTGATGTCTGATACCACATAGTCGCCGCGAATCCATTCGGCCAGCGTGCCACCGATAACCGGAATGGCGCCGAACAGCGAGATGATCACCTGCGCTCCCCAAAAAGACATCTGGCCCCAGGGCAGCAGGTAGCCCATGAAAGCCTCCGCCATCAGGGCGAGGTACAAACACATGCCGAGAATCCACACGAGTTCCCGCGGCTGCTTGTACGAACCGTACAACAGCGCTCTCGTCATATGGAGATAGATGACAATGAAGAACGCCGAGGCGCCGGTCGAATGGAGGTAGCGGATAAGCCATCCCCACTCAACGTCACGCATGATGTACTCAACGGATCCGAATGCGGAGGCCGCGTCCGGCTTGTAGTTCATTACCAGAAAGATACCCGTGAGCACCTGAATGACAAAAACCACTAATGACAGCGCGCCGAAGTAGTACCAGAAGTTGAAATTTTTGGGTGCGTAATACTTGGCGAGATGATCGTTCCACAGGCTCATCAGCGGGAAGCGGGCATCTACCCATCCGAGCAGTGTCGCGGGCTTATCGGTGTTGGTGCTCATGCTGCGGCTCCTTTGTCTTCGCCCACCATGATTTTGGTGTCGCTTAGAAATTGATACGGCGGAACTACCATATTGGACGGAGCAGGCACCCCATCGAACACTCGTCCGGCGAGGTCAAATTTCGAGCCGTGGCAGGGGCAGAAGAAGCCTCCTTGCCAGGTGCTACCGACTTCAGGCGCGCCAGCCTGGGGCAAATAGCTCGGCGAGCAACCTAAATGCGTACAAATGCCTACCAGCACCAGATATTCAGGCTTCTCGGAGCGCCAAGCATTCTTTGCATATTCCGGCTGTTCGGATTTTTCGGAATTGGCGTCGCGGAGCGTGGCAGGGTCAAAGCTCTTGAGCGTTTCGATCATTTCCGGAGTGCGTCGAACGACCCACACCGGCTTGCCACGCCACTTCTGAACGAGGCGCTGACCAGATTCGAGTTTGCTGATATCCACTTCGACCGGCGCGCCGATGGCCTTGGCTCTGGCGCTGGGTTGGAAAGAAGATACAAAGGGTACGGCGGTAAACGCGGCACCAATTCCCCCGATCACGACTGTCGTGCCGGTGAGAAAGCGGCGTCTGCGAGGATCGACGGCGTCGTCTCTCATGGTCTGAAACGTCTCCTGTTGCTGGACCGCTCCGTGATAGCGGATAAAACGGCGGCCCCATCTAAACTCAGCGAAATCCCACGCGTCGTACTGGCTCGTTGGGCACGAACATTTCCGACGCGAAGGCGACTCTTAACGGCGGCGAGTATAGCATCAAACATTCGTGCGACAGCCCGAAAAAAACCTCTGTCAGACCCGAGTTGCCGATTGATCGTCGTCGATTAGTCGTAGCTCCGCGGACCGGGCGTGGGCGGTAAGGCCTTCCGCGCGTGCAAGCGTTGATGCAAGGCGTCCGAGCCGAGAGGCGGCCGCCGAATTTGGCTCAATGATCGAAGACCGCTTCTGAAAATCGTAGACCCCAAGCGGCGAGGAAAATCGCGACGTACCCGCCGTGGGCAGGACGTGATTTGGCCCGGCGCAATAGTCGCCTAGTGGTTCATTCGCAAACCGGCCCATAAAAATGGCGCCGGCATGTCGTATTTGTGGCAACAGCGCCCGGGGGTTCTCGACCGAGAGTTCCAGATGCTCAGGGGCAATTCGATTGGTGAGACTAACGGCCTCCTCGAGATCGCGCACCAGAATCAGCGCGCCCCGACCTTGCAGGGACTGGCCGATGATGTTGGCGCGGGGCATGTCGGGGAGCAGGCGTTGGATACTGGCTGCGACGCGGTCCAGAAAGTCAGCATCGGGCGCGAGCAAAATCGCCTGCGCGTTCTCGTCGTGTTCGGCCTGCGAGAAGAGGTCCATTGCCACCCAGTCGGGGTCCGTTTTGCCGTCGCAAACCACCAGGATCTCTGAGGGACCAGCAATCATGTCGATCCCGACTCGCCCAAATACCTGCGACTTGGCAGTGGCGACATAGATATTGCCGGGCCCAACAATTTTATCGACCGCCGGTACGGTGGCGGTGCCGTATGCCAGCGCTGCCACTGCCTGTGCGCCACCAATGGAAAACACGCGGTCCACGCCGGCGATTCGTGCGGCGGCGAGCACCACCGGCTCAATCTGGCCGTTGGGCGCTGGCACGACCATGATGACCTCTCGCACCCCGGCAACTTTGGCTGGAATCACATTCATCAACACCGACGAGGGGTACGAGGCTTTGCCGCCAGGCACATACACGCCCGCGCGGTCGAGTGGCGTGATTTGCTGGCCGAGTACGGTGCCTTCGCCATCGGCGTATTCCCAGGACTGCTGGATTTGCCGCGCGTGGTAGTTGCGAATGCGCGCTGCCGCAGATTCCAGCGCGCCGAGCACAGCGGTGCTTACCTGCGCCGCACTGTTATTGAGGTCGTGGACTTCAAGTTCGGCCGCAGCGCCAACTGCCCGGTGGTCGAAACGATTCGTGTATTCAATGAGGGCGGCATCCCCGCGGCGACGAACATCCTGGACGATCGTCCGCACGGTGGCCTGCACGGCGTCGTCGGTATCGTGGTCGTAGGCGAGAAGTGCCGTGAGCCGGGATTCGAAGTCAGGGTCGGTGCTCGACAGCCGCCGGGGCATTCCGATCATGCGGCGCTCCAGGGCGAAGTCTCCCCGACCGCCGCCGCGAGCGCGCCAATGAGTGAGGTCACCCGGGCGTGTTTGGTCTTCATGGAAGCCTTGTTCACGATGAGCCGGGAAGTGATGTCACACAGATGTTCCAATGGCGCCAGACCGTTCGCCCGCAGCGTATTGCCGGTGTCGACCACATCGACGATGCGGTCCGCCAGCCCGACCAAGGGCGCGAGTTCCATCGACCCGTACAGCTTGATGACTTCAACCTGTACGCCTTGTTCGGCATACCAACGGCGGGTGATGCCTTCGTACTTGGTGGCGACCCGCAAGCGACCCGGCTGTTCGGTCGCGCCGACCGGGCCGGCAACCATCAGGCGACAACGCGCAATCTTGAGGTCCAGCGGTTCGTAGTAATCGCTGCCGTCGTATTCCAGTAAGACATCTTTCCCAGCCACGCCGACGTCAGCAGCACCGTATTCCACATAAGTCGGAACATCGCTTGCCCGCACGACCACCATCTTGACCCCAGGGTCGGTGGTCTCAAGAATCAGTTTGCGGGTGGTATTAAGGTCATCAAGCGGGCTGATGCCGACCTGCGCGAGCAAGGGCAACGCCTCTTTAAGAATGCGTCCTTTGGACACCGCGATAATCAGTTGGTCACCGGATGGTAGGCTGTTCATGCTATGGCCCCGTCTGAACTCAGGCCGGCACTCGCCTGATTTGCGCACCCAGATTTGAGAGCTTTTCTTCGATGGTCTCGTAGCCGCGATCGATGTGATAGATGCGCTCTACCTCAGTCGCGCCCTCCGCCACCAGCCCCGCCAGCACCAAACTCGCCGATGCGCGCAAGTCCGTTGCCATCAGCGGCGCGCTCTTCAGCTGCGGCACTCCGGTAATGATGGCGGTGTTCCCTTCGACCTTGATTTGAGCGCCCATACGTTGGAGTTCGAGCACGTGCATGAAGCGATTTTCGAACACCGATTCGGTGATTACGCCGGTGCCTTCTGCCATCGCATTAAGCGCTGTGAATTGTGCTTGCATATCGGTCGGGAAGCCCGGGTAAGGCGAGGTGTGCAAGCTCACTGCACGCGGGCGACGCCCGTCCATGTTCAATTCGATCCAGCTGTCGCCTGAACTGATCTGCGCCCCAGCCTCGGTCAGTTTCGAGAGCACTGCTTCCAGCAGCGCCGGGCGAGTATTTTTGAGTTTGACGTTGCCGCCCGTCATCGCCGCCGCTACCAGATAGGTGCCGGTTTCAATGCGATCGGGCAGGATTTCGTAAGTAGTGCCATGGAGTTCATCAACCCCTTCGATGCGCAGCGTGTCGGTACCGGCGCCTTCAATTTTGGCGCCCATGCTGATGAGGCAGTTGGCGAGGTCAACGACTTCGGGTTCGCGGGCCGCGTTGCGGATCACGGTAACGCCATCCGCCAAGGTAGCCGCCATCATCAGGTTTTCCGTGCCGGTGACGGTCACCAGATCCATCCAGAGGTCCACGCCTTTCAGGCGTTTGGCAGTGGCGCGAATGTAGCCGCCGTCAACGCTCAGATCCGCCCCCATCGCGGCCAAGCCTTGCAGGTGCAGGTTCACCGGACGCGAGCCAATGGCGCAACCGCCAGGTAAAGACACATCTGCCCGTCCAAATCGGGCCAGCAGCGGGCCCAACACGAGAATTGAGGCGCGCATCGTGCGCACTAATTCGTAAGGCGCGAAGAACTCGCGAATCGTCGAGCTATCGACGTGGACATTCATCTTCTCGTCCACTGTGAGTTCGAGCCCCATGCGCCCCAACAGCTCCATCGTGGTGGTGATGTCGTGGAGGTGCGGCATATTGCACACCGTCACCGGCGAGTTCGCGAGCAAAGTGGCCGCCAGAATCGGCAGCGCCGCGTTCTTCGCGCCGGAAATGCGGATTTCACCCTGCAGGCGGGCGCCGCCCTGAATAATCAATTTGTCCATGAGGCCCTGATCTTAAAGCGTGGAGAACGGCTTTTGACGTTGCCACTCTTCGGGGGTAAGCGTCTGCAAGGACAGTGCGTGAATCGCCTGCTGCATGTGATCGCCCAGCGACTTGTACACGAGCTGATGGCGCTTGACGGGCGACAGGCCGCTGAATCCGTCATAGATGACGCGGGCGGCGAAATGCACGCCGTCATCCCCGTCGACGGCAACCTCTGCGCCCTGCAAGCCGGCTTCGATCAGCTGCTGGATATTTTCTTTTCGCATGACTTGGGAGTTACCAGTAGCCGATTCGGCGCCTCAGGCGCCGAGGTCCTTGTTCTTGGCGTTGAGATTCTCGAGCAGCTTGTCGATGCCGCCGTCCTTGAGAATCGGAGAGAAAGATGACTTGAAGGTCTTCACCAGACTGATGCCATCGACTTCGACATCAAAAACCTTCCATTCGCCGGTCTTGTTGTGCAAGCGGTAGACCACCGGGAGCACTTTGCCCACGGTCTGCATGATGTTCTGCCGCACGGTAGCGGTCTTCGGGTTGTTCGCCGGCGGCACTGCGGGGTATTCAACCGACTGGTCGGAGTATTCCAGCAGGGCGGTCGCATAGGTGCGGACCAACAAACGGCGGAATTGCTCGACGAAGGCTTTCTGTTTCGCCTCTTCAGTGGTTTTCCAGGTGGCGCCCAGCACCCACTGCGACATGATTTCAAAATCGAAGTGCGGAAAGATCATTTCCGACACCAGACTGTACATTTTCGCCGGGTCGGCACGCAGGCTTTCTTTGTCGCTCCGCACCCGCTGCATGACCTCAGTGGTCGTCGTTTGCACGATTTGCAGAGCGCTGTCGTCCGCGCGAACCGTAGGCGGCAGCAACACGGCGCAAATCATCAGGAACAGGCTGGCCAGAAATTGTCGCTTCATTCGATGTTCTCCATCGGCAGCGCACCACTCATTGGTGGTGCAGAGGGCGCGGCATTACCGCAAGGCAGGAAAAAAACGCTGGCACTGTAGCACAAAGGCCAGCGGCCCCCACAAGGCAAAAACGGCTACTGTCAGCCCGGATTCGGCTCGTCCTGCAGGAGTTCAACCTTGTACCCGTCCGGGTCCTCGAGAAACGCGATTACCGTGCGACCACCTTTCATGGGACCCGCCTCACGAATGACTTTGCCGCCCTTCGCCTTCACCCTGTCGCAGGTCGCGTAGACGTCATCCACCCCGATCGCAATGTGGCCGTAGGCAGAACCCTGATCGTAGGAATCGGTATCCCAGTTATGGGTCAGCTCAAGCACGGTGGAATTCATTTCATCGCCATAGCCCACAAACGCCAGAGTGAAACGTCCTTCCGCATAGTCCTTGCGGCGGATGAGTTTCATATCAAGCACGTTGCAATAGAAATCGAGTGCTTTATCGAGGTTGGTCACTCTCAGCATGGTGTGCATCATTCGCATGGTGTTCTCCTTGTCGCTCTTCTGATTTCGTTTTTGGCTTCAGGGTTCGATGGTGATCTCGATGGCGGCGGCGGCCTGTCGGGCTCGCGCCAAAGCCTGCCCCACATCGGCGCCTCTGGCCAGCGCAACGGCGAGGCGGCGTTTTCCGTGCACCTCGGGTTTTCCGAAGAGTCGAACCTCGGTGGACGGTTCAGCGAGCGCGGCGGCGACCCCGCTATAGGTGATCCGCGCGCCGTTACCCTCACCGAGTACCGCCACTGACGCCGCTGGCCCCCAGTGTTCAATCACCGGCACCGGCAGCCCCAGCACCGCGCGCACGTGCAGGGCGAATTCCGAAAGCGCCTGACCCACCAGCGTCACCATGCCGGTATCGTGCGGCCGCGGGGACACTTCGCTGAAAATGACCTCATCCCCGCGTACAAATAGTTCTACCCCGAATAAACCTCGCCCGCCCAAAGCGGAAGTCACGCGCTCGGCAATCGCCTCGGCGCGCTGCCGGGCAAGTTCACTCATGGCCTGCGGCTGCCAGGATTCGCGGTAATCGCCGTCAATCTGCAAGTGTCCGATAGGCGCGCAGAAACTCGTTCCGCCTACGTGGCGCACCGTCAGCAGCGTGATTTCGTAATCGAATTCAATAAACCCTTCCACAATCACCCGCGGCACGGCAGCGCGCGCACCGCTGACCGCGTAAGCCCAGGCGCGCTGGGCGTCGTCGGCGTTACGCACGACCATCTGTCCCTTGCCGGAGGAACTCATCACGGGCTTCACCACACAGGGCATGCCGATACGGCCGATGGCCGCCAGACACTCGTCCGCCGAGCTCGCGAACTCGTAAGGCGAGGTTGGGACGCCGAGTTCTTCGGCAGCCAGTCGGCGAATACCCTCGCGGTCCATGGTCAGCCTGACCGCGCGGGCGGTCGGCGCCACATGCCAGCCGGCCGCTTCCAGTGCCAGCAGGCGCTCCGTCGCGATAGCTTCGACTTCGGGCAGAATAAAATGCGGACGTTCCTGCTGAATCACCGCCTCCAGAGCGTCGCCATCCAGCATATTGACGACATGGGCGCGATGCGCGACCTGCATGGCCGGCGCGTTCGGATAGCGGTCGACCGCGATGACTTCAACGCCGAGACGCTGGGCCTCCAGCGCCACCTCTTTACCCAATTCGCCCGCACCGAGCAGCATCAGACGCACAGCGGTATCGGTGAGCGGAGTGCCCAGCACAGGGTTCTTGAAGAGGGAATCAACGCTCATGCAATGCTCACCGGAAAGCCGACAGATTGAAGCAGGCGCGCAGTATCCCGATCGCCCTGCGGCAGTGCAACCGGCTGGGCCAGAAACTCGCGACGCGTGCCGAAGCGGGCCCGCAGACGGTCAAATTCGGCGCTCAGCATAGCAACGTCAACGCCCTTCACGACCGCCGTGAGCGTCCGTGGATCGCAGCAGTAAAGCACGGCCTCGTGCAAAGCCGGCATCGGCTCGGCGGCACGCAGCGTCAGCATCGCTGCCGGCCCAGACACCCTGTCAGCAAGCGCTACCGCCCCGCCCGTCCATCGGGCAAGCGCGTCGCGAATCTGCATCGTCGCTCGGCGCCGGGCGTCGACCGAGTGTCCGGCAATATGCGGGGTCGCCACCCAGGCCCGATCAAGCAGAGACAGATTGATTTGCGGCTCCCCTTCCCAACAGTCAATCGCCGCCCGGAGCTTGCCGGCGTAGAGCGCCGCGCACAGCGCTTGCTCATCCACCACTCCGCCGCGCGCGGCGTTGATAAGCAAGCTGCCGGCTGGCATGGCTGCCAAGGCCTTGGTGTCCAGCAGTCCTCGTGTGGGATGAGCGCCGTCGGCGGTGAGGGGTACGTGCAGGCTCACCACATCCGCTTGTAAAACACGCTCGAAATCTACAAATCCGGGCTGCCCCTCTCGCGCGGCCCGAGGCGGATCATGGCGGAGACACGTCACCCCAAGTGCCTCAAGCAGGCCTTGCGCCGCAGTCCCCGCGTGGCCACAGCCAATGATGCCAACGCGCAAATCCAACGGTGCGCGGTCGCTTTGTGCCGCGAAAGCGAGCACGCAGGCCAGTACATACTCGCCCACTGCCCGGGCATTGCAGCCGGGGGCCGAAGCAAACGTGATGTTTCGGGACTCGAGATACTGGAGGTCGATGTGGTCGGTGCCGGCGGTCGCCGTGCCGACGAAACGCACCGGGCTGTCGTGCAGGAGTTCGCGGTTGACCCGGGTGACGGAGCGCACGAGTAGCGCATCCGTATCGGTCAGGTCAGTGGCCGTCAGGCTCCGGCCATCCACCAGCCGCACCTCGCCGTAGGGCGAGAAAGCCTCGGCGGCGTCCACCATCACGCGGTCGACCACCAGCTTCATGGCGCGCGTCGGGTCGGCGCCGCCGGCGCGCTCACGGCCGAGAGTCGACGTCCGCGCCCTCTTTCTGCGCCGGCAACAGATCCTGTCTTGTCGCGCCCAAGGCCAACACCGAAGCGCTCGCGACATAAATCGACGAGTAGGTGCCCACGATGATGCCGATGATCAGCGCGGTGGCGAAGCTGTGAATCAGCGCGCCACCGAGAAAGAACAGCGACAGCACGGTGAGCATGGTCACCACATGCGTGTTGATGGTGCGTGACAGCGTTTGATTGAGCGAAATGTTCATGACCTTGATGGGATCGGCCACTCGCATGCTGCGGAAGTTCTCACGAATCCGGTCAAAGATAACGATGGTGTCATTCAGCGAATAACCCATGATGGCCAGCACCGCAGCCAGCGCTGTCAGGTCAAATTCAAGCCGGGAAAGGGAGAAGAATCCCACAATCACCAGCACGTCGTGCACGGTGGCCACAATCGCGCCGACGGCAAATTTGAACGTAAACCGCAGCATCACGTAGATCAGGATCCCGCAAATCGCAATCAGGGCGGCGATGAGACCATCTTCTGCCAGCTCTTCCCCGACCTGCGGGCCTACAAATTCCACACGCCGTATTTCGGCATCCGGGAGGAGCTTGCTGAGCCGCATGCCCACATCTTTGCTGGCGGCTTCGGCGCCGGTTGGCTCCGCGGGCGGCGGCAAGCGCAGCATCACGTTTTCGGGTGAGCCGAAGTTCTGCACCACCCCGCCACCAAAGTCGGAGCCTTTCAGCGTCTCGCGGATAGATTCCAGATTAGCGGGCTGCTTGTAGGCCAGTTCCACCACCGTGCCGCCGGTGAACTCGATGCTGAAATGAAGCCCGACCGTAAACAGCGAGATGATGGCGGCGATATTGATGGCGCTGGACAACCAGAGCCCCACGCGGCGCCACTGCATGAAATCGTAGTTGGGGGTTTTCCATTGAAGCATTGCGAAAGACTCCCGCGATCAGACCGACAGACTCTTCAGCCGGCGACGACCAAAGATGAGATTAACCAACGCGCGTGTGCAGGTGACCGCGGTGAACATCGAGGTCAGGATGCCCAGCGATAGCGAAATCGCAAACCCCTTGACCGGCCCCGAACCAAAACTAAACAGCACGATCGCCGCGATAAGCGTGGTGACGTTGGAGTCGAGAATGGTGGCAAAGGCACGCTCATAGCCCGCGTGGATTGCCGCCTGTGGCGACATGCCTCGCCGGATTTCCTCGCGAATACGCTCGTTGATGAGGACGTTGGCGTCTACCGCCACGCCCACTGTCAGCAAGATACCGGCGATGCCGGGCAGCGACAGCGTGGCTTGCAGCATCGAGAGTAGCGCCACCAGCAACACCACGTTCACCGCCAGGCCGATGTTCGCAATCAGACCGAACACACGGTAGTACACCGTCATATAGATACAGACCGCGATGAAGCCGACGACGAAGGAGCTGAATCCGCTGTCGATATTCGCCTGACCCAAGCTCGGCCCAACGGTCCGTTCCTCTATGATTTCCATCGGCGCGGCCAGCGCGCCGGCACGCAAAAGCAAAGCGAGTTCACGTGACTCGTCGGCGTTATCGAGGCCTGAAATCTGAAAGCGCTTGCCCAGTTCGTCGCGGATGGTAGCGACGTTGATAACTTCTTCTACGCGACGGCCTTCCACCTGCTCGATGAAGACCACCGCCATCTGTTTACCGATTTCTTCGCGGGTGGAGCGGGCGAAATTGCGGGCGCCCTTGCCGTCCAGCGTGATGAACACCGCAGGCTCTCCGCTTTGCTGTTCGACGCCAGAACTGGCATCCACGATGGCGTCACCCGTTAGCATCACCTTCCGATTCAGCAAAATCGGGCCATCATTACGGCGCTGGAAGAGTTTGGAGCCGGGCGGCACCTTGCCTTCGGTTGCGGCCTTCACGTCGCCCGCCATGTCCACCATCCGGAATTCCAGCGTGGCGGTGGCGCCGATGAGTTTCTTGGCCTCGGCGGTGTCTTCAACGCCGGGCAACTGCACCACCACCCGGCTATCGCCCTGCTGTTGAATTACGGGCTCGGCTACGCCGAATTCGTTGATTCGGTTACGTAGCGTGGTGAGGTTTTGCTTGACAGCGGTCTTGCGCGCCTCCACCACAAACGCGGGTTTGGGCGTGAGCTTGAGCGGGAATTCGTCCGAGACGGGGCCTTCAGCCAGCAGCAGATCGCGAAAGTCATTGTTAATGACGTCGATCGCGGCTTTTTTCGCCTCAGCATTTAGGAACGTCACATCGATCCCGCCCCCCGCCGCCCGCGACACGGCGCGGAAACGCACCTTCTTTTCGCGGAACGCAGCGCGCAACTCGGTGATAAAGCGGTCTTCGATCTGTTTGCGGACTTCCTCGACGTCCACCTGCATGAGGAAGTGCACGCCGCCCCGCAGGTCGAGCCCCATGTACATTGGCTTGCCGCCAAGCGCTCGCAGCCATTCCGGGGTAGCGGACGCCAGATTAAACGCCACCAGATATTGCTTGGTGTCGACGACTTCGCGTAGCGCCGTCATCGCCTTGCTTCGGCTTGCGTCGTCTTTGAAGCGAAGTAACAGCCGTCCGCCGCTCACTTCCGAGGCTTTGAGCTCGGCGCCAGCTTTGCTCACCGCTTCGGTGAGCGTTTTCTGGAG
>Ga0255124_1000369_pt1 | contig 15391 bp, 10 predicted proteins | sample Law_Cont_RepB_8d_FD_188564 | JGI IMG/M metagenome (GOLD analysis project Ga0255124, IMG submission 188564) | Freshwater microbial communities from St. Lawrence River, New York, United States - Law_Cont_RepB_8d | ecosystem: Environmental > Aquatic > Freshwater > River | place: USA: New York... | reverse complement strand
CATAGGTTGCGATGGACTCGGTTTGCAAACCGCTTGAATACCAAGATTCTGGAGGATCGGCTGTCCAAGCTTGGATTCCATCCATGACCGCGTATCCATCGCGTCTTTCCATCGACTCGATGAGGCTGCTCAAACGTGCGCTAAGGCGGGGGGCTAAGGTACGTTGAAGATCGATGGCGCGGATACTGGCAAGCAGTATATCGAGGTTTTCGCTGAGCCCTTTGGCTGCTGTAAGCACAGCCTTCTCTGCATTGGATCGCCAAAACTCACGAGTCAATCTCGCGAGCACTTCCGCGCGCTTTTCGTCGGGTTCCCAACAGAAAAAGCTCTCGTCGATCTCCTTCGCGAAGCTTTGAGAACCATCGGCTAAATCTCCATAAAGCGGCTTGGCTGTGTTCCCGATATTTCCCATCGTTTGGTGATCCTTGTGTAAGCCGGGCCGTTGGTGTGAGCCAGGACGTCGGTGTAATCCGGGGCCTTGGTATCAGCCGGCATGTTGGTATACGCTGGCACCTTATTGATTGTAGGCCCGCGTGTGGTAACGCTACGTGTTCTTAGTGGTGCAAGCGTCGCTTGTGAACTTTCCTGCGATACCTTGTCATGCTAGCCGTAGAAAAATGGGCGTCAATGAATGACTGTAAATTAATGATTCTCAATGACTTGCAAGGTATCCAAGTAAAAACATTGCCCTAGCTTTTTTCCGCTAGTGCATTTGGTTTGAATGTTTGGCTTGAATGTATGGCTCGTGTATGCGGAGGAGTTTAACGCACGACCGAGAAAGCCAAGCGTTGCAGTTCGATCGCCAAATCGACTTCTTGGACAATTGTCCGACCGGCTTGGGAAGGCCGAACTGCCACGGGCGCAAAGTTCAAGACACCGGATATATTCGCTTCTTCGATCGCCGCAAGGACGCTTTGGGCTGCTGTTGCAGGGACTGCGAGGATTGCTAAGTCAACGGCTTGCTCCGAAGCAAAGGAAAGGAGTGAGCCGAGGTCTTGGATCAAAAGTCCGCCGACTTTCTGACCGATTTTTTTCGGGTCTGAGTCGAAGACTCCCACGAGGCGAAATCCTTGTTCGCCAAATCCTTTATAGCCGGTAAGAGCGCGGCCCAAGTTTCCAACGCCGACTAGAATAACATTCCAAGCGCGATCTGTTCCGAGGACATGCTGGATATTGTGAATTAGTTCATCAACGCGGTATCCAACGCCACGCTGGCCGACAGTGCCAAGGCAAGATAAGTCCTTGCGCACTTGTGAGTCTTTTAGTCCAAGCTTCTCGGCGATAGATTGGCTTCGGACGTTTACAACTTCAGCGCGGTGCATTTGCTGCAACTCGCGCAAGTAGAATGCAAGTCGAGTAACGGTCGCTCGTGGAATCTCGTTCCGCGATTTGGTCATCCGGTCACCGACTATGGGTTAGGTGACTCAGTCGTCCGGAAGGATTCCGGAGCGATGGTCTTTAAAAATTCGGCGCACTTGTCGACCGCAAAGAGTATTTGCTGATTCGAGTGGGTTGAATTGATAAAGAACCTCAATCGAGCCGCTGATTCTTCTACCGCTGGATAGAGAATGGGTTGCACGTTGACACCGGCTTCAATCATCCGCCGCGACAATTGCAATGCGTGCAGCGAATTGCCTGTAATCACCGGGACAACTGGGGTCTCGTGACTGTTGCCCGTATTGAGCCCCCTCTTTTTGGCTTCTGTTAAAAACAATCGCGCTGCTTCTTTAAGCCGAGTAACCCGCTGCGGACTTTCTTTGAGCGTTCGGATCGCCGCAAGCGCTGCTGCGGTATTTGGAGGAGAAAGCCCGACGCTGAAAACAAATCCAGGTGTGGTGTATTTGAGGTACTCGATCAGAGCGTGTTTGCCGGCGATGTACCCTCCGCATGAGCCGAACGACTTGCTGAGTGTTCCCATCCAGATGTCGACATCTTTCGGGTTAACGCCGAAGTGTTCTGCGATACCTCGCCCCGTTTTGCCCATGGTTCCAATCGAGTGAGCTTCGTCGACCATCAACCAACATTGGTGCTTCTTGCAGACTTCGACGAACTTAGGAAGTTCTGGGTAGTCTCCATCCATGCTGTAGACACCTTCGACAATCACCAACACGCGCCGATGCCGCTTGCGTTGCTCTTTGAGGATCGCATCGAGGGCTTCGAAGTTATTGTGTGGGAATGGTCGCCTGCGGCTTCCCGATAGAATCGCACCTTGGACGATACTATTGTGCGACAGGGAGTCGTGTAGGATCAGGTCTTGTTGGCCGACGACGTGGCCGATTACGGATTCGTTGGTCGAGTGTCCTCCGACCATCACTATCGAGTCTTCTACACCTATCCAGTCGGCGATTTCTCGCTCGAGTTCGCGGTGGATATCTTTCTCGCCACTGACCAATCGCGAAGCAGAGACGCTTGTGCCATATTTGCGAGTCGCTGCGACTACTGCGTCGCTGACCGCTGGATCGCCGCTCATGCCGAGATAGTTGTAGCTTGCAAAACTGATTCTCTGTTGGCCATCGACGAGGGTCGTGTCGCGAGTGAGGCCTTGGTGGACGGAGAAATAAGGGTTGGGTAACCCGGTCATCTCCATCTGCTGCATGGTCTGCTTGAGCCTGCGATATTCGGGCAAGGATTCGAACTGGTAATCCTCCGGCGCAATGACTCGTTCGGAATGCTCTTCTTCTTGGGCTACAGCAAGCCCCTCGCGGACTTTGTCTTTGCCGAACAAGCTTTCGATCGCTTCGGAGATTTCTCGAATCGTTTCGATTTCTTGAAGGATCTCTTCTGGGAATCGACCGCCGACGGAGTTCTCTAAAAAGTGTGCGATTTGCAATCGTTCAAGACTATCGAGTCCGAGGTCGACGATCACGTTGGTATCTAAATCCAAAAGCTTGGCGCGTTCTTGTGCGACGCTTTTGACAGCTCGTTTGACCAATTCAACAACCGCTGGATCCGGGTCCCGAGTTTTCTTCGGGTGAACGCCTCCTGAAGCGAATCCGTCCTTGATATCGTTCAGGGTTGCGGCAGCAATCATCGGTGGGCCGTCGAAGAGACCTTCTTCCCAACTTAGCCACTGATGAACAACCCGAAGCGTTCCTTCTCGGAACCCTTTCAAGCAAGCGTGGCGTTGGATTTTTCCAGAAGATGTTTTCGGCAATGAGGCGTGACGAACCAGCACAACCGCATCGGGTGGTATCTCGTGGTTTGCGGTTACCGCTCGTCGGATTGACTGTATTACAGGATTCCAGTCATCTTCCAAGGAGCGTTGGACTTCTACGGTGATGATCAATCGTTCACGCGGACCGGAGTCGTCAGCGAAAGCTGCGGCTGCCGAAGACTGGATCGATTCGTGGCATTCTTCGACGGTCTGTTCGATGTCTTGCGGATAGCGGTTGACTCCGCGGACGATAATCAAATCCTTCACCCGTCCAGCGACATAGAGTTGCCCGTCGCTAAAAAATCCCAAGTCGCCGGTTCGCAAGAACGGGCCTTGGCCATCTTTGGTCATCGCGCGGAAGACATCTTTCGAGATTTCGGGTTTTTCCCAGTACCCAAGTCCAACGCTAGGGCTATCAACCCAGATTTCTCCGATTTGGTTTTCGGGTTGAATCTGCAGGGTCTCGGGATCGACGATTACGACTTCTTCGTTGGAGGTTGTCACGCCGCAACCGACGAGTTTTCGGGCGTTCTCATCGGTATCTAGAACCGGTTCGACGATCCTTGCGTCGAGCAACTTCCCGTTGAAACTTCGGATCACCGGTTGTTCGTGACTTGGTCCACCGGTGACGATTAGCGTTGTTTCCGCCATGCCGTAGCAAGGCAAGTGCGCCTCGTGCTTGAACCCGACCTGTGCAAACCGCTTGGAGAACTGTTCGATGGTCGAAGCTCGTACGGGTTCTGCACCGTTGAAAGCAACTCGCCATGAGCTCAAGTCGAGTCCTTCAAGCTCTTCGTCGGTCACTTTGTCGACGCAAAGTTGATAAGCGAAATTCGGAGCTCCACTGGTCGTCGCTTTGTATTTGCTGATAGCTCGCAACCAACGAACCGGACGCTGCAAGAACGTCATTGGGCTCATCAGAACCATTGTCGCACCGAAAAACAACGGAGAGAGGATCCCTCCGATGAGTCCCATGTCGTGGTAAGTCGGCAGCCAGCTGCAACCTATACAAGTATGATGTTCGCTAAACAACGTCGAGATGATTTCGCAGTTGCGAATCAGGTGTCCATGCGTGAGCATCACCCCTTTCGGAGCTCCCGTCGAGCCCGAGGTGTACTGCAAGACCGCAAGGTGGCTATCGAGTATCGGCAGCTCCGAAAACTGAATCGCAATCGAGCGATCGATCTTGTCAGTGCCGATGATGTGGAGACTTTGCGTCTCGGTTCGCATGTTTTCATCGCGAGCGATTTGGTCTGCAACATCTTGGGTCGTCAACGCAACGGCTGCATTGCAGTCCTCGGCGATTCCTTGAATTCGAGCACCCTTGCGGTTCCGCTTCGGTGGGTACGCAGGCACGGCGACGCAACCGGCGTATAAGCAACCGAAGAAACCGGTGATGAATTCCAAGGTTCCTGGTGGGTAGAGCATCAGCACGCGGGATCCGACCGGATGGGTCTCGAGGATCTTCACCGCCGTCGCCCGAGCTGCGTGATCTAGCTCCGCATAGGTAAGGCTCGTCTCGTCGCTGCTTTCCCCGTCGGTCAGGTAGAAGGCGACCTTATTCGGAAACGTGTTCGACCAATATCTCAACAGGTCGACCATGGTCGTAAGGGGCGGATTATAGGGTGCGTGAACCGCGCTCACGTCCAGCTTGTTGTATTCTTTGACTCGTTTCACAGACTCTACCACTTCCCTGAGGATTCCCCGAGGATCGATGCCGGAGTTCGGCGGAATGACAATTGACATTTTGCTCGCATTCATGTGGCTTTGGTGCGTACTCATAGTGGTTGTATCGGCAATTGGTTATACCTTCTATTTGTCAAACTCGGTACAGGCGAACATTTCGGAACAACCCGCACCCTATTTTTCCTCGCCGAGGGGGGACGCCCCTCGAGTTTTTTCCTTTCAGTTCCTTAAAATCATTTCGATCTAGTCGGACTGGCCCCAAGTCAGTCATTGAGATAGTTAATCGTCGCGAAAGTTTCCTTCAGATGGCGAACCGTTTTAGGGTGCTGCCCCAAAACAAGCAAATTCGAAAGAAAATTTCCACTTGCTTGATGTTCCATCTAGATTTATACTTTCGCCCCCTTCTGGTAAGGCTCGCTGGGTGTTACGATCCGACCTGCCGATAATCCCTTCAGCGGTAATCCCGTCATCGGTGGCTTTCGCCTCAGATCAGGGAGAACTTGGGCTACCAAGTTCATCACATCGAGAAAACATTGAAGAATTGTTATGATTGCTCAACAAAAGACAACAGTCGCAAAGACAGGTAAAGTCGATCAGAAATGGTATGTAGTCGACGCAACCGACTGCACGCTCGGCCGACTCGCGAGTGAAATCGCTATGGTTTTGATGGGCAAACACCGCCCGCAGTACACCCCACACGTTGACACCGGCGAATTTGTGGTCGTGATCAATGCGGAAAAGGTCAAGATGAGCGGCAGAAAACTCGAACACCGCCACTACACTTGGTATAACGGATACCACCGCCAGAAGATCGAATCCTATGGCGAACGCTTGGAACGAAAGCCAACGGACTTGGTCCTCTTGGCTGTCAAGCGAATGTTGCCAAAGAAGAACAACTTGGCGCGACATATGCTTGGGAAATTGAAGGTTTACGCTGGCAACGAGCATCCACACCAAGCTCAAAGCCCGATTCCACTCCCACCACGAATCAAGACGAACTAGTTCTTTAGCAGGCTAGTTTTCAAACTGGCGGTTGTGGACTACCAGCGACCGCTAAACCAATCTTAGTACTGAAATTTTCATTCCCTGATAGAGTCCGAGCGAGATTTAGGCCATGTTCATCAAGAAAGACAAGATCAGCGGAGATAGCTTGGGAACCGGTCGTCGAAAGACCAGTGTCGCTCGCGTTCGCGTTCGTGCAGGCTCCGGCAAGATCACCATCAACGACCGAGCATTCGAAGAGTACTTCACGACCGACGCAGAACGTCGTCTCGTGACCCAAACTCTTGATCACGTTGGTCACGGCGACAAGGTCGATGTTTTCGCTCGCGTCGCTGGCGGTGGCCCAATGAGCCAAGCCGGTGCGATTCGAATGGGACTCGCCCGTGCCCTCGTCAGCCTCGCTGAAGAAAACTTCCAACCGCTTCGCGATGACGGATTCCTTACCCGCGATTCCCGCATGAAGGAACGCAAGAAGTACGGTCTCCGCGGTGCACGCCGTGGTACACAGTTCTCCAAGCGTTAATCGCAAGGTTTTCGATTATTTGGTCGTAGGCTCCGGATTCTCCGGAAGCCTACTGTCCTGGATATTGGCTTCGCAAGGACGTTCCGTCCTTCTCGTCGACAAGGCGAAGCACCCTCGGTTTGCTATCGGGGAATCTTCTACCCCAACAGCCGACTTTCTCGTCGCGTTTCTCGCTCAGCGATGGAATCTCAAAGCGCTTGCCCCACTCGCCTCGTGGGGTAACTGGAAATCGCATTACCCGGATCTGCGGTGCGGCAAAAAACGGGGCTTCTCCTACTACGAACACCGCCGGCACCAATCGCTTCCCTACGGTGAACTTGATCGCCACTCCGTACTCGTTGCTGCAAGCGCCTCCGATGCATGGAGCGATACGCACTGGTTTCGTAGCGATGTGGATGCTTTCTTAGCCCAGCAAGCCGTTGACGCTGGTGCGGTGCTCGTCGAAGACGCGACGATCGACGAAGCAAATTTTGACCCCATCGATCATCGCTGGGCGGTTCGCCTGCAGGATGGATCTGGAGAGAATTTAAACGTACAAGCGACCTGGCTCATCGATGCAACTGGCCCCAGTGGTGGACTTGCACGCTGGACGAAAAGTAGTGATGACTCCGATTGGATGAGGACGCGGACATCTTCGGTGTTCGGTCATTTCCTCGACGTAGGAGCATTCGAAGAGTCTGCACAGGCAGCAGATCCATTCTGTGGCGATGATGCCGCCCAGCATCATGTGCTCGATTCAGGATGGTTCTGGATGCTTCGTTTCGATCATGGCGTAACGAGTGTCGGTTGGGTGCATCCTTGGAGTGGCCGTGAGCAAAATGAAAGGCTCTTTTGGGATGAGGTTCGAGCTCATCCAAGCCTTGGTCGGATCATGCATAAGGCCAGGCTGATTGAACCCCATGCAATGGGATGCATTGAACGGATAAGTCGTTGTCGAGCGAGTGCTTTTGGGCCTGGCTGGGTCTCCTTACCCGTGTCGTACGGATTTGTGGATCCATTGCATTCCACCGGCATTGCACATGCGCTTAGCGGTGTAAGCCGCTTGGCAGAGATCTTCAGTCGCCCCACTAGCGACATCTACTCGAAGCTCGATAGATATCAATCCGATTTGCGTAACGAATTGCAATGGATAGATACGTTAGTCGCAGGTTGTTACGCATCGCAGCCATCCTTTGAGTGCTTCTATGCGTTTGCATGTTTTTACTTTATTGCCGCAATCGAGTTCGAACGTCAACTTGCTGCGGATCCGAGTCATTGGCCGCTGGGGTTCCTTCAAGCTAGCGACAGCAATCTGCGCGATGTAGGTGAGCAAGCTTATCAGTTACTTTTGCATCGCAGCGATACGAGTGGTGGTCAATCAGATTCAATCGCCCAACTAGGCGAACATGGTATAGGCTTTGTTGATCAAGTAAGAAGTTGTATTAAGCCTTGGAATCGAGTCGGTCTACTTGATCCTTCAAACGGAAACCGCATTGCACATTCGGTAGCCCCGAAGTATGCGGCTGCGATTTCCGCTTTATGCGATTGATAGGAACAGTGTTCGATTGATAGGAACAGTGTTCGAGCGAACCGTTTCGAGCTCATGAGAATAACTCTGAGCTCGACGGCCGTGTCTTATTGTTTACTAGTTGCATCGAATCGATCGAGCATCATGATTTTGTTCCAAGCCGCAGCAAAGTCATTTACGAATTTTGCTTTTGCATCATCGCTTGCGTAGACCTCTGCAATTGCGCGTAGTTGGGAGTTTGATCCAAAAATGAGATCCACGCGGGTCGCGGTCCATTTCTTACTTCCTGTTTTGCGATCAACACCTTGGTAAACAAGAGGGTCTTCGTTAGAGGGTTTCCAGTCCGTTCGGTTGTCGAGTAGATGGACAAAGAAATCGTTGGAAAGGACTTCGGGGGTTTCGGTCAAGACGCCGTGTGCGTTGTTATCCGTATTTAGCCCGAGCACGCGCATTCCACCAAGAAGAACCGTCATTTCGGGAGCGGTCAATCGCAAGCGATGAGCGCGATCCAGAAGGTATTCTTCGGCGGGTCGCGTTGTAGGGCTTTGCTGCAACTTGGTAGCGACGTAATTTCGAAATCCATCGGCGAGGGGTTCGAGCACCGCGATCGAATCCGCATCGGTCATGTCGGCAGTCGCATCCATGCGACCTGGAGTGAATGGTACTTCCAAATCGACTCCGCCACGTTTTGCAGCTTGTTCGATCGCAGCGCATCCGCCGAGAACAATCAAGTCCGCCATTGATACCCGTTTACCATTGGTCTGCTGTGTGTCGAATTTGTCTTTGATCGTTTCGAGAGCACTGAGGACCTTCGACAACTCTTGAGGCTCGTTGACCGGCCAATCTCGTTGTGGAGCCAAACGAATCCGAGCACCGTTCGCACCACCGCGATGATCTGTTCCTCGATAAGTTGAGGCGGATGCCCAAGCGGCACCGGCAAGTTCAGAGACACTCAACCCGGAGTTGAGTATCGTTTGCTTGAGGTTTTCGATGTCTTGTGCATCGATCAAGGGGTGGTCGATGGTCGGAATGGGGTCTTGCCAAAGTTGTGGCTCGGGGACGTCGGGGCCAAGCAATCGATTCGCAGGTCCCATATCTCGGTGCGTTAACTTATACCAAGCTTTCGCAAAGGCTTGCTGAAACTCCTTTGGGTTCTCATGAAACCGTTTCGAAATGGCCCGGTAATCAGGATCCATGATCAATGCTAGGTCGGTTGTGAACATCATTGGCGCGTGGGACTTTGTGTCCATGTGTGCGTCAGGAACCGTCCCTTGTGCGGAGGGGTTCGTTGGAGTCCATTGCCAAGCACCGGCTGGGCTTTTCACAAGCTTCCATTCATAACCGAAGAGGTTATCGAAGTACCCGTTGGACCACATTGTGGGAGTGGAGGTCCAAGCCCCTTCGAGGCCGCTTGTGATCGTATCTTCGGCGTTCCCTTTTCCGAAGCGATTTTTCCAGCCAAGTCCTTGTTCTTCGATGGAAGCACCTTCGGGTTCAGGGCCAACGTTTTTTGCGCTCGCTGCGCCGTGTGCTTTTCCGAAGGTGTGTCCACCGGCGATCAGAGCAACGGTTTCTTCGTCGTTCATCGCCATCCGTCGAAAGGTTTCGCGGATATCTCTAGCGGAGGCGAGTGGGTCAGGTTTTCCGTTTGGCCCTTCGGGGTTTACGTAGATTAAACCCATTTGAACCGCGGCCAAGGGTTGTTCGAGTTGTCGTTCACCGGCGTAACGTTTATCACCCAGCCATTCGCTCTCAGGCCCCCAGTAGATGTCTTCTTGAGGTTCCCAAACATCTTCACGCCCACCGGCGAATCCGAATGTGGGGCAGCCCATGGATTCCAGAGCGCAATTGCCTGCGAGAACCATCAAGTCTGCCCAGGAGATCTTCTTGCCATACTTCTGTTTGATCGGCCAGAGCAGCCTGCGAGCTTTGTCGAGGTTTGCGTTATCAGGCCAGCTATTCAGTGGTGCGAAGCGTTGAGTTCCGTAGCGTGCACCACCACGTCCGTCGCTGATTCGATAAGTCCCAGCGCTATGCCAAGCCATTCGAATAAAAAGTGGGCCGTAATGCCCATAGTCTGCGGGCCACCAGTCTTGGGACTGGCTCATTACTTCAGCGATATCCTTCTTCAACGCGGCAAGATCGAGGGTTGCGAATTCCTTGGCATAGTCAAACTCAGTGCCCATTGGGTTTGAGTTCGTGGAGTTTTGATGAAGGATTTTCAGGTTCAGCTGATCGGGCCACCATTGAGCGTTTGACTGCGATCCGGCGGTATTGTTCGCGCCAGCATTCCATGGTTCGTTGGACTTGGAATCGGTGTTGTTCCAAGAAGCCAATTTCTGAATCGCGCCCGTTACTGGGCATTTGGTGGTGGCAGGGACGGAGCTTGCGGGTCCCGGGGATGCCGTGACGGAGCTTGCGGGTCCCGGGGATGCCGTGACGGAGCTTGCGGGTCCCGGTACACCATCTACGGAAGTTGGGGCTTGGGCGCATACCGGGATCGTTGCGGTCCCGGCGAGAACGGCAACGATCAAACTGCGAAACAGCATCGAGCGGCGAATTGGCAGGCGACTGATCAACGAAGACTTTGCAATGTTTTTCTTATGTTTGGGCAACTTTTTCATGAATCGTTTTCCTTGTGTGTCGAACGCGAAAAGCGGAGCTGACGCAGCGCTTGGATATTCCTGTTGAGATACTATCGCCATAAATGCTGATTGCGTCCAATGCATATAATAGATACTATCTATGCGTATTTTGCATGGCTTGTGTTGTCGAATCCGGATTGGTATCAATGGCTTGGATCCATGTCCTACGGACGAGGCTATGATTGACAAGGATAATGATGGATAAGGGAGAGGATTGCGGTGGAATTCGATCAATTGCGTCATTTTCTAAGTGTTGTGCAGTGGGAGAGTTTTTCGAAAGCAGCCGAAGAGATAGGTTTGTCTCAGTCGGCTTTAAGCCGTTCCGTATCGCGACTTGAGGAGCAGCTTGGCCGTCAGCTTCTCGATAGGCAACCTCGCAAAGTGGTGCCGACCGAAGCAGGTCGAATTTTGGAGACGCGCGCGCGAGAGCTGCTTGCTCGTGTCGATGATATACAGACGGAACTCAGCGATGACGGGGAGCATGGAACGATACGAGTCGGCGCGATTCCCACGATTGCCCCGTATTTTCTTCCAACGCGATTGCGGGATTTTCAAGCGAGGTTTCCGAAGGCGAAAGTCGTGGTTCAAGAAGAGACCACAGCGCAGGTGATTCGAAAGGTGCATGACGGGGATGTGGACGTAGCGATAGCTGCTTTACCCATAGAAAGCAAATATCTTGAGGTTGAAGAACTGTTTGACGAGGAGTTAAAGCTTTTGGTCAGTGCGCAAGATTCACTAGCGAAGAAAGAGACCGTCCGTTTGAGTGACTTGGAACAGCGGACATTTATCTTGATGGGGGAAGCTCATTGTTTGACGACGAATGTCCTCTCGTTCTGTCATCAGAAGAATCTGTTTCCTCTTTCGATAGAACGGACATCGCAATTAACGATGTTACAGGAACTCGTCTCCTTGCAGCACGGTATCAGCTTGATCCCGGAAATGGCCGTTATCCTGGATTCCAATCAGCAACGTGTCTATCGTTCGCTTAGTGGAACGCGTCCGACACGAACAATAGTTATGGTGACGAATCCATATCGCTACGAAAGCAAATTGCTTACATCTTTTCTTGCTGCGATGCGCAAGCGTCCTGAGAGCGAACCAAAGGTCACGAATCGGAGGAGTAAATAATGCGAGTGGTGCTTCAGAGGGTACGAGAGGCCAGTGTGCGGGTAGACGATCAGGTCGTCGGACAAATTGGTCATGGTTGGTTGGTATTATTCGGTGTGCATAAAGGGGATAGTATTGAGGGTGTTGAGTGGTTAGTGGAGAAGTGTGTGAATTTGAGAGCGTTCGCGGATGTGGCTGGGAAAATGAATCTTTCAGTCGTTGATGTCGAGGGAAAGATGTTGGTTGTATCTCAATTCACTTTGGCTGGAGATTGCCGCAAAGGGCGTCGACCAGGGTTTGACCAAGCTGCTGCCCCGCAGGATGCAAATGGGCTTTATGAAGCGTTTTGCGAGCGGATAGCGGCTTGTGGTGTACCGGTTGAGCGAGGGATTTTTCAAGCGGATATGCAAGTCTCGTTGATCAACGACGGCCCAGTAACCTTTGTGATTGATTATCCGCCATCTGCGAGATAGATATCTTCGTTGTGTTCAGAAGGTAGGTGGCGTGTTGAACGAACGGAATGCCAGCCAATAAAATTCCGAAAGAACCGTTTGTATGGCGAGGTTATGATCGGGGTTGGCATCCGACCAAGCGTTCTATGTCTTGTACGCGTGCGGCAAGTTGATCGTGATTAATCGCTCGTAGGCCATCCAAGCTGAAACCACCGATGGTGAAACTTGCGACAGCGGTTCCAAATTTCATGGCCTGAGCCATATCTGCCGGATCAATAGCAAGTCGAAGTTCCTTCTTGTGGAGAGGGCTATTTTGTAGGGTTGCGTAACGACTAGCTAGATATCCGAGCATCCCGCCGGCGAAGCTATCTCCGGCGCCGGTCGGGTCAACCAAGGCGACGGTCGGTACGGCTGGTAATGCGAGGGTGGTATTGGGTCCGAGGATTAAGCAACCGTGTTCTCCTTTTTTGAGAATGACCCACGTGGGGCCAAGGCTGCGAATGGCGTGAGCGGCTTGCAGGCTGCTTGATAGACCGGTCAATTGTCGTGCTTCGGCGTCATTGATAAACAGGCCGTCGAGGCGCAAAAGTAAATCCAAGAGTTCTTCCCGCGTGGATTCAATCCACATGTCGACGGTATCAGCGAAGACTAGTTTGGGGGAAAGACACTGATCGAGCACTTTCTTTTGTACGGTGGGTATGGCTGCGGCGAGGAACACGATGTCGGATTCGCGAAAGTGATCCGGGACGTTAGGCTCGTAGCGGTCAAATCCGTGCATTTCAATCTTTAGCGTATCGCGGTCTTGGTAATCGGCGTGGTAGCGACCGTGCCAAAAATAGGATTTGGCATGGGAATCATGCATTACCCCCCGCCAATCGACTCCGTGTTCCGAGAGGATTCGAGTATACTCTGGCGGCCAGTCAGACCCGATTCGTCCAACGAGTCGGACGGGGGCGAACAAGCTTGCGGCGTACGAAAAGTAACTTGCGCTGCCGCCGAGGACGCGTTCCCTTTTGCCTACAGGCGTTTCGACCGTATCGATGGCCAGAGTACCAACGCAGAGAATATTCATTGATGCAGGATCCGCACGGACGTTTTCAAACTGAACCACAATTTCGACCACCATGGTATCTTCGCAGTGGTCACCTTCAGACGGTAATTACCGGATTCTACCGTCCGATTGCGCATCTGCCACCGAGGACGACCATTCGATGCCCATTGCCCGACGGTATGGGATGCATGTTTGTGCATGAAAATTTGCCGGAAGGGAGCGATGACTATCGGTCACGACCGAGCGTGATGCTTCTTCACGGGCTTGGGTCCTCGCATGCTGGGACTTATATGACGAATATGGCCCTGGGGTTTGTTCGGCGGGGGTATCGGGTTTTCCGAGTTGATCTTCCGGGGGCGGGAGAATCGTATCGTGAGACACCCATGCCCCCACACGGGGCGTGTTCGTCGGTCATTCGCGATGCGATGCAGTACATCAGTCGATCATTTGACATAACGCAGTGGTACATGGCTGGCGTTTCGCTTGGGGGGAACATTCTCCTGCGAATGCTCTGCGATCCCGACCACCGATCGCGGTGTTCTTTTGAAGTTCTTCGAGCGATTTCGGTTGCTCCTCCCATCGACCTCGATGCGGCTTGTCGCAACATCGAACGTGGCATTCATCGGCTTTATGCGAACTATTTCCTCAGGTCGATCCGCAAGCAAATACGTGAACGAGCTAAGCTTTGGCCGCAATGGCAAGAGCGTCTGGAGTCAGCGGACTTCTCCTCCCTGCGTCGCCTTGACGATACCGTCACTGCGCCATTGGCTGGATTTCGCGATGCGATAGAGTATTACACCGCAGGTTCTTCGAAGCCTTGGCTGAAGAATCTTCAAACCCGCGTGAAGTTGCTTGTGGATCGACACGATCCGATTGTCCCGTATTTTATCTTTCGAGATGCTCAATATTCGCCGAGCACCGAGGTAATCATTACGGATCGCGGTGGGCATGTGGGATACCTCAGGCGCCGTCCGTTGGAGCAACGCTCCAAATCATTGCAGCGGAAATCGATGGAGAGAAAGTTTCATCGTTGGGGGGATACTTGGATTGTCGACAAGCTTCTCGATGATAGCTGCTGGTAGAGGATAGCTTGGCAACCAAGTGTTTTCAACTGTTTCCTACGTGCGAAAATTCGAAGCGTTTATACCCAGTCGCAGCAACGCTTTGTGCAAGCCTTGCCGACTCATCTTCGCTTCTTTCGCTGCGCGGGAGACATTCCCCTGATTGCGTCTCATTAGATCTTCAATGTAGAGTTTCTCGTTGTTTGACAGAAAGTCTTGGTGGGTAAAATTCGGAATCTCCACCGGTTCTTCGACTTGTAGTGGTGTTGGCATCGATTGCGTGCTCTTGTTTTCTATGGCTTGATTTACAGCCATCGCATCGATTTGGGAATCCGTGGTCAAACAAGCGATTCTCTCTGTGACGTTTTGCAGTTCGCGGATATTCCCTGGCCATCGATGCTCGCTGAGCGCTTCGATCGCTTCGGGCTTCCATTCGAAAGGGTTTGTTTGGTCTCGATGCGCGATTCGCTTTATAAAAGCATCTGCGAGTAGGGGGATATCTCCATGTCGGTCGCGAAGTGGCGGGCAGATCAGTTCGAGAACAGCAAGTCGATAGTATAGATCGGTCCGAAAAGTTCCCTCCTGTGCTTTGGTGCTTAAGTCATGCTGTGTTGCGGCAAGAACTCTAACATCCACCTTGTTTTCATCGGTCGATCCAACAGGTGTATAAGTCCCAAATTGCAATAATCGAAGTAGCTTCGATTGGATCGTCGGTGGAACCTCTCCGATCTGATCAAGGAACAAAGTTCCACCGTTCGCGGCGGCAACAAATCCGATTTGAGGATTCAATGAACTTGTGGCATGGCTGTGATCTGTCCCGAACAAAGCCGATTCGATGAGGTTTTCGGGAATCGAAGCGCAGTCAACGGTTACAAAGGGACCAGTTTTTCGTAGGCTTTGTGAGTGAATCTCACGAGCAAGAAGTTCTTTGCCTGTTCCGCTCTCGCCGCGGATCAGCGCTGTTGCGTTGGAGCGTGCGGCACGTCCAGCAAGGTGCTTTAGGGTGAGTGCCGCGAGGCTCTCGCCGAGGATTTCATGGAAGGGTTCTTCGGTGGCGTGCGTGGGTTCTGCGGGCTCCCCCGCACCTGCTCTTGCGGGCTCCCCCGCACCCGTTTTTGCGGGCTCCCCCGCACCCGTGCCTGCGGGCTCCCCCGCACCTGATACTGAGGGTTCGGCGATGTTGCATCGGGCTCGTTCGACGCT
>Ga0255124_1000368_pt1 | contig 15435 bp, 12 predicted proteins | sample Law_Cont_RepB_8d_FD_188564 | JGI IMG/M metagenome (GOLD analysis project Ga0255124, IMG submission 188564) | Freshwater microbial communities from St. Lawrence River, New York, United States - Law_Cont_RepB_8d | ecosystem: Environmental > Aquatic > Freshwater > River | place: USA: New York... | reverse complement strand
GGGCGTAAGGGAACGTTGGTTGTTGCGCGTTTCCAGAGCGTTAGCTTTTGAAAGAAGCATGTTTTCGCGGCGTTGAACCGCTTCTTCACGCCTTGCCAACGCAGTGCGCGCTGCGCCAAACTGCGTGTTCCATCGTTTTAGCAATCGCTTGCGCAATCGATCGAGCCTCGCTCTTTCTAGTGCCAGTAAGTCTTCGCGATCTTTCAGTAAGGCCAACGATGCTGGAGCGGTCGATTTGGCTTGAGTTTCTTCAACGGGTACTTCGTTGATTTCACGCAATTTCAAACGTCTGGCAATCTGGCGCGTGCGACGAATCATAGTGCGACGGTTTTGGTCCAGACTCCAACGGTCTTCAATGGCACTAGCATGCAAGGCCGCGACTGCTGCAGCGTGCAAGCGTAGCGACGTAAAAGCATCGGGTTCAGATCTGCGGCGGTTGGAGGCGACTTCCAATTCCAAGATTTGCTGGCCTATTCCGATGCGATCGCCCATGCAAACGTCACTAAAACCAGTGGTTTTGCCATTTACTGCAATCGTTTTGCTGACATCGATAACTCGAATGTGCCATCCAGTTGGCGTTTGAGCCAGAATTGCATGGCGTGGAGCAACTTCCGGATAGGGAAGCCAAATGTCACAGCTTGGGTCCGAGCCCAATAAGATAATATGTTGAGTCAGTGGTAATCGGGTTTGTGCAAGACGGCCTTCCAGCACAATTAAGTGGCTGGTGGATTCAGCAGCACCGGGTGATACTGACACGTCTGGGAGCAAAGGTATTTCCCTCGAGAAAGAAAAAATCGTTCCTCGTTGTCCTCAAATTGGTATCGGTCCTTTGCCATTCCAACGGTGAGGTTTTTAACTGGTTGGTTCAACAGGAACGGAATCCAGTGAGGGGCGTGATCTCATCCACTCGTGGACACTCATTCCAACTAAGCCACCGATACACCATCCAGCAATGACGTCGGTAGGCCAATGCACTCCTAAATAAATACGGCTTACCCCCATGGCAAGCACCCACATGAAACCAGTAGAGGCAAGCAGCCACCACAGTCGTTTGTTTCGAACAACCGTGGCAAGTATTGAAAGGACTAGCACAATAAACAGCGCATTATTGGAGGCGTGCCCGCTCGGAAAGCTCAAACTGGTGATGGTTGAATCGGGAACAGCCCATGGAACGATATTCGGTCGTTCTCTGGCGACTGTTTGCTTGATCAATTCAACCAAAAGGACGCCTGCCGACATTCCTAAAAGGGTTGCAAAACCACGAAAGCGCAGGCTAGATTTTGCAAAACAAATTCCAGCAACAACGCAGGTCATTATTGCCAGAGGACCGGTTCCACCCAAGGTACTGATGGCGACCATGAACGAAGTGACCGCTGGCACTCTTCCTTGATTCAGTCCATAAAGTAAACCGTGATCGAGGCCTTCGAGGCTGAACATAATGGTGAGTCCACTTCCAAGGCAGTATGTATCGACTGGCCGTTGACAGTTTGATCTCTAATGCTATTGGGCACAAGATCTACGCAAATCTTGCGATCTACCAACTTTTTCTCCCGAGTTTGCTCATGTCTTCCAAACCAGTGATTGTTGTGCCGGATTATTTGACAGAATGCGCCATAGAACGCGAGGTTTATGGGCCCGAGGCTACCATTCGCCTTCTGGGTGCTACAGATGAAAACCAGATTCTAGACGCCGTTGAAGATGCAGATGTTGTGCTTCTCTATCACGACATTGTGCTGACCGACCGATCAATCAGCCGGATGCGTCGTTGCCGGGCAATTGTTCGCTGTGGAGTCGGCTTCAACAATATTGACATTAAAGCTGCTGGAAACGCCGGCATAGTTGTCTGCAACGTACCTGATTACGGAACGGAAGATGTGGCGGACCATGCGTTGATGCTGATGCTTGCATCAACAAGGAAATTGGTGCCGTCGCATGAGGCAATCCGGCAGGGGCAATGGGATTCTGGGATTGTATTTGGTACACCCCGCCTGCGCGGCAAAACCCTTGGTTTGATTGGATGCGGTCGCATAGGTACAGCAATGGCGTTGCGGGCCCGTGCATTGGGTATGGAAATTGCCTTTTACGATCCGCATGTTCGTCCTGGTACCGACAAGATGCTGGGAATCAGGCGGGTTTGGACGTTGGAAGACCTGATGCGGCAATCACCATTTATTAGTTTGCATTGCTGGCTGGATGAAGGCAGCCGTCACATTATTAACAATGATTCGTTGAAGCATTGCGTTCAAGGGACAGTGTTGGTGAATACAGCGCGAGGAGGCTGTGTTGACGAATCAGCTTTATTGGCAGCGCTGGAAGACGGGCGCCTCGCCGGTGCGGGATTGGATGTTTCAGAGGAAGAACCAGTTCAAACGCAGGCCCTGAGGATGCATCCTCGAGTTGTGTGGACGCCCCATGTTGCCTATTATTCGGTAGAAGGATACCGAGAAATGCGATTGAAGGGGGCGGAAGAAGGTCTGCGAGCCATCACGGGAAGAGCTCTGCTAAACCCTGTGAACAAGTCGTTTATTCGGGAATCGCGAACATAGTCAGGTGCAAGGTGTGCTAATCGGGAGATGCGGAATAATTGGTGCAAACCGTGAGTCCGGAGCCCAGTAGCTGTAATCTTTCAGTGTTTTCCTGTTTCTCTAATTTACACAAGCATCCCAGTTTGCAATTATTGGTCCATCAACACGCGAGGGTTGCCTGTCAGGAATCCAGCGAGTAGAACACGGTTTTGTTTCGGCCTCGTGCGAGGCCTTGGCCAGCGGTTGGCGGTGGAAGGCGATGCAGTTTCATCTCATCGACAAGATTGTTGACTGCCAGCCGGGCAAGCATTTGACGGCAATGAAGAATTTGACACTGGGTGAGGAGTATCTGGGTGATCATTTCCCCGGGTTTCCTGTGATGCCCGGGGTATTAATGTTGCAGACTGTGGTTGAGGCGGCATCTTGGTTGTTACGGATTACTGAAGACTACCGTTTCAGCATCATTGCATTGAGGGAAGTCAAGAACGTTAAATATGGTTCGTTCATGGAACCTGGGCGCACGATGAAGGTTCATGTAGAAGTTCAGGAGCTTGGGGCATCCGAAGCAGTGTTCAAGGGACGTGGCGAGTGTGATGGGGCCTCTACAGTTTCAGGTCGTATTGTGTTGGCCCGGTACAACTTGTCAGATCGTAGCCCTGAGATGAAAGATCTGGACCGTGATATCATCGATGGATTGCAACGGCGGCATCGAATTTTGACGATTGGCGGAATGAAAGGTTGAGGCTTGAAATATGACGCTTCAAGGGAAAATTGCGGTTGTGACCGGCGGTAGCAGGGGCATAGGTCGTGCCATTGCTGAAGGCTTGGCGGACCAAGGAGCCAAAGTTGTTGCCGTATACCGCGGCAGCAAAGAGGCAGCAGAAGAGTTAGAAAATGCTGTCACCGGTCGCGGTGGCATCTTGAAAATCATGCAATGCGATGTTTCTGATGAGGAGCAGGTGAAAGCCCTGTTTGCGCATGTGGAGTCCGATCTTGGACCCGTGGACATCTTGGTGAACAATGCAGGGGTGATTCACGACGACTTGTTCGTGCGGATGGAATCGAAAGATTGGAACAAGGTATTGCAGACAAACCTCAACGGCACATTGAACTGCTGTCATGCAGTAGCTTTCGCCATGATGAGGAAGCGGTCTGGTAGAATTATCAATATTTCGAGCGTGGCAGCCGATTTTGTGAATGTAGGGCAAACGAATTATGCTGCTAGCAAGGGTGCTATCAACGCATTCACTAGGGCCCTGGCCATGGAATTGGCACCTCGTGGTGTAACAGTCAACGCGATTGCGCCGGGTTTCATTGAGACTGATATGAGCGCTGCTGTGCGCAATCGCGCAGGTGACAAGCTGAAGGATTTTATACCGATGCGGCGCTTGGGGCAGCCATCGGATATTGCGCGAGTAGCTCTTTTTCTGGCGGGGGATGGTGGTAGTTACGTGACAGGGCAGGTGATTACGGTGGATGGGGGATTGAGTCTTGGGCCACCGCCTGCGAAGTAACGGATCAGTCAGTGCCCGGGACTTTCTTCCCGGACTTGTTACCGGTTGCGGGCCGGTACAAGTAGTTCAGAAAGGGCTTGGTGCTCTTTCGATAGTGTTTCCGCAAAAGGGATGATTCCAATGGCTAGCCACGAAGATGTTCTGCGTAAAGTTTCCTCCACATTGGTAGAAGCTCTGAATATCGATGAAGACGAAATTAAGCCCGCCTCAACCTTGGCAGGCGATTTGGGTGCGGAATCAATCGATTTTCTTGACATCGTATTCCGTCTTGAACGGGAATTCGGCATCAAGATCCCCCGCGAAGAGCTTTTCCCAGAAGTGGCTCAGACTTCAGATATCGAACTCCTTCGCGACGGAAAGTACACTGCCAAAGGCCTCGCAGAGCTCAAGAAGAGCCTTCCTTTTGCCAACTTCGATGATTTTGAGAAAAACCCCGAAGCAGCATTGTTCGGTAATCTTTTCACAGTGGACATGATTGCCCGGTTTGTTCAGGACAAGCTGGTTCGCTCCGGCAAGGCCTGAGGTATGGCATAAACCGAGGTGGCCCGACGGATACATTCGGGCCAGCCCGGTTGGTTGTTCTTGCCGAGGTAACGTGTGATGCGATGGATCTGGATCGACCGTTTTGTTGAATTTGAAAGTGGGAAACGCGCCAAGGCTATTAAAAACCTATCGGCGGCTGAAGATCACTATGCGCAGCATTTTCCTGGTTATCCGGTGATGCCCGCAACGTTGATTTTGGAAGGCTTGGCGCAGACGGGTGGCATTCTCGCCGGTGAAGCAAACGCATTCAGGGAAAAGGTTGTCCTTGGAAAAATCAACAAAGCCCGCTTTTCCCGTGAATTTCTTGCAGGCGAAACCCTCGAATATGAGGTCGAACTGGTGCACATGAGGCCAGAAGGTGCCACAGTAGTGGGTAAGGTTTTGGTTGAAGGCGAAGTTGCTGCTGAAGCCGAGATATTTTTTGCCCACTTAGATCAGTCTAGGTCTAAGCAGGCATTCGGCGAATCGAACTTCGTGTTCACCGGAGAAATGAAGCACCTGCTTGATCAGGCTCGCCGGGCAGGTGCCACCAATCATGGCACGGTGGTGTGATTGGCGGTTAGGTCTAAGGCTTCGTGATCACAGGGATGAATCAGCATGGCTTCTCAAGCAAGGAGAGCAGTGATCACCGGCGCCGGGGCGCTTTGTGCTGTGGGAGATGATCCTGCCAGCATTTGGCAGGCCTGGCGCGACGGTCGCAGCGGTGTGAAGCCTATCTCGTTATTTGATTCATCCGGACTTCCTGTTCGGATCGCGGGTGAAATGACTGGGTTTGATGCCAAAAACTTCATGGAAAAGAAGGATCGCAAGCAACTCAGAGTGATGGCAAGGACCATTCAGCTTGCAGTCGCATCATCCCAAAAAGCCCTTGAAGATTGTCAGGTAGACAAATCCAAGCTCGATAAAACCCGTTTTGGCGTCATTTTCGGGGCGGGGCTTATCGCATCCGAACTTCCAGAACTAGCTGACGCTGCCCACAAATCGGCACTCCCGGAACGGGGCAAAATTGATCTGGATGTTTGGGGGCGGGAAGGGATTCCAGTTATCCAGCCGCTATGGATGCTGCGTTACCTCCCGAACATGTTAGCGTGTCAGGTTTCGATTCTGCACGATGCTCAAGGCCCAAACAATTCCATCACTCAAGACGATGTAGCCGGTCTTTTGGCTGTTGGTGAAACGTTGCGCATTATGCGCCGTGACCATGGCGATTTCTTTTTGGTGGGTGGTGGCGACAGCCGTATCAACCCGGTTAGTCTTTCTCGGCAGTCCCTGTTTTTCCCGATGGCGCGTCGAATTGAAGATCCGCACCTTGCTTGCCGTCCATTTGATGCTGCGCGCGAAGGCCTTGTGCTTGGTGAAGGTTGCGGTGTTCTGGTAGTTGAAGAACTTGAGCATGCAAAATCTCGCGGCGCTTCTATTCAGGCGGAGCTCGTGGGATTCGGCGCTGCTTTTGACGTGCGGCTCGATGGTGAGGGCATGGCACGCGCTATCAGAATAGCCCTAGATCAGGCTGGTGCCAAATCTAGCGATGTGGACCATGTAAATGCATGTGGTTACGGAACCGCCTGCGAGGACATTTTGGAGTCTCATGGAATTGCATTGGCATTCAAAGATAGGCCGACTCCGGTTCCAGTGACAACGCTCAAGGCCTGCACGGGCCATACTGGAGCGGCGTCAGGTACTCTTGAATTGATTACTGCCGTTCAGTGCCTGATTCGTGGAGAAGTCCCAGCCACGCTCAATCATCAAACTACGGATCCGAAGTGTCCCGTGACGGTAATATCCGGCGCGGCTCGAAAGATGGAAAAACCGCTCATCGTTAAAACCGGTTTCACCCGCGAGGGGCAGTGTGCGGCAGTTGTCTTGCGGCGCTGGAACGGTTGATACGGCAGCAATTGGAGTGGCGGACATGGCCTTTGGCAAAAGACGGGTCGTTATCACAGGCATGGGCGCGATTACTCCTTTGGGGCAATCTGTAGACTCGATGTTTCAGGCACAACTCGAAGCGCGTTCAGGCGTATCAACAATCACGCGTTTCGATGCGCGATCATTTCCAACAAAATTTGCTGCGGAAGTTCACGATTTTGATCTCGGCAGATGGTTCAAAGATACGACACGGTGGAATCATTGTGGCGTGAACAGTATGTTTGCCGCGGCCGCCGCTCAGCAGGCTCTCGACCAATCAGGTTTGCTGGGACTTCTTGCGACAGGAAAGACTGACGCCAATCGATTCGGAATTTATCTTGGATCAGGAGAGGGTATTCAAGACTTTGACAATTTGATGTGGGAAGCCGCCAAATCATACGACCCATCAACGCGGACTTTGAACTATCCGGTTTTTTGTAAAGGAGCGAGAGAGTCGTTTCACGCCGAATCCGAGGAAGAGCAGGAATTACACAGCACTGCTCGCCACCTTGCGGGGCATTTTGGCCTTGGTGGACCAAACTATAACTGCCTGACGGCCTGTGCTGCCAGTGCGCAAGCACTTGGTGAAGCGCTGGATATGATTCGTTACGGCGATGTGGATGTGGTTTTGGCGGGTGGCGCTCATAGCATGATCCACCCTTTTGGAGTTACCGGGTTCAATTTGTTGACTGCACTAAGCACTCGCAATGACAATCCCCGTGGAGCTTCCAGACCATTTGATCGCGAACGAGATGGATTTGTCCTTGCCGAGGGAGCTGGCATGCTGGTTCTCGAGGAACTGGAACACGCCAAAGCTCGGGGCGCAATCATTCATGCGGAATTGACAGGATATTTTTCCACTGCTGATGCATTCCGTGTAACGGATAGCCATCCTGAAGGTCGTGGCGCTATCGCTTGTATTGCTGGCGCCCTTCGTGATGCAGGCGTGACCCCTGCACAAATTGGTTACATCAACGCTCATGGCACCAGTACCCAAGTCAACGACCGTGTGGAATCCCTAGCGATCAAGCATGTTTTTGGCGACTATGCCCACTCGGTTCCTTGCAGCAGCATCAAGAGCATGATGGGGCATCTCATTGCTGCCGCTGGCGCGGTGGAGCTTATCACCTGTGTTGAAGCCATGCGTCATGGTGTGCTTCCTCCCACCATCAATTATGAAAATCCTGATCCTGAATGCGATTTGGATTACATTCCCAATCAGGCGCGCAAGGTTCGGGCAGACCATTGCCTGAGTAACAGTTTTGGATTTGGTGGTCAAAATACATCCCTTGTTGTCAGCCGCTTTGCCGGTTGATTTGACCCGTGCCGAGTGGCCTGAGGTATTCACTTGCTCTGGATTATTGTAGCAGTCATTGCTGTACTTCTTTTGATCCCGGCTTTGGCATTGCTGGCGCTTTGGCTATATATTTATATTTACTTCCTCAAGTATGTCGTTCGGATTTTTCAGGAACGTCCTCTTTTTGCAATTAATCGTGGTCAACCTGAGGAAGGTGCGGAAGATTTTTCCATCGAGGTTGCTGGTGGTTCCGTGATCAGGGTCTGCCTTTTGCACAGCATAGGGCCACGTCGCGGAGTTGTGCTTTTTTCACCTGAATTCGGTTCCAATCGCTGGTCATGCCGCGAGTATTCACCTTTCCTTAGGGAAGCCGGTTATGACGTTATTGGTTATGAACCACGTGGTCAGGGAGAAAGCGACTGTATTTCAGGATATCAACCATTACACTGGGTGACCGATTATGAGGTTGCCGATGTGAACGCAATTTTAGGGTGGTTGAAATCTCGCTATGGAGATTCCATTACAGGAATTGGCGTGATTGGTCTGAGCAAGGGAGCAGGCGCGGCCACAGTAGCTGCTGCAAACGACCAGTATATCCGCTGCCTTGTGACAGATGGGATGTTCGCGATTTATACAACTGTTGTTCCATACATGCGCCAGTGGGTTCGGATTTACAGCAAAATGCATTGGGTGCACAACCTTCTCCCAGATTGGTTTTACGGGTCTCTGGCTCACGTATGCTGTTGGCGTGTCGAACAGGAAAGACGTTGTCGATTTTCCAAAGTTGAAATAGCATTGCGGAGGCTGGGCAATCGACCGCTCCTGATGATCAACGGAGAAAAGGATAGTTATATTCGTTCTGCCATGGCCATGAAATTATTCGATATTGCCTGTCGCTCGGGCAAGGCATCACATCAATTTTGGTTGGCTCCCGGTGCAAGGCACAACGAGGCTATAGCCAGGCATCCGGAAGAATACAAAAGACGGGTTCTTGAATTTTTTGACGGCAACCTTGGTTCTGAATCTAAAGTCCCTAGCAAGGGCGTTTAATGTGATTGAGGCCTAATCCTATGGCATCTCCGGAATCCGGATCTCTCGGGAAGTACATTCTCAAGCAAATCCTCAATTTTGTCATCGCTCCTCCTATCCGCAGGAAGCTGCGTCGATTTTTACAGACGGTGGAGGATCCTGCTGGTGTTCAGGGCCGTTTGTTGCTGAAAATCATTCGAAGACACCAGAATACTGCATTTGGCAGGGATCATGGATTTTCATCCATTCGTAATTTGGGTGATTTCCGCCGCGCTCTTCCTGTTGCTGGGTACGACCGCCTGTCTCCATACATTGACCGTATGCGTCAGGGCGATTTTCAGGCGCTTTTGGCCGATCGTGTTGTTCACATGTTCGCATTGACAAGCGGCACCACAGCAACTCGGAAACTGATACCTGTCAATCCAAGCTACTTGGAGTCTTATCGCCGAGGTTGGAATATTTGGGGCCTTAGGGCGTTTCAGGATCATGTCAAAGTTCCGATGACGCCAATTGTTCAAATGTCGGGTGACTGGCGTGAAGAACTGACAGAAGCAGGGACTCCATGTGGGGCCGTAACAGGTCTGACGGCAAGCATGCAGAATCCAGTCATCAGGCGGCTGTATGCTGTTCCGGGATCTGCCGGAAGAATTAAGGACCCTGCAGCTAAGCAATATCTAGCTTTACGGCTCAGTATGCCTCGACAGGTGGGTATGGTGATTGCTGCCAACCCTTCTACGCTTGTGAACTTAGCCCGATTTGGTGATGAGCATTCTGAAACGCTCATACGGGATATACGTGATGGGACGTTGTCGGACGAGTTTGATATTCCTGGTGATATCCGTTCCGAATTGAAATCTAGAAGTGGTAAACCCAATCCTCAAAAAGCCCAGGATCTTGCGAGATTGAGGTCCGAGCATGGGCATCTTTATCCAAAACATTACTGGCCTGAATGGACGCTTCTCGGAAATTGGACCGGCGGAAGTATGGGGGCTTACCTTCGCCAATACCCCAGCTATTTTGGTGCCATGCCGGTGCGGGACGTTGGGTTGATTGCAAGTGAAGGGCGAATGACCATACCGGTGGTTGATTCGTGCCCCTCGGGTGTTTTGGATATCGTTTCACATTTTTTTGAATTTGTACCTGAATCGCAAATTGATTCCACTAAGCCAGACACGCTTCTTGCTCATGAATTGCGCGTGGGTGAAACTTATTTTGTTTTGCTGACTACTGATTATGGTCTTTATCGGTACGATATTCGAGATCTGGTGCGTTGCACGGGTTTCCTTGGCCGTACGCCGCTGATCGAATTCCTTAACAAGGGGGCATATTTCAGCAATCTGACGGGTGAAAAACTGTCCGAATACCACATCACTCGTGCTGTTGCTCATGTTTTGGAAGCTTGTGATCTGACAATCAGCTCTTATTCGGTTGCTCCCATCTGGGATGAACGCCTACCATCGTATGGCTTGTATGTGGAAGCAGGGGAGCTAGGTTCCCAAACCCAAGCGCAAAAATTTATTCAAGATTTGGAATTGCGGTTGCAGGAAGTGAATGTGGAGTACCAGTCTAAGCGCTCGAGCGCTCGATTGGGACCGCTCCAGTTGATTTGGTTGAGGCCTGGATTCTGGCGGGCATGGGACAGGCAAAGGTTGCTTGCCACGCGTGGTGCTGCGGAACAGTACAAGCACCCGTGCTTGATCAACGATTTGGGATTCCACTCCAATCTGGCAGTTGGAGATCGAGTGGATTAGAAGGAGATTCCTTCACCCAGCTTTGCTTGACGTGCGTAGATGTCTAAATAAGAATAGAAAGATCCATTCTTGGTGTGGCATTCACAGGAGTGGCTACTTGTTATCAGGAGGCAGTTGATATGTTGGATATTTTGAGCAACGGTTACGTCATGATGGGAATGGTTGTTGCAGTACTTGGCTTGGCCGCAGTCCTGTTCCTTACAAAAAAGCAGGACGGTTGATTCCTTTCGCAACGATGCATCGCTTCCTAGCGGACTTTGGCTTGGAACCGAACTACTGCTGATTCTCCGGCTGCCAATGTTCCAGCCTCCCAACGAAGAATAAGGCTGCCAGCTTCATTTTCTTGAACTGTGAAAACAGTTTCCTTGCTACTGCGAGATGATCCCTCGACGTATTCCAGTCGGGGGGACAAGTTGTCGACAATGGCGACATCTCGCAGTGCTTTGCCAGTCATGTTGGCAAATCGAAGAGTAAACGTTACCACATCTCCAGGTAGTGCGACCTGCTTGTCAGCCGTTTTGTGCAGTACCATGGGGTGGCTGAGAATCACCATATCTTCTTTGCAATCTGACAGTACTTCGCGAAGTGTTGCTTCCGTAGAAATAACTTGAGGTCCATTTTCTATTCTGGATAATGCTACAGATTTAGTTTCAGCCATTAGTTCATGCAGGCTGATGCCCCCGGTCTTTACCAGCAATCTTTCCTGCTGAACCGTTGACTGGGGACGCTGGCGATCTGTGACCGCATCTGCGCCGCGTTCCACCAGATTCTGGAGAGGCGCTTGAACCAGTTCCTGTCCCTGAAGAATTTGAAGTTTTACCACACGTCCAGCGTATTGTGTCAAACCGATGCCACCCGGACGCAAACGCCCGCGTACTCCATTGATTCGTGTCTCAGCAACTGTTGCCAAACTGGGGACACGATGATCGAGGCGATCTGGACCCGAAGTTGAAACTGCACCTGCTGGTCCCGTTTGGTGATCAACTGTCCCCAAGCCAATTTGTTGGGAAACCCAACAAAACCTTGGCATGTACAGGCAAACCCTGTTGGACGGGATCACGCGCCGGGCACCTTTCGAGTTGGTGAATTCAGCAACGCTGTCTTCTGTATCAACACCCACAGCCTCAGACTGACCACCAATCGCTGCCCTCGGTGCTCTGTCGCCACCGTCACGTACTATTTCGAGATCGGGCTTACATGCCCCCGTAACCGGATCGCAAGGCGGGGGGCATAATGGTAAATAAGGGGCAATTGATGGTCTTTCTGGCGCTTCAGCTCCTACCTGCCACACAGTACCCGGAATAGCGGCGCGCTCGAGTTCACCTTCCTCCACCAGCCGGGAGCCTACCGATACTCTGGCAACTGGGCGCCCCTTGCGCAGGGCCAAGCGGATGATATCTTGCCCGGGTTCTGCCACAGTAACTAAAGGTGAATTGGGAACGGACGCCTGAGGCTGAGCTAAATCAGGGTCTTCTATGTACAGAATCTTGGTTATCATTCTTCCGGCAAGCGCTTGAGACAATTCTTCGTCTGACCATGTGATGGCTGCCACATGGCGTTCCGGCCGGAAATCGGGAGGCATGAGCGCGCTCCCAATAACTTCAATGGTAGGGAAAAGTTCAGGAGCGTTTGCTTTGTCTCGTGTCAATTGGCCACGGTAGGCATATCCAGGGCGTAATCCAATTACCGCACTCGCTGGATGAGGCGACTTGCCCGAGCCTCGAGGAAGGATGGCGGTCCACCCTTGAGGAGGCAAGAACCGGACGAACAGGTAGGGGGAGTGTTGCTGGGCAACATTGTTGGTCGGCACTGGGCCTTGAGCCAGACCAAAACCAACGTTTGCCACGAAGAACACGATGCATGCAGAATAGGCGCGCATGGTTCACCGGATTTCGTCGGGAGCAAGGCCGGGCCGCACGCTGTTCGGAAGGCCCGGGGAGGCCAATGTCCCCGTAGCGTGCGGTCCCGGCTTGGGTTGGGTGATCATCCAGACGGAATATCTGGATGAAGGTTTGTTAATTAGCGAGCTGGTAACACTGATGCTGGTGGCTTTGGCAGGATTGGTGCGTTGCCGGGGGCTGCCCCAGCTCCAGGTGCCATCGGGCCAGTTGGCCCAGCAGCAGGGGAAGGCAAGCTAGCTCCGGGAGGAACAAAGTTTGCTGGAGGCATACCACCTGCAGGCATACCGGGGCCCATCGGTCCGCCTGGCATACCACCCATTGGCACCCCTGGGTATCCGTAAGGTGTCATGAACGGGCGACCACCCGGCATTCCACCAGGCATTCCACCAGGCATACCGCCACCCATCATGGCGCTAGTCTGAGCTGGTTGGCTGTCCATGGCAGGAGAGTGAGCTAATTCAAGATCGATCTTGCCGAGTCGGACAATCAGCAAGATGCTACCGCGGCGTTGTGCCTCTGCGATGGGATCTACCCCCGGTTCAAGCCTGCTGCTGACCAGCTCATCGGGGCCGCCTGCAACTGCGAGGTCTTGGAACTGAGGATCTGGTAGGTAGATAACCTTCACCACGAAGTTGCCAGCAGTTACCTGCTGCAAGTCTTCCTGAGTGATACTTACAGGCACAGAACTGTGAGCCAAGAAAGTGGCAGTCTTGCTGTTGGCTGGAACTACTTCAAGTGTTGGGTAGAGATCCAAGCCGGGTGAATTGGGAACCTCTGATACCTTCAAGCGGTAGATCGAACCCTGAGCAAAATTGTAACGGCCCGGGCTGGTGATAGCCTGCGGCGTGAAGCCTGGCTTGCCATCGGCGTCGGTTGCGAACCAAGAGACTTTCATGCCCGACATTTCGTTGAAAAACACCTGCGTGCGTGAGGCAGGAAAAGGCATGGGGGATCCATAAGCGGGAAGGGCACCCGCTGCGGCAACAACCCCAGGGCCGCCCATCATGCCACCAGGCATGGACTGGAGTTGTCCAGCACCAGGAACAACTTGTCCGGGTTGAAGGCCGGGCATTCCACCCATTTGCCCGGGAACAGGCAGTGGGCGATGGCCAGAAGCCATCATGATTCCAGGAGGTGGAGCCATGCCTGGCATTCCGGGACCTGCTGGAACACCTGGAGGCGAAAGTGCCATCGATCCGGGAACCATGGCGCCGGGAACCAGTCCGCCATTCAGATTGCCCTGACGGTATCCAACCTGACTGATACCGCCTGTTGAGTCGCGGCCAAATTTAGTCTGTTGGACAATGTCAAGAGGCTGGCTGCTAGCGATCATGGCGCGAGCAGCGGCTTCACCCCTTGGAGCGGTATTGGTGTAGGGGGCTGCAACTTGCATGGGCGCTCCCCAAGGGCCTACCGCGCCTGGGACCACGGGGCCGCCTGAGCTGACACCTTGGCGTATGCCAGTATCTGGCACACCACCTTCAAAAGCATTAGACATGAACCGGCCATTGCCAGGTCCTTCAGACGAGACGCAGCCGCTGGCTACTGCCAGCAGGCCACCCAACATGGCCATCTTTTTCATGGTCTTCCCCCAGAAATTGGCAAGGCGGATAGCCCTTGCCTGTTCAGCCGATGTCCTCTGGCTCCCCGCAACAATGCGGGCCCCGGGCCAAAGGGACCTCGATGGAGAATTCATCGACACTGAAGCATGTGGAACTTCGAGAAATTCATGCATATCCGGAAAATCTGTCGTGACATTCAAAGTCAAAGCGAACGATTGGATCATCCAAATCGGAAGAATCATCAAAACTTCAAACAGGACATGTGTGGAAACGCTAACCTAACTTGATACTTCAGGAGTGTTATTTAATGACCGGCCGTGCCTTGCCAATTGCCATGACAGTCTTGATCGCATTGGTTAGCACTGTCTGTGTTATGTTGACTCAAAACCCTCAGCAGCCCGTCCCACCGGCACATGCTTGGTTGCTGGGGCAAGCGCCAACCGAACGTTTTGTTAAGGATCAGGCTGGCGATTGGACAGCAACAGTTCAAGGATCTCCTGCGGTTTCAAAAAATCCACAAGCCTTGCAATTTAGAGGCGGGGCTGACGCGTTGGTTATTGGGGCGCGTCAGGCCCGAATCAAAGGCAAAGAAATCACACTGGCAGCATGGGTTAGAATCGACGCTGGTGCCCGCAAGGGAGGCATTATCGGGCAAATTCAAGACAACCTTTATGCAGGAAAAGGCGCCTCATTAGGCTATGATTCGCTGGGATTCCGCTTTGGTCTGGCAGCCCAATCAACTGGGCAGGCTGATGGTACTATGACATGGATTCGATCGTCTGCTGGTTTGAATCCGGGAAAGTGGACCCATGTTGCAGCAACATATGATGGCGTAACAATGAAGCTTTTTGTTGATGGAATTCTTGAGGGGAGTTCCCAATCCCAGTCTGGCGCCATTATTCCTGCTGATGCCCCTTTAACGATTGGCGGTTACATCGACGCAGACGAGCGTGTTCCGTTTGTTGGAGCAATTCATTCCGCAGGAATTTATGAAAAGGCCCTCAGTGGTGAAGCATTGCTCGCCATGGTGGAATTGGGCAAGGCGCTCAAAACAGTTGAGTCTGGCCCGACTGGCGTTTGGTTTGTTGTGGCTCCCTACTTGCAATACCCCACCACCAATTCCATCAGCATCACTTGGGAAACAAGTGCGCCCGTTGTAGGCCGCGTGGAATATGGCCTTGCAACACCACTTGGGAACAAAGCGACCACACCCGTAGGCACCATGCATACGGTAACACTTGGTGATTTGAAACCTGGAACACCGTACTTCTACCGGGTTGTGTGTGACGATCCTGCTGGTGGAGAAGTCGCATCACAGATCCTTAGCTTCCAGACCGATGCGGGGCCTGGCTCGCCTTTCGTGTTCGCCACGATTGGCGATACCCAGAAAAATCCTCGCATAACCGGA
>Ga0255124_1000362_pt1 | contig 15721 bp, 10 predicted proteins | sample Law_Cont_RepB_8d_FD_188564 | JGI IMG/M metagenome (GOLD analysis project Ga0255124, IMG submission 188564) | Freshwater microbial communities from St. Lawrence River, New York, United States - Law_Cont_RepB_8d | ecosystem: Environmental > Aquatic > Freshwater > River | place: USA: New York... | reverse complement strand
CATGAATACGATGCAACGTTTACTGACGAACAACGCACTGACGAACAACGCACTGACGAAAACGGCACTGCTCGCCTTCTCGGCATACATATCCCTTTCAACAACGCTTCCGGCAAAACCTTGGCAAGCGAGTCAACAAGACTCTGAATCTGTGCGACAAGCTCCGACGTTATTGATTCCGGGTGAGCATGGCGTGGGGCATTACGTCAACGATTTCGAAGTCCGTGACATTCGAGGTGGAGTAAGCCAACTCCACCAAGACTCCAAACGCGGCTTGACCGTGATTGCAATGACGAGCACGACTTGTCCCATCAGCAAAAAGTACTTGCCAACGCTAGTAGAGCTTCATCATGAGTTTGCGAATCGCGGGGTCCGATTCATCCTTGTCAATTGCATAGCGGCAGACAAGATCGACGATATGAAAGAAGCTGCAAATCGCTTCGACTCAACCATCGAATACGTGTTCGACAAAGACTCGATTCTTTCAACGCACGTCGGGGCAACGAGCACCACCGATGTTTTGTTACTCGATGCTTCGAATACGGTTTTGTACCACGGAGCGATCGATGACCAATACGGTTTTGGGTATTCCCTCGAAATGCCTCGCGCGCGGTATCTCCGCGATGCGATTACGACAGCTTTGGATGGACGCACCGTATTGGTTTCGGCAACTGCCGCGCCCGGTTGTGCATTGGATTTGCCGTCCGCTGAAACGCTATCCGTTGATACAAGAAACACCGAGATTACGTACCATCAGCAAATTGCACGTCTCATGCAGCGACACTGTGTCGAATGCCACCGCGAGGGAGGTGTTGGGCCGTTCAGGCTCGACACGTTCGACGATACAGTCGCACATGCTCCGATGATTCGACAAGTGATCGAACGAGGAGTCATGCCCCCGTGGTTTGCAGCTCCCACGTCGGGGCATGTTAGGTCACCTTGGATCAACGATCGCTCCTTGGCGGACTCAGAAAAACGTATGATCATCGATTGGATCGAAAGCAAAATGCCGGCTGGAGATCCGAGTCACTCGCCCCTACCGCGAATGTTTGCGGATGGTTGGTTGATCGGAAAACCAGATGCTGTGTTCGAATTCCCTAAACCGATCCCGGTCAAAGCTTCCGGCACCATGCCCTACCAGAACATTGTGGTTGATACGGGACTTGAGGAAGACCGATGGGTCCAAGCGATCGAAGTGCGTCCGGGAGATCCCAGTGTGGTGCACCATGTTTTAGTGTTTGTCCAAGGGACCGATCAAACGGATAGTTCCCAGGGTGACGATGCAGACGAGCGCAGCGGATATTGGGGCATCTACGTCCCTGGAAACAGCACCCTGGTTTATCCGGACGGATATGCTAAACGCATTCCTAAAGGTGCCAAACTCCGCTTTCAAATGCACTACACACCAAACGGGACGGCCACACAAGATAGCACTCGAATCGGACTAATCTATTCCAAGGAAGACCCGCGCTATGAAGTACGGGTCGCAGGTGTGGTAAACCCAAGATTTCAAATCCCGCCAGGAGCGGAGAATCATCCTGTAGTCGGGAGCATCAAGAATATTCCCAGTGATGTTCAAATCTTAGGTTTTCTGCCCCACATGCACTTGAGAGGTAAAGCAGCTCGGTTTGAGTTAATTTCAAAGGATCAGTCTAAAGTATTGCTTGACATTCCCCGTTACGACTTCAACTGGCAACTGCTCTATCGTTACGCTGAGCCCCTTATGGTTCCGGCAGGCTCAACCGTGCAATTCACCGCTTGGTACGACAACAGCCGGAGCAATCCAGCCAATCCAGATCCAACCAAGGAAGTCCGTTGGGGACAACAAACGTTTGATGAAATGCATCTGGGCTATGTCGAGTACATCGTACCAGGTTCCAAACTTGGCGATCGAAATCCCCTCAATCCACGGAATCGTGTTCGCGGAGCACTTCGCGACGCCTTGACCAGAGGAGCCGCGAATCGTCCAAACATCGGGAATGCGATGTTTCTTCAGATCGATGCCAATGGCGATGGACTAGTAACACGCGACGAGGTCAAAGCCAAATACCCAAATAATCCAGCCGCATCGACGACAATATTCGATCGTCTCGACGCGGACAAGAACGACATGTTGAGTAAAGAGGAATTCAGTAAACTCGCGGAAGTACTCGGAAGGTAACACCTCTCCTATTTCAATAAGGACTTGTGGAACGTCTAGCAATCGAAGGTATTCGCTTTACCAAACGATATGCTGCAGCACCGGTCTGCTCTCCTTGACGCGGTTGACTGCACACCGGCAGAAATCCAAATCGTGCAGGTATTTACAACTGGATTCCGCAGGGACGCTTCATCAACGCGCAGCGGAGATTCTTCAAAAGGTCTACGGAGGCGATCAAGACGTGACGTACTCCAACAATATCACCTTTCACCAACATCTTGACAAACTCGCCGTGCTATCGTCGTCAATGCTCCGATAGATAACAACACACGACCGGTCGTCTTAGCCCTACATGGAGGACAAGGTAGTGCCCAAATCATGCCAACGAATTCGGGCTTTGACCAAGTCGCCCGGAAGAATGAGCCCAATAAACCATCTTGCTCGGTACCGAACGCACTCCACACGCCCCAAAGCACTCAGCGTTTTGACTCCGACCAAGTTATTCGCTTGTTATTCTCCAAACTCGCTCTGGCTTGATCGGAGATCGCCAATGCACGAGATAATCGCAATGTCCCTTCACGAGCCGCAAATAGTTCCGCTTGTTCATCACTCATCGTCCGTAGCCCGGTAAGTATCAAGTGCCCTTGATGCGAAGCAAGGATCTTCGCAACAGGTAATGTAATTTCCTTCACTTGATACAACGGCAAAATCATCTTCTTGCGTGCGATCACCTCGGCAACCGATTCAGTCAAGCTATCTAGACTCGGTGAGCCAAACATTTTGCTAGAGTCGTTGGTCAATCGCTCGGCCAATTTCACATCCTCTAACTTCCTCAATGCACTACACGTTAATTTATAATTCGACCTCAGCAATACATCGACCGTGTCTGGACTAAGCGTTTCAACACGCGAAAGTATCAATCGTCCTCGATACCTCGCCAATACCTCCGCTTGCTCGTAACCGATCTCCTTCAATCCCAGTTTCAAACGGAACATCGTGGTAACCAAGCTCTCTAAACACTCGGATGAAACTTCATCTAGTTGCTCAAGCGAAACGCCAACACGTGATTCGGCCAGCCGCTGGGCGAGTCTTACATGAGTCAATTTACGAAGAGACCCCAACGATATTCCACCTGAGTGCCCGGACAATTCTTCAGCCGCTTGATCCGTGAGAAATGAGATTCCATTGAGTGAAAGCTCTCCTTTGCAGATTGATAAAGCACGTGCTACATCGACATCGAGCGACGTAAGACCGTTGAGATACAACCTCCATGGCCCCTCTGCGAAAAACAAAGCAGTCTCGGCGTCAAGCGATTGAAGCTTCGGTAGGTGTAGGGTACCCTTGCACTTGCCTAGCTCTCGAAGTGTTTCTCGAGCTGGATGAAGCCCGTTCAATTCGAGATATCCCGCGTTCGCTAAATGCGAGGCGGCTTGTGGGGACAACTCTTCGATTCCGTTGAGTCGCAGAACGAGTTTCGAATCGCCGCTGGTTAGTGCTTGCGCGATCTGAGCATCCATCGTTCGAAGTCCGTTCAAGGAGAGTAATCCACGGGTTCTGGAAAGCACTTTCGCAACTTCGATGTCCAACTGGACAACATCGTTGAGATCCACCCCAGTTTTTTCCGTGGAGCGCTGTACCAATTCTTGTGCCTTCGCTACCCCTAAGATTCGTTGTGAATTGCCTCCCTCTTGAGCACCAATGCTTCCAGGCCGAAAGCTTACAGAGACAAGGAAACACGCGGAGAGAACACAACAAGTAAATCTCCACGTACCAAGCAGGCTTTTTTGATTCCTGGGCATGATGTTCTCCTCACTCGATACGGCTCCCCACCCCAGAAGATACTGGATTGTAAAGATACTAAAACCGCTCATCAATCATGCAAAGGGCAGAGTGCCAGGAGAATGCTAGCGCGCGCAAATGGGAGTCAAACAAGTACGATTATCGCACTATTCTTGCCGTCAGCGTCGCAGTGACTTCGTCTCCCGTTGTTGTGGTGATCCGAATCTGCCGCTGAATCGCCTCTGGCCCTGAAAGGGACTCCCCGCCCGTCGCGCTCGGTGCCGCTCGGAATGTAAACGGAAGAACGTGTGCTGTTTTCGCCGTCGACTCTTCATTCTGAGCAAACTCGATCCGAGGATCGTCGCACTGGATCGAAGCAATCGAAAACGGTTTCTTCGCCTTGACAATCACCCTTTGTTGACGTGCTTCGCCCGTCCGAACATCTCCAAGCATCACTGTCTCAGGAATCACCGTCACCGGTGGCCGAATTCTGGCGGAAGTCGCGAGAACCAACTGTCGATCCCGAGGATTCGGATCGTTGGTAACGATGATAATCTCATCCAAGAAATCAGAAGGTGGAACCGAACCTTTCAAGGTCACTTGCATCCGGTACGAAACCGACGATGGGGTGAACATCGGACGGTCGAGTTGAACCTCGAGGGCTTCCGAGTTTCCTTGGACATCGACAATCTCCATCCCCTTGCGCCCAGTGAACCCGATCTGAACACTGATGGTCTTGGTCTGCCCCAATTCCACATCTCCAAACTTTAGTTCTCCAGGTTCCACCGTGACATCGGTCCGGATTGTGCCCCCTACAGTCAACTGCACTTCTGCATAATAAGGCCTATCGATCACCACCGTGATCACCGCGCTCTTCGTCCCAGTGAAAGATCGAGTATTGAACTGAGCAACGATCTCTCCTTTTTCCCATGACTGTAATGTCGTTTTGGTTGCTACAGGAGTAGTGCAACCGCAACTGCTGCGGACACTCGCAATATGGATGTCCTCTTCGTAGCAGTTCTCGAGAACAAATGCGAATTCAGCCTTTGCATTACGGCTAACAGTCCCAAAATCATGATGGGTCTCTTGAAACATCTTCCGAGCCCAATTCTCAGCGAGCACATCCGAGGGCCAAGCCGAGAACGACCAAGCAAAGACGATCAAGTATGCAAACCAACGTAATCTTGGAGGAACACGCATGGGAAGGCTTAAATGCTGGCATATCCGACTGATGCCACCTACTCCGGACAGGTGGCGATTACCGATTCGGTATCGGCAATCCTTAACGGATAGGTTGACTGGAATTCCGCCAAGCTTTCCTTCCCCGTGCCTTGGAATTGGAAGGAGCGATCGACGATTAACAAGATAGGCGAACTGGGGGGACTCAAGCCCCCGCAGAATTGCTTGCTACAGCTATCGGGCCGCCCTGCATTCCAATCATCAGCGAATTGACACCGGAGCCGATCCCAAGCAACGCACCTTGGGTAGATTCGGTCCAAAACCCACTCTCCACGGCTTTTGCCAACGCGATTGGCAATGCCACCGAGCCGGTATTGCCCCACTCGCTAAATGTTGCGTAGTCATTTGCCGGATCTAACAGCAACGTTTCCATCATACGCCGTCGATGCGCTCCGCCAACTTGATGGCAAACGCTTCTCTGAATGTCGCTTCGTGTCCACTGTAAGTCTTCGAGCAAGCAATCAAAGGTCTCTTTGCCAGTGGCCAGTCCAGCTTCCAGCAGCATCTCGGAGTCGGTGTTCATCGTGGGCAACATCCCTGATCCAGCTTGATCGGTATCGCTTTGACATAGCTCATGATGTTCGGTTCGGGCAATTGCAACACCTCCTCGCAACCGAGCACTCTGCGCTTCCATACCAAACTTGGCCCGGTTCGATTCGTACCATTGTGCATCTACAAGCAACCATGCGCAGCTACCCGACCCGATTGTCAGGGAAGCAAACGCCGGCTTAATGCTTTGTCGCGTCAGATTTGGATCGGTCTTCAACTGGTGCAAGGTTGCTTTCAAGAGCCCTCGAGAATCTTCTGTTCCAACCACCAGACCTGCTTTGATCTGCCCCGATTCGATCAGCTGCGCGATCTGCATCGCTCCATTAAGCACACCTAAGCAAGCGTTACTAACATCGTACACCCAGCTCTGTTTGGGTAATCCGACAAGATGGTGGACGCGGCAGGCGGTCGCTGGTTCGAGGTACTCCCGGCAGACGCTTGCATGTATCAAACACCCGACCTCTTTAGGATCGACTTGCGATGCCGTTAGTGCCAACTGACAACTTTTTGCGCTGCAGTCGCTCAACCGAGTGCCGTCTTGCCAGATGCGCCGTGCTCGAATGCCACTCATACCCTCGAGGCGTCCGGCCGGAAGCCTGAGTCGTTCGTAGGTCTCTGCTAACTCGGACTCGATCCAATCGGATGTAATTTCCACCTCGGGTTGGAGGTAACCGATTGCAGCAAGGGAGACATTTCCAAATCGCATGGTCTAGCTTTAATAAAGTCAGGATTGGCCGGCGAGATTTGTATTCGGTCGCATCTGTTCTAATCCAGCACGAATCGCCGGAGGAATCGGGCAACCGGCAAGTCGACCGGTAGCTGGATCGATGCGACTACAGACGGTAATCATTTTACCGCGTGCAAGAATTCGATCCCCACACCGGATCGTATGCCGATAGGAGATGCTTTTCGTCCCCAATTTTTCGATGCCGATATCGATGGACAGGACGTCTTCAAACCGTGCTGGTGAGAGAAAATCGCAACTGCAATGCACGCGTGGCCAACTTAGCGTGGCAGACTCGTCCGCCGCAGAGTTGGCGGGGGGAGATTGTGGATCAACCACTCCATGGAACTTGGATGGGAATATAGACCATCCAAGGGAGCGAAACATAGCGTGTTCCGCTTGTTCCATGAAAATAAAGAAAGCTGAGAAGTGGCAGATACCTGCCGCATCGGTTTCAGAGAATTCGACGCGCCGCTCCCAAACGAATACCGATTCTACTGAACCGGTATCATCCAAGGAAGCAGGTTGTGATTTACTCTCCGACATATGGCATTAGAGCCATGAACCGAGCGCGTTTGATCGCTTCTGCAACCGCGTGCTGGCTAGTAGCCGAGCAGCCCGATTTGCGGCGACTTACAATTCGGCCATGACGGTTGACCAACTTCGAAAGGAGCTCAATGTCTTTGTAGTCCACATACATTGGACGAGGACGCTTACCGTCGACGAGCAACGGGTCCTTCTTCTTGACCTTGACCTTAACACGCGTCCGCTTGCGCGCGAATTTCTTTCCATTTGGCGGTCGTTTGGAGGGGTACAGTGTAGAGTCCATACGGTCTAAGGGGATGAAAAATCGTTATACTTTCGGGAAAACGAGGTTGAAATATTAGCCGAAGGGAACGGATTCCACAAGGGGGGCTCCGGGACGGCAATTCCCTAACCTGCCCCTTATATGGTCCCTCCTTACCAAGGAGATCAAGCAATCGAGTGTTCGGGTGCTAAACGCAGGGCTATTTCGTTGTTATCCGAATAAACCGCAAAACTTCGACAGCTTTTCGAACTTAGGCCTGTCTGGATTTTCATCAAAACTTGCCATTCTGCTATAAAACCTGGACGGCTTATTGCCCGCAACTTGTTCGTTCTTGACCTCTGAACCGTCTAGAATCCTCGGAAATCCATGAAAAAACGGAATGTTATCGTCATCGGTGCTGGTCCCGGAGGGCTCGCTGCGGCCATGCAACTTGCTCATGCCGGTGCGAATGTGACGGTTCTCGAGTCGAAACCCCAAGTCGGCGGGCGATGCTCGACTATGCCCCTGGGTGATTTCAAATTCGATGTCGGCCCTACCTTTTATCTATACCCGAGAATTTTAAAGGAAATTTTCCAATCGGTCGGATACGACATCGACCGAGAGATTCCGATGAAGCGACTCGATCCTCAGTACCGAGTCGCATTCGGTGCCGGCGGACACTTGGACTGCTCCCACCACATGGATCAGATGGATGCACAAATCGCCAAGCTGTCTCCTCCTGACGTCGGACAACTCAAAAAGTACTTGGACGACAACCGAACCAAGCTCGCGAAGTTCAGACCGATCCTCGAAAGCCCCTTTAACTCGCTCAAGGACTACGTTAGCCCATCCCTGATGGCCGCTGCCCCTTACGTGAAACCTTGGAAATCTCTCGGCCAAGAGCTCCAAAGCTACTTCCGCGACCCTCGCCTCGTGATCGCTTTCTCCTTCCAAGCCAAATACTTGGGGATGTCCCCGTTCCGATGCCCAAGCCTCTTCTCGATCCTCTCGTTCCTTGAGTACGAGTATGGCGTCTACCACCCAATGGGAGGATGTGGCCAAGTCTCAAATCGGATGTCCGATATAGCGAAGCAACTCGGTTGCAACATTCAACTCAATGAACCGGTAACGAAACTTCGATTTCGAGGCAAACGGGTCACGGCCGTGGAAACCTCCAAGGGAACCTATGAAGCAGACGCTTTTGTGATCAATGCTGATTTCGCTCATGCCATGCAACATCTCGTTCCAAACACCATGCGAAAGCGTTGGACGGATGAGAAACTCGAGACCAAGCGATTCTCTTGCTCGACCTTCATGATGTACCTTGGCCTTCGCGGCGAGTTCCCAAACCTGCCCCACCACACGATCTACATTTCCAAAGACTACGAAGGCAACTTGCGGGAGATCGAACAAGAAAAGAAGCTGCCGACCGAACCGAGCTTCTACGTTCAAAATGCATCGGTGACCGACCCGAGCCTTGCACCTAGCGGCAAGAGCGCGTTGTATGTCCTCGTACCAGTACCTCACTTGAGCCCCAATACACCTTGGGATGCAAAGCAAACAGCGGAGTATCGAAGGCTCACTTTCAAACGAATGGAAGAAATTGGGTTGAGCGATATCGAAAGCAGAATTGAGGTCGAGAAGATCATCACCCCGGCTCAATGGCGAGATGACTACTCCGTGTACAAAGGAGCTACGTTCAACCTCGCACACAATCTCGGGCAAATGCTTCACCTCCGGCCGCACAACAAATTCGAGGAACTCGACGGAGTCTATCTAGTCGGTGGTGGCACACACCCAGGAAGCGGCTTACCTGTCATCTATGAATCCTCAAGGATCACTTGCAGACAGCTTCTACCCGATCTAGGACTTCCAAACTCCTTCATCGACGAACTTCAACCTATGCAACTTCGCCCTGAACTCGCTCCAGCTATCGCAGCTTCATAAGAACTACCATGACCGACCCACACAATTCGTCTCCGTCCGATTGGTTTGAACTCAGTGCAAAGCGAGCTGATGGCTCTATGCTTGATTTCGAATCCCTTCGCGGTCATGTCACCCTCGTGGTCAATGTCGCAAGCCAATGTGGCTTCACACCCCAATACAAGCAGTTGCAAGCACTGCACGAAGCTTACGAGAGTCAAGGATTGCGTATCCTCGCTTTCCCTTGCAATCAATTCGGTGGCCAAGAGCCCGGTAGCGACGATCAAATTCAGCAGTTCTGCAAACTGACCTACGACGTGAGCTTTCCAGTACTGGCGAAAGTTCAAGTCAACGGACCTGATTCCGATCCTGTGTTCGTGCATTTAAAGAAACAAGCACCCGGGTTGCTCGGCAGCGAAGGAATCAAATGGAACTTCACAAAGTTCCTGATCGACGCAGATGGTCGAGTCGTCGAGCGGTACGCACCGACGACAAGTCCATCTGCAATCGCGAAAGACATCGAACCACTGCTCAAGCAATAAGCTTCAGCTCGAGATCTACTCCGCTGGGATTGCTGGGATTGCGTCGCAGGTGTTGTGGTAATTAGTAAACGTGGACCGCTCGACTTGATGTCCTTCTAAATGCGATTCGGGCCCATTTTCGTGCTCCTGCTCCTGCTCGGAAACAGCTTAGTTGCATTCAGAGGTGGCTCGTGGACTGAACGATAATAACAGTACTACAGGTTGCTTTCGATTACGAGCACGAGCACCGTTACACTTAGCACGAGCACGAGCACGGGTTGCAAAACCAAGACAAATCAAAACTAGCTTCTAAAATTCCCAAAGAACTATTTTTTCTTAGGGGCTGGCTCTTTCAGATTTGCTTGGAACTGTTTCGGCAATTTGCTTTTTTGCTCCTCAGTTAGCAACTTACCGATCTCCACACGAGTCTTCGCCAACATCTCTTCGGTTTCCGCAAGCACCTTCTTCTGGTCCTCGGTTGCATTCATCGCAGCAAGTGCGAGCTCTTTTACTTCTTTTGGCTTCTTCCCTTCTTCGCGAGCTTTCTTGCCCGCTTCGGTACGCTTTTGCAACATCGCTGGAGTAAGCCCGACTTCTTTACGCTTTGCAACAACATCCTTCGCAGTCTTGCTGAATAACTCTTTGACCTTATCAAGCACTTCCATGGGGGCTTCAGCAGCCTCCAACTGCTTCATGAACTGGTTGACCATTGCAGTCTCTGCATTCCCTTTCTGCCCCTTCACTTTCGGTGCATCTTGCGCGAGCACCGACGATGAAATCAAACTTAGCGAAACCGCAAACACAGCAATGAATCGAATCATGGTAACTTTCCTTCATCATCAATCAACGGAACGATTCCAAACGAAGTCATAGCGGGTACAACTCCCGACAATCAGATGACTATCCAGATAAGATACACCATCTCAGACTCGGTTGCTTTCTGTAATCACAGCATCAATGAAGAGTTTGTTAACACTTCTTCGGCTCAATGCCCCGCCAGTTGACGCTTGGATTTCCGATTGAAAAAGTAACGGCGCGACAGATATCACCCATCGCACTACGGAGACACAGTATCGATACAGGATCCGACACGCGATCAACCACCGAGCTCAACGACGATGGCAGTCGTATTATCCCGTCCCGATTCGCTTACCGCCGTGAGAACTAATCGCTGTGCAAGCTGCTCATGTTGTCCGTCGCTGCTCGACTCACATACCAATTCCCGTATAGCGTGATCCCAAAGGCCATCTATCACGCCGTCCGAGCATAGCACTAACTTCTCACCAGCAGACAAAATGAAAGCGCCAATCTGAGGCTCGATGATTTGGTGTCCAGCACCCAATGCGCGCGACAGCACATTTTTGCGTGGATGAAACCTCGCTTGTCGCTCGTTGATCTGACCTGTTCGACGCAGCCAACCGACAAACGTGTGGTCTTCGGATACCTGCACCATCTTCATCGGATACGTGCTCTCTCCTTCGACTCGGTACAGACGATAAAGCCTCGTATCGCCGATGTGCGCGAACATCGCCAGTCCGCCATGCACCCAAACAACGGTCAGGGTCGATCCCATATTACGGCAATGAACATCGAATCCGATGCGGTTAAGCTCTTTGTGAATCGAACAAAACAGTTCTTTTAAGATCTGTGGATACGTGTCGAGCAACAGCCGATCGTTCAACGCTTGAGCTTTGGGCAACATTCGGGTCAACTCGTCGATAGCGATTTTGCCGGCAAGCTCCCCGGACTGCTCCCCTCCCATTCCATCGGCAACCGCGAAAATCACATCCCCTTGATCCGTCGAAATACTTCCAGTGTTCCCCAGATAGCGGACGCTTTGACGAGTCGAGAGCACACCTAAAAAGCGATCCTCGTTGTTGCTTCGGAAGGATCCCGAGTGAGACATGGCACTCCAAGCGACATTCACACGCGACCTCATCGCCTGCGCCAATGCCGCTTGATCATTCGCTTCGGGATCTAACCCACGTGTCTGCGCAGGAGTATCAAGAATCGTCGAGAACTCAAAATCAATAATGCAAAATCGACCATCGGAAGATCGATACGTGATGTTCCTCAGAAACGCATCATCGTGACGTACACCGTAGCCTTCAAGCTCCTCGAAGATCTCTTTGATGCGAGCTTCGCCCAAGTGCTCGACGCGAGCACCGCAATTGCTGGTGATGATCTCAAGGGTTTTCGGATCTGAGCCCAAAAGCCGCGGCACAAACGGGCAGTCCCGCTCCTCCAAGAACTTCAAAACCCGACACTCGTTCTCAAAGCGTTCCATCGCCTTGGGACCTAGAAACTGTTTGTGCACGCGTCCGTCATACCCAATGCGCACGATCGCGCGCTGGGTATTCTTAGCTTCTAACATGGATTGGACTCACACGTCGTCGGGAGGATGACTAACGACCAGATAATCCTGGAATGTTAAGCCCTGGAAGCCCGCTTGGCAAACCCGGTGCTGCACCATTTGGAGCTCCAACACCCTTCGGTGCAATCAGATCACCTAATTCGATCTTTAATCGCTGGAATTCCGCGTCGCTGACGATGTAATACCAATCGGCAAACCGAGCATTTAATTCCGCAACTCGCTTCTTGGCAGCTTCCATTTTGTCCTTGCGCTGATCAAGCTTGCGTTGATTCTCCTTGTTGATTCGCTCCTTCTCAGCTTCCAATCGCTCCTTCCATTCGTCATCGGTCAATTCTTCCGTCCCCTTCTCTTGAGCTGCGGGAGGCTCAACAGCGGGAGCTGGCTCTTGTGCTGCTGGTTCTTGAGCAGCAGGCTCTTGATACGAAACGAACTTGCTGAATTCCTTCGACGCAGGTCGATTCGAAGCCTGAGGCTGGGTTGTACCTTCAGTTGGACTTGGATTATCCGATGCAGCAGCAGGAGCATCCGCCGCAGGTGCAGGAGCGTCAGGTGCAGCAGCAGGAGCATCCGGTGTTGCCGCGGGGACCTCAGGTGCGGGGGCGCCAGGCGCTGGTGCTGGCTCAGTCGGTGCTGGCTCTGCTGGTGCTGGTTCAGTCGGTGCTGGCTCTGCTGGTGCTGCCGGGCTCAAGATTGCTTTCTTGGCTGCTTCGATCGCCTTCAATTCCTCAACTGTTTGCGGGACGCGTTCGAGTTGTGGCTCAGGAAACTTGCTCTCATCGACACGCGTTGTCACGAGCAAGAAACGATTGATGGTGACTTTCTTTTGTGCATCATCAGCCGGGGCGTTTGGATCTTCTACATCAGTAGGTTCAAACGAAACGCCAGCACCTTTACCGAATCGCAATAGGTACTGAACTCCATCCTTAAGGGTGACTTGAAGGTCCCCGTTTTCGGAGAGAATCTCAAAGTCTTGTTGCCCGGATCGTCGAACGGGGAAGAACCCTCGACGTGCGAGAGCGGACTTGGTGGCATCACCAAGCTGTTCACCACGCAAGTCGGCCGCGACTCCGGCTGGTTTCTTCGATACGTTTGCAATTCGAAGATTATCCAGTGCGTTCTTCATATCGTTAAGCTTCGTCGCGTTCAACTCTTCTGAAGGCTCGAGCAATTTCGGCTTTGCTTTACCTTCTGAATAAGTCGTCATCGACTCGGGTGCCCACTTCGCCGTGCGGATGTCGTACTTGATGTCCGCATCGTAATTAGGGATTAGATCAAGCGTACCGTTTCCGGTCGGGACAGCGGTGTAATTCCTGATACCGATGGTCTCGATGTCGTTCGCGCTAAGCTTGAGCAAGTCAGACTCGATCCATTGCTTGAAATCGGTACTCAACGATGTGGGATTGATTTCCGCAACGTAGATCACATCTTCCGAAGGGATCCTGACGAACCGCTTCTTTGGATCTTGTGCATCTTCTTTTCCAATGATCAGGTCGGCGAGCACATCCCCTTTTGAGTCACGGAATTGAACCATCTGTCCAACCCCTTCACCACCTTCGGACTCCTTCGCCTTATCCGGTTCGAGAACACCGAAGAGCTTATGTTCGTCTCGCTTTTCGCTTGCGACGTTGAGGATCTTCAATCCGATGAACAAGTTCGCGGCATCGCTCATCTGCTTGTTCGCATCGGCTGGATAGTTCTCATTCGATGGGATCGACCAAACCCCAGACTTGCTATCTTTGGAAACTTCAAACTCGTCGTACTGCTCCTTGTCGGTATCGTACTTGAGGATTTTCAAAGAAGACGCTTCGAGGGGATCGGTGAACTTCTCGAATAGGACTTGATTGACACGAGCTGTCGCATTGACGGCATCGGTGGAATAGTTGCGGGTTGTCGTTGCCCATGCGAGGAGCGAGGTAACGGCTGCAACGGCCACCATTGCTCCGGTTTTTGCCGATTCAGACACAGGGATACTCTCCGTGATTAAATTTTGATTCGAAGGGTTAAACGAAGGGGAACGGACTGCTTAACGCAAACGCGACTTGGAAATACCTTCGCGCTCTCGCAAGCGTCGTGACACCATTACGACAATACCGACGATCAGTGGTGGAATTGGTGGAATGAACACAGCAAGCATCTTGTAGTTGTTTTGGATTTTGCGAATCGCATCATCAGCTCGTCGTCGCGCATCTCGGATGTTTCGATCCCTTTCGCGCTGCAGTTTCTCTTGCTCAATCTCAAGTTTCTTTGCAAGTTGAGCTTCTTTCATTTGGTACTCGGTGAGCCGTTGGAGCAATTCTTGCTGTTTGGATGCATCGATAGCTCCTTCGGACTGCAACTTATCGACCGCTTCTTTAAACTGACGCTTCGCCTTAGCACTCGCGTCTTCGACTTCAGCGACCTTCTCGTTGTACTTCGCGTTCGCAGCACTCTGCTCTTCAGCTTCCAAACGGCGAGCTTCTTCAGCTTGGGCCTCGACCAACTTCAACGTGCTGTAGGTTGGCACATGCCGACGAATCGCAGGGTATTTGGTCTCTCCAACCAGTTCGTCAACCACGTTCAGTACGAAGGTAATGTTTTGGAACTGGAACTTGACATCTTCGAGTTGTGAAGGATTTTTTCGAATGTCAACGAACACGCCAGACATGCAGTCAAGGTCCGAAACGTAGACCACCTTAAGTGGTTTGTTGGAACTGGCCCCCTCAGCTTCGCTCGAAGCGACGGGTTCCTTAGATTCGATCTTCGCTGCGATTACCTGAGGACCGATTGGCTTGCCTCGTCGATTCCGGATCTCGGTTGCTCGATCGAGAGTGCTTCGCTGCATGGAACGCAACTCGGAAAGGGATATCATCCCGGAGAAAGTCCCGGTGGAAACTAATGGTGTGAAGACAGTCTTTGCACCGTTCTTCGGTTTGAGAGTACCACCGAACAAGAACATCAGTTCTTTTAGCCCCTTGGTAATCTCACTCTCTTGATTGAAAGAGACTTCGCCACCGGGTGCTTCTCCACGAATAAACAACCACAGGTCGGTCGACTGCTGCATCGCTTCGAGAATCGGATACGGGTTGTACTGTTGCCAAGCTAGATCTGGAGTGAAGAACCCCATAGGGCTTGGCTGGCCCGGCACTTCGACTTCGAGCAACTCCCAGAGTTGCTGAATTTCACCCTTCGGCGATGGTGCACCGCCGCCGAACATCCCGCCACCCGCCGGGGGCTTGGGATCACCCGTACCCGGTATTGCCGGGTTGATTGCCGACTGTGGATCTTCGAAGATCGCTGTCGGCAGACCAGATCGGACGGCTGCCACAAAGTTCGCCATTTCCTCGGGGGTCAGAGACGAAGGTTGTACAGCCAACAGAACATCGATCCGTTGCAAGTCGATAGGAGACGCCGCGTTGACGTCAACAAGTTCAAATTCTTTTCCAAGCTCTTCGATGATCGGTTCTTGGGGCGTCTGACGGAAAGTCCCCATATCGAGCCCGCCCATCATTTTCGCTTCGGTCTTCAACACACCAAGTTTCTTTCGTGCTGGCTTTGCCACCGTTGTAAGCGACCGGGCCAGTTCATATTCGACTGGAATACCAGGCTCGAAGAATGGGATGACCACTTTCTGAAGACCTGACCGGAAGGCTGCACCCAACAGAATTGGTTGATCGGAAAGCGTGCCACGCTCTCGGACTCGCACCGT
>Ga0255124_1000358_pt1 | contig 15779 bp, 12 predicted proteins | sample Law_Cont_RepB_8d_FD_188564 | JGI IMG/M metagenome (GOLD analysis project Ga0255124, IMG submission 188564) | Freshwater microbial communities from St. Lawrence River, New York, United States - Law_Cont_RepB_8d | ecosystem: Environmental > Aquatic > Freshwater > River | place: USA: New York... | reverse complement strand
ATGCTGTTGCAAACCCAACTTGGTTGGGAGGAAAAGGGCACTGCCGATGATTTGCGACTGATCTTGCGGCAATGCCACCAAACCGCCCAGAGAATGAACCAGTTGCGGGAGAGTTTGCTGGAACTGTCCCAGGCCGACGCCGCTACCGGGGTATCGAAAAAATTGATCGCCCTCGAGCCTGTGGTGGATGAGGCGATTTTGGCGGTAAGGAACCTGGCAGTGGCCAAGGGTGTGGATATGGTGGTCGATTCAGCCAATCTCGACCTGCATGGTAACCCCGATCTGTTGCATCAACTTTTGGTGAACCTGCTGACAAACGCCATTCGCCACACCCCGGAAGGTTCGGCGGTTACCGTGCGCAGTTGGAGTAACGCGAATGGGAGTGTGGGCCTGCGTGTGCTGGATCAAGGCAAAGGGGTGAACCCGGAAGATGTGCCGGCCCTTTTCAGCCGTTTTTTCCACCAGCACAACCGGACGGGGGTGGCCTTGCATGGCCATGGGGGCATCCGCAATGGACTGGGTCTGGCCATTTGCCACAGCATTGTCAAAGCACACGGCGGCACCATCACCTACACGCCAGGACCTCAGGGTGGCGCCCTTTTCGAAATCTTGTTGCCAGGGGTTTAGGGTTTGGGTTTATACCTGCAAAACCAGAGGCAACGCCCATCAGTTGCTATTTTTACTGGTTTTCCAGCCCCATTTCCCGTGTTTTGTCATGTGCCCGTTTGGGGTAAGATAAAGCTCCCGCTACTTTGGAGCCTTCCCCATGCCCATGCTGCCCGCCTGGGTGATCGCATGCGCCCTTCTGGGCACTGCTGACACCCCGATTTCCTACACGCGCGACATCCGCCCCATTCTGTCGGAAAACTGCTTTTATTGCCATGGGCAAGATGGCGGCCAGCGCAAGGCTGACCTGCGGCTCGATACCTTGCAGGGCCAGAAAGATTCCGGATCGATCACCCCGGGCAAACCTGACGAGAGCGGCTTGATCGACCGTATTCATTCGACCGATCCGGCCAAGCTGATGCCCCCCGCCAAATCCAACCGCAAACTGACAACCAGCCAGAAAAAACTGCTGGAACGCTGGATTTCCGAAGGGGCAAAGTTTGAGGATCACTGGGCTTTTCAACCACCCCAAAAAGCTACCCTGCCAACGACGCCAGGAATAGACCACCCGGTTGATCGCTTTTTGGCGTTCGCCCAGTTGAAGAGTGGTATTCAGGTTAATTCAGAAGCTGACAAGCGAACCCTCATCCGCCGGCTGGCCCTAGACCTGACAGGTTTGCCACCTACCCCTGCCGAGGTGGATGCCTTTATCGCTGATACCGATCCCAAGGCTTATGACAAGTTGGTGGACCGGCTCATGGCCAGCCCGCATTATGGCGAGCGCCAGGCCCTGCCCTGGCTCGACGCGGCCCGCTATGCCGACAGCAACGGCTTCCAGCAAGATGGCGACACCTTCCAGTGGGTCTGGCGCGACTGGGTGGTGCAGGCGCTGAATGACAACATGCCCTTCGACCGATTCTCGACTGAACAATTAGCGGGCGATTTGCTGCCGAACGCCACACCCGCGCAAAAAGTGGCCAGCGCCTTCAACCGCAACCATCTGGTCAATGGTGAAGGTGGTGCTATTCCCGATGAGCAACGCTTTGTCATCTACTTCGACCGCATGGATGTGACAAGTACTAATTGGCTGGGCCTGACCATGGCCTGCGTTCAATGCCACGACCACAAATACGACCCCCTCACCATGCGCGACTATTACAGCCTGATGGCTGGCTTCAACCAACTGTCGGAGACGGGTCTGGCGGGATTCCAATCTTCCAAGACGCGGGTTTCGCCACCGTTTTTGGAGTACCCGCTTGCAGGCCAGAAGGAAACTGTCGCCCGGTTGGAAAAAGAGGCAAACGACCTTGCCTCGCAACTGGAAAAGCAAAAAGGCGAGTGGGAAAAGAAAACCGCCTCCGACGAACAATTCCCCGACAAGGTAACCCGCGACCGCATCCTTGCGCGCGCGAGTGACACGCCGCTAGACAAAATTGCCAAAGACAAACAAAAAGACGAGGAAAAAAAACGGGCCGACCGTGAAAAGGCAATCCGCGATCATTTTGAGCAAAAGGTTGCGGCAGAGCTAACCCAAAAACTGAAAACCGCCCGCGACCGGCTCAACAGCTTCCGCAATGATGAGCTGCCCAAGGTGATGGTGATGGCCGACGACAAGCCGCGGGAGACCTTCATCTTGAGCCGCGGCGAATATTTGAAACCCACCACCAAAGTCACATTCGACACCCCTGCCTTCCTGCCACCGTTGCCCAAAGACGCACCCAAGAACCGCCTCGGCTTCGCCCGCTGGTTGTTCGCTTCTGAAAACCCGCTTACTGCCCGTGTGGCTGTGAACCGCCTGTGGCAAAACCTGTTTGGCACCGGCCTGGTGAAAACGGTGGAAGACTTTGGCGTGCAAGGGGAACTGCCCTCCAACCCTGTCCTGCTCGACTGGCTGGCAGTTGAATTCCGCGACAAGGGCTGGAACATGAAGGCGATGAACCGCCTGCTGGTGACCAGCGCCGCCTACAAGCGCTCCAGCAAAGTGACCGCCGGGCAGTTGGCACTCGATCCTGAAAACCGTCTACTGGCTCGTTTCCCACGGGTGAGGCTGCCGGCCATGGTGTTGCGTGATGTGGCTTTGGCCACCAGCGGCCTGTTGGACAAGCGTCTGGGCGGCAAGCCGGTCTATCCTTATCAGCCCAATGGCATTTGGGATGCGCTGGCCATCACCAAAGAGCGCGACTTCACCTACCCCGCCTCGTCGGGCGCAGACCTGCACCGCCGCAGCCTTTACACCTTTTGGCGGCGTACCGTGGGCCCGGCAAACATGTTCGACGCCTCAAGCCGACAGGCATGCAGGGTGCGGGCGGGAACCACCAACACCCCCTTGCACGCTTTGACGACGCTGAACGATGCCACTTGGAACGAGGCCTCCCGAGAACTTGCCACCACGCTGATTCAAAAATTCCCCGAAGAGGGTGCCCGGCTGGACCGGCTATTTGAACTGGTGCTGGCTCGCAAACCCGCAGCGGGTGAAAAAGTCACCCTGAACAACATGCTGCAGGTGCAGACAAAGGCCTTTGAACGGGACCCGCTTGCCGCCAAGCAAGCCACCAACCTGGGCGCCACCCCCCGCGACACCAAGACCGATCCAGCCAAACTGGCCGCCTGGACGCAATTATGCCTGGCTGTCTACAACCTTGACGAGGCCCTCACCCGGGAGTAAGCCAATGACCAATCCCATGCGCGAACAGATCTCCCGGATTACCCGCCGGGCCTTTTTTGGCAAATCAGCCAACGGGTTGGGTACTGCCGCTTTGGCTACACTTTTAGGCAGGCAGGCCTCCGCTGGTTCTGGCTCAGTCCCCCCGGGCGTGGGTGGCTACCCTCATTTTGCGCCCAAGGCGAAGCGGGTGGTCTACCTGTGGCAGGGTGGGGCTCCATCGCATTCCGACCTGTTTGACCCCAAACCGGTGATGGCCCGCATGGCAGGTCAGGAGATTCCCGAAAGTGTCCGGGGCACCACCCGCCTGTCGACCATGACTTCGGGCCTGAAAAAATACTCCATTGTCCCGGCCATCAAGCCCTATAAGAAATATGGCAAATCAGGGCTGGAAATCACCAGCATGATGCCGCACATCGGCTCGATTGCCGACGACATCACCCTGGTGCGCTCGATGAACACCGAGGCTGTGAACCATGCGCCCGGTGTCACCTTCTTCCTCACAGGTGCACAGGTGCCCGGTAGGCCCAGCCTGGGGGCATGGCTCACCTATGGGCTGGGTTGCGACACCGACAACCTGCCAGCCTTTGTGGTGATGACCAGCTCCGACAAAGGCAAAACCTGCGGCCAGCTCTTTTTTGACTACTACTGGGGCTCGGGTTTTTTGCCCACCCGGTACCAAGGTGTGCGGTTTCGCGGCGCGGGCGACCCGGTGCCCTATTTAACTAATCCGGAAGGTGTTAGTCGCTCATCACGCGAAAAACTGCTCGAAGGCATCGCGGAACTCAATCGGGCCCACCTGAACGATTATGGCGACCCGGAAATCGACACCCGCATCGCCCAATACGAGATGGCTTTCCGCATGCAGTCAAGCGTGCCCAACCTGCTGGATTTCTCCAACGAGCCCAAGAACATACTCGATATGTATGGCCCCCAGGTGCATGAGCCAGGCAGCTTCGCCAGGCACTGCCTGATCGCCCGGCGGCTGCTCGAGGGCGGTACCCGCTATGTGCAACTCATGCACTCAGGCTGGGACCAGCACTCGAACCTGTTCACCCAGCTTGAAAAGCAGTGCGAAGACACCGACCAGCCTTCCGCTGCTTTGGTGAAAGACCTCAAACAGCGCGGCATGCTCGACGACACGCTGGTGGTTTGGGGCGGCGAGTTTGGCCGCACCCCGTTCGGCCAAGGCCCCGAGGGCAAACCTAATGGCCGTGACCACTTTGGCCGCGCCTTCAGTCTGTGGATGGCCGGTGGTGGGGTGAAAGGCGGCCATGTGCATGGCGCCACCGACGACTTCGCCTGGAATATCCGGGAAAATCCGGTCCATGTGCATGATCACCAAGCCACCATTCTACACCTGTGCGGCATCGACCACGAACGCATGACTTACCGCTACCAAGGCCGTCAGTTCCGGCTGACCGATGTGCATGGCAAGGTGGTGCAAGGCGTTTTGGCCTGACCCGTAGGCACTAAGGTGAAGGCTCAGGCTTTTTGCCGCGCGGCAAATCCAAGCCAGGCCCAAACCCACCAGACTGTCACCAGCGCGGCAAACACCAGGGCGGCTGCCAAGAAACCGCCATAAATCGAGGCGAACACTAAGTTATTGGCCTCATACACCACGCTGCCATGCAACAGGGATCTGGCACCCGCCTCGGCATTGCCAAAGCCTTGCGTGTGCAGGTGGTTTTTCAAGATGCCACCGTATTCCACATACACTTCTGGCTGAATGTATTGCCGCTCGGCGACAAAGGAATATTCATTTTGATAGCCACGGGTGGTGCATAGTGTCAGCACGCCAATGGAAAATGCGCCGCCCATGAACTGAAAAACTGTCAACAGGTCGCGGCGCAGCGGCTCAAAAGCGGCTGGGCTCATGGTAGCCCGCTGCAACCCAATCAGGGTCAGGCTGGCACCAAAACCCATCAAAAACCTTGCCGGGGCAAGCTCCCACAACCCGGGTGCGGCAAACCAGTTGAATTGCGCCTGGTTCAGTGCGGCCCAGTAAGGCCAATCCATGGTCTGTTGGTGGGCAAGCCACATCCCCAAAGAAATTGCCAACAATCCAGACAATGTGAAACAACGGGTGGAGGGCAAAGCGATGGCTAGCAAAGTGGCGCAGGCAGCCCCAATCGACAAAGGCCAAATGAGCAGGCTGCGGTCAATCATTCCCAAGTCACGCAGTATGCCACCATAAACTCCCATATCCGACACATTGAAATACTGCACGAAACCTGCAAAAGCCGCAACTATCAAAGTGGGCCAGCCCACCATGGGCAATGCATCGGGCCTGAGGACCACGGTCGCCACCACCAGTGCTAGAAAGAACAGACAACCAGCCATGGCCAGCCTCGCCCGGCTATCTTGCCACCACCCTTGAAGCTGGCCATACGATTGGGCGTACCAAAGACAGCCGAGAAAACCGACAAAACAGCAGTACCACAAAGGCACAACCGGCCTGGCTGGCCTGCTTTTTTCATCACCCCACACAAGCAGTATCAACAAGGCGGCCAAGGCGATGGAGCCCTCGAATAGAAACCCGCCATCCCAACCATGCTCGCGATAAAAATCAGCGGCAAAGGCAATAATAAGGATTCCAATAGATGGCAAAACGATTCCAGCCCAGGCAAACAGCCTGCTTCCCGCCGCAGCACCCACGATGGGGGCCGCCGCCAACACCATGCCAGCTCCAAAACCGGCAGCCATGCGGCTAGCCACCAGCCAACGGAACGGGGCGAGCACCATCAGCCCGTTGAAGAAGGATCCGACTACCAATAGCCCCAAACCGAGCCGCATCACCCGAGCGGGTGAACTCAATGGCCGGTTGGCCAGGGTGATTACCAAGCCGCAGGCTATTGAAAAGAGGTAACCACTGTGCAGTGAATAGCCATCGGTCGTCACCCAACCGCGGGCAGCGTCCATTTCACGGAAGCACGAGGTGTGTCCGGCGGTGGTCAACCAAACCGAGGCCAATGCCAACAAAGCCGCCCAACGCCTAGCCGGCAAAGCCACCGGCTCCAGCACGGGCACGACCGGCTCATTCATCCCCATCACCGACGAATATCGAGCGGCCAGGTTCGGGGTCGTTCATCCAGGCCACCTGCCAACCGCGGGGCTCTTGCACTGTTAGCGTTAAAGGCAGCTTGCAGGCGGCCCGGCTTAGCGCCTCAACGCAGCGGGCGTGGGTATCGCGCACCAGCTTCTCCCGGGCAACGCTATCAAGTTTTGCCCATGCCGGTCCGGTGGTGAGTATCACCGGCAAGCGCATTTGCTGCTCATACCGGCCCACACCATAGGGCAACACGGTGCGGGTAGGTGGCAAAATCTCCACTGCGCTGTACAGCGGCTGGCCATCTGCACCCTTCAGAGCGGCCACAGCCACTTCCAGGGTTTTGATGCCCAACACAGTGGCGGGGTCGGTGATGGCGCTGCGGGGGTAGGCTGGTGGCAGGTGCTCACCCTGCATGGCAGGCTGCCTTTCCACAGGCCGTGAGCATCCAGCAAACGCCACCATGGCCAATAGCCCAAGGCACAGGTTCATTCGCTTCATTTTTTCGCCCCCGTTGCAGGCGCATTGGCAGGGTACAGCATTATTTCGGTGGAACGTGGCAATACCTTGCACCGGCACGAGCCAACCTCCACCTCGAAAGTGTCACCTGGCTCCAGTTTGGCCGAGGCCCCGCGCCGCAGCGAAACGAGGCCAATGCCCACCAGCAACCCCGCCCCAGCGCCTATGCCCATGAAGAGCGGGTTAACGCCAGTGAAGCTGAATTGCGAGGCAATACTCATGCCCACACCGGCACCTTCGCCCAGAAATAGCGAATTGATCAGCGCCCGCTTCAAGTGCGGGTGTTTGGAGAAATCGGTGGTGTCGAGTGTCCAGGGGACAATAGTGTCCTCCTCGCGCCTCACCAATTGCGATAATTTTAGGTATACTTTGCCGTTTTTGCCAAACCTGCCCGGCGCGACAATCTCACCCACTTCGCCACCCACCAGAGCCCCTGTTTGGCCCGGCACCTTCAACGGGTCAGCCAGTGAGGCCAAAAACCGGTCACCCACCTGCAAGTCGGGAAGACTGTTCAACAACCGGTCGCCCGGTGCCAGGCCATCATGGGGCAATACCTGACGCACCCGCACAATGTTCGCGCTTCCCGCTGCTAATACAGTCGGAGCTACCTTCAGGGGCCGGCTCGCATCGTCCAGCCTGGGTGGCGGCAGTGTGCCAGCCTCTTGTGCATGCAGTGAGCAGCTAAACCAACCGGCCGCCATACCGATAAAACCCCGCCTGCCAACCTGAATGGACCTTGTGCCATTTATGGGATTCATGGGTTCACCTCCCCATGCGTGTGGGCGGGGCGTATCTTGCAGGTGAGGCGGTGCCACAGCGAAGGCTTGGCATCCGCGACAATCACTTGGGGCGGCGCTTCGATGCCGGCATCTCGCAGATAATCGAGCAACATTTCGGTGGAGCGAAGCAGATCCAAGCGGGCGAGTTGCAGGTTGTACCAAGCGGTCCACCTGTTGGTTTGGGCCTGGCTCAACGCCAAATCGGCCTCCTGCACATCCAGCGGGATAGCTTGTTTTTGGTCCAACATGCGGCCCGAGCGTTCCCGCAACTCCAAATTCAGAGCCTCTTCCCTTTGCTTTTGGCCATATTCATATTCTGCCTGCCGCAGACGGTCCCAAGCGTTGCCAGCGTCTTCCTCAACCTCTAATAGCACTTTTTCAAGATCCAGTTGGGAGCGAACTACCTCCAAACGCGCCCGCCGCACATTCGACCAGAAACCAATATCCACCACCGGCACATCATACAAGGTGCCAAAGATTGTACCCAATGTCGCCGGGCCACCGTTGGCTATGGTGGTGTTCTTGAAAGACAGGCCCAAAGGCAAACTACCCAAACCGAGAAGACGCAGCAAATCCCTACGCTCACCCAGCCGGGCGATGTTCAGGCCTATGATCAAAATCCGCACCTCAACCCGCTTGCGGCGGGCCATCTCAACAGCCTCTTCGCGGCTCTGCGGCAAGTCCGCCACCAGATCCAAATCAACCAAATCCTCCGCTGCCAAATCAAACGAATAAGGTCCATCCAGCTTCACGGAAACCGGTTCGCCCCCCTGAGGCACTAGCAAACGGCTGGTGTGCAGGGTTTGGCCCAAGCGGCGCTGCGCCAAGCGTGAGGCCCGCTCGACCTCTTCCACCATCACCCGGCTTTTGGTGTTGTCAACCCTGGCGGAAGTCAGCTCCACATCATGCACCTGCCTCTGCCGCAAGCGCCGCTCCACCCTGGCCTCCCGAGCAGCGGCATAGTCACGCGCCAAATTGGCCGTCAGGGCGGCATGACGCAAACGCTTCGCCTCGAAATAGCCCTGCGCGGCCAATTCCACCTGCGACCGCCTCACCAGCTCCTCCATCAGCAACTTGGCCCGAATCCCTTCTTCAGCGATAGGCAAAGCCGTGATTTGACCGGATGGGTCCAGCGGGAAGAACAGGTTTGCCCGGTTTAGCTCGGCGTGGACCAACCCCTCGCCAAAAAACAAGGTACCACCGGTCACATCCGGAAAGATGCTGCCCGATCCATCGCGGCCCGAGGCGTTTTGCAACCCTACAAACAATTGCGGCAGGTTGGCCATGGGCACAAAATGCTTCAACGCTTCAAACCGGCCCACTGTCGAGGTGCGGGTATTCAGCACCGCTTGTACCGTGCGCACATTGGCAAGACTTTTCGACAGGGCCAAAGGCAAATTGATCGCCTGCCCCTGCCCAACCGCTGGGGTTGGATCGGTTGCCGGTGGAATCAGGGTGGGTAGTGGCAAGCTGTCGTTTTTTTCCTGGGCCCTGCCCACTGGGATACCCCAAGCCAGGTAACCCGACAGACAAAGTGCCAGCCAAACGCGAGGCTTACTCATTGGCCCACACTCGCTTCCCGCACCGTCACATCAGGATCAATCTTGATCTTGCACGACATGCCGGGCCTGATTCGGTCTTGATAGTTTTCTTTGGCCTGGAACCTCAGTCGAACAGGCAAACGCTGGACAATGCGGGTGAAATTGCCCGTCGCGTTGTCGGGCGGAAACAGCGAGAACGCCGCCCCCGTGCCACCTGAAAGGCTTTCCACCCAGCACGGGAATTCCATGCCCGGAATCGCGTCGACTGTCACCATCACCTGCTGGCCCACCTTGGTACGCGCCAGTTGGTCCTCACGCAAGTTCGCCACCACCCACACATTGTCCAAATCCAGCGGCGTGATGCTCAGGAATGGCTGGCCTGAGGTGAGCGTCTGCCCCAATTGCGCGGTTCGCTTGCTGACAATGCCGGCCATAGGCGCTCGCACCAGCGTGTTTGCCAAACGCAGACGGGCCTGTTGTAATTTGGCCCTCGACAAATCGACCCGCCGCTGGAGCGCTGAGCGGTCTGCCTCGGCAATGTCGGGCTGAAGCAGCCCAGCCTGCGCCCGGCCCACCATTGCTTGGGAATCAGACACTGCCCGCTTTTGTTTTTCCACCCGCACCAACGCCTGCCTACGATCGAGGTCGCTTGCCATCACCTGGCTCTCCAAAGCGGCTATGCGGCTTTTCAGGTTGTTCAACCGGGCCAGGGCATCTTTCCAGGTGGCCTCTTTGTTGTCACGGTCCTGAATCGGTATGTCACCCGATTTGGCTAGCGAGTCATACCGCTCAAAATAGTCGCGAGCATTGCGCTCCAGCGCTATCAAGCCCGGCTCTTCGGCCCGGCTGGCCAGCAAGGTTTCTTTCTCTTTGTTGTGGATGCTCTCGCGGGCGCTAGCTTCTAACTCGCTGGCCTTCAGGCCTTCTTCCTGCTCCCGCATGCGCGCCTGCGCTGAATCAAATCCCGATTTGCGGTCTTGGTCGGTCAGACGCACCGTGATCGCGGCGGCCTCCAGTTCTTTCAGCGCCTTGCGATAATCGGCCCGGGCCTCTTCAACAGACAACTGATAAGGCACGGGATCTATCTGCAGCAGCGGTTCGCCCGCCTTGACCAACATGTTGTCATCTGCGAACAGCGCCACCACATTCCCGGTCACCTCGGCGGAAATAGGTGTGACATTGCCCACCACATAGGCATTTTCGGTGGAAATATCCCGCGCTACCCACCACCAAACCCCTGTAATGCCGGCGCCGATCAGGGCACCGATGGCAATGGCATACCGGACGACCTGAAGCAGCAATCCACCGGCAGTATGTGCCGGAATCACCGTGGACGATTGTTTTTCGGCCGGGTTTGCCACGCTTATCCATCCCATCCCAAAGGCACCACACCATGCAACTGCAAGTCACCTTAGTCTCTATCGGATGTATCACGGTGAAAGTTGCCGAATTTGCTGAATTTGTTGAATAAACGGTAAAAATATCCGCGAGTTTTCAAAAAAAACAATTATTTCCTCAAGTTTGCCCATCGACGAACCGTGAGGAACGAAAAAGCCCGGGCGGCTGAATTGGCCCCTTGGTAGCACCATCGAGCAGGTTTTGTCGGTGGCGGGACCGACCACCAGCTTGGTTCTCTAGATGTTCCTGTTGGACGGCACCTTCACCGTTCATTTCGGAACGAAGGAACAGTGCGGTGATGTGGCCAACCGGCTGGACGCCCCCGAGGGCTGGAATTTCCTGATGCGGATCTATCGTCCGGGCTCCTCGGTATTGAACAAAACCTATCAGTTGCCCAAGGCTAAACCAGTGCCTTGACCAAACCGGCGGCGGAGACACTTTCAGCCTGAACCACCCACGGAAAAAGCCTCGGGGCACAGCTTTTCGGCTGTGCCCCCGAGGCTTTCTTGCAAAGGAAGCGACTACTAGCGCTTGGGTTGGGCCTCCAAGGCGCCCTTAGCCGGGTCAAGGCTCTTGAAGGGCAATACTTCGGGAATGATGCGGCAACCCGAGGTGACCTTCAAAGGCAAAGGCAGGCCCGAAGGGAAAGTCATTTCCACAAAATAGGCCGTCCAGCCTTCGGCGGGCTTTTCCACCTTGCCAACATAAACCCCTTGGCCCTGCTCTTCCAGTTTCATACTGGTGTAGGCTTTGCCAATCTTTTCCAGACGGAAGTCGCGCGCTTTGGTGTTCGTGGCTTTCCATAGCTTCACTTCCTTGGGCTTGGTCTCGCACACCACCTTGATGCTATCGTCCCCTTCAAAAGCCCACGCATACTTGGGGCGCTCCTTGCCACTTTGCACAGAGTGGAAAAACGCGGCCAAGCACTCGGTGGCGTCGCTGCCATTCAGCGAATGGTCAGTGTTGGGAACATAGCGCAGGTGCTTCTCGCCCGGCAGGCCGTCGAAATAAAACCGCGACGAGTCGGGGCAGAAGAACTGGTCACCTGCCGAGTTCACAATGTACTTGGGCATGGTGTAGCGGTCGCGGTAGGACCATGGGTCTTCAATCTCATACAGCTTGTCAACGCGCGGGTCATCCATGCGCTGCATGATGTTGTGCCGCACATAATCACCCACCGAATGGGTGTAAAAACCATACGACCACAAATGGTTGCGCATGCAATCGCGCAGGTTCAGCACATCAATCACCGCAGGAATGATCGCCACCACCCGCTTGTCCACCGCGGCAGTGCACCAGGTGGTCCAGCCACGCTTCGATCCGCCCGAAATGACAAATTTCTCCAGCTTCAGCTTGCCACCCTCGTCGCTGGCCAGCAGTTCCTGCATGCAGTCCATCGCGCGCACCGCGCTCTTGGTCATCGGCAGTCGGGCCGGCCAGGTCTCGTCACCCGTTTTCAAAAACTGGTCCCAAGTGAAGCCGATCAGGTCGTCTTCGGTCCGGTTAACCCCATCGCCCAAAAACTGAAGGGTCTGGTTGGGCACCATCTTCAGTTCGGCGGTCACGCCACCAGTGGCTTTGGCAATGGCCAAGGTGCGCCCATCAGCGCCGGTTGGCGGCTTGTCAGCCTCCCGGTTGGCGCCACCGCCAATGAACAAAAACGCCGTGTCACTTTTGGCATTGTCGGGCTTGGTGATCACCAGCCAGTGCTTCCACACCGGGCGGTTCACCTCGGCCGAATTGCGCCAGGTCTGGCTGATCAGCTCCACCACAAATTGGGTAGTGCCCGCAGCCTGAACCTTCTTCAACACCTTCCAGGAATAGGTGTTGTCTGTTTTTTTTACATAACGGTCCAAGGCGGTCTCGCCTGCCCGACTCACTCCGCCAGTCACGGCCAAAGCGCAGGCCAGACCCAACAAACCCGCCCTGATAAAAGCGCGATATGAAGACATGTTTTTCCCACATTGCCTAGAAATGAGTGACAAAAAAAGACACTAGATTACCAAACAAGATCATGCCCCTTGGCACTATTGGCACAAGGCGCAGGCTTACTAGCCAACGCCTCGTGCCGCCAACTGTCAAACAGTTGGCCACAAACCATCACTCACCAGGCGCGGGCCTTGGCGACGCGTCCCCGGTGGCCTGGCCCATGGCATATTGCATGCCGCCGCGCACATGGTTCAAAAATCGCTTGTCTTTCCACACCTCAGGCCGGTGTCCCAAGGCGGTATAAAACACCCGCCCCTTGCCATAATCGCGCACCCAAGCCAAAGCGTGGTCATCATCCTCGCGGTGCACACCCGGCTTCAGCTTGGCTGCATCCGATTTCGCCTTCTCCGCCTCGGCTGTCTTTCCTTCGTTGGCCAGGCTTTCTGCCTTGGCCTCGAGGGCGGCCTTGCGACTGGAAATCTGCTTCAACTCCTCCAGCCTCTTTTCCTTGGCCCATTTCGGGTCGATACGCATCAGAACGCGCAGCTTGTCGCGGTTGTAGGGGGTGCGAAACTGGTAAAGCTCATCGGTGATCTCGAACGACTCGCCCAGGTGCTTGGTGGCGGGGTTGGTCCTGTCTTCCACCACCACATTCACTTTGGTGTGCCAGGGATGGCCATCAAAATAGCCACCAATCATATCGCCATAGGGAGTCCAGCCATAAAAGGTGTCGGTGGCGCAGTGGCTGCCGGTGAACCCCTTGCCCGATTTCACATAATTCAGCAAGTCGGCCTTTTGGGTCTCGCTCCAGGGCAGGTCGCCGGTGGTGTAGAAGAACACCGCATCATACTGCTTCAGGTTTTCGGCGGTGATCGCCTTGCGGCTGTCTTGGGAGCAGACCGCCTCGAAGTCGCCTGTGTCCTTGCCCAATTTGGTCAGCGCCTCTTCCACGATGCAGAACCTGTCTGGCGCGGGACGCTTCACCACCTCGTGCACAAAGCCCTTCGACTCGGTGATCACCAGCAACTTGGGGATTTTCTTCTCGCCATCTTGGGCGAACAACCCCGATGCGCACAGCACGCCCAAACCAAGGGAGAGTAAGTTACGACGCAGCATGGCTGCCTCCAAAAAACAAGGTTCAAACCCGTTCCGAGCATAATCTTTCGCTTCCCCCAAGGCAAACAGCCGCTCCGCCAAAAAAATGTTAAAGTTGATTCAGGTTTCATGGGATAAAGAGGCGAAATTCAGGCGGCAATCATGGGTAATGGGCGTTTTTCCCGCAGACAGGCGATTCAAGTGGGGGCTTTGCCCCTGCTGGGAATATACTTGCCCACCGTTTTGGCCGCAGGCGCGTCCAGCCCAACCACGCCCAAAAAGGCCAAAGCCTGCATTTTCATCTTCCTCTGGGGCGGCCCAGCCCAGCAAGACACACTCGATCCAAAGCCCGATGCACCGGTCGAATATCGGGGCGAATTTTCCACTATCCAAACCGCACTCCCAGGCATCCGCGTTTGCGAGCACCTGCCAGGCATCGCCAAACGCCTCGACCGGGTCAGCATGATCCGCTCCATGACGCACACCGATGTCAACCACACCACCGCCCCGCACCTGCTGCTAACCGGCCAGCCCATGCTGAACCAGGGCCAACCGCTCCGCGAGGATTTTCCGGGTATGTCGTCGGTGCTTGCCAGCATGGGCAGGGGGGCCGGCAGCCCCTTGCCACCCGCCATCAACCTGATGCCACATTCGCCCGACAAGGCACCCCGTTTTGTCGAGGAAACCCACGGTCAGGGTTCGGGTTGGCTGGGGCCGGTTTGGCAGCCCATGCGCATCGATGCCAACCCCAACGCCGCCGACTACACCGTGGGAGAGATCACCCCCTCAGCCGATCTGGCTGGCATGCGCATGGAAGACCGGGCAAGGCTCCTTCAAGCACTGGGAAGCATGGCACAACCAACCCTTGGCGACACTGCAGCCCAATCCCTGCACCGTGATCGGGCACTCGGCCTGCTTTCTAACCGCAAAGCCGCAGCGGCCTTCGACCTCAGCCAAGAGCCCCCCGGGGTGCGCGAACGCTACGGCCTGAACATCCATGGCCAATCAGTCCTCCAAGCCCGGCGCTTGGTGGAGGCAGGCGTGCCCCTGGTGACGGTTTATTGGCAAAACGATGGCATCACCAATGTGAGCGTGTACTGGGATACTCATTCTCGCAACTTCATCGACCTGAAAACACGCCTATGCCCCCCGGGCGATCGAGCCCTTTGCGCCCTGCTCGACGATTTGGAAGCGCGCGGCATGCTCGATGAAACACTGGTGGTCTGGAGCGGCGAGATGGGCCGCACCCCCAAGGTGGGCCAGTCTGTGCCCGGCGGAGCAGGCGCCGGCCGGGACGGGAGAGACCACTGGGCCAAGGTGTTCAGTTGCATCGTGGCTGGTGGCGGCTTCAAAAAGGGACTGGTGCATGGCAGTTCTGATCGCTACGCCGCCGAACCCAGCACCTCCCCGGTGCGCCCGGCCGATCTGGTCGCAACCCTCTACCACCAACTCGGGGTCGACCCTCACACCATCATCACCGACAGGCTTGGCCGCGAAATACCCCTGGTATCGGGCGAGGTGCTAACCAACCTGATCGGCTGATGCCCGCCCCTTCCACCCATGCTCCAGCCAGCTAAATTCAACCCCGTCGACCCATCATTTTTTGATTCTTTCAAACTCCACCAAAATATATCCGGTTCCTTTTTTGGACTCAAAATCACCGGGCCGGCCCTTGGCGCTAGGGGCAAAGCAAAGCTTGCGCTTGGTCTCGCCCATCTCATAAATGCCCAAGAATTCCTGGCGCTTGCCGTTCTCTTCCTGGATGTAAAAATCGATCCGCCTCGGCTTGGCTAACGGGTCGATGGTGCTGGGCCCCTTGGCGATGACCTTGCCGTCTGCATGCAGGCTCCAGGTTCCATCATCGCCATTCACCACAAAAACCTTGTTCGCCTCCTCGGGTTTCGATTGCTTTCCATCATCCACCAGCACCAGCACCTTCCAAGTTCCCTCAATGGCCTTGCGGTCCTTGCGCGCGGCATCAGTTGGCGGCTCGTCAGCCCCCGCCCGACCGGTCCAAGCACCCATCACCAGGGCTATCAGCAAACCTGTAGGCAGCAAAAAGCGCATAAATCAATCTCCCTTTTAATAATCCAAATGGGCTTCGCCTAAATGGTCACCCACCGTAGCGTTGACCGTCAATACTGAATACGGCCAACCTGGCGGGGCTTACGAATAGCTGCCTTAAAAAAATTGAAACCGTT
>Ga0255124_1000346_pt1 | contig 15994 bp, 8 predicted proteins | sample Law_Cont_RepB_8d_FD_188564 | JGI IMG/M metagenome (GOLD analysis project Ga0255124, IMG submission 188564) | Freshwater microbial communities from St. Lawrence River, New York, United States - Law_Cont_RepB_8d | ecosystem: Environmental > Aquatic > Freshwater > River | place: USA: New York... | reverse complement strand
TTAGAGGGCAGGGGGAGCTTCGGGGAAGGGCTAGGACGTTATAGGTTACCCATTGGCAGAGTTGCCAGACTCATTAAATAACAGTTGGATTGTAAAGGCTTTGCGCACGGTTGTAGGCTTCTGCACTGGTTGTAAGCCCTATTACTCCACCCGCTGGACCCACGGATGCAATAACCGATCCCCAATATGCAATTCCACCGGCATCACCGGCTCGGCCAAGGTAGGTTGTGTAGTCAATTGAGGCTAAGCGTTGTGTGCTTTCAACCGAGGTTAAAAGCGACATGACAATCTGTTGTTTTGGTACCGAAGACATCATAGTCTTGGTCCAACTTGCCAGGCCTTGGGCGTCAGCATTTCTGCCTAAAATGTCTACATAGAGGGCGTTAATGTAGCCCGTGATAGGCGGGTACATTGTCAGGTATTCATTGGAAGTTAAAAACCCGGTTTGAACCGCGAAGTCAGTCGCACCTGCCAAGTAATAGTTTACCCAGCCGTTTACTTCCGCGGCAGAAGCAGTTCGCTTGAGGTAGGTCTGGAAATAGCCTTGAACTTGGTTCGAACGGTGCTCGGCTGAATAGTAAAGGGCGTTAGCAACTGTGGTTCGGGAGCCACCAGCATTCAGAATGCCTACAAAGTTGTTGTATCCCGAGGTGTCCGGATTTCGTCCCAAAATGCTGTTGTATAGATAGAACACATAGTCCCCGTTCCCTGCTTGTGGCGTGGGGCCAGGAGGGATTATGCCATTAAGCGTGGTCAAGGTGACATCGTTACCAATCCCATCGGCGCCCCCGATTCCCACATATGAGACACGGTAGCTGACTCCACCAAAAGTGACGCTACCGCCCTCTGGAATTCCCGCAAAAATTCCAACCACAGGCATTGGGGAAGTGTTTTGAACGATTGTGAATTTGGTTCCTTGGCCCGGGACATAATTGTTCAAAAGATTCCCTGTCAGAATGGCTCCACCCAAGGTTGGGGGAGTGACAGTACTAGCTGAGACAATTTGGTCGCTCGAAGTGGCGGAGGCCAGGTCAATCGAGACGGTGGTATTGGTGGCCAACGAAATGGTGCTTCCCGTTATGGTGCCAACCGTTGGCACATTTGTCGTCGTCGTTACACCACTAACCGTCGTGGTGGTGGGGGTAAATCCACCCGGAGCCAATGTTCTGGCCCCAAGTCCAACACCTGAAGTGATCAGCTTGACAGATCCAGTGCCTGTCATGATACCGCCATCAAGGCGGGCGGTGGCGTTTTTGTAGGTTCCGTTGACTGCCAATATTCCAGCCGAAGAAACAAACGGTCCAAAATAATTCGCACCGGTTCCATTAATCGTGCTGATTGGGGCTGGTGTCCCAGTTCCCGTCATAACCACTTGTTCTGTCCCAGAAATTGGACCGCCAACTGTCACCGCTGCTGCAAAATTAAGTCGGAATGCCTGGTTCGGCAACATGGTTACCGGCCCGAGGGTTGATGTTTTGGAGAAAATGACATCCGTTTGAGTTTGGTTGATAATTAAAGCTTTGGTAAGGGTAACGGGATTTTGGAATACGGTTTTAAGGTTGTTGTCGATGGTGATCGCGCCAACATTTTGAAGGGCGTTGGTGATATTGGTCACACCCCCAGTGCCGGAATTGAACCTGAGCGCAGTGCCAGGAAGTATGGTCGGATTGATGTCAAAATTGATGTCCACGCCTGCAGTGTAACCGGTAGGGCCTGTGATCAAATGAACTTCATTCGACAAAGTGGAGCTGCCAAGTAAAATTGGCTGTGCATAGGTGGTGAGGCTGGAATTGGTGATGGTTACACGGTTTTCGGTGTTGGTTAAGTCTAGCCCACCGGCAAAAACAAACTTGTCTAGCGACCCAGCGTTTCCTAAACGGATAGTGCCAAGATTATCAAATGCGGTTGGATTTGTGTCTGTAAATTCCACCCCGCCATTGAGGAAAAGATCGTAATCTGCCGTTATGGGGTCAGCCACAATCTTCAGTACGGCTCCTGTGTCTCCAACCAAGACAGTACCCAGGGTGCTGAGAGTGACTTGACCAAAAGGAGTGCTGGAGACTCCTAATTTGCCATCAATGGTGATATTTGTACCCGAAAGGGTTAAGGGAGTTCCGGCTGTCTTAGTTCCTAAGCTGCCACCAACTTTGATGTCATTTATGGCCTCAATGGCCCCTGCTAGGCCAGAGAAAGTGATGACGCCACCCCCACTCGAGGAGGCGCTGGTGAAGGTGAATGTGCCAGATGGCGAACCATCAGATCCAGCGATTAATTTTCCACCGGCAACAACAGATTGTGCCCTGATAGTCATGTCGGAAATGGTTGAAAAGTCTTCGACAAATTGGACATAGCCTTTGGTGTCTGCGTTGACAGTCAATGACTGGACTGCGTTGGAGCTACCATAAAATTGTAATTTTGGTCCGGTTGAAGGTGCAAAACCAGCAGGGTTGACAACAACACTAACATTGTTGTTGAAATCGCCCGCCAAAAAGTCATTCAAAGCCGTACCCAAAACAACAGCGCCAGTTCCGGTGCCACCTAAGGCAACAAGTGCTGGATTCTGCGTGATGGTGATAGTTCTTCCGGATCCAGATTGGGGGATGGAGGTTAAATTAAGAGTTGAATCCCAAACAATAGCACCTTCCTCTGGAAACGGAAGTACCACGTTACCGTTGTTGATTACAACATCCAAACCAGCAGCCAAATCGGCCTGAATAACTGCTACATCGATTTTGCAACCAGAAGTGATTGCGGTCAATGTGACCGTTCCGCCATTAAAAATGCGGCTGTAAGTGGTCGGATCACCGCTATTGGTGATCAACATGTCAATCGCCGGTGCCAATCTTGTTTCAAGACCTTCAAGCGCAATTTGCCGGTCACGCTTGTTACGCTTTTGGGTTTTGCAATTCGACGCAAACACATTAAGTAGAGGCTTGAAGAAATTCCTCATGGCCAAACGCCCCCTCTTCCTGATGCGGGATAAATGTCACCCAATCGAACCTGTATCAAACGGCTACCGTGCCTTGTTCGTTCCTATCGACCTTCCTTGGCCGTTGAGGCTTATTGATCTAACACTTGAAATCCAAAACCTAAAAAACCTGCCGGCTTGCCGGGAATAAGCCAATCATCTTGCCCGCCTTGACTGCAATTGGCCCTATTTACCCTGCCAATAAATGCGGATATTGCCGGTTGCACGGCCTACCGCCACGATGTCCGGTTGGCCATTACCGTCTAGATCTGCCACCAAAGCGTCCTCAACCGCCACCCCTCCGCTATCCAACAAGTGCCTTTCCCAATCAGTTCCAAGGGCATTTCTCGAGCGATAGATCCGAATGCCGCATTGCTCCCCGGGCTTACTCCCCAGATTGTCGCGAACTCCGGACACCAGTTCGTCTCTTCCATCACCATCCAGATCTGACCAATGAATGGCGTGTCCCCATTTGAGACGATCATCCAGCACTTTCCGATTCCAGACTCCGGATGAATTTTTCGTGTAGATGACAATTTGGTTTCCGTGCCAAGGTTCAATAGTGGCTATACAAGCATTCCCATTTCCTAGCGAACCCATACGGATTTCGCTGGCCCCTCTGGAACCCATGGGGTTATCTTGATTGCCCGCATGCAGAAAAACCTTTTTAAAAACCAGATTTTTGCGGGCGCCTCGGTTCTCCGGACGTAAAATTTGCAAGCCTTCATAGCTTCCGATAAGTAAATCTTGGGCTTTCGGGTTATTGGTTTCTTGCGCCGGAATGGGGCAAAAATTGTGGGAAACATGTAGCGAATGGTCCAAAACCTCGGCAACCCAGCGGTCCGTTTCCGGCTTCGAAGGGATGCGGAAAGCCAGCACCTTCAGGCCCGCCCCATCCATCCAATTCCCTTTTTGGGAGGCACCCTTTCCCATCAGTGGCACGGCCACCAATTCTGGTATTCCATCTCCCTCTAGATCCGCAAAACGTATCCGGTGCAGGGTCGGTTCCTCTGAAATAGGGTGAACTGTCCAACTTTTTCCTGTTTTTCCTGGATTCTTTAACCATTGAAGGGTGCCACCGCTTGCGGTGTTAAACGGCTTCCAGTCGGCACCCAAGGCTAAATCAATGTGGCCATCCCCATCGATATCGTGGGTAGCGAGGCAAACATTGTCCGGCTTGGTTTGCCCCTCCAGTAAAACCTGCCGTTGCCAATCCGGGTTTCTATACCAAAGCACACGGGTTTTGTCGGCAACGACAAGATCTGGTCTTCCATCGCTATTGATATCTGCTGACACTACGGCATATCCAACACCCAGCCCACCTTCGATTTGCTGGGTCCTGAACCTCCAGGGTGTTTCGGTTGGTGTTTGCCCAAAAACATGGCTGGATATCCACAGTACGGGTGTAAGTAGCATTAGCATGGATGGTTCCTGATTAGACCAAAGCCTTCGAAGTAGCTAGCTGATCCTAACCGCAATGCGGTAGGGCATGGAAACGAAAGGGTTCCTGGTTAATTTGGTAGTAATGGGGGCTTTGGGATATTTAATTTGTCTCCATATTTTTCCCTGCCTTGACCCGGTTTTGGTTCCCATGCGACCTTATCCCGCTAGCCCGAGGGGACTTTTCGCATGGTGGATGGAACTGTGGTCAAGCCTGCGCCTGTTTCAGGTATCAGCCTGGTATTGCCTGCATTCAATGAAGAGGAATGCATCGCGCAGGCTGTGCGAGAGGCGGTCAACGCCTTGGATCAGTTGGCGATCCCTTTCGAGGTGATTGTCGTTAACGATGGCAGCTCAGATTCCACGGCGTCTATTATTCGCACATTGGCTACCCAAGATCCAAGAGTTCGCCTGATTGATCTCCCCATCAATCAGGGATATGGCAATGCCCTGCGGGCAGGTTTTTTGGCCAGCCAAATGCCTTTGGTTTCCTTCACGGATTCTGATTGCCAATTTTATCTGGAAGACCTGCGAATTCTTGTAGAGCGTTCCAAGCATTTCCCGATGGTGGTTGGATGGCGAAAAGACCGCCAAGATCCATGGAGACGAAAATTCCTCTCCCGCGGCTTCAACATCCTCGCCAACACCATGGTCGGCACTGGGGTACGCGATATCGATTGTGCCCTTAAGATATTTCAAAGGGACGCCCTACTGCGAATTTTGCCAACAACGGGTGGGTTTCTGGTCAATACCGAGATGGTGGTCCGGGCCCGATCCCTTGGCCTAGCTGTTGGAGAGTTTCCTGTTCGCCATAGGCCTAGGGCGGGTGGATTTAGCAAAGTCCGCCTTAACGAAGTCCCCAAGGTTTTTTTGGGTCTTGCCCGCCTTTGGTTTGGCCAAATCGCCTTTGCCAATCGCTCCCACCAAAACCCCGCAACTTCCATTTTCGGTGCGTGGCTGGAGGGCCTAGCCCTTGCATGCTTAATGATTCTGGCGTTTGCTCTGTTTTTAGGAAATGTGCGTGCGCCTCTACTGGAGCCAACCGAGGCAAGATACGCAGAAATTCCAAGGCAAATGCTTCTAAGTGGTAACTGGTTGGTTCCCACGCTTGATAACGAACCTTATTTGGATAAACCCCCACTTTTCTATTGGTTGGTTATGGGGGCCTATCAAATGGGCGGCATATCCGATCGGGTCGCACGCTGGGTGCCGGGCCTGGCTGGAATTTTGACAGTTTTGGTTTCTTGGGCTTGGCTGCGTTTGCGTGCCGGGCCTAGGGCCGCTTGGCTGGCTGCCTTTTTGTTGGTGACTTGCGCCCGCTTCATCCACTACGAACGAATGCTGGCTATGGACAGCGTGTTGTGTCTCTTTTTGGTTAGTGGCATAGCTACCGGAGATCTTGCCTGCCAGTCCGGCCAATTCAAAAGGGGTTGGTGGATTGCCTGTTCCATCTTGATTGGTTTGGCCCTTCTCACCAAGGGGTTCGTCGCATTACCACTGGTTCTCGGCCCGCTTTGCCTTTGGTGGGTCTTGGAGCGTTCTGCCGCCAAGCCTACACCCAAAGATTGGTTACTTGGGGCTGGCTTGGCTATGGCTCCGTTGCTGGCATGGATGATACCGCTTTCCATGCGACTCGATGGTTTTCTTGAACATTTTGTTTGGCGGCACCATGTAGTTAGGTTTCTCGAGCCTTTTGATCATGCGGCTCCCCCCTGGTACTATTTGCCTGGCCTGCTGCTAGGGATGGGGCCATGGCTGGTTCTATTTCCCGGCATGGTGCATCGGATTTTTGGTGCGGGCGCTCTGAAGTCCGGCGGTGGCCAGCCGGTTTTGGGTTTGGTGTTAATCGTTTTGGTATTTAACTTCGGATTTTTCAGCCTGGCCGGATGCAAAAGGCCTATCTACTCCATCGCATTCATGCCTTTTGCCGCCTTGGCTCTTGGTCTGCACCTCGATTTGACAATGCCTAATGGCTGGAAGAAGTTGTTTTGCTTCCCCGCCATGACATCCCAAACCGCCTTCGCCTTTACAGCTTTTATGTGGATCGGGATTGGGGTGGGTGCCGGCTGGAAAGGCTGGGTAGATATGTCAACAGCCTACCTCTGTATTGCCTTAGGCTTCGCACTCGTTATTGGTTTGGTCATCCTTGTTTTGTCAGGGCGCGGTGTTCCCTGGGCCGGCACCATGGCAGCATGTGCTTTGTTGGGCGTGATGGCTTGTTGGGAAGTCTTACCCGGGTACCACGAGGGGTTCTCGTTGCGTGGTCACTTGCGACAGGCAATCAAATACCGCGTTCAACCGGAGGATTTGGCCTTTGCTTCCAATGGCCGCCCTGTTGAATTGATATGCTATCCCCACCGCTGGGATTCAGCCGCCTTTTACTTGCCAAAGGCCAAGATGGTTGTATTTGGCCCTAGTGAACTGCCAGCGATGGAGAATTATTTGAGGGCTAACCCGGAATCGCTGCTCTTGATGAAGCCAGGCGCCGCCTTGCGGAATTTGTTGGCAAAGTTTCCCACCCGTTCGCCGCGCATTGAGAATGAACTTGGCGCAGTGGCCGTAACCCGCCTCGAAGAACGCGGCCTCACCCAAACTGCTGCTCGGGCCAAATAAGGCTGCCCTAAAAGATCAGGCTGCCTTCAGCACCCTTTTTTTTTGCCCAAGGGCAATGCTGTAGCCTTCGCGGGTGGCTTGGGCTGTTGCGTCCCAAGTGAATTTTGCCGCCCATTGTGTTGCCCCATGGCGCAAGCCCTGAACCCATTCCGGGTGCTGGCAAGACTTGAGCATTGCGGCTCTCCAGGCACTTTGATCCTCAATTTCCACCAAATGCCCTTGGCCATCAAGCACTTCCCGCACCGCTGGCGCGGTCGAGGCTATCACCGCCCCGCCGCAGGCCATCATTTCGATAGGCGGCATACCAAAGCCTTCATATTTCGTAGGGAAAAGCAGCGCGTGGGCGGAACTGTAAAGGGCTGGCAGGTCCGTATCATCCACATAGCCCAAATGACGAATTCCCTTCCCGAACCCGCTTTTGTTCAAATAGTCCCGTAACTCATCGCAACGCCAACCCCATCCCCCCACCAAAACAAGCGGATGGCGGCTTCGGTGATCGCCAGGTAAATCACACCACGCCTTGGCAAGCATGAGAAGATTTTTACGCGGCTCCAAGGTTCCCACATGCAAAAAACTGCCGGCGGGTAAACCAATCCGCGAAAGGACTTTGGCTTGCCCCTCTTCAGACACAGGTTGCAGGTGGGGCCGAACTCCCATGGGTGTAATAGTGATCTTCTCAGGCCTAATGCCCAAAACTTGCACCATCTCATCCCGAACAGCCCGAGATAAGGTGAAAAAATGCCTGGATCTTTCTAGCCCGCCTTTTGCCCGTTTTTCAAAGATTCGCACCCTGTCCACTGGATGCCATTCAGGATGCGTAATGGATGATAAATCATGAAATGTGGTGACTGTGGGCACCTTCGTTGGCACCGGCAGAAAGTTCGGCTCGTGGTAAAGGTCCACCTGCCCCCTGTCATGCCAACGGTCCAGCATTCGGGAAAGCTGTGATTCTTGCCTGGCTCTTGCCCAACCCAACACGGTTGATTTCCAGGTGTCGCCGTTGGCAGCTTGGGGCGGTTGGTTGGGGGCCGATTTGGCTTTGCCAGGCTTTGTCATCCAAGGACGAATCATAAACCAGCATTTGCGAAAAAACTGGCCGGTTGTTCCTGGAAAACCTCGATAAATTTCATCGATTGGGGCCGAGGCTTTCAAAGCCTCAAAAGTTGCTGATGTGTACCAACCCACCCCGCTGCGGGGGCCAACCGTGGGCAATATGTTCCAAGCGATTCGCATCATGATGGCAATGGTAATCCTGCAGTTAATCGGGGCATAGGGTAGTCAGATCACCTTCAGGCCGCATATTTGCGAAAGCCTGGAATAAGTCGGTGCAATTGGTCTGCGATCCATTGACCTTGCTTTGCCGGATCCAGCGCCTTAGCAACCGATTCCTTGGCCCGTAGCCCTATCTGGCGCGCCAATAGGGGCTGCGCCCTTACCCAGCGCATATGGTTGGCTGCCTCTGCCAAATCTGGGTCAGCCCACCGCCATCCCTTCTGAAATGGGGGCCTGTCATGGGTTATGGTTGTCATGCTATGGCCAACCATAAGGGCTGTTTTGTCATTCAGAAAATCTAGAACGCCCGAGTAGGCGGTGGTGATCACAGGCTTGGCCAACAGTGCCGCCTCTGCCATGGTTAATCCCAAACCCTCTGCCCGGTGCAGCGACACATAACAATCAGCCGCGTCCATCAGGCCAAGAAGTTCATGGCGGCTCATGGTGCGTTCCACCAGAAGGATTCTGGGATCACCAGCAACCATTTGCCGAAGTTTGGCCATATTTCTCGGCTCGGCTTGCGGCCGGCTGACTTTGATCACCAAGCGAGCTTCACGCGTCCGGGGAAAAGCCTGTTGAAATGCCCTCACCAATCCGGCAGGATTTTTTCGCTCCACCGAACTGGCTGCATCGAAGACAAACAAAAACACGGTCTCGCCTGGTTTGAGTCCATACATCTCGCGTGGCACAGGCTCAAAAGGCTGAACTCGCAGCGATTGCGGCATGTCGATCACCGGTACCGGCAAAACCTTCCGCAGTGATTCGCCTATGAATCGCGATGGGGCCCAAATCTCATCAAAAAACTTGCTGTTCTTAATCCAAGCCTTCGGTACATCCTCCAATTCCCAGAACCATACCCCCACCCGCTTGACATTTTTCCGAATGGGAAGGCCCGCCCGCCTGAACAGTTCTGCGGGTTCCCAAAGGGGAGGGACCACAAAAACACTTAGGGCATGCTCTTCAAGGCCAAGCGTTTCCTGACGGTGATGCAACACATCAGACATCGAGTTGGGTACATCACGGAGGCTAACCGGACAGCCATGCCGGGCTGCCGACCTGCCCAACTGCGCCGCCGCCTCGCGTAGACCGCAAATGCAATTCCAATAGGTGAAAAGATTGATCCCCTGGTCTGCTCCCCAAGAAGGGCCATCCAAAGGGCCAAGTATCTTTTCCGCCGCGCTGATACCCCCCTCGGGCCAAGCCGGTGAAACCCCAAGAACGCTGCAGTCAAGCTGTTTGTAATCGCGGGATAGTTCCAAGGTGAAGCTTTTCCACCCAGCAATGGTGCGCGCTTTTGGCCATCGCAGTTGCCATGCCGGCAGCCTAAGCCAAGTTTCGGCCAGACTGGTGGGGTGATCCTCAAGCGTTTCCACAGCAAACCAGAGGGCTTCTTCGGGCGAGACAACCTGCATGTCCAGATGGGCGGTCCGAATAATGAATGCCAAGCTGGTTTTTAGGCTGGGAGCCATCATGCCCAGCGGAGCCCTTTCCAAGTGCCAAGGGTTCACATCCAAAAAGCGCCTTGCCATATCGCCAGGCTTGGATTGGAAAGTTTTACGCAAGCCGTCTTTCCAGGCATGACGGCTTAGCCTGGCTGGCGGTTCACCTTCGCTCAACCAGGTGAAATAAGAACCCTCCACACCGTCGCGCAATGCCCGGGGGTGGGCGTTAAATAACTTGGGATCAGTGATAAGTGGCCCAAGGACTGCGCGCATCCATTCCGTGGAATTTTGGGGAGCTGCAACTGTTTCACCCGTCAGGTTTAAATCAGCACCCTGGCCTACGATATGGCTAAGAATGGCACGGGGGTCCCGCAAGGTCAGCCAATTGCCAGATTGCGCTTCCTTGCGGGCCTGCCACCCGATTCGGGAATGCAGGACCGGATTCATTAGCCTAACCTTTGCCCCCCAAAGTGCTTTGAAAAGCATCGATTCCTCGTGGAATCCAAGGGAGCGCAAGTGTTTCTTCACAGATTCGAACATGTTTTAAAATTCCCGTGTTCTTTCAAGTTTAAGCCGCCGCTGGTTGTTTCAAGGCGGATTGATGTTCGGGGGAGCGGCCCTCTCTCGATGCCATCACTTGTTCGAGTGCCCGCTTGCCATAGGCCTCCATCGACAAGATGCGCGCGGTTTCAATCCGCGCCTTGTCTCCCATCCTTCTAGCCAGTGCGGGGTGGTCATAGGCCCACCTAAGATGCAGGGCAGCTTCATCCACATCGGCTTCAGCCCACCGACAGCCCTTGGGGTAATAAGGCAGGTTTTGGCTAATGGTTGTCAACTTGTAGGGCACCAGCATGCTGAATTCGCCAGACATGAAATCCATGTTGCCCGAATAACCTGTGGCTATGACTGGTTTACCTAACAACAGGGCCTCTGCCAGGGTGATTCCATACCCTTCCGAGCGGTGTAGGCTTATGTAGCAGTCACACATGTCCATGATGCCATAGGCTTCGGCCCGGCTCACATGCTGGTCGATGATGATACCGTTCACCTTTGCCACGGCTTCCCGGAGTTGTTTCACTCCTTGTGGATCGAATTCGGGCCGGGAGATTTTCAAGACAAGCCGAGTGTCACGGCGGTTGCCAAATGCTTTACGAAATGCTTCAACAACAGCTAATGGATTCTTTCGTTCAAGCACCGAAGCCACATCGAACATGAACATGGCCACGAAATCCGTCTCGGCAAGGCCGTATTTAGCCCGTTCAACTGCTGCCATTTTGCCAAGTTGCACAGCCGGTAAAACAACGCGCACTGGTTTGTCTGGCACTGCGGCCCTTACCGCGCCAGCGACGAACTGGGTAGGCGCCCAAATCTCGTCAAAATGACGTGCGTTCTTGGCATGGTTTTTGGGGAGAACCTCCAATTCCCAATACCAATAAGCGATCTTTCGCACACCGGGCTTGCGGTTTAGTCCGGCCCGAGGATGGATTCTGTCGCCTCGCGTGAATAGCGGAATGCACAGTATCGAGGTGTCGTACGATTCAACTCCTAGATAGTCCGGACGGGTTGGTTGGTCAAAACGCCAATCTGCCGGTACATCCCGGGTCGCAGTCCGTCCGCCGGCAGCATCAACCGCTTCGCGCAGCATGCGTTGTGCTTCGCCGACCCCTGACCAATAACTGCAATGGCCAAGAACATTGAAACCCGGCCGCCAGCCACCATCCGATTCCTTTTCCGCCCGGACACGATCGATTAGGTTGGATAAAGCCGGGTCGCCGGGTTTGGTGTGCTCGAGTTGCCCAAGCCACTTCGGCTCTTGGCCATTTGCCCCGGTGTCTCCGTTGGGCAATCCATGGCCGCAATACTCAGCCGCAACCAACCGTGCCTGGTCCTCGACCGGCAAAATTTTATCCAATCCTAAATTCCCTGCCGGCAGCAAGTTGTTCAGGGCAGGATGCCTTTTCTTCAGGTCGCGCAGGAAGCTATCGGCTCCGACCGCCGTAAGGGCGAGTGGCCAATGAGCCTGCCATGCCGGCAAGCGCAACCAAGTGGGGCCAAAACCAAAGCTCGAATCCTCAGCCCGTTCCAGTGCGAACCAAATCGTTTCCGCTTGGTCCAATTCCCCCAGGTGCTTCACCGTCGTTCCCAAAAGCCAATCCAGAATCCCATGCCTACCCGCTGGTGTCAGCGCCAAGGGCAGTGTCCTTAACACCCATTCTTTGTCATCGATATAACGCAAAACCCGGTCACCTGGGCGACCGGCAAAATATGCCTCGATCAATTCGGCACGAATTCCCGCAGGCAATGGCTCGCATTTCAACCAAGTACAAAAAGTACCTTGGGGCCCATCTGAAAGTGCTTTGGGAAAGCGTTTGCGATGATCTGGCAATTCCAACAGGCGACATAAAATCCACAGGCCAAGCGCAGTCTCGTGGTTTGCTATTCGCTCCGAATGTTCGGTGGCTGTCCCCAGACCGGCTAGACCGTGTTTGGCAAGTAGCGAGTTCCAAGCTGCAATCACATGAACCGGGAAGGGCGGAAATGATTCCTGACGGCGCCCCCGCCGCGCCATGGCACGGCGCCGTAGAGGGTCAACCAAAATGCTTTTCATGCTTTGAATCGCAGTGAAAACACCGCTGCCAGGCCTGATTCCCAGCTTTTCCAGTGTCCGCCTGGCGTGATGTAACATTTCCAACCTCGTGCCGTCTTTGCGTTTGATCCAAACCAGGCTGACCGCTATGCGGCAAGCCTTTCCAGTGTTTGTGCCATATTTTCCCAGGTGCAAGAGAGTTTGAGGTCATCCCTGTTCCAGCCGTTTGGCTCAGCCTTGCAAGCGAGCCATGCCTCGTCCATCGACAGGGTATCGAGTGGGTCGCAGGTATGGACGCCTGGTCCTGCGAATTCCAGCATCGAACTGTTGCCCGAGCAGATAACGGGTGTGTTGTGTAAAAGTGCGTCAAGCACCGGGAAGCCAAAGCCCTCGTAGAGTGAGACATAAGTCAAGCAGCGGGCCTGCCGGTACAGTTCGCAAAGTCTGGCGTCGCTCACCATCCCGGCAAAGGTGACAGTGCGGTTGCCTGTGGCCCTGGGCAAATTGCTTTGGTCGATCAGCCAGCCCGATGGGCCAGCCCAGACAAGCCGGGCATTTTCAGGCAAATGTGGGCTGGTGAGGAACCAGCGCAGAAGCGTTTCCGGGTTTTTGCGCGGCTCAAGTGTGGAAACAGCCAGAAAAAGGTTTTCATTCCGCTCCACACCTTGGGTGGATGCGTGCTGGTGGATGCACTGGCTGGGCCCCAAATGCGCCCAGGAAACTCGGTCTGCAGGAAGGCCACATAGCCACATCATGTCCCGCATCGTGCACCGCGAAATTGCAAGAGCATGGTCGTCCAGTGGCGCCATCACATTTGCCAACTCCAGGAACTCTTCCTTGGTTTGGCTTTTGTGGGTTTTTGGTGTTAAAAAAGCGGTCAAATCATAATAAATCGACACTTCGCGGGCAAAACGCTTCTTGCGCGCCCGTCGAAATGTATAAATTCCACCGCTTTTGGCTGCTGAAGCCGCATCGAAAGGCTGTGTTGGAAGGGCCAAAACCTGATCACGCCAGAAATTGATGTCTTGATTGTTCCCAGGCAGGTTTTTTGGCCCCAAATGGATCACATGTCCCATATGCAGGCTCTCGATCTGCCGCATCACGCGAAGATCCTCAAGCCCCGCCATGCTGAATAAGGCGATATTTTGCCGCCGGGCCAAACTCTCAATGATGCGAGCCACGCAGCGTCCAACCCCGGTCAACCGGCGCTGCGAAAGCGAGGTGGCATCCACATGGAGAATCGGGCTGGTCAAAATCCTTTAAACCTCCAGAAACCGTTCAGGCGGCCCTTGCTTCCAAAGTTTCCGCAACATTTTCCCAGGTGCAAGAGAGTTTTAGGTCATCCCTGTTCCAGCCGTTTGGCTCGGCCTTGCAAGCGAGCCAAGCCTCGTCCATCGACAGGGTATCGAGTGGGTCGCAGGTATGGACGCCTGGTCCTGCGAATTCCAGCATCGAACTGTTGCCTGAGCAGATAACGGGTGTGTTGTGTAAAAGTGCGTCCAGCACCGGGAAGCCAAAGCCCTCGTAGAGTGAGACATAAGTCAAGCAGCGGGCCTGCCGGTACAGTTCGCAAAGTCTGGCGTCGCTCACCATCCCGGCAAAGGTGACAGTGCGGTTGCCTGTGGCCCTGGGCAAATTGCTTTGGTCGATCAGCCAGCCCGATGGGCCAGCCCAGACAAGCCGGGCATTTTCAGGCAAATGTGGGCTGGTGAGGAACCAGCGCAGAAGCGTTTCCGGGTTTTTGCGCGGCTCAAGGGTGGAAACAGCCAGAAAAAGGTTTTCATCCCGCTCCGCACCTTGGGTGGATGCGTGCTGGTGGATGCACTGGCTGGGCCCCAAATGCGCCCAGGAAACTCTGTCTGCAGGAAGGCCACATAGCCACATCATGTCCCGCATCGTACTCATTGAATTGGCCACTGCATGGTCGTCGAGTGGCGCCATTTTTACGGCAAGATCGAAAGCGTTTTGTTTGGTCTGCGCCTTGTGGGTTTGCGGAACAATGCAGGCAGTTAGGTCGTGATAGAGCGAGACTTCACGCGCGAATCGCCTTTTGGATGCACGGTGAAATGTGTAGATGGCTGGGCTTAAGGCGGCCAATTTGTGATCAAACGGCCTACCGGGCAACGAGAAAACAGCATCCCGCCAAGCGCAAATATCTTGGTCTGCCCTAGGAAGATTGTCCGGCCCAAGAAGAATGACCCTGCCGTGGTGCGACCCCTCGCGGTGCCCCATCTTTTGCAGGTTTTCCTTAAGGGCCATGCTAAATAGCAGGATCGGCCGTTTTTTTGCCAAGCATTCCACCACTCTGGCAACGCAACGACCTACGCCTGTCAGTTTCACCTGGGCAAGGGAAGTTGCATCGACATGAAGAATAGGCGAAAGGCTCACCGCAGGCGCGACCTCCCAGCATCCCATGGCAGTGGATTTCGGGTTTGCGAGGCCGGTCCCCTGTCAAACATCCCTATGCCACCATTCGGCCTGTTGCCTGTTGCTGGGCAAGGTTTTTCAAAAACTGTCCCAATCGAGGTAGGGCCGCGTTGAGGTCGCTACTTTTCCCAAAGCTGGGTGTGTTTCCGGCGAGGGTTGTACTTACAGCACGGCTCACAGCCTTTGAAAGCGATTCAACACGCGGATGCGGCCGCCAAGATTCAAGAAGCTTGTCTTCCACACCTTGGAAAGAGCAGGGGATCTGTGTTGTAGCCACCTGCAATCCCGGAAATTCCATGGGATCATGGTGCATACAAGACGCATCCGTACCTATCACTCCAACACCCGACTGCTTCAAAGATTCTGCCCAAAGGGAAGAATTCAGATCGGTTTCCCATGTGATGGCCCAATCCAGACGCGGCAAACAATCCCCTGGATTATGGATGGACTGGTCCGATTGCGCCAAAAGGGCACCATGCCAAGAGGGGAGACGCTCTGCCACTTTCGAAAGTTCGTTCAGCCGCTGGCTCCATCGCCCATCACCTTCCGGCATACGGACAACCAGCGCAGTGTCATGGCTGGCGGAAAGCCCTTTGGCGCAAGCCGCCAATACGCGAACCCCTGCCCAATGGTCAGACAGTGGGTCCCAACGCACCACGATCACGCAGGCGGGGTTATCCATCGGGGCCGGGTGCATCCAGGCTGGGGCGGTGGGCTTTTTAAACTGCTTGCGCACCCATTTCCATCCACCCAATGCCGATCGGTTGATCCAACCAGGCATTTTTTCTTTGATTTGATGATGGTATGTTTTCCTGGCCCAAAAATAGGTGCGCTTGGTCAGTCCGCGTGGCTCCTGCACCTCTTCTTGCCAGATTTCTTGCACATCCGGACACCCACCAGGCCCCACCGGCAGACGGTGTGCAAGCATCGATTCCGAGGAGTTACCGGCAGCCATTTTGGCGCCTTCATTGCCCAATCCCATAAAGAAGGTTTGCCCAGTGAACCCGCCCTCGTTCCACGCATCACGGGTTAGAGGAGACGCCGTTAGCAAGCCCTGAACAAAGGGAAGTGTCAGGCTCCAATTCCAACGCACATCTTTGAAAAGTGCACGACAAGGAACAGTGCCATGATCCCAATGGCTAGCGGTCACCAAGGGGGCTTCCGGCCAGGGATAAACTTGATGCGGTGGCCTAAATTGGATCGCTACAGGATTTTTGCCCTGCTTGCGAACCCGTTGAATATGGT
>Ga0255124_1000345_pt1 | contig 16034 bp, 9 predicted proteins | sample Law_Cont_RepB_8d_FD_188564 | JGI IMG/M metagenome (GOLD analysis project Ga0255124, IMG submission 188564) | Freshwater microbial communities from St. Lawrence River, New York, United States - Law_Cont_RepB_8d | ecosystem: Environmental > Aquatic > Freshwater > River | place: USA: New York... | reverse complement strand
CCGCTTTGTCCTTGCTAAGATGGGGGATGTCAACGGAAACTCGGAACATATCCTCGGTTCGGGGCAAGAGAACATCGCCATTCAAACCAAACGCATTGACACACAGAACACACACGGGGCCGGGTGCGTGCTCTCGGCGTTGATCACCGCTATGATTGCACTTGGTGAGACCAATCTCAAGGAAGTTGTTCAGCGAGCGATTCGTCAAATATCGATTGGGATTCACAATACGCATCCGATCGGCAAAGGTCGCAGTCCGGTGGAGACTCGCGTGCTAGAGAACGAGCCTGTTTGACACACAGAGTCACAGAGACACGGAGAGTTTGAGTTACGGAGAGTTTGAGATACGGAGGCTTCGAGATACGGAGGCTTCGAGATACGGGGAATTTGAGACAAGGGGACATTGGTGCAAATGCCTGATGCCTATTTCCGTTCTTCCCTCTGTGCAGTCTGTGCCTCTGTGTTAAAAAAGGATCGCAATCCGCGCCATGGATTTGCGGAGGTTACGATGCGCGCAGCAATTTTTCGAGAGTTTCGTGGTCCGATACGGATCGAAGAAGTTTCTATTTCGCCGCTGGCAAGCCATGGGGCGAGGATCTTGGTCAAGGCTTGTGGGATTTGTCGCAGTGACTGGCACGCTTGGATGGGTCATGATCGCGATGTACCTCTTCCTCACGTCCCGGGCCATGAGTTAGCAGGGGTGATTCAAGAGGTTGGCAGTTCGGTTAAGAAGTTCAAGGTTGGGGATCGTGTTACCGTTCCTTTCTGCTGTGGTTGCGGAACATGTTATCAATGTTCGCTGGGCAATACCCACATTTGTGATGCCCATAGCCAACCTGGGTTCACTCACTGGGGAGCTTTTGCGGAGCAAGTCGACATTGAGCAAGCGGACGTCAATCTAGTCGCGTTACCAGATGGGATCGACTTTCAGACCGCAGCGAGTCTTGGATGTCGCTTCATCACGGCATTTCGGGCGTTGGTAGACCAAGCTAGGGTCAGTGCCGGGCAATGGGTGGCGATTCATGGGTGTGGTGGGGTTGGGTTATCAGCAATTGAAATTGCCAAAGCGGCAGGCGCATTGGTGATCGCTGTCGATATTCAGCCCAGTCGGCTTGAGTCGGCCAAGCGACTCGGTGCGGATGAGATCATCGATGCGAATCGGGTCGAAGTTGTTCAGCGCATTCGAGAGATTACCAGCCGGGGAGCGGATGTTTCGATCGATGCATTGGGGCATCCTCAAACTTGCTGGAACTCGATCGCTTGTCTTGCGAAACGAGGCAAGCATGTTCAGGTGGGATTGATGCTGGCAGATCAAGCTTCACCGGCGATTCCAATGGATGCAGTGATCGCTAAAGAGCTTGAGATCTACGGTAGTCATGGGATGCAACCCACTCAGTACGGACGAATCTTTTCGATGATCGAGAAAGGTTTGGTCTCGCCACAAAAGCTCTTGAGCGATACCGTTAGCCTACAGCGAGGTGTCGAACTGCTAATGCGTTTTGCGGAGTTTCCAAACTCTGCGATGACCGTTATCGATCTTACGCTTTAAGATCACATGCCTTGAGTTCACATCTCGATAGTCATCACCGAGTCTGCTTCTTCCGCTAACGATCCACGACGATACTTCATGCAAAATCAACGCGAGTTCACCGAGAGCTGGCTACAAGCCCTTACACTCAGCGCCGACCATAGCCATGCGCGTTCTATTCGACCTTGGCTTACAACCATCCAAACACTAGCAGCGAGCGCACCGAATGCGGAGCAAGCCCAAGAAGCAGAGAAGCTTTGGGAGTACGCAAGCGGTCACGGTTTGTTGTCGCTCATCACCTGTTTGCCCGCGCGTTCGACTCCTTGGCGTTTCGAAGATGACGAATGTTATAAATTCAGCCCGGTTGATTCTTCATCGAATCAGACGCCCAATGGCGATGCTGTTGGGACAACGGATGGGAGTGTCGTAACGAAAGAGCGATGGTTGACCGAATTGGGGATTTCTCCGGTCCGGTTCTCGGGGGTCGCCCATGTTACGGCTGCCGACTGGTCGAACGCGATCCGCAAAGAAGCTGTTAAGCGAGGAAAGCCGCTGAATGTGACTTCGATCCCAGCAGGAAATATGCTGGATTTGCCTTGTACCTTGGAGTGGGATTTGCATCATTGGAAGGTCAGCTTTACGCAGCCGAGTTGGATGCAATTGACTTATGAGTCACCGTTTCAAGCCGATCGTACGAGCATGGAGCGATTGACGGAGTACTTGATGGACGCGTTGGGGGTTGGGCAAGAGAGATTCAAGCCGATGCAGAAGCTTTCTGCATTTGAGCCCGAGTCAGCTCCCTGGACTTTATGCATTCCGGATTTCTCGGAGTGGCATCGGGAGGTTCTTTTCTCGCAGAGTATCGGTTTGTCCCCTTGGATGCGTCGCACATGGAATTGTGTGTGGCCTGTGATCATGCGGGAACGCAATCGCCTCAGAGGGCCTTGTGATCTGCAGTACTTGCGGACGGAGCTGAAGGCTTGTTTTGACAGCGAGCCGGCGATGGTCCAGTGGATGTTTATCCTTGCAAGGTTAGCTTGTGAAGTCCGTCTCGGCACGGGGCTTGGCCTGTGCGGGGATTTTCACTAGCGGTTTGTTGGCGGTCTATCGATACGAGTTGTGACGTACGTGGGTGAAGGCACTTGCGTCGATGCCATTTGATCTAAGTAGGTCAATAACGTAATTCGTCAAAGCAATCGGCCGGCACCAAAGTTGGTACCGGCCGATTAGTTTTATCAAGTTCCGGCTGATTGCTTGTGGCTCACAGCTTTACTTTTGAGGAAGCCTTAGCTGCATCCAAGGCTATTTCCGCAGTTGTGGCAGAGGTAGCAATTTCCGTTTCGCACGGTGACGGCACCGCAGTTATCACATGCGGGTGCATCGGTTTGGAAACGTTGAAACTGTTCAGTTCTGGTTCCTTCCTGCAGGGAGGTTTCTTCTCGCATCGGAGCCGAGGAGATTTCCCATGATGGACTGCGATCTTCGTGGCTGACGAACTTTGCTTCGGTTCGCAAAGCATCTACACCTTGAGAGGACAACGAAGTTGTTTTCGGTGCAGCGCTCTGTTTGTCGGTTCCGTGTTTATCGTTTCCGGAGATCAAGTCCGCTTTGGCTTTTTGTTCTTCGCGGAAGCCGGCGAGGAAGGTCATTCCGAGCCAACGGAAGATGTAATCGACGACACTCTTTGCGATACGGATTTCTGGGTTGGTCGTATGTCCGTTTGGTTCGAACCGGGTGTGGCTGAACTTGTTGACAAGGACTTCGAGTGGAACTCCGTATTGCAGCGAGATGGAGATGGCGGTGCCGAAGCTATCCATCAAGCCGCCGATGGTGCTACCTTCTTTTGCCATGGTGATGAAGACTTCACCGGGTCGTCCATCTGGGTAGAGTCCGACGTTGATGTAGCCTTCGTGGCCGGCGATACTGAACTTGTGGGTGACCGAGTTTCGCGTATCGGGCAATCGTTCGCGGCGTGGTTTGAAGACGATTTTCTCGGTGACCTTTTCGATGATTTGGGCCGCAGCAGCGTCTTCGGCCTTCTTCCCTTCGGTCTTTGTCGAGAGTGGTTGGCTTTGTTTCGAGCCATCGCGGTAGATAGCGACAGCTTTCAAGCCGAGTTCCCAACCCCAGTAGTATGCGTCTTCGATATCCTTGATGGTGGTATCGTTAGGCATATTAACGGTCTTACTGATGGCTCCCGAGAGGAACGGTTGGGCGGCGGCCATCATTTCGACGTGGGCTTGCCAACGGATGCTTCGCGTACCGTTTGCGGGAGTAAAGGCGCAGTCGAAGACCGGTAGGTGTTCGGCTTTGACGTGCGGAGCGCCTTCGATGGTATCGCGTTCGTTGATGAACTTGGCGATATCGGTGACTTCTGTGGCGGAGTAACCGAGGTTTTCCAAGCCGAGGGAGACCGAGCCGTTGACGATTTTGAGCATACCGCCACCGGCAAGCTGCTTGTATTTGACCAACGCGATATCGGGTTCGATGCCGGTGGTATCGCAGTCCATCATAAAGCTGATGGTGCCAGTGGGAGCCAAAACGGTGGCTTGAGCGTTTCTAAACCCGTTCTTTCGACCGGCTTCGAGGACGCGATCCCAGGTTTCCCGTGCGGCGTCTTTGAGGTATCGAGGTCCGGAGTCTGGAATTTGCTCGACGGCGTTGCGGTGCATTTGCATCACACGCATCATCGGCTCGGCGTTTTCATCGTATTCAGCGAAGGTTCCAACAACGCCGGCCATCTCCGCGCTGGCGAGGTTCGCTGCGCCGTGAAGCAGAGCGGTGATAGAGCCGCAAAGTCCGTGTGCGGTTGCCGAGTCGTAAGGTACGCCGCTGGTCATGATCAAAGAGCCCAGGTTTGAATAGCCGAGTCCCAATGGGCGGAACAAGTGGCTATTGTGAGCGATTCGATCGGTTGGGTAAGCAGCGTGGTCGACCAAGATTTCTTGGGCGATGAAGAACACTCGGCAAGCGGCCATGAAGCCTTGGTAGTCGAACGATCCGTCCTCACGTCGGAATTTCATGAGGTTGATCGACGAGAGGTTGCAAGCCGTGTTGTCGAGGAACATGTATTCCGAGCAGGGGTTCGACGCGTTGATTCGTCCGCTGTTCGGGCATGTGTGCCACTTGTTGATCGTCGTGTCGTATTGAACACCTGGGTCACCGCAGTGCCAAGCGCAGTCGGCCATGCGATTGAGGATATCGCGGGCTTTGTAGGTCGGTGGTTCTTCGCGGCACTTGTCAGAAATCCAGCGAGTCTTCCAGTTGCCGTCGGCTTTGACGGCTTCCATGAAGTCATCGGTCATGCGAACCGATAGGTTTGCATTTTGGAACATTACCGACGAGTAGGCTTCGCCGTTGAAGTTCGATTCGTAGCCTTCGCGGATCAGCGCGTGGGCTTTTTGTTCTTCTTTCCATTTGCACTCGATGAATTCCATGATGTCTGGGTGCCAGACTTTGATGGATTGCATCTTCGCGGCGCGGCGAGTCTTACCACCGGACTTCACAACGGCAGCGATTTGGTCGTAGACACGCATGAAGGAAAGAGGGCCGCTGGGTTTTCCACCCCCGGAGAGTGTCTCGCGGCTGGATCGAATCGTCGAAAGGTCGGTTCCGGTTCCGGAGCCGAACTTGAAAAGCATCGCTTCGCTTGTTGCCAAGCGCATGATGTCTTCCATGTTGTCATCGACGCTTTGGATGAAGCAAGCGGAGGCTTGTGGGAACTCGTAAGGGTTCTCAGGTTGTTCGAGTTCGCCTTTTTCGACATTGTAGCGCCAGTTGCACTTCGTGCCGATGACGTTGTATTGTTGGAAGAGTCCAACGTTGAACCAAACGGGTGAGTTGAACGAACCGACTTGGTGCAAGCAAAGCCAGGTCAGGTCGCGGTAAAATCGTTCGGCGTCTTCGGCGGTATCGAAGTAACCGTCTTCCTTACCCCAGTCGGTAATGGTTCGGGTGACGCGGTGAATGAGTTGACGGACCGAGTATTCGCGCTCGCCAGGGTTCTTCGGATCGCCGTAGAAGTACTTGCTCACGACGACATTGGTCGCTAGTTGGCTCCAACTCGAAGGAATTTCCGCATTGTTTTGTTCGAAGAGAACTTTGCCGTTCTCGTCCTTGATCGCTGCGCTGCGGATTTCCCAAGTGACGGTATCGAAGGGATCTGCGACGGTTGTCGGGCAGAATTTGGATTCGATTTTAAGTCCGTTACGATTGCCACGAACTTCCCGCGTCGTTCGGGTCCGGGTGCGACGCTCACGTCCCATTTCTACTGTTGCCATTCCTTCGTACGACTCCCAAATTTCGAGGTGAAAAACCGCGGTGACAAGGATCGAGCGGTTCGGAAAAGCCGACGAAGGATCGCAATTGAGTGCGTTGCGTTCGTGGTAAATCCGTTTTAAGCTCGGTTTGCACTGCGAAGTGGAAAAGACCGAATGTTTGCGATCATTTTGGGTTTCATACCCAACATCCTTACAAGCCTCCGACGCGCTTCGACCGGCCACCTGATCGCAGGTTGATGGCTGGTCGGCAGCGAACATGTAGTTTGTAGGAGCCGGTTAAGTCCCACCGGATAAATCCCACTGGCTAAATCGCACCGCTAATTACTAACGGTGTGTGCCGCAGGAACTATCACCCCTGGAATTTCCAGTGGTTCTATCCCAAGTATCGGAGAAAACTACTACCAGTAGTAGTTAATTCTTCGAGAACCCACTACATGTTGCGTCATGGCTCCGCAGTTTATCGTTTCCACTCGGCATGTCAAACTTTTTTTTGAACGACCGTAAAGCCCGAACAAGTCGGGGTTTGGGATTGGGTAAGCGTTGCTACTACTGACCAAACCGGGGTGGCTGGAATCCTCGCAGGTGTGCTTAACCATTGGATAAACCGACAGTTAAGAGAATGTGAATCGGAGCAGTGACTAGTTAGGTCACTAGGGGAAGAATTTGGGAAATATTTCTCCCGAAAGCCGTACCTTGGAGGGGGCAGATGGGTGTCTAGCGGTTTGAGGAGAGGATACGGGGTTGGGCGAGGGTATCGGGGAACCAAGCTAGGACGTAGGAGTTTTTCCCGGAAGTCATGGAGACTTGATGGGTATTCGTTCGGTGGCTGATTCTTCCGAGGTGTTCGGGTGCGAGGTTGATGGTGTGAGTTCCTGCGGGGATTTCGACCCGAAGGACTTGGATTTTCCCTGGGAGCAGTCCCCAGCAGCGCGTATCGGCATTTTCAAGGGCTTCCCAAGCGACGCCGGCGGCATCGAAACCTAGGGAGGTCAGGGAGTTCGTGGATGTTTGTTGTTTGACGGCTGCGACGGTGGCTTTTTTAAGAACACGTCGAGCGACAGCGCGAGCGATGAGTTGTGTGCGTGCAGCTTCTGAGGTGTTGACGGCGAGTTGATCGATATCGGCGATCGAGACGGTCGAGCCGATCGGTTGGCCGTTGACCGCGACGTTGACGGAATCGATATCGAGGTTCGGCGCGACGACTTTGGGGACTTTGATCGGTGCGATGGTCGGAGGGAGTTTATAGGGACCGAGGGCGGAGATGATACGATCGGCGATCAGAAGTGCGTCGCTGGTGGGTTGTTCAACGGATTCTACTTTGTGGGGGCCGCGGCCTACGAGTGCGAAGACGTAGAGTACGCCGCAGCCGGGTTGGGAGTGGACCCCTTGGGTTGCTCGGGCGACATCCCATTGGATCGGTTCGCACTCGGGTAGCAGTTCCGCGACCTGCGTGTAGCTTCGCACCGCATCATCGTAGTCGACGTGCGTTTGTTCGCGGAGCATTCCTCGCAAGTAGAATCCGATGGGGAGTCCGCGAAATTTTTTGGTGTTCGACTCGGCGGGGGTATCACCCCAGAGTCGTTGCATGACGGCGTCGTGTTTGTCTTGTATTTGCAGCGTATAGCTTTCCGCATCGGTGCCATCTTGCATGAGGCTTGCGAGAGCTAGATAGACGCGGATAAGGATCTTTTCATAGTCTTCGCCAGCGTACGATCGAACCGTGTCATCTGTCCACATCGAGATGGTTTTCTCGCTGATCGATTCTTGTTCAAGGTGATCGAATCGATCGCGAACTTCTTTGAGCCGCGTTTCGGCTTCTTTGCATCGTCCTTCAAGCAGATCGACAACGGCGAGATCCAGGTTGGCCACATCGCGATCTTGTCTGTGGCTTTTGTGGAGTTTTTCCAAGCGATCGCGACACGCGTCGAGCTGTCCTTCGTAGAACAAAGAACGAGACAACGAGATGCGTTTGGCGTGCGTAGAGCAGCCCGCGCCCGATAGCAGGCTAAGGCTGATGCTAAAGCTGATCAAACTGACGAACAGCCGCGGTCTCATTTCAGCGGCTGTAATTCCAAAAGCTTCCCAGAGCGGATTTGTGGTAGCCTTTTCGGATTTCAGCAGACTCTTTGCTGTAAACACCGGAGTGAACGTTGGTCAGTTCCAGCGTTAGTAGGTAGTCACGCTGTTTCGATGTGTTGCGTTGTGTGGTGCCACTGGTGAGCTTTGCGTAAAGCAAGTAATCGATCGGAGCGCCTTGGCGTTCGAGGACGGCAGTAAAAAGCCGCATGTTATCGGGGATCATCAACGAGTCGGGGCGCAAGCGGGTTTCTTGCAAGGCGGCTTCGACCATCCGTCGGCTTACGGGGCGGAATACATCGGACTCGAGGATCTTGCTGTCGATTTGTTCGTAGAGTTGATCTTTGAAGTCGCCGATGTCTTCGGACATTTTGTTTTCGACGCAGACGAAGCAGATGGTTTTCTTCTGCGGAGAGCCATCTGGGGCGATGCTGCACTGCTCTTCCTGGCGAGTGAGCAACTTTGCTACCGACTCATCGACAAGTGGATGGAAGACTTCGGAACCCGCTTCGTGGCTACCTACAAGGTCCTTCGCGCCGGGTTTGACAATGTGGCCGTATTGATAACCCCGGCACCCGGCAATACTGCTTGCTATGGGTGCGAAGCTTGCGCATGCCAGGGCAGAGCGAAGCCACTGCCGGCGGCTTGGTTGATCCTTGTCGCATTCCCCCTTGTGAGCGCTTTGAGGCTCGGAGAGTTGTTCGCAGAGACGTTCGGATTGGGCTCGTTTTAAGGATGGCTTGTTGGACTTCATGGGGATTCCTTTCCCTATATCACAACGGCGAATAAGTCGGCATTGCTCGGGGCGAGCGTGGCTGATTCTTGGAATTTCCCCTCTCGGGCACAATAGGAACTTCGGGATTAAGTGACGGCGGAGGGTTTTTTCCTCTTGAGCATTACGGAATTGCAATGGAAGTCGCTTCCGAAGCTATCGACTGGTGGGTTTAGGGGGGCGAGGGTGTCGGTAGCGGGGCGTTAAAATCGGAATTTTCGCTACAGATGAAAATTCTGAAAAAACTGGAATTCTGCGGATTGTGTGGTTAACATCGATCCTACATACTGTGGCGGTTTTAGGGGTGTTACGGGGTTTACCGAAGCTTTGGTTGCACTCGCTGGGGGGGGATCGAGTCTATGTTTTGGCTCGATCGGATTAGTTTTTTTACTTTGCAGACTTGGATACAAAGCTCGATCATGATGACTTCGTCTAGCGAAATTCAGGAGTGTGGTCTGCAGACACAAAGAGATCGGCAGGAAAGTTCGCTTCGAGTTAGTGTGATTGTACCGGTATACAATGGCGGGCTAGCATTTGAAGCTTGCTTGGAGAGTCTGAAGGTGGCTCGTCCTGCCCCTGCTGAGATCATCGTGGTCGATGATGGGAGCACGGATGGATCGGCGGATCGTGCTCGGCGTGCGGGATTGAAGGTGTTGAGTACACCCAAGGGGCGTTCGGGGCCTGCTACGGCTCGAAATCTGGGTGCTCAGGAAGCGACTGGAGACATTTTGTTTTTTGTCGATGCGGACTGCAGTCTTGCTCCCGATGCTCTGAGTCATATCGAGGCGATTTTTGAGAGCGATCCTCAAGTTGCGGCGGTGGTTGGTTCGTACGACGAAGAGCCTTCGGCGCGAAATCTTCTTTCGCAGTACAAGAATTTGCTTCACCACTACGTGCATCACAACAGTGGTCCGACGGGCTTTACTTTCTGGGGTGCCTGTGGAGTGATCCGCCGCGAGGATTTTGACGCGGTTGGTGGATTTGATACTTCGTACAACACAGCATCCATTGAAGATATCGATTTGGGGTATCGCTTGAGGGCGGCGGGTAAAGAGATCCGTATGTATCCGGCTTTGCAGGTCAAGCATCACAAGTGTTGGCGTCCGAAGAATCTGTTCCACGCGGATTTCTTTCTGCGAGCCATTCCTTGGAGTCGGCTAATTCTTCGTACTGGCAAGATGGAGAATTCGTTGAATATCAGTCGGGTGGCAAGATTACGCGTAGCATTATCGGGTGCGTTAGCAGCCAGTAGCGTGATATCCATTTTGTTTCCGATGATGCTCTGGGTTGTAGGCGCTTTGGCTTTGATGCTCCTGGCTTGCGACTGGTCGGTGATTAGCTGGTTTGGCCGCAAGCGGGGTGTTGGGTTTGCGTTGGCTGTTGTTCCCTGGCACTGGTTCAGTCACTTTTATTCCGGTTGTGGGCTGCTGGTTGCTATGTTTCAGCACTGGATGGATGGCTTGCAGGCCAAGGGATTGGAAGAAGCAACGGATGCCGAACTCCCGGCAGCATCTGCTGGTTAAGTTTTGATAAACTCGAAATTCACAAGGTGGGGAGTGAGTTTCGCAAGCAGGCTTTAGGTTATTCTTGGAGATTGTTGCTGCTGGATTGAAGCAACCCGGTGAGAGATGATGTCTCTTCGCGGGTTAAGTTTTGGGTGGTCTCTAGTGTTCCTGCACGGCGAGGATGCGTTGCATTTCGAGTCGTGTTTCAAACGTACAAAAAAATCTTATCTATAAATCATGCAGCGACAAAAAGTTGGAATCATTGGGGCCGGACCAGCAGGTCTGACCGCGTCTTGGAAGCTCAGCGAGGGTGGAGCGGACGTAACGGTCTTTGAAGCGGACACGAAGTACGTCGGGGGAATTGCTAGGACGGTTGAGTACAAAGGGTTTCGTTTTGATATCGGCGGCCACCGGTTTTTTTCGAAATCGCAGGAGGTCGAAGCTCTGTGGGAGGATTTGCTTGGGAACGATTTGCTAACCCGTCCTCGTTCGTCGCGCATTATGTATGACGGCAAGTTCTATGCGTATCCGTTGAAGGCGCAAGAAGCTTTCTTTAATCTTGGAGTCATTGAGACCGCCCGTTGCGTAGCCTCTTATGCTTGGGCACAACTCTTCCCGCGTCGTCCAGCGAAGTCCTTTGAAGACTGGGTGTCGAATCAGTTCGGGACCCGGTTGTTCCAGATTTTCTTCAAGACCTACACTGAGAAGGTGTGGGGGATGAGTTGCAAAGAAATTTCGGCCGACTGGGCTGCGCAACGAATCAAAGGACTCTCGCTTGCCAAAGCCGTCTGGTCTGCGATTTTTCCGCAGAAAGGGAATCAGAACTCATCGCAGACGATCAAGACATTGATTAATAGTTTTCGCTATCCGAGGTTGGGCCCAGGTATGATGTGGGACGCTGCTGCTGATCGCACTCGAGCAGCAGGTGGCAAAGTTCACATGGGGACGAGAGTCCAGGGCATCGAGAAGCTTGCTGATGGCAAGTGGCGGATATTTTTCAAGCGAGAATCGGGGGTGCAAGAGCACGAGGATTTTGATCATGTCATCTCTTCCGCACCACTTCGTGAGTTGATTCATTGCGTTAAGCCAGCTCCGAAGTCGGATGTGCTGGCCGCCGCTGACTCTTTGAGATATCGCGATTTTCTAACCGTCGCTTTGGTGGTAAGACCGTCGAACCCTTTCGATGATAACTGGATTTATATCCACGATCCGAAGGTCAAGGTCGGACGTATCCAGAACTTTGGCAGTTGGTCACCGGAGATGATCCCCGATCCGAAGTTGGCTTGTTATGGCCTGGAGTACTTCTGTTTCGAAGGAGACGGGCTGTGGAATAGTTCGGATGAGTCTTTGATCGAGTTGGCCAAAGCAGAGCTGCAGCAATTAGGCTTAGTCAAACCCGGCGACGTGCTCGATGGTAACGTTGTGCGTCAGCCGAAGGCTTATCCGGTATACGACGATGATTACGCCAAGCACGTCGATGTCATCCGTTCGGAGCTTGATCAGACCTACCCAAATCTTCACTTGGTCGGTCGCAACGGTATGCACAAGTACAACAATCAGGATCACTCGATGATGACGGCGTTGCTCGTCTCGCGAAACATCCTCAGTGGCTCGAAGCAATATGACGTATGGTGTGTCAACCAAGATGCTGAGTACCACGAGGAATCGCGAAGCGTTGAGGATTCAACCGGCAGGCAGGTACCAAGGGCTCGGCAGGGTTGATTCATCCTAACGCAGGTGGGTTGTGAAAAAGCTGATTTTTCATGTCGGAATGCCAAAGAGCGGCTCGACTTCGATTCAATCAACCTTGTTTAGTAACACCCCTGACAAGCGTTTTAGGTTGATCACTCTCGATTCGGTGTTTGGCAATCGCTGCGTTGTCGCAGCGTTTACAACCGACGACCGCTCTCACTATGCATTCTTTTCTGAGACGGTGCCCAAATGGTATTTTCCCTTTTTAAGTCGTTCGTCGAGGAATTACTTGAGGCGGGCACTGAGAGCTTGTGCTCAAACGGATGTCGTGCCAATCCTATCTACTGAAGTCGCTTGGGTCTTTCAAGAAATTGATTTGCAGTCGATAAAGGAGTTCTTCGAGTCGGAAGGATACCAGGCAGAGGTGTATGGTTACGTGCGCCCACCGCTTGATTTTTATGAGAGTGTCTTTCAGCAAATCGTGAAAATTGGGCGGCAACCAAACCTGCATAATAACACTCACGTTAGTCGGCATTACAGCGATCGTATCGCATCTCTACAGAAAGTTTTTGGTAAGGATCAGGTGCGTTTGAAAGTCTTCGATCCGAAAAGTTTTCCTCAGCGATGCGTCGTTAGGGATTTCTGTGGTTGGATAGGGATGGATTTTGGGGATGCGAATGTTATTCGAGAGAACGAGTCGATTAACAGCGAGGCAATAAAGCTGCTGTACGCTTGGAATCGTGTTCACAATAAGAATGTATACGGTTTGTATCCCCGACTAAAGCGGCGGATAGTGCTCGAGGCATTACAAGATTTGCCCGGTAAGCCACTTCGTCTTCATGCATCGCTGGTCAAGGAGTTTGAAGCGGGTTTGTCGACGGAAGTGAAAGAGATTCGGGATGAGAACGGGCGAATTTTGCCTTTGACTGTCGTCGAGCGTGAGAGCACCTATGGCATCAAGACGGTAGATGACTTTTTCGATTTCAGTGACGAGACCCTGCAGTGGCTTGCGAATCGAACAAATCATCAACGAGTTGTTCAGTCGGATCCCAGTCAGAGGCTTCAAAAGGTCGTCGATCAGTTGAGTTATTTTTCCTGGTGGAGGTTTCCTGGCATTTTAGGACGGTTATTGTGGGATGAATTCCGATTGAGTTGGCAGAGGATCTGGAAAAAGCGGCGAATGCAGGTCCGTTCCTAGCCCGCTGAATTGTTTTGAGAGTCAGTCATTTTAGCTTATACTGCCGAGGCTCCGCTGTTTGTTTTACCAAGACTTGCTGCTATATCGCCAGTACAAATCCATTTTGAATGTGCCACTTGTCAGTATCGTCATTCCAACTTTTGCTCGGCCGGAGCAATTGTCCGAGTGCCTACGCGCCCTGACTTGCCAAACTATGGCTGCTTGCGATTTTGAAGTAGTCGTCGTGGACGATGGAAGTCCCCAGCAACTTGATGCGATTGTTGCGGGATACGCGAGGGATTTGAATATAAGACTTATACGGCAAGCGAACGCGGGGCCAGGGCCAGCCAGAAATCGTGGAGTGAACGAAGCGACGGGTAAGTGGATTGCGTTTACGGATGACGACTGCCTTCCCGATCCACAATGGCTTGAGCTTTTGCTCGCCCGCGAACGAAGGGATCCCGGTACTCTGGTCGGTGGCACAACGATCAATGGATTAACGAATGAGTTGTTTGCTTCGACAAGCCAATTGATCATCGACTTGGTTTACGAACATTTCAATTCAGATCCAGATAACGCTTATTTTTTCGCGAGCAACAATATTCTGTGCGAACGCGAACATATCTTGGAGTTGGGTGGGTTCGATTTCGAGTTCGCACAAGCCGGCGGCGAAGATCGTGATTTTTGCGATCGATGGCGCAGTTCCGGTCGACGATTGGTGTGGTGCAAGGAAGCTCAAATCGAGCATCGCCACTCTCAAACGCTCAAGAAATTTCTGCGACTGCACTACCGATATGGCAAGGGAGCTTATTCCTATCACCGCAAACGCAAAGAGCGCCATGGCGGTAACATGAATAAAGATCTAGGTTTTCATGCCAGTATTATCGCATTGCTATGGCCCAAGCTCGGTAGGCCGATGGGATACGGTAAAAGCTTGGGAATCATTGTGGGCTTCGTCCTTTGGCAACTCGCCAACGCGTGTGGCTTTTTCGCTCAAGCATTTGCCGAATATCGACGCGGTAGCTAGTCACTCTTTTTGAAACACAGAGTCACCCGGTTTTGAAACACAGAGTCACCCGGTTTTGAAACACAGAGTCACAGAGAGCACAGAGTTCTGGACATGTGGAGGCAGGCTTTGCGGACTTTGGGTGCACGGTGCGTTATGAAGCCCGTCTCTATTGGTTGATCGTTGACTATCTTTGGATGAACTTACTTGGCCGTTACGCGTCTGGGTGAAGGTTCGATTGGATGGTACAAGGTGCCTTGGATACTCACCGGAATCGAATGGATCACGGGTTGCTCCTCCCCGTTGACTTCCTGTGTACCCCGTATGCGATAGACATCAACCTTTTCGATATCCTTGATCGGAAGCTTGAAGGATTTTACAAGTTCGAATCCCGGGAGTTCGACGGTTTGTTGCAGGATCCGTTCAAGAGACTTTGGGGTCCGGGACTTTGGGGTTTCGAGAACAAGCCAGCGGCAACCCGACTGGCTCAAAAGATCTGCCGCAGCAATAGGCTTTTTGGTGGGAGCTAAAGGATTAACGGGTAGTAGAAGTGATTTGGCCAAGACCATTTGGCGTTGGAACTTCGGATCGCGCACTCGCAGGTAGTACCCAAAAGTACCATCGAAGCGTCCATCGTAGATGATCGGTTCGTCGGGCGCGATCTGCTCGACGAACTCGACGACTTGTTCGATCGAATTGACTTTAGGTAACGATTTGTTCCAAGTCATCAAGCCGGCGAAGCCGAACAGGCTTGCTAGGCCAACAAGGATTGCAAGTTCTGAATTGGTCGCGTTCCACTTGGATCGCAGAAAGGTAGCCGTTGCATGGATATAGTAAGCTGCAAGCCAGATCGCTGTCGGGCAAGCGAGCAGAATGTAACGCGGATCCTTGGCCCAAATCGGAGCCAAAGTGGCGAAAGCGATTAAGAATGCGACGAGCACTCTTGCGATATCAGCTCGGAAACCGCGATAAGCTAATCCGCAAAGCAGGCCTAAACCACCGAAGCAGATTGCCCACCACTCGGTTAGTTTTGGCAACGTGCGGAAATAGAAGGTCAACGAGGGTATGCTTATGAGACGATCAAATTTGTAATCGGCTTGATTAAGCTGCTCTGGGCTTACGACCATCACGACGGCAAGCAATCCGAGGAGACCTGTAGCTACAAGTGTGCCGATGGAGATCACTCGCCAGTCGCGAAACAGATAGTATTTCTTTGAGAGGATAATCCAAGCTGGACCGATCAGAAGGATGTAGCCGATGGTGGGGTGGAAGAGAATACTGAGAATTGCAAGGATCATTCCCAGTGCGATTTGTTTCGATGCGGCAGGATTCGCAGTAGTGTTCGAGCCCGCTGTTTCGGCTAGTTCAAGCCCAAGGCGGATATGGAAGACAGAGGCTACCGCGCAGCAAAGGGCGGGGGTATTGAGCATGACCGCATTGGTCCAAGTGAACATGCCAGGCGTTAAGAACAGCAGCCCCGCAGCGATTCCGGCCGTCGGAGAGATCCAACGGCGCAAAGCCACCAGCAGATAAATGCCGGTGATGAGCCCCATCGTTTGAGCAATCCCTTTCTCGACTCGCGATGAGACGCCGAAAACTTCTACTGCCGCAGCTTCCATCAGGTAAAACAGGGGCGGGTACCGGGACGGGGTAATCGCGGGATAGCGGGCGTAGTAACTTTTCGTGAATTGAACCGGATCTGAAAGCCCTTCGCGGATCAGGTCGCGAAAGAAAACGCCATTGAGCGCATGACGAGGCGAGTCTCCTTGAAACCACATTCCGTCATTGCTGAAATGCAGAGCGATGACATAGACCCAACAGCCCAAGAGTAGAGCAAGTTGCAGCCAAGGATTATCTAGAAAACGGGAGCGGTTCATGGATACCGGTAGTTTGCGGTTTCGAAGTTCAGCCACCTCCGTCGTTGTGGCCGAACTGATTCTAATTGCTAGGAGGCGAACCGGAATCGGCTTCGCAAATGGAAGGGTGCAAATTGTCCAT
>Ga0255124_1000343_pt1 | contig 16053 bp, 6 predicted proteins | sample Law_Cont_RepB_8d_FD_188564 | JGI IMG/M metagenome (GOLD analysis project Ga0255124, IMG submission 188564) | Freshwater microbial communities from St. Lawrence River, New York, United States - Law_Cont_RepB_8d | ecosystem: Environmental > Aquatic > Freshwater > River | place: USA: New York... | reverse complement strand
ATCTCTCTTTATTCATCGCGACCCACGAGAATCCCTGGTTTCCTACTGGCACTTTGCTCGCCGCACTGGCATTTTCGCCGGATCCTTTTCCGAGTTCCTGCGAAGCAACGTAGCGATCCAACATCAGAGCTGGAAGGAACACATGCAAGCCATGCACAGAAAGGTTTTAAGCGACCCACGAAACATCCATGTCGTTCGGTACGACCAACTTCTCAACGATTTCCAAAATACCGTTGCAAAGGTGGTCGAATGGAGCGGCATCGGCAAAGGTGTCGACCTCGATGCGGTTTACAAACTTACTGCGATGGAGACCATGGCCGCAAGCGACCAAGAGTGCAACTCGCCTTTCCGCGCAATAAGCGGCGAGAGTTTTTTTGTGGATCGTGGAAAGGGATCGGATTGGCGAAACGTTTGGACCGCATCGGACTTAGACTGGCTTGCAAAGGATCGTGAAATGATTTCGATCATGGAGCAAAACGGCTACCTCTAAGCCAAGCTGCTCAATACTCGTATTTGTATCTTTCAAGAATCGTAGCGAATCTCTGATTCAGCACCTCGATGGTTTCGGGTAATAGCTTCGATCGAAAGCCCGAGGGAAGCCCCGACCTTTTGTGGCTGTGAAGGTCTTCGCTCTGCTTGGGTCGAGATTCCCGGTACATCAATTCGATGGTCCGCTCTCGCAGCGGAAGAAATCGACACAGCCTCTCCGTGAAAGCGTCAAAATCTTCGACTAGATCCTCATACTTCAGCACGATCCCCTCCTGGCAATGTTGTTGAACAACATCTAGCCTTTCAAAGGCCTCGATCAAATTGTTGATTCTACCAAGCACGTAGTCATCCAACGTGATTTTCTGGATTTCCTGACGTTGGACTTCTTGCCATTGGCGAATCTCTGGGTTCTTACTCAATGAATGACTGTGACGGAAAGAGTAGTACTCAGAGGTGAGAATTGCACGAGGATCACGTATTAAGCAAACCACCCGCTTGGATCTCACGAATTCAGGCTCAGTGACTGGCCCAAGAAGGAGATCTTCAAAGGGATTATCATCGACCTTGTGCGTAACGCGAATCGGTCCATAGACGCACCCTTGATCCTGAAAAGAAAGAGGTTTGGACCGGTCCACTTTCCGGTCATAAATCTCTTGCGCGAAGTTCACTCCCTTAAGCCCAATAACTTGCTTGAGAACCAGTGAATCGAAAAGCGAGCTTGCACATTTGTGAAACGTGAAAAAGTAAACAGACTGCGGCCGACGATTCGATGGGGTCAGTGCCGTCGAGACGGAATGCTGAAAACCACGCAGAACCCGAGTGCTTTTTTCAAACAGGCCCTTGGGAAGTCGATGCACTTTCTTTACGCCTGGCACTTCGGATCCACCCTCAACACTTGACGGATGACTCTCTGCCGGCCGTGGAATTGGCCCATGCGTGGCAGACTGGAAGATAATCCGCATGTTCGCAGCAGCCAATCTTCCAAGTGAGCTCTTCGCGACAAACAATGGTGCCTTTTCGTGGAATGAGATCGATTGGGCTAAAGGCACAATAGATGGCGGAATCGATGGATGATGAGCTTCGGTGCGCAATGCGTTGAGCCAATTCGTGGCATAGATCGATGAATCCAGCGGAAGCATCGCTCGCTGAAATGTCGTTTTCGCAGCTCGGCCTATTCGGCAGTAGTGCTTCCAACTCCACTGAAATTCATGAACGTCATGCTCGAACCAACGAGGATCAAGCAACCGAGTCTGAGCCCCATGAGCACAGAGTGCCAGTGGCAGATAGTGATCCCACCAAGGCAAGCCGATCGCTAGTGTGGGCGAAAGCGCTTTGACGATTCGCTTGACCCAAGAACTGTGGAAAGCAAAAAAATCGATTCCAAATCCGTGCGTGTTGGAGCGCCTCGATCCATCTGCAAGATAAGTGATGTCGCTTCGTTGACCAATCAGAAATTCCGATTCATCCAACGATGCAATCCGCTCCGCTAAAACCTGGTCGGAGGATGCTGCGATGCGAATGTCGGCATTGATAATCGCCACCGGAGCATCGGAGGAGTGCGCGGAGATTGCTTCCAGGAAATCTCTAATGGGACACAGCGGAGCAGAAGTGCGCACACGCATCTCGGGGGTGATCGCGATAGACTCGACTCCATGATGGCGCAATACGTTTGGCAAAGCGGGTTGTCGATTGATCTCATCGACCAAATGGATTGATACCGGTTCAAAACCCGCGTTCAACCACGACTCTATCACCCCAACTTGTGCAGTCCCCTGTGACTCTGGCTTCAACTCCACGCCTCGCAAGCGGGGTGGGATAGAAGTAAATAAACGTGGCTTCATCGCTTTTCAATCCCGTCGCGCTTCGATCGCGAGTCACTCGTAGACTTTGAACGCTCAAGTTGAACCAACCCGCTTCGCTCACTTGCCCATCCCGTAAGTCGCCGGAAAAACTGCTTGAGAAATCGAAACGATTTCGGAACTCCCTGTAATCCTTCTCGAGTCAACTTCCAACGCGCATCGCTTGTACTATACAGATACAAGTAACACCCAAGTCCAGCAAGCTTCTGGTTATAGAGAGCATCCGGGCCACGATATGCTTCCTTTCGACCACCTACTAAATGACCGTAGTCATGGTTCTGATGAATAGGGTTCAAGACATCCGTTGCATCGATAACTTTTGCACCACTCTTTAAAGCGTGCCAAACCATCCAGTTGTCATACCGCGCTCGCCCAACACGAAACGGCGGCATCGCATGATATAAGCCTCGTGTGAAGATGAAATAATCGAGCGCAAAAGGTCCTCGCGTGATACCTTCGCCCAAGCTTTCCCGCCACTGTGGGTTCGCGAAATCAATTAAGCTCGGGACTTGCAAGTCCATCGATTCGCCGACTACCAAGAACGGAGCAGGTAGCGCACTCAACGCGGCAATGCTTCCTTTGAAAATAATGTCGGCATTTAAAAAGCATAGCAATGGAGTCGTGGACAGTTCAGCCGCGCGCTGAAACATCCCGTCCAAAAGCGGTGCTCCATGCTCGGACAACTGAATGTCTTTCACGTGCTCGACGCCCAGTTCTTTAGCGGCTTGGGCTGTACCTTCCTCGTTACCAAACAAAATAATCTGACAACTCGGCCCTAATTGCTGCCAGCTTCTAATCGCATTTCGCTGGATGATTCCAGTGTGCCCAACAAATGGCTTGGGAACGGTAAAGATAGTCAACAAAATGAACTCTGATTCGCAAGCTTTTATGGCGATTCTAGAAATCTAATCTCAATACAAAAACCGGAAGAAAGCGATTGGTTTTGAGTTTACGGCCCACTGTTTTAAAAGACTCAAACCTACAAACCGCCACACTTCAACCAAAGACAAACCTTTCAAAAGGTTAACCTCAAACCGGGTGGAAAACAATCCACTGAATCCCTCTTCTAGATCCCTTTAGATCCGTTCTGCGATAAGGGACAGAGGAACCACGACAATATGTCTACGATTTCCGCGATACCGCAATGAAGCTACAGTTGCCCTTACCGTGCTTTTGCAGGAAACAATGGTCGCTTTGCCTGGATCTTGAGGTGCCCTACCGGCCTTTGTCCATCCGAAGTAGCTGCACTTACCCTTCGCGCATTCGCTCATCACAATTACAATCTTGTGAATCGGCGCTGCCAAATCGCTCGATCATCCATCGATGATTTCAAGCGAACGGGGGACCCAACACTTCGCGAATAGCAGATCCGCAACGGACTCTGTTCGCTCGGGGCTTAGCTTTTGTAATTGGACCGACATACAGAAGGTACGATTGCGAAAGCAGGATTTTTTCCAATCCTAGCCCGACAGCTAACCTCGTCGGCAGATTCAAGGGCGTACCTTGGATTACGGAAGAAGTCGCATTCGACTTCAGCGCTCAGGAATTAGAAAACGCATCGCTTGGCTCGATAATTCTTCGGGTCGAAGCGATTATTGGTAATCATGTCTGCAAATGCGCACGCTTCGTCGCAGCCGCTCTGGCCGCGAATCCGTCAAGCCACGGGTACTGTCTACGGAGATATCGGAACTTCCGTTCTCTACACTATCATGGAGATCACCCGCGAAGCGATCTTGCTTCGCAATGAGCATCTCGGACACTCAACCGCAAGCGACCTTGTCGCTAGCGGCGGGAAAGATCTCCTTTCCCGAAATGACCTGCTCGGTGAATTAAGCTTGGTCTTCTGGGCCCTAATCTTCCTGACTGCCAAGTATGACTTGATGATCATGAAAGCCGACCATCGAGGCGAAGGTGGCACATTCGCCCTTTGGAGCTTGCTCAAAGGATACAGCGGACGAATATTCGCTGGAGGACTAATTGGATTTCTTGTTGTCTGCGCCGCCGCACTACTAGCTGCTGACGGAATCATCACTCCACCGATCAGCATGCTTGGTGCTTTCGAACCGCTTGGACAGTCCTACGCCGTCCTGGTGACGCTTGCATGCTTAGCCCTGCTCTTCAAAGTCCAATGGCGGGGTACAAGCAAGATCGGTGGATGGTTCGGATGGTTCATGATTTGTATATGGTTCCCTTGGATCGCGATCAAAGGTGCGCCTTGGATCGCCGAGCATCCTGAAGTCTTTCTCGCTTTCAATCCAGTATACGCTTTCGAGTTCTTGCGCAGCTTTCCACAACTTGGATTCATGGTGATCATGGGTGTTGTGGTTCTAGCAATCACCGGTGGAGAAGCCAAATACGCGGATATCGGGCACTTCTCAATTTCGAGCAACTCCTCGCTTCCCGAAGGTCAAAGCCTACCGCCAAAAGACTCGGGACGACTTCCCGTAATGTACTCTTGGTTCATCGTGGTACTTCCATGCTTGCTGATCTGCTATGCCGGTCAAGTCGCTTACATGCTCGCAAATGGCGTACCCGCAAGATGCAATACTTTTTATGCACTGATTCCCAAAACCGGAGTGCAAACGCTCGATCAAGTCATCCAGTTCGCTGACGTTTCAATCTCCGCTATCGCCGCGATCATTGCATCCCAAGCTTTGATCACCGGAATGTTCTCTATTGTGAAAGAAGCGACGGCGTTGGGAGTCTCTCCACGATTCCGCGTCTTCCATACCGATGCACATGGGGCGGGCCAAGTCTACATACCGGCGGTAAATTGGGCTCTGTTTCTCGGTTGTGTATTCGTGACCCTCATATTCCAAACCTCCGGTAACCTAGCGGCCGCCTACGGCGTGGCCGTCACCGGCACCATGGGGATCACGACGGTTATCTTCGGGTATGTCGCTTACTACCGATGGAATTGGAATCTAGCCTTAGTTTACTTGGTATGCACTCCGATTCTTTGCATAGACTTGCTATTCTTCGGAAGCAATCTACTGAAGCTCTTTAATGGCGGATATTTCCCAGTTCTCGTCGCCTCATTCCTCGTCGCAATCATGCTTGTTTGGCAGTGGGGTCGAAAATCTCTCGCAAACGCTTTCTTTGAATTCGGGGTGCGCGAAGGGAAAAAAATAAGCTGGCTCGTCGCTCTTCGCGATATGCTCAACGACCTTGAGATTACCCTTCAAGAAAATCTTCCCGCCGCAAGATCCTTGATCCAAGGAACCAGGCGATTGGTGGAGAGTGACCGTGCTGCGGTCTTCCTTTGCTCACGCCCGATCCAGTCCTCCGACGACTATGTTCCAGTGGTCTTAAGAATCTTCTTGAAGAAATATGGCGTTTTACCTTCTCAAGTTGTATTCATGCACGTGAACCAAGCGTCCGTAGCAACAATTCCTGCAACGAATCGATACAGCGTATTTAAACTCGGCGATGAACTCCATTCCGTTGTCGTGAATTACGGCTATATGGAACAACCCGAGATTCGCCAGGACTTGAAAGAGCTACAACGACTCGGATTGTTACCCGTTGCTGCGGAACGGTGGATTATCGTAGTTGGTGAAGAAGACATCATCGCAGACCGAAATTTGCCTTGGTTCCAACGACTCAGAGTCAGCGCCTTTAGCTGGATCCTAAGACTATCAACCCCAGCTCATAAGTACCTAGGGCTTGTCTACGATGCTGCCGTATCCAAAGAGGTGATCCCGGTGATGTTCTCTAGCGATAGTATCAAGGTCGCTCTTCCTGAACTTGAATTGATCGATGCAGAATCCAACAAGTCTACATCACCAACACCAGCCACTTAGCCCTGCGGGGTCCCTTGCTTTACCAATCTTTTATTTAGGTCTTTTCGTCCCTGTTTTTTTCCAACTAGTCTTCCTGCATTCCAAGCGAAGACGCCTCCAGCAAGAAGACCTCCGAAGAGCACGGACTCCAACGTGGAATACTTTCCTTCAGCTATGCAAGTTCGCAAAGCGCGAAGTCGCTCAGCCAAATGTACTAAGCCTCGAGCAATTCGCGACACACCTTGCCGTGCACATCCGTCAACCGAAAATCACGACCTTGATAACGATAAGTCAACCGTTCATGGTCAAAGCCTAGACAATGCAATAGGGTGGCTTGCAAGTCATGGATATGAACAGGTTGCTCCACGATATTGTATCCATAGTCATCGGTCTGTCCGACATTGGCCCCTGGCTTGAACCCTCCGCCAGCCATCCACATCGAAAAGCACCTACCGTGATGGTCACGGCCATAGTCGTCTTGTAATGACCCCTGAGAGTAAACTGTTCGTCCGAATTCCCCACCCCAAATAACTATGGTGTCATCGAGTAGACCTCGCTCCTTTAAGTCCTTAACCAGTGCTGCTTGGGGCTGATCGATATCTTTGCATTGCTTCGGAATATTCGACGGTAAATTCCCGTGGTTATCCCAACCCCGATGATACAACTGGACAAAGCGGACACCCCGCTCGACCATTCGTCTTGCGAGCAGGCAGTTCGCGGCAAACGTGCCGGGTTTCTTTGCATCTGGGCCGTATAGTTCGAACGTCTTCTCGGTTTCGTCTGACAAATCAGTCAAATCAGGAACCGAACTCTGCATACGAAATGCCATCTCGTATTGCGAGATCCTCGCCGCGATTTCCGGATCTCCCTCGCGTTCGAACTCAAGCTTGTTGAGCGTCTGCAAGCGATCAAGCATTTCGCGACGCATGGAGCGTCGCAGCCCAGGCGGATCGTTCAAATACAACACGGCTTCCGTTCCACTACGAAACTTCACGCCCTGATGACTCGAAGGCAAAAACCCACTACCCCAAAGACGATCGAGCAAGCCTTGGTTCGCATCCCTGCCTGTCCCGTGCGAGATCATGACTACGAATGCGGGCAAGTCTTCTGCTTCACTCCCCAAACCATAACTGAGCCACGAACCGATCGATGGACGACCTGGTTGCTGTGAACCTGTTTGTATAAACGTAATAGCCGGATCGTGGTTGATGGCTTCGGTGTGCATCGAACGAACAACGCACAAATCGTCAGCGATTCCCGCCGTATAAGGAAGCAATTCCGAATACCATCCTCCGTTGCTTCCCGCTTGTTGAAATGAAAATTTCGGTGCGACTACAGGGAAACTCTTCTGCCCCGATGTCATTCCAGTCAATCGCTGTCCATTGCGAATGCTATCTGGAAGCTCTGTTCCGTGGAGATCCTTCAGCTTCGGCTTGTAATCGAGAAGCTCAAGTTGCGAAGGCCCTCCTGACTGAAACAAGTAGATCACTCGCTTCGCTTTAGGTTCAAAGTGCGGCTCCTTCTGCTGCTCTGCCCCCTTCGCCGCCGGCATATGACCCAAGAGGCTTGCTGCTGCAATTCCACCGAGTGAACCATTGCGCAAAAAAGCCCTCCGCAGCAACTGCTCTACAGTTGACGCGTGTGCTTTTAAATCTTGTCCTGGAATATTTTTCATTGGCGACTCTTATCTAAACGACGAATGGATCCTCGATGGTTTCCGGTTACTGAAATTCGATCAGTATTTGGTGATAGTCTCGTCCAAATTCAAGATCGTATTGCCGACCAATGTCCAAACCGCCAATTCACTCTCGGGCAAGTCCGTTGGGACCGGCAGCGTACCGACATGCAGGAACTCGGTTGCTCGTTTCGGTTCCTTGAATTCACTGCGGGCTACTTCAAGTAATGAGATCCACTGTGGGATCTCCTCTGGCCTGGGTTGTCGAACCAGAGCTTTGCGAATTGCAAACTGCAATTTGGCCAAATCGTTCTCTCCGCCGTTACGCAGTATGTCCGCGGCGAAAGCGCGGGCCGCTTCGAGATACGTTGGATCATTGAGTAACACCAAGGCTTGTAAAGGTGTATTGGTTCGCGAGCGTCTTGCGACACACACTTCCCTATTGGGAGCGTCGAAAGTCACCATCGATGGAGGTGGACAAGTGCGTTTCCAGAACGTGTACAGGCCGCGCCGATAAAGATTCTCTCCCTGATCGGCGACATACTTTCCACGTCGTTCAACCGTCACGTCTTCCCATAGCCCATCTGGCTGATATGGCTTAACACTCGGTCCACCAACTTTGGCGACAAGTAGTCCACTGATTGCCAAAGCATTATCTCGGATGGTCTCTGCCGAGAGCCTATGGCGAGGACCTCTCGCAAAAAATCGATTCTCTGGGTCTTTCGATGCAAGTTCGTTGCTCATTCGCGATTGCTGCTGATACGTGTCCGAAAGGACGATACCTCGAAGCATCGCTTTGACATCCCAACCCTGCGTGATAAATGAGTCGGCAAGTTGATCAAGAAGTTCGCGATGGAGAGGTAATTCCCCTGTCCCCCCAAAGTCTTCCGAGGTTCGTACCAATCCGACACCAAAGCATTGTTCCCAGAGCCGATTGACCGCAACTCGCGCCGTCAATGGATTGCGGGGATGGGTAAGCCACCTTGCCAGATCAAGCCGCGTTTCAATCCGTCCTCCCCCATCGATCTTAAGAATCTCCGGTATGTCTGAATCGACCTTATCGGTCGGTTGATCGTATTGGCCTCGCTTGAGTATAAACGTTTCCCGAGCAGGACTCATTTCTTGCAGCACCATAACCGCCGGAGCGGTTTGGTCAATCTGCCCTAATTTTTTCTTCTCCTGCTCGAGTGACTTCAGCAATTCATTGTGGGAAGGATCCGCTATCTCGCGCGCCCAACGCTTCACAGTTTGCGTCTGTTCGGGGGTCCATTCGGACCATGCAGTGCGCACCCAAGCCAAATCAAGTTTCGGATTCTCGGACTTAGCAAGATGCATGAGCGCCTCGGCCGATAGCCTACCATCATAGATCCGAAGTTCGTCGATAAGGCCTTGATAAGGCAGGGAGGTTTGCCGAAGCCCAAGACGAAATGGTTGCTCAGTTTCGATAGTACCGGTAAGCGAATCGTTCGGAACATCGAAAGGAGTTTGCTTCCCGTCGATATAGAGTTTGATACCAGAGGCTTTCTTTGTGCCATCATAAGTCAATGCAATATGATGCCACTCGTTAGGTGGGATCACTTGCTGTGAACTTACTTTGATCGCATTCACCGGCCATTGATCCACTAGATGGACTTCGATCTTGCCGTTGACCACAAGCATATCGTAGCCCCGATGCTGCTTTGATTCGTCCATCTTCGAAAGAATGGCCATGGTGCCTTGGGCTTTCGGATGAATCCACACACTGATCGAAAACGGACTGCCTGCATCGAGCTTGCCAACAGAGTCACTTATCAAGTGACGGCCTTCAGCCAACTGCACTGCTTTACCAGTCTTGCCGTCGCCTAATTCGAGATCTTTAAGATTCTTCCATACCGATCCACTCACCCCCGATTGGCTTACGCTCACTTGATTTCCACCAACAGGGTTTGCCTCTGGCGGTGAGGCCTCTGGCGCATCGTCAAAGCTCTCTCGGATGACTTCCTTGGCCCCGAGTATTCGCTGCAGGTCTAGGTCCGTCTGTTTTTCAAGCCATGAACTCCAAGTAGCAGGAAATTGTTTTTCTCGAAGTTCGACTTCCGATTCAAGCCTTGAAATCTCTTTACGTAACAAAGCAGCTTCGGCTTGCTGCTCTTTCGTAGGCACTCGCAGGAAAGGCTCCGCCGCTACAAATCCACTATAACTCGCTTGCTTTTCCTCGAGATTGTTGAACAAGGCAAAAAACTTGTAGTATTCCGCTTGAGAAAACGGATCTACCTTATGATCGTGGCATCGTGCACATTGCATCGATAGGCCCAAAAAGACAGTCGCGGTGGTGTGAACACGATCGGCGACGTACTCGACGCGGTACTCCTCTTGAATGATTCCACCTTCAGTGTTGTGACCTTGATTCCGCAGAAACCCTGTGGCAATCTTTTGCTCCACCGTTGCATTCGGTAGCAAGTCCCCTGCGAGTTGCTCGGTTACGAATTGGTCGAAGGGCATATTGCGATGATACGCTTCGATCACCCAATCCCTCCATGGCCACATCTGACGATCTTCATCGTTGTTGTAACCGTTGGTATCCGCGTAGCGTGCAAGATCCAACCATTGAGCCGCCATGCGTTCCGCGTAAGCTTCGCTCGCTAACAGCCGATCTACAAGTCGCTGCGTTGCTTCAGGGGATTCATCTTGCAGAAATGCTTTAGCTAGATCCTCGCTCGGAGGTAATCCCGTCAGGTCGAGCGCGATACGTCGCAACAAGGTTTCGCGATCCGCTTTCGGCGAAGGCCTAAGCCCCTGGGAACCCAATTTCTCTCGCACCAAGTTATCGATCAATTCCGCAACGCTTACTTCGGATTTTGTTTGCGTTTGAAGCGGGGCGAATGACCAATGCTTGCTGTATGGAGCACCGGATGCAATCCAGTCCCGCAGCAACTTGCGTTGATGCTCGCTAAGAGATCTTTTCGATTCAGGTGGTGGCATCTGTTTCTCGGGATCCTGCGAATGAATTCGTTCAACCAACGAACTCTTCGCGGGTTCCCCCGGAACAATACTACCACCCGCGATCGCGAGTTCCCGAATATCAAGTCGCAAATCCGCTTGCCTTGCCGCTTCATCTGGACCGTGGCAACTCCAGCAATAGGTTGCAAGGATCGGCTTTATTTCTGAAGCAAAATCTGGATCGGCGGTGGTGCTCTGCCCCATTGCGTTGCACGCGCAAGCAATGGTCAAGAGCGTAAAGGCTCCAATGGCTGGAATTCGAAGCAGTATCTGCATCACAAGTAAGATTGTTGGTTTGAGTTTGTTGAGAGGATCAATACCAAGTCGATCAATAGTTCGAACAGTACTAAGCCGATGTGTTCAAGCGTCGACGTATCATCAAGCCTACACATACGGTCAAGACACCAAGAACATCGATCGGTAACGGAATCACGCGTTGCTTGACGATCGTGCGAACTTCTTGGAAAACCTCCGCCGATGAATCAAAATCGAACCACAAGTCCTTGTCACTCGATGGCCAAGAACGGTCATCCCAAGCGGTAAGCCACATTGAGGTCGGTTGTAAGGGGTCGGCCTGAGAAGTTGTATTCCATTCTTGTCCTTGATTCGGTAACGCACGGCCGATTCGATTGAGCAAGTCCTGTCTATCGACAGGCATCGAAAATCTAAGTTGTGGCAGATTCCAAGCTTCCTTCTGATCCCCTTCTCCAAGCGACCCGGTTGCTCGCCCTGGTCCGACGACAAAGACTCGCAGCAAGTTGCGTGCCCCGTCATCTGCAAACTGATCCTTGGGAACTCTGTATGGGAATAACGGTGTGTCGGTCTGAAACGACATTCGAACGCCACCTACTTCCGTTCGACTTGCACTCGTGTCGTACTTGAATGCGGTGATCACCCAACCTTTATCGACGTAAGGCTTTGACCACTCTTCAAGGTTTGGTCGCACTTCATAGTCGTTATCGGTCAACCACCTTGTAAGCTCGGTCGCATCGCTGGCTTTCAGGACCGCAACCTCGTAACCCGCTACTTTCTTGATTTCAAGCACACTGACAGCCGACGTTGGTGGAAACGCGTGATCATCCATCCTGCTGGAAAGTTTTTCGGCCGTTAAAGCGAATGGGCTGAGAATGATTGGAAACGGATCGACGGACCATCGATTCTTGATTTCGATACGGGGTTGGATCTTTTCTTCCAACTGCGCAAAGACAGTGCCATCGGCTTCCTCGATACTAGGTTGACTCGGAGAAGGAACCAAAAACCCGAAATCGGATTCTGATTTCTCCGTTGTACTATCCTGTCCGTCTTGCCGCTGGATCCGAGATGGCTGCTTAAAAGCGGCTTCCCGAATGAAGTGCTCGGTACGGGTGACTGGATCCCAAGCGATCAGAATTTTTTGATCCGCGATTCGGATTGCCCTCCCAGCAGCAAACGCTGGGCAACAAGCTTGCAAGCTTTTCGGAGTTTCCCGAACGACGATCAAGCAAATCAGCAACACAACTAAAAAAGCCTGCGAAGAAAGAAAACCTGATCGTCGATTACGCAGCTTGTTTCGCATGGGATTGAACTCCTACGGGGAAATCCAGTTGAGAATTCTATTTGGGGATACAGATTGCCTAAGCTTGCTCTGCAGCTGGCGTACGATTCCAAGCTCTCCACCATCTCAATAACCATCGTAGCAGAGAGTTCGCAAGCCACAGAGCCCAGAGCAACATCAAAAGTCGATAGTACCAAATCGAAACCGAAAGGATCCAAGGTTTAGGTAGCTCTTTTCCTGACATTGGGGTAAACCATTGTAGTGCAAAATCCCAGGAGTTGTTTCCAACGATGAACATGCGAGGAGACCCCAACAAACCAGCAGTTACCACAGAGATCAAGATCCCAAGAGCGACGATCGTCAGTAGTACATGAAGTATCTGAATGGTCTGAAAATATTTGGGACGCAAGGAAGATAAGTTTACGCGTTCCTTGGCTGGGATTGAGAATAGCCAGGCGACGAAGAGCACAGAAGCGACCACGCTTACTTGGGTTAATCCAATTGCTAGTAAGACCCACTCCCAGGTTTTCAGCGGGGAATCGCTGCGCCACCCCAGAACAATCGCCGCGAGGATCGCTACTGCCAAGATTACCCAAAACCGTACGGCAGGCCCTCGAATCGGACCATTGGCCCACAAGATCCACCGCGAACCAGGAACCTTCATGACCGAGCGAACATTGGCAACTTCATCGGGCATTGTGACTTGAGAAAGCGGAACGACAGATTCAAGAGACTGATCGTTGTTCCACAAAATCTCTACTTGTTGTGCACCGGGTTGCAAGGTGATCAAGCAAGCGTCACCTTGTTGGCGGATGGGAATTGCCCTTCCGGCAACCTTGACGGAAGTCACTGTTGACTTCGGAGGTAACTCGATCCCCTGCTCGCCTCCCAAGCTCGATTCGATTTCGAACCACAAACTCGATTGACGTTGCCGATAACCAATCTCCATTTGGTGCACTAACCCTTGAATGGTCAGAAGCTTGCCAGGCACTGCGACGGGACGACTCCAACTTAAGCTAACCGTCTCACCTGGCCATGGATACCAGACAGGTACTAAGTTTTGACTTTGCTGGTCGAAAATCGGCTCCAGTCCACTCCATTGCATGCTCCAGACTGGTGAGGATTCAATTCGCCATTGCTCGACAAGATTTGTGTTTGCTGATCCCGAAGGATTGCTTTCCTGACCCGTTGCATCGCCGTTGGCTTGACGCACAGCGCTGAGTTTCAAGATTGAAACCGGGGGTATTTCTGACTCCCAAGAAAACTGTTTGTCATCCGCACTGAAATTGATTTCCAAGGAACCATCACGGTTCGTCAATCCCGGAGCAATGACTTGTTCACCTTCAAGCAACGGTACGATCAGTGAAACGGCCTTGCCTGGTCGACTCAGACGCCGCACGATCGTCTGCACTTTCCATACTAGCCCGATCTCCAATCGCCGCTCCACTAAGAAGACCGATCGGTAATTACGTTGGTCGTAGTTCGCTTGCCCTTCGGCTAACTGCTTCTTTCTCGTAAATATCACCTGAGCCTCTGGCTTGCTCTCCGCATTCACACCCGACCAAGTCCAGTCCGGAGCGGAGATCTCAAGCGAACGTGGAGGTAACTGGAAACCGAGTATCCACTCGGCTGATTCGGTGATTCGTCCAGTAACCTCGACCCTGTGTATTCCTTCGGGGACAAGAAGCCATAGAAATCCATCCTCGCGTTGTGTGACGATGCCATCGACTCCGTCGAGCAACACTTTCTGTGGAAACCAACTAGGTAACTTACCCGGCAACGGAATCGCTACTTCTTCGGTAGCATGCACGGTTGCTACCCATTGGATGCGATCGAGTCCCGTCGGGGTTGCAGAACCGTTGCCTTGCGGTTCACTCGATAACCCAAGGGTCATGTTGGAAATGTTTGCCGCGTTGGGGAACGCGTCGCTAGCAAGCTTTAAGCGATTCTTAAGTACGTCGAGAGTTGCTTGATCGGGCACTTGTCCAAAGGCCGTATGGGATGCCGACCAGAAGGATGCTATAGCAAGGAAAAATGCACCGACTCCTTTGCCAACTGCCCTCGCTTCCACTTCGCGACCCCTGAGCAAATGCTTTACCCACTTCAGTGTCGTGTTCTCTCCCGCGAGCAGTAGACCAAGCAGTGCGAGAAGTAGGACCAAACGTACGATGGTCAGTAAACGATGAGTATTGCATGAGATCAGTACGGGGCGGATGGACTCCTCCGGAGAAACCGGGCCGTCCCAAAAACATTGAACCGCGTTCCCGACCCATTGAGGCTTTGCAATCCCAGTTTGAATACTTGTCTTTGGATCGTACTGCAGGTTGGCAGTTTGCTCTACCATCTGCTGCCTGTAGCTGCTCGCTTGTTTGCTCGCGGAAGAAGTACTCCCGTTCTTAACAAGAGGGGCAGATTGGAGGCTCGGTGCGAACGGAGCATCAAACTCTGCCGAGGATTCCACGTACAGCTTACTTTGCCCCTCAATGACGTCGAACCGATTATTAGAAGTTTGGTCCATCCACTGAAAAAGGGTCCGATTGCGAAACGGTATGCTGCTAGGCTCAAGCTGCGGGTAGATGGCATTTTGAATTTGTGCAGCAGCAAAAGGTATCAAATTCAGCAACAGCACACCGAGCGCAATATTTTTCCATAGCATCAGTCCCTTGCGACCTTGATCAGAACCCACAACACGCAGCAGTGCCACAGGGACCAACAGGAGAAACCAAGTCCACCGAGGAGAACCAGGCTCATGATAAGAAAGCCCAAACGCGACCAAAGCAATCAACGCGGGCACAATGCCGTACAAACGAAACACTGCCAACGTCAAAACCAAAAGCAAAAACAGGTCTAACAAACTCCATGCAGTCAGCCAATCTCCTTCCACGCGGTCAGGACCAAGCAACGCTAACATTCGCCAACCAGGGGGCAGGTAGAATGTACCTTCCAAGTTTTTAGCTCCAATTTGCCATCCAGTCGCAGGAATGTTAAATGCTTCCGCTCTGCCGATAGCATCGATCTCAACTTGCTTCGTTCGTAACTCAAAGCCTTGCGCACCATTGACGGAGTTCTCGGTGATCAACTGCCTGATACCATAGATACGAGCAACACCAAGTTTGTGTGCAGGCGAAACGTCGAGTCTTGTGATCTGTTTTGGCTCACCTCGCAGTTGATCCGCATAAGTAAATCCGCCTCCGTTATCGTCAAGCCAGAACGTGCGATTAATACTGAGCTGATTTGGGGAAACCAATCCGATCCCACGCGATTTCTCTACCAAGCTTGCTGGGTTCGCGGTTTTCCACTCGAAAACAGAAAGATCTCTCCATTTTTCGGGGAAGCGAGTCATCTGAACATCGATAGGTGTGACACCTTGCAACTCGACTAAACGCAGGTTCGGTGCGCTTCGCAAAGCGATCAATTCAGACGCTAACGCCGGTGGGTTGGCTTGAGAGTAAGCCAATTCTTTGGTGTCTTCGGTTCGAAACGCATCGAGCAAGATCGTCCAATTCCCAGCCCTGACTTGCGCTTTCAATCGCCCGGATTCGTCTACCGCCACCGGTATCGGACTTGTGACATACGATAGTTGCCATCCATCAGGGAGCACTACTCCCAAAGCTTCTTCACGGCTCTTTCCAGTTGCAGTCAGCTCAATAGCGGTCCGCAACCAAATCGGTGATCCATCCTCGATCAGTCGATTGATTTGAAATGAGTATTGGTCTTTTTCGGTTACACCAGCAG
>Ga0255124_1000339_pt1 | contig 16141 bp, 13 predicted proteins | sample Law_Cont_RepB_8d_FD_188564 | JGI IMG/M metagenome (GOLD analysis project Ga0255124, IMG submission 188564) | Freshwater microbial communities from St. Lawrence River, New York, United States - Law_Cont_RepB_8d | ecosystem: Environmental > Aquatic > Freshwater > River | place: USA: New York... | reverse complement strand
GCCAGCGCGATCGCACCCATGCCACCGGAAGCGTTCTGTAGCCATTGCCGTCTGGAAAGGATGGACATCTGCATTACTCCAGGTGCATTGCCGCGTTGCTGACCAGCAGCACCCGGCAAAGTGCGGCCCAGGCCTTGGATTCGACATCCTGCGGCCGAGACTTTTCCAGATGGTGCTTCCTGCTGTAGTCCTCTAGGAAGGCAAGCATTTCCCGCCCCCCTTCCGGAGCCGGTGGATGGCCTGTGGTCATTTCCACAGCTAGGCGAATTCTGGCAGGCGAATCCCCGGGGGTAGCCAGCAGTCGCTTGGCCAAGGTTTCGGCTTGGTGGTGAACCTGGGGGCTGTTTAACAAAAACAGCGCTTGTGTGGGGGTGGTGGTGGCCAGTCGCCCGGCGCTGGAAAGATTTGGGTCGGCCCCATCGAAAAGGGCCAGATACGGATGCCGCCGGTTTCGCTGGCTCATCAGATAGACCGAGCGGTGGTTGGAGTCATACACCGCATGGAACGGATTATGGATGGTAAATCCCCAGGTAGGCTCTGGCGGGAAAGGATGCCTGCCGGGCCGGGCCAAGTCGAGTGTGCCGCTGACAAACAGCATCTGGTCGCGCAGGGTTTCCGCATCCAGGGGACGGCGCTGGAAATGGCCCAATAACCGGTTGGCTGGATCCTTGGCCTGCAGGTCGGCTGATGGATCGCTGGACAGTTGATAAACATGCGATAACAGGACCATGCGGTGGATTGACTTGAGGGACCAACCCTCACGCATGAATTGGCCTGCAAGGTGATCCAGTAGTTCGGGGTGGCTGGGCTCCTCGCCGCGGGTGCCAAAGTCGCTGGCAGTGGCAGCTAAACCTTGTCCGAAATGCCATTGCCACACCCTATTCACAATCACCCGGGCAGTAAGCGGATTTGCCGGGTCGGTTAGCCAGCGGGCCAGATCTTTCCGCCCGCTGCCGGTCGATATCTTTTCACCCCCTAGAATTTCCAGGAATCGTCTGGGAACCTCGTCAGCCAGCTTGTCCGGTTCTCCTCGCAACTGGATACGGGCGTTGCCGGCCTTGCCCTCCGCCACCGCGTAGGCGGCAGCGTATGGTTTCTGGGCCGAGACGGTTTGCAGTTCCTTTTTGGCTTTGACCAAATCGGCGTCGATCTTGCCGAGTTGTTCCCGGTCTGCCTGGGAAGGAGTTGGCTTCCGCACCATCGGTCCCCCCAGTGATCCTAGGGGCTTCAGGCTCAGGGCGATGTTGTCCAGATCATGCGTGCATACCTTGCCTGGCTGGTGCCCCAACCCGTCGCAGATGAAGGTGTCGATCACGCCGTCCCAGTTGGGAAGGGTTTTTGCGCGAATGGGGGTGAGATCGCCCGGTTTTCCCACCACTCCCTCGATTGTGCCCGTCGCAGGGTGAAGGGTGACGGCAAGGGTGTGCCACACGCCCGGTTCAATGGTGCGGATCAACTTCCAGCCGTCCGACTGCCGGATGGCGAACTGGTTGGTCGAGAGGGAAAAATCGATGGCGGTGGACTCAATCACCCCGCGCCCAAAATAGAAGCGACAGGCCCCGGGTTGAGCGGGCTCAGCCAAGGTTCGAAAATCAATCGCCAGGTGCATGGATTGGCCGGGCTGTTTGCGCATGGGCCGGGGCAAAACCATGCGGATCCCATCATTGGGCACACTGGCGGCCATGCGCACGCCCTGCTTGCCGGGCGGATGGATATGCGCGAAAGGGCTTTGAGCCTCGGGAGAGATCGTGTTGGCTCCCATAGCCAGCCAGGGTTTGTCAGGTGGTTTTCCAGCAGCTTGGGATTCAAAACCAAGGTCCGGGCCGCCGGCCCATTCCGTGCCATCCATTGCAGCCCTCTGGCTTTGCAGCAGTTCCACCCGGGACCTTGCGGAGGAAACTTTTGCGGACTGCTGTTCATCCAGTCGTTTTGCTTCCGATGGGGGAACCAATGGGGCCAGGTTGGCTGGCTGCTTGTGTTCCTCGCCTCCGGGGAAGCTGATAAGGCTGCTTTGGAATATGCCGTACAGTGCGTAATAATCCCTCATGCTCACAGGGTCATACTTGTGGTCATGGCAGCGGGCGCACCCGAGGCTTAGACCCAAGACTGAACGACCCACCGATTCGATAAGGTCCGCGATGTCCAGATGCTGGAAGTCGGCATTGGGCGCGTAGCCATACCGCTTGCCAACCGCCAGAAAACCGGTGGCCACCACCCCTTTGGCGTACTGGGGAGATGAAGGATCGTTGAGCAAGTCACCCGCGACTTGCTGGCGAATGAATTGGTCATAAGGCATGTCTGTCTGGATAGCATCGATCACCCAGTCGCGATAGCGGTACGCTTCGGGCGTGGGATAGTCGGCCCCATCGCCGGCGGTGTCGGCGTAACGCGCCACATCCAGCCAATGCCTGCCCCAGCGTTCGCCGTATCGCGGGCTATCGAGCAAACGGTCGATCACCTTGGCAAAAGCTCCTGGCGAGTTGTCGAACAGAAAGTCGCCAATCTCCTGCGGGGTGGGTGGCAGGCCCGTCAGATCCAGTGTCACCCGTCGCAGCAGTGTGCGCCGGTCGGCGTCGGCCACCGGGGAAAGCCCGCTTTTTTCCAGTTTCGCAAGGATGAAACGGTCAATGTCTGTTTTGGCCCAAGTCTTGTCTTTGGTTTCGGGAACCGCTGCTTGGCGTACCGGTTTCAGTGACCATAGGTCTTTGCCAAATGTCATCACATCGCCAATTACCGGGGCTTTGGAGGGCCCCGGCCAAACGGCCCCCTCGCGAACCCACCGTTCGAGATGAGCGATCTGCTCTGCGGGGAGCTTTTTGCCGCTGGGCATTTTCAAATCGCCGGTGTGCCGCACCGCCCGGATCAGCAGGCTCTCCTCCACTTTGCCCGGAAGGATGGCGGGGCCGGATTCGCCCCCCTTTAGCAAGGCGGCGCGGCTATCGAGCCTCAACCCGCCTTGCTGTTTTTTATCATCGTGGCATTTGGCGCACTGGCTAGCGAGGAGGGGGCGGACAGTGTTTTCAAAATAGTCTTCGGCGGGACCTGCCCAGGCGTGCGGGGAGACCACGAGTAGTGCGATCCAGGCTAGCACCCACCTTGTGCCAGAACTCCTTGGATTGTCTCGTCCGCCACATCGGTCAAACGGTAATGCCGCCCGGCATGGCGGTAAGTGAGCCGCTCGTGGTCGAGGGCAAAAGGGGGACATTCTATTTTTCCTTCTTGGGGCGGCCTCTTGGGCGAAGGGACGATTCCAAGCCAAGGATTTTGGCGGCTTTCATTTGCCAGGCGGGGGCGCCAAACGGGGTGCCCCTGTCCAGGCTGTGCCGCAAGGCTTTGAGTTCCGCCTCGTTTTGGGCGGCGTTCACCAGGCGGGTCCATTGGGTTGGTTTTGGCACCGGCCCATCTGAAAGTAGCCCTGCTGGATCCGCAGCGGACGTGGGCTTGAGGCTGGACCATTCCCAGTCTTGGCTGCGCTGGACCAGATTCGCCCGCAACGGGTTAGCCTCGATGTAGCGCAGCACTGTCAGGTAATGGTTGTCGCCTTGCACCGGAAAGGCCTTGAAACGCCCCTGCCAGACATGCCCGCTACCCTGGTACTGGCGGTGATATCGGCGGACATGGGCGGTCAATAGCCACTGCATCCAGCGGCTCAGATCCCCATCCTTCTTTGGCCACACAAGCAGGTGAAAATGGTTGGCCATCAGGCAATAGCCGGTCACCCGCATGGGTACTTTGTCGTTGGCTTCCCGCATCAGCCCCGCAAAAGCAGCAAAATCTTCTTCCTTGTGAAAAACCTCATTCCGTCCATTGCCCCGATTCAGGACATGGTAAACATAACCACCGCGCGAGGCCCTGGATGTTCGAGGCATTTTCTCAGTCTACCTCAACCAGCCTTTCTTGAAAAATAGATCGTCCCCTTATCTTCTTGCCGGCAGGTTGACGCTGTTCTGTGCCGATGGCTACCGGCTAAAAAATCCCTTTGAATGGCTCGACCTAGGGGAGGTGAATAAGGCTGGCCTCAGGTGGGGTGACATGCATCGAATGGCCTGACAAAGTGGGCCGGTTTCTGGCCACACACAGGCTTCAGATCGCCCTGTCACACACCGAAAACGGTTGTCTGGCGCGGGTGGAATGGATGGGCCAGGTTTTGCCTTGGCTATCTTTTATGGGCCAATTAAAACCGTCGGAGCCCCCGGCCCGGTGATGGAACCGAGATGCTCGCTCAGATCCCCCACACGCCCCATGCCCTTGCCACAGGCAAAGACTGTGGGACTACCGAGAAGCAGTGAATCAGTCGACCCCGTGCAAACCATTTTATCGCCGGCAATAATGGCAGGCTTGCCGCAGGTAAAGACGGTGGGCGCACCTGGACCTGTCACCGCGCCACCCACATGCGGCACCACGCCGGTGATCATTGGGCAGACATGAAGATCGTTAATCATGGAAGCGGGCGCGCCCATTATTTCACCTGCACACAGCCTCAAGGCTCAGCCATAAAAATAATCAACAATAATTTAGCACCTGATTTTTCTTATGGGGAAAAATCTGCTTATTTTCTGCCTATCTGCGTTAGGTCTGCGGCGTTCGAAAAAATTCAGCGCCAATAGCCATTGCGATCAGAGCCACCTGAGGCGGCGGCCTAAGGCTGGCCCATAGGGAACTGGCACTTTGGATACCTGGCTTGTTGCGGAAGTTGTTTTTTCAGAAAATCTTCCGGGGTGACAAACAGCCACTTTGCCCACTGCCCAAAAAAGGATTGTCTGGAAAAAGGTTGGGTCATTGTGCCCTGGCGCACCCAGGCCCCCGGCAATCCGCCGGGCAAATCCCGGGCTGCCAAGTGGAATCATATCACCCAGTCTTCCCATGCATTGCCGGAAGCCCTGCCGCCGGGAGCGTTACCAAAAAAGTCACATGCCTCCTCACCCAAAAAGTCACTTGCCTTTTCTTGCAAGTCGGGCAATTTTTTCTTTATTCTCAAGCCCGGCAATTTTTGCATGGTTTTCTGAGCATAAGAGTGCTTGCCTTCGGCAATATCCAGCCCCATGACAACGAACTGGTCGAGGCAGGCACCTTGGTCCTGGCCAGGCCATTTGCCCGCGGCGGATATGAGCGCCAGGCCCACCATACGGCCAACCAAAGTCGGCTCGGGCTTAATGGTCCTTCCGGGATATGAACAGATATTGTTGCCGGTGTAGAGTGCCGCCTGGGACAGTTGCCCCATGGTGGAACTGTCGTTCATCAGGTCCCTTGGTGAACCCAAGGCAGCCAGTCCGGCCTGGGTGGGGTGGTTGACATAATGGGCCAGTTTTTCGAGCACCTCTTTGGCGCCAGGCTGGTTCAGCAACCTGTATGACTGCCAAACTCCCAGAATGCCGTACCACAATGCCTCACGCGGCGGCAACCAGGCAGCAATGAACCGGACTGCATCGGCCCGCAATCGCTGCTGGATGAGGGTATCCAGATACTGATCGGCTGGCAGGCTTGCAACAATGCCCTGGGCCTCGTCACTGACCCGGATATGCGCCAGGGTTACAGCGGCAGGCCCATTGATTGATAATTCAACCGGTTGCATGGTGGGCAGGGTCATGATGTCTCCAAAGCCGGGGTTTCTTCCCAGGAAAGGTTGCCCCGGGCGATCTCTTGGCCCATATTCAAAAAATGCTGGGTGCACTCGCGGTATCTTCCGGAATCGAAGAATACGGATGCCATGTAAACCACCACACCACACAGCCTGCCGCAGAGACTGGCTTCAGGCTCGATATGCATCTGGATACATGGCGATATCGACCCCCCGGAAACCCAGACAGCCATGCATAAATTCCCCACCATGCTGGTGAGACCACACGGACCTAACAGCTCCTTGCACGCCATGCGATTGGCATCGCTGGGTTCCAGAATCCAGGTCAAGACCTGGTGCATGGCGAGGGCCTGAGTTGAACAGATCTCCTTGTGCCGAATCGCCTCGCTAGCGCACAGATAAGCCCACCAGACTGCCTGGCGCCGTTCCATGGCGTAGGCCAGAACCCCCCTAGCCTCCGGCAAAAAATCGCCTGACACAAATCGCTCCATGGCAACCGCCACCGTGGGGTTGTCATCGAGCAGACGGATCGAGGCGGGCTCGAGGGTGAACAGGGCGCACACCTCCGCCGCGCGTTGGTTGAGCGCCGCTGAAGGCAGGGCAAAAGAGGCTGGTCGTGGTTCGGCAGGGGCGGATTGCCACCCATCCATCGCCCCCGGCCGGTCCAACACCGTATTCAGCAATTGCTTGTTCATGATTCTCTCTCTCGGTGGTCCTAGCCAGATTACTGGCGGGGGCCGATATCCCAGTTTTCCCAGATATTGCCAGAAACCCGCATGCCAGGAATGGGTTCCTTGAATTGCCGCAGCACCTGCAATCGCAGTTCAGCGGCGGAGAGCAGTTTGATCTCTTTCACCACCGGTTTTACGGGCGGAGGAACTGGTTTTTTGGGCACAACGGGCTGGGGCTTGGGCAAAGCTGCCAGCTTTGCGGTCAGTTCGGTAATGATTTTCCCACTCAGGGCAGCCAAGGCAGCCGCCCGGTTATTCAGGTGGTTCAGATGGAGAGTTTGGCGAGCCCTAGATATCTCTTCCGCCTTGTTTTTCACGGCGCTGTTAGCCCGGTCTACTTCAAATCGGGCTGGTAAAGCCGCGATAATTTCCTCCACCTCCTTCAACCGAGGTGACGGGTTCTTGGATTCGGCCATCAACCCACACAACTTGGTCATCTCGGAGAGCAACCTGTTTTGGATTTCCTCCAAACTAGGAGCCTCCAACGGAGTTGAAGGTGATTCAGACATGATCCATCCTTTGGCTAGGTACTTGTCAGATTTCCTTTAGGCGAGGCGAAATGTCAATTACTATTAGCAACACCCCCGACAGCAGAGTATTGACCACTCGCCTTCAGATCAATAGTGACAGCCTGCAGCTGATAGCATGAGCTGCTGTTCGTCGTTACATTAGCTGCAGTGGTATAAACCTCGCTCGGGCCGACATCAAATCTAGTCTCCACGGTTTTTAGCTGATTCATTTTATCACTCTTTAGAATGTTGCCAGAAGTAGACGACAATACGCGTGTGGTTTCTCCGTGTGTCTCTTTTATACCGTTTTCATTGAGTTCGAATTTAATTTCCCCAAAAGACAGCGTAATACCCTCTCGCGTCATGCGGATTGTAGATTTGCCAATGCTGATGTTGATCGCTTCAGGGGTGATCAAGACTGAACCGGAGTCATCTGGAGAAGAGCTGCTGACAATACTGGCCCCCTTGGCCTCCAGACGCAGCGTGCATGCCGCAGAGCCCTTTCCGGTGCCGACAACCACACCCTCCTGATTGAGATCGAGGCTGGAACCCCAGGCATCAGCGGCACTTGGCATGGTGCCAATTTTTACAATTGGCTTATCCCCGGTAGCGAATAGCGAGATGGAACCGGAATCAGGCGTATCATCTTGCCCCTTACTGGATGTTACATAAACGTTTGCTTGTTTGGTGGCCAGGCCAATGAATTTTCCAGCATCTATCGCGACTTCATGATCTATGCTCTTCAGGCCGATTGGCCCACCTTTGGCAGCCATGTAAATCGAGTCATGGCCTTGAGACCAGATTTCTGTTGAGATATTTTCTTGCGTCATGAATATTCTCCTATGACTGCCCACTGAAAAATAGTTTAAATGCAGTAAAAAAGTCGTAGCTTTACTGAAATTTACCCCGGTTATTTTTTCCTTTTAGCCAAAATTATTTTCGCAGTTTCCTGCCCCCTCCACCAACGTAATGCCCGACCCCTAAATGTCGAAACGTCGACCTCCTCTAGGTCGTCTGATTCCTTCTGGAGGCATTTGACATTCTCTTCAACCTGCATTAAGTCCGTTACAATAGCACCAATCATAACTTCAATATAAGAAAGCTGAGTAAGCGTAAAAACCTCTAGATCCGCAACTTTCGTTGTCAACTCCCCTGTGCTTTTTGCAAATTTTTTCTTGATATCATCCAGGCTTTTTTGATTTTCTTCTATACTTTTTTTGCTGTCTTTAAGTTCTTTATCCAAAGCGTCCAACTGAGCTTTAATTTCCTCCTTAAGTTTCTCAACATCTTCTTTGGTTGCCGAAGCTTTCTCAAGCTCTGCTAATTGCTCTTCAAGATTTTTCTTTAGCTTTTCTATCTCATCCTGCAATTGCTTTTCCATTTTGTCCTTATTATCCGCTATTGCTTGTGCCTGTTCCTGGATTGCAGCGGTCAATTCGTCAAATTTTTTCGTAGATGTCGCCTGCCAGATATTCAACTTATTTGCCAGATCGTTAATTTGGGTTTGCATCCTTTCCTCGAGGGCATTCAGTTCTGTTTGAAATGCTTGAAGAGTGTTATGATTAGATTCTAAATAAGCTTCCGCCCTCTCCGCGGTAGCGAGCTCAAGCAGAAATTTGCTTTCGTACATGCCTATCAAAGTCAAGGCGATAATTTGCGCAATTTGCAGTGCCATATTAGCTAATTGCCACTCTTTATTCTCGGCCAGAGACTGATCCACAGCGACAGTCACCGAGTATTGTACAAAAACTAGGGAGGTGATTAGCGCGGCCCCCCAGAGTATCATGTAAAATGTTAACAATCTTTTCTGCGTGTGTTCAAAATCTTCGGCATCTTGTATCGGTTTATTGTAGGTCAACCGATTGACAGCGCGATACACATTCAGGTTATCACCCATGTAATTCAGTTCAGCGACATCTCCGACATTCATTTTTGTAAGACCGGCCCAAACCTGTCTTCCTTCTTCATCCTTTTTTCTTTCCAGCAACCCAGTAAACACCACATATCCACCCAGTGAAGCAAGCTTCTGGGCCCATTCAAGACCCTTACTTTTCCAGTTTGGCTTATATTTTATTAAATTTGTTTCTTTATTTATCTCTATATCTTCCAGCAGCCGGATCCCATCGATGAATACTTCCGACTTCATTCCGAAGGAATTGGTCGTCTGTAAACCAAGAATATTCTGAGAGAGCGAGTTGCCCAATATACTATTGTAGGCTGAGCTAGTCAGCCCCGTCATCATATTCAGGCTATCACCCAGGTTCATTTTTCAGGCCCTTTTATTGGACGGAGATATTGCTTTTTGACCGAACGGAGAACTGCTCTTTCTCTTGGTTGGTGATCAACATGCTCTCGGCATGGATATTGATGATCTCCGAACCGGGCACATCCGACAGCGTGAATTTGTGGCAGTTTTCAGCCGCCGTGCCACCTTGCGTTTTGGTGCGGAAGCCCGAGATATAGGTGTTGGCCGGCATGACGTACGGCAGCAGATTGTTGGAGTTGTAGACACTGCCAACGACCAATGGCCTGTCAGGGTCGCCATGTTCGAAGGCCACTACCACCTCATGGCCCACCCGCGGCCAGAAAAAGGCCCCGTAACCCTGCCCTGCCCAGAACTGGGCCACCCGCACCCAGCAGGAGGTGTTACCGCCATTTGCCTCGGCGGTATCCCACCAGAACCGCACCAGCAACCGGCCAAAGGGATCGAGGCTGGCTTCCTGCCCCTCCGGCCCTGTGACAATCGCCGTCTCCACTGAACCCACTACCGGCCGGGGCAAGGGTGGCCACGGTTTCTGGTTCACACTGGCGGGCACGGCCTTGAACCGGTTGCTGTAACTGACTTTCGACGGCTCACCCGTCCAGAACATCCCCTCCTGGCTGCCCTCGTGAACCACTTCCAGCACGAGCCAGTTACCATCGGCATGGGGATGTTTGTGCAATTGAAACTGATAGCCGGGTAGCAAATTCAGACAGGTTCCAGAGCCCTCAGCCACCACCGCCTGGCATGCCGCCGCATTCGCCAGGTTTTGGGCCCGGTTTTGCACCGCATCGTAGATGTCGGACAGGGCAGATGGATCAGCAACGCCGGTCGGATTCACGCCATCAAAGTACCGGCTGGGAGAGGCCTCGTTCTCTTGCCAGGGCACCGCCGACCTTGGCACCTGCAGGGTGACGGTTCCAGCCTGCACCGCCTGCGGACCGGTTGCGGCACCGGTGAGCGACTGGTTGAACCTTTGAAAATGGGAGTCCTGCACCGCCACCTGGTTATTGACCAGTTGCTGACTGGTTTTCCAGGTCTGGATCGACTGCCTGTCTTGCGAACCGCCTTCAGCGGCATTGAACTCGCAGACACCAAGGGAAGGGGCGACGGTGGTGAGGGTGGTTAGTATCAGTTGGTGGTTGTTATGGGAATGGACCCAGTAGTGGGAGATACCTTCCTCGGAGCAGAGCCGCCGGGCAAAATCGAGATCGGTCTCGCGGTACTGGGTGCAGTAGTTGCGGCTGGTTGGGGCGGGGATGAGTTGCTGATTGCCACCCGATACCGGCGCCAGCACCGTGGTGAGTATCTGCCCAGCCGATTGCTGCTGGAAGATACGGCTCCGCTTGTTGAGCGAAAGCAGCCAGAGGCGGGGCCGCAGCACCATCTCGTAATGATCGAGGTACTGATCACTTTTTGTGGCCGAAAAACTGGCAATCAGCCCATGGATAACCCGCTGTTCATGGCCCTCGTGCGACAGGGTGACCGTGGCACACTGGCCGAGCAATTGGCCAAACGGCACTGGCTTGCCGGTGAGTGCTCCCAGTTGTAATGTGAATTCAAACAGCCCGGACAGGCTTTCAGTGCCCCGGAATGACAACAACACCAACACATCGGGCCCCAACGGGGTCTGAATCTTGAAGGCAGCTTTTTCCTGAGAAAATGTGGCCATATTCCCTCAAATTTTTACTAGACCCAAGCCGGATAGCCTTTTAAGGACCCATGAAAACCGTTGGTGCACCGGGACCGACAATGGTGCCACTATGCCCCCAAACATCCCCCTGCTTGTCCCATGGGCCTACCACATGGCAAAAAATGTGGCGCTACCAAGGATCTTTAAATTAATCGACCCCGCGCAAACCGTTTCACCACCCTCGAGGATGGCAGGCAAGCCGCAGATAAAGACGGTGGACGCACCTGAACCTGTCACCGCGCGACCCAAATGAGGCACCACGCCGATGATCATTGGGCACCCATGAAGATGCCATTCAGGGAAGCGGGAATGCCCATTACTTCACCTGCATACAGACTTGAGGCTAATCCATAAACGTGATCAAAAATAATCTAGCACATGAATTTTCTTTTGAGGAAAAATATTGGATTTTCTGCTGAATAACATCATTTCGTCGATTGCTGCGATTCAGGACATGGCAAACATAACCGCAGCGCGGGGCCCTGAATGTTCGAGGCATTTTCTAATTACATTTCAACCAGTTGTTGACGAGTAGCTGGATGGGATTTGGGAATTGGTTGTTTATTGGGGTTTTGGTTAGGTTCAATTTGCGGCTTTGACGGGTTGGGGGCCTTGGAGCCATTTGCGGATGGCTTCTTGGCGGGGGCGTTCGCCTTGGTTGTAGCCTCGGGCGGGGGCGGTATCGGGCTCGGAGTCTGGGTCTGTTTCGGTGGCGAAAGTGGGGAGGTTTTGGCTGGCCATTTTGAGCCACTGTTTGCCTTGACGCTGGAAGAGGCTGAGGGTGCAGGGATAGGTGTAGCGATCGACCTGGAGGATTGGCTTGGCCCAGGTGGCGACGATTAGCCATTCGGCCTCTTGGAGATCGCAGGCTGCCCGGAGGGAAATGCCGCGCATGGACCAAAGATCGGCCAGGGCGTGCCTTTGGCCGTTGATGGGTTTTAGGTTGGCGCGGTCTTCGAGGACGACCAAGAGGCCCTCGGGTGGGATTGGCAGGCTGGTTGATACTTTTACGGGGGGATCGGTCTCGGTGGCGATAACGGCATCGCGTAGGCGTGCCTCGGTGGCGATGCGGTAGCGGAAGCCCCTTTCTTGGGGCAGTTTATTTTCGAGGTAGTCGGTTGCTTTTTCGGCAAATTCGGCGGTGCGAGGGGAGAGGTTGGGATTGTTGCGCACCTCGATTAGGCGGGCCAGCCTTTCTTGCCTGAGGCCTTCGCCTAGGGGTGGGTAATCTTCGGGCTTGTCGCGCAGCATGGCGGCGATTTCGGTGCGGATGTCGCTGTCGAGGCGTTTGGTTGCCAACTGGGAGGCAAGGCCACCCGCCTGTTGGACCACCCAGAGGGCGACCAGGGTTGGCAACAGAGTGAGAATGGTGCCGTAGGCACACTTGGCGTTTTGGCCGGGGTAGTATTTTTGCATTTGCACCCAGGCTGCGACCGCAAAGGTGATGCCGATAGATAAAACCGGGGCCAAAATGAGAGGGAACCCTGTTAGGTATAGGCCTAGCAGGGAGACAACCATAACGGCACTAGCGATGCCGAAGACTTTACGAGGATCCATGCCAAACCTTTCGCGCTTTTGCGCCTTCGCTTTAATGCGCTTTTACTTTTGAGCCAACCTAACTTGCGGCAAACGATTCGGTGTAAAATTATAGCGTGGGGATTGGACCGGGGTTCCCCGGGTTGCCCATAGTTTCATTTTAGTGGATTTACGCTGATGCGCCTGATTGCCAAATTGCGCTGGCTGGTTTGCCTGCTGTTATGCGGGGGAATGTTTTCACCTGTGGTAGCTCAGGAGGGGGTGGGCCCTGCCCTGCCTGATGGGTGGGAATTGCAGGTGGAAAACCTGACCCGGCTAGGGATGCGCTTCTGGCGTGTGCCTGGGTGTGCGGTGGCGGTGGTGCATGATGGAAAAGTGCTGATGGTTCGTGGATTTGGCACTAATAGTTTGAACGGTAAGGAGGCGGTGACGGGGGACACGGTATTTCCGATTGCCTCGTGCACCAAATCGTTCACTGTGACGCGTTTGGCGCAACTGGTGGACCAAGGGAAAGTGGGTTGGGATGACCCGATCGTGAAATATTTGCCTTGGTTTCGGCTGGCTGATGAGGAGGCTACTGGGAAGGTGACTTTGCGGCATGCGGCGAGCCACACGGGGGGCGTTGGAAGCCATGACTTGCTGTGGTATCGGTGGGGAGGGAGTTTAAGGGAACGGGTGGAGCGATTGGCCGGGGTGCCTGTTGAAACCAAACCGGGTGAGAAATTTACCTACCAGACTAGCCTATTCACGGCGCTTGGGTTGGTGGAGGAGGCTGTGGACGGGCGGCCTTGGGAAGAGCAAATTCGGGTGGAGTTGCTTGAACCGCTGGGGATGGGGAACACCTGGGCTGATCCGGGGAAGATTGGGGCAAAGCTGGAGCGGGCGCAGCCGCATCGACTGACGGCCAACGACAATCCAGCCTTGTGTGAGGGCTATCCGTTTGCGGGGCCTGACCCGGCTGGCAGCATTCATTCGACAGCACGCGACATGGCAAAGTGGGTGCAATTTCATTTGAGTGATGGGACGACCAGCGGGGGCAAGCGGCTGGTATCGGCTGCGCAAATGGATGCGATGCACACCTTGCAGATTGCGCAAACCTTTTCGCCGACACTGCGAGGGTTGAACCCGAGCGCGCAGGGGATGGGTTATGGACTGGGGTTCACGGTGTATGACCAGCGGGGCGAAAAGGTGTTGGCGCATGGCGGGGCGGTGGATGGGATGCGGGCGCAGTTCAGTTTTGTGCCGGGCAAAAAACTGGGACTGGTGATTTTGTGCAATATGGGGTTAACACGGTTGAACCTGTCGCTGACGCACCATTTGTTGGATTTGTTTTTGGGGCATAAGGGTCGGGATTATAACGGGTTGGTTTTCAAGCAGCAGCGTAAGGATGTTGTGGAACTGCTGGAGCGGGCCCGGTTGGCTGGGGAGAAGGCGACAGCGCGAGCGGCAGCCATGGATGGAGGAGAGCTTGAGGGGATTTATGTTCACCCGGCCTATGGTGAGGCGAAGCTGTTTATGCGGGATGGGGTGCCCATGTTCAAGCTGGGTGCGACGGAGACGCGTTTGCGGCTGGTTGGGCCTGCGTGTTGGCTAGCGGAAGCGGAGCCATTTGGCGGGGCAATTATCGAGTACTTGCCGGGGGGGAGGCCGAAACTTCGGGTTTCGGGTGAGGTCAATTTGGAACTGATGCGGAAGCCTTGATGGTGGTTGAGCTTAGGCGGTGTGATTTTAGGCTCGGACGGCGCCGCCATTGACGCGAAGGATTTGGCCGGTGATCCAGGAGGATTGGGGGCCGGCAAGGAAGCGGACGGCTTGGGCGATGTCATCGGGTGTGCCCCAGCGGCCGAGGGGAGTTTCGGCGAGGGCGCGGCGTTGCCAACCTTCGGGTGCTTTTTCTCCCCAGGAGGTTTTGACCCAACCGGGTGCGACGGCGTTGATGCGGACTTGTGGTGCGTAGTGTTTGGCGAGTGCCTTGGTGAGTGCCATGACGCCACCCTTGATGAGGCCAAAGAGTTGGCCGCTGTCGCCTTCCATGCCTGAATCTGCTTGATCCCAGCCCATGGTGATGATGGAGCCTGTGCCGCGGGCGCGCATTATTTCGGCGATTGTTCTGGTGGCTTCGAGGGTGCCGCGGGCATCGACCGCCCAGAGGCGGGCCAATTTTTCGTCGAAAGTCCAGTTGGGGCCTGGGCCGGTGAGGATGTCTGTGCCGGCGTTTTGGACCCAAATATCGACAGGACCGGCTAGTGCTTCGGCTTGGTGCACCAGTTTTTTGGCGGAACCTTCGGGGAAGAGGTCAGCTTGGAGTGTGAGGGGTGGGGTGTCCCACAATTGGCAGAGCTTGGCGGTTTGGTCGAGAAGGGCCTGATCGCGGCCATGGCAAATAATGCGGGCGCCGGCTTTTGCCAATTCGATGGCGATGGCGCGGCCTATACCTTTACTGGCGCCCAGTACCACGGCTGTTTGGCCTGCCAACTCGCGGGCGGCCATTTTGCCTGGGACGGATAGGCCGTCGAGCTTGGCAAGCAGCTGGGACATTGTTTGGTGGAGCGTGGGGTGGTGCCAACCTGGAACAATTTGGGCCACAGGGAAGAGAACGAAGCGGCGGTCTTGCAAGCGGGGGTGGGGTATTTGCAGGCCGGGGGTGTTGATTATTTGATCGTTGAAAAAAAGTAGATCGAGGTCGAGGGTGCGGGGGCCATCGGGTGCGGAGCGGATGCGGCCATGGGCTTGCTCGATGGCGAGCATGGCTTCGAGCAGTTGGTTTGGCTGGAGTTGGGTTTGGAGGAGGGCGGCACCATTGAGGAACTGGGGTTGGCCAACGGGGCCACCCACAGGGCTGGTCTCGCACCATGGGGAGACGCGGAGGACCTGGGTGTTGGGGATTTGGTTGAGAAGTTGAACGGCTTGGGTGAGATGGCCCAAGCGGTCGTTCAGATTGGACCCGAGTGCAATGACGGCAAGGTGGTTGGCAATGTTAGGGCTCATTCGAGCCAACTCAGGACGATGAGGGCTTGGTAGGTGGCCGAGGCGGTGGAACTGTCGCCTTTGGTTAGGCCGTAGCCGCCATCTGGATTGCGACAGGAGGCGATGAAGGCTTGCAGTTTTTGGGTATCTGGCTTTTTGCCCAGCATTTTAAGGGCACGCATGACCCGGTAGCAGGTGTCGAGATCTGATGGGGTTTGTTCGGATTTGCCCCAACCGCCTGTTGATTTTTGGCCAGCCAGTAACTGGGCTGCCACAGCGGCTTTTTCTTCGTCTTTGATTTGGACCCCCAAACGGAGCTTGGCGGCGGTGGCACCACCCAAAAGGCGGTTGTCTTGGGGGGCGGCAGCGATCGCTTTTTCGATGATTTGTAGCCAAATGGCCGAATTGGCTGGAGAGCGTTTGCCTGCCTCGAATGCGGCGGCGGCCAGGCGGATGGATTCAAAATCTGTGGCCAAGGATTCGAGGTGGGCGAACTGGGCGGGTAGTTTACCGGCAACCTGTGGACTTTTTTCGGCGGCGAGATCGTGCAAGGCCATTAGGCCCACAGCCTGAAGGGCTGGGGCGGCGGGGCCGGGTTTTTGGTCTGGCGCATCGGCAAATCCATCAGGTGTGAGGCACCCGAGAACAAACTCGCGGCAGGCAAGTAGATCGGCTGGTTGGACGCCCAACAAGCGAAGGGCGCGAACGGCCCCCAAGGTGGCGCGTAGGGAGGCTTTGGCGCCCGGGTTGGGGGCATAGCCACCCATGGGCATGGCCAGGGTTGCCAGATAGCGGGAAGTTTGGGCAACTTGCTCGGGCGGGAGGTTGGGCTTGGCCTTGGTTTGGGAGCTAGGAACGGCAGGCGAC
>Ga0255124_1000328_pt1 | contig 16450 bp, 11 predicted proteins | sample Law_Cont_RepB_8d_FD_188564 | JGI IMG/M metagenome (GOLD analysis project Ga0255124, IMG submission 188564) | Freshwater microbial communities from St. Lawrence River, New York, United States - Law_Cont_RepB_8d | ecosystem: Environmental > Aquatic > Freshwater > River | place: USA: New York... | reverse complement strand
AGTTAGAACAGATCCCCTCGGAACGGAAGGCCGAACTGGCCGGGGTTAGCGGATAGTTTCGCCAAAAAGTGGGATTTGACCTGCCGGCCAGCCGGACCTTTATCTGCAATCACAATTCGCACAGAAGGCGCCTGGTTAGGAATCCAAGAGGTGGAAAACTTTTCCTGCGGCACCGAGGCAAAGGCGTTCAACCTCCGGGCGGGCACCGGCTTCCAGGCTTGCGGACTGCAGGTCGATACCGAAAATCCCGCCGCCACCAACCCCGTCTACCAAGTGACCTACTCCGTGGACGCGCTGCCCCTGAACTGTTTTTCCAAGTTGTTCGACCACCCCCCCAACCCGACCAACAGCTACTGTGCGGTGATCACCTGCTCTCATGCCGATCACGCCTGCCCCATCGTCTCCAGCTTCGACATGCGTGTCGCTATCCGTTAAGAGGATCCCGAGTGGGCGGATGAAAGACCGCGAAAGGCGGCCCGCTCCGCGGAGTGCTCAAGCCAGATTTGCCAAAAGACGCTGTGCCTCATGAGACTTGTATGCAAGCCGTTTGCGGAAAACGGGATCAATCGGCCAAGATCACCTCACCACCCGCCCGGGTTCCCATCGCGCGCCAGATGGTTTGCCTGATGTCGTTCCGAACAAATCGGCAACTGCCATCCATCAGCAATGTATTCACCCCCCCGGAATGGTGGCTGCGGCTGGTCACCGAGCCGTAGGTAGGCAGTGTTGCCGATCGGCCCTCCCGGTTGGAATTGAAGTCCACATCAAACACTTGCCCGCCGGAGTTGTGCGGAACCCGGGTGTTCGGGGGAAATGTGGTGGTGAACCCCGTCTGATGCACCCGGGCATCCACCCACTCGGTGTGGCCGCTGTCCACCTTGAATTCCCCGGCACCCCAATAAACCGTCAGTCCGGCAGGCGTCATCGGGGGGGACACCCCGGCCGTGGCGGGGTTAGCGCATTCCCGGAAATACGGTGTGAAGGTTTTCACCTCGGAGATCCCCAGTGTGTTGCTGGTGCCGTCCTGGATGTCGGAAAGCCGGGTGGCTCCGTTCACTACAAACACGCCATCCCCAACACCGGCTGGCGGCTGCATGATATGCCAGGTGCCGTTGTTGGCCCCGTAGTTTAGCGGGTAATGGGTGAAGGTAGGGCTGTCCGGCCGCTCTCGGTCGTTGATCTCGCTGGGACAAAGATAAGTGCGTACCCTTTTTTTTGCCACCTCCGGCTGCTGACTGATCGGCCGGTTAAAATCGATCAGTTTTTGCAGGTTCTCCTGCTCCACATACGGCAGGATGCGCGTGAAAAGGCTCCAGTACACCGTGCCGCCAAGTTGGCGATAATCGCCCTGGGGCGGCAATGCTCCAAGGGAGTCGTGGTGGTTGTGCAGCGCGATCCCGATTTGTTTCAGGTTATTCTGGCAGCTCATGCGGTTGGCGGCGTCCCGAACCTTCTGAACAGCGGGAACCAGAAGGCCCACCAGCACGGCGATGATGGCAATCACCACCAACAATTCAATCAGGGTGAAAGCGCGGCCCGAAGCGGCCCGGGAAACAGTCTGCATGGTAAATACTGCCTCTTTTTTTTAAGGGTCATAAACGCTTTTTAAGGATCAGGAAGCCAACGCAGATGATGTTTTCATGAATATTGCAAAAAGAGATTCGCAAGCTTCCCATTTTCCCGCAAAAGTCATGATTAGAACGAAAAATATAGGACTTACGCAGTTGCCGTTTGCCGCCCAATCCAAGGGTTCGCCCTGAACGCCCAGGCTGATTCCTGAAAAATCTTCGCTTTGGTGGCGACCCAGTTGTATCGGCTCCTGAAGCAATAGCCTTCAAAAACCAGCAATGGCCGCTCGCTAACCCGAAATGTAAGCGCTCCGCATAGGCCTTGCGACAATGGCACCCCTCCAAATTCGTGACCTGCTTCAGGCCCCGGTGGTACTTCTCGATTTTCCAACTCGTCTCGGCAAGCTCCAACCGCTCCAGTTCATCCATCTTCAGATCGTTAGTGGCCCAGTTCTTTGCGGTACCGTCCTTGGAAATGATTCTGAACACTTTCACCATCCCATAGTTATTTTGATGGACCACCGTGCCGGTTGGCGCGATGTCACAATCCCCGACCGACCGATTGCGAGTTCTGTCCGGGTTCACCCTCCTGTTGTGCTTGAGCCTTGTCAGCCATCGCCCGCCGACCGCGTCAATCTTTTTCAGGTTCACCAGGCTGCTATACCAGCCGTCAAAAAGCACATATTCCGGCTGGAATCCGCGTTCCTTGGCCGTTTCAATCAGGTCCCCGAAATGGTCGTTCTTGGTCTTGCCATCATTCGGCTTGTCATAGATCCGGTAATCGCACGGCAGGTGGCTCCCATCATCGGTCCAAAGCAGCATCAGCAAATCGATCCCCTTGACCACAGCATGGTGCTTGCCCGACTACATGTGGTGGACAAGATCCATCTTCCGCGCGTACGGTTTGTCTAGGACAGTGTCATCCAGAACCAATACCCCGGAGGTCAGACACACTTCCGCCTTCAACTCAAGCAAAAGTGCATAGTTTGTCGGCTCAAGCCGGTGCAGCAGACGGGTGTACGCATCATGCGAGGGTTAGCCAAAACCAACCGGATTAGTCCTTTGCGCTTCCATCGCCGTCGCTTTCACCGGAGTGGCGACCAAAAAGTCGATGAAGTCTTTAGCGGTGACTTTAGGCTTGTTCACAGATGTCAAAAATAGTCAAAATGAACGGAATAGGCAAACTCAATTCGGGCCAACTGCGTAAGTCCTAAAGTTACCAGACTTTTTCGCGATTCTAATCTGTTGCGCGTTCCAATAATGGCCCAGCAACCTCAAGTGTTTCCAAATGGCTTGGCCCGAAATACCCCCTGCGCCTTATCCTTATAGACTTCCCCTGCGCTAAAATAGTGGCCGTTCATCGCCAAATAAACCCCAGGCGGAAGCACCTGCACAAACGATAGCGCACTGCCCAGGTTGAACAGGCCATCAGAACTGCCGAAGGTGTAGGGCACCATCGCACCCGTCAGCACCACCGTTCTGTCCGCCACCCGGCCAGCAAGGAACAAAGCCGTCTCCTCCATGGTGTCGGTGCCGTGGGTGATGACGATGCGTTTTTCCGGGCAGGCGTTGCAGGCCTCCAAAATCCGGGTCCTGTCCGCCTGGGTCATCTCCAGACTGTCCTTCATCATCACTATCTCAATGCGCACCGCCAGCCGACAACGCCCTTGTGCCAGCATTTGCCCAACATGCGGCTCCCCAAAAGAAAGCGCTCCATTCAGCTCATCATATTCTTTGTCAAAAGTCCCCCCGGTAACCAGCACAGCAAGCGACATGGGGGAGCTCTCCGCTAAAGTTTGCAGGGCAGGGTCAATCTGAACCAGAATCCAATCTCCACCATTCCGTTGATTCAACCGGTGCTATGGTAATTTGCTCAAGTATCCTACTCCACGCCCTGTCACCAGATGGCAGTTTCGGGGAAGTTAGAAACCAGAAACGCTATCCGCATGGCAAGACTTCAACCGCTCACCCATTCCCTTTTCACAAAGCCACTCAATTCATTACCAACTCAGCCAAGTTTCGAGGTGCAATCACAGTGCAATTTTTCTTCAATTGAATTGCAAATCCGCGCCAACTTCCAGTGAGGCTCAACACCCATGACCCTGTTTTCCATTCCGTTGCCTGAGGATCGTACCTCAAAATTACTCTTTCAAGCCGAAAGGGCCGGGCTTTCCCCGGAGGAATTCCTAAGGCAGTGCGTGGGGGAAATTCTCGATAGGCCGGACGAGGCTTTCTCCGACGCCGCCGAGCATGTGCTGAAAAAGAACGCAGAAATCTACAAGCGTCTGACGTAAAGCGCCCTCTCAGCTTGGTAAAAGTGCTCGAATTACAGCGAATGGTTTTGGCCCAATAAATCACAAATCCCGTGGCACAAATACCCAGCATTACCTTCCCACCCCTCACCGATTCCACCAAGTGATATTCAGTTGCAGCGCCATAGCGATCGACACCCACACCAAATACGGCACCTGAGCTAGCGCCACCCAGCGGTGGTATTTCCAAATAACTGCCATCATCCAAGGAATTGTCACCCACACGATCACAATATCCACCGCCGCCAAATCCAAATTCCGCAGCCCGAACTGAATCGGCGTGAAGACCAAGTTCGTGATCAGGTTCACCAGAAATGGCAACGCGACACCCCAAGGCAGCTTCCGCCGAACCGCCAAAGTGAACACATAGCCGAATGTGAGAAGGATGATGGGGTAGAGGATCTGCCAGACCAGGCCAATCGTCCCCGGCTCGGGTGTCCAAGTGGGTTTGATCAGCGAGTCATACCATTCCTTCCAGCTCATCCACGACCTCCCCGCCCGGCAGGTTTGCCACCCACCACAAAACATCAGACTAGAAACAAAGCCTAACAGAAAAGCGGGCTTAGAATTCGCACCAGTCAGGACTTGTCCAATACCGATTTGACCAGTCGCAGAAACGCAGGGGGCACATTCCACTGGCGGGAATCGTCAGCAAGGATGCTAACCGTCTTGGAGTTCAAGCGAAGGATCTGCCCTTCAATGTGGACCCCGTCCCTGTCATGAAGAAAAACCGATCGCCAATAGGAACTATTTCGTGAGACATTATTTTACAACTCAACGCGGTAAAAAATTCACCCAGCAATAAACACCAAAACCAACCCCCAAAACCACATAGTCTCAACGGCTGCGGTCGCCACAAAGCTCACTGTAAATCAGCTGAATTCCAGCTTAGCGAAAACCCGCCAAACCTTCTCTAATTCAACATTTTCCCCGATAAAAGCACCCCAGCAAAAACCTCGCAAACTAAAACAAAATGCGCCAAAGCAATCTGTGGCGTCACTTGTGCCAATCGCAGATAACGATCTATTGCTTTTCCAAAGTGCCACCCCACAGCTTTTTATTGCCTAAAGCTAATTTGCAATAAACAAAATCCGAATAAAAAAACGCAAATATGAGTTTCAAAATATTGACACAAAGAATTTGGCATAGGAAATTAATCAAAGAGTTCAATTGATTTTGCAAGGCTTATGGCAATTCAACTTATAAAGGAAATGTAAATATATGCGACCCTATTTTTCGGCTCTAATTGGCATGCTCTTAATCAGCAGTCTCCGGGCTGATGTGGTTTTTTCCAACACAAATACGACAAGCCAATCATTGGAAACTTCGGACTTTGCCTTAAACTTTCGTGTCACCACATCTGGTTCATCCGTTACCGGTTTCAAATTGTTTAGGGGATCAGATGGTGGAAATTTAACAGCCACTTTTAGGTTAGATAGTAACTCTTCGCTTACAAGAACGGCCTCCTATGCGGGCGACGGGTATACATTTGATCTATCAGCCCTGGTTGGGGCGGATAACATCAGTTCAAGTGGGAGCCACCTGTTGAATATATCGTCAATTTCTGGAACAAGTTATTTAGCAACGACAAGTAATGTAATTAGTAATAACCCCGCAACAGGTTTCTACGACACATCCTACGGTGGAACGCCAACATCCTTCGCTCGATTTGAAGTAATTGGGGCCGTCCCCGAACCTGGTACCCTGCTCCTTGGCGGCATTGCTGCCCTCACTGGCGGAACAGTGGTCTGGTGGAAGCGCCGCAAAAAAGCCACTTGTAAAGTAAACGAATAAGCAACTTCCCGAGTAGTTTGCTCCCTATGCTTCCTCCAAGGGCGGCCACTCGCGCCGCCCTTTATTTTTCTGTTCCAAAAGCCAATTTTTAACTCCCATTTAAATCCGTCCCCAGCCATCCAGAATGCAAATCACAAAAAGCCAAAGTAGATTAAAATTTAGGCCTTATCCTGATTGCTCATTCCTATTAATAACTGATTAAAAATTATCAGAATTACTTCAAATTAAATAAATTTTAGAATAAAATAAGGTTAAAATGGCAATCTGGTGATATTTATCCGCCCGCAAAGCAGGTACATATTTACGCAAAAATACCCGGAAAAAACCATTTACCGCAATCAGGCTTACTGAAATTGTGTCCCGTTTACAACAAGCACCCCCAGCAAACTCCAAAGCGGCTATTCCTCTCACAGAAAGAAATGTTATAAAATCTTAATTGGTAGTCCAGATTTTTTCTTTTGTTCGTATGTATGAATGCTAAATGTAATGGTCAACAGTCAGAGTGGGTTTCAACTGGAGAGGGCGGTTCCATGTTGTTCCGAAGTAAAAGGCACCCTATCTGCCCCATCTGTAAGTCAGACCGTGTTTATAAATCAGAAACACGCCCCGAAGATTTTTTCATCCGAATCTGCCTTCAAAAACCGGTTCGGTGCCAATCCTGCAACCACCGCTACGGTTCTTGGTTCATCCCGCACAATAAACCAAGCCACACCTCAACCGATTCCCACTCCCGTTCTTTAAAATCACCCACCCCCAATCCAGATAAAAAATAGATCCCAAACCTTTGCAGGATTAGCCCACGCAGTTTGCCAAGTTAATGCGCCAACCCGATCACTACACTCGCTGCCTGCAATCACCCACCTAAACTTGCCCTAAACCAAAAATCCTTTACCCACTTCCTAACCAACCAAATTTTCCAGCCAATCAAAATCGCCAACCCTGCAAAATCCCAGCCTTTTGCCATTGCACCGCCAGCTAAAACCCGGCTATAGGCCCCTGTTCGTTCGGTTTCCGGGGGGGGCCTCGAATGACTCAATCCAGACAGGCGTGTCCCAACCCGTGGCTACCAACCATGGTCCGTTGGCTGCCTATAGCCATGGCGGTTTTGGTTGCTACCAGCACCACCCAAGCCCAAGAAATCCAACCCCCAACTCCCAGCTCGGTCGAAGAAAACGCCTCCAGTCCAGATGAACTGCCCGAACTGCCACCCGAAAATAGTGGCCCTTCCTGGCGCTTGTGGGCCGGGGTCGAGGCCCTGGGCTGGGCCATCAGTGGCCAATCGCTTCCTCCCCTGGTTACAGGCTCACCAACCGGCACCCCCAGAAACCAAGCCGGCATCCTCGGCGCGCCCGGCACGCAAATTCTTTATGGCGATCAAACCGTCAACGGCAACCTGCAACCCGGCATACGCACTTATGCCGGCCTGTTTCTGGGCGAAAATAAAAAAGCCGCCGTCGAGGGTTCCTTCTTCACCCTCTATGGCACTGGCGCCTCCTGGCTGTCACCCGAGGGCCCCATCGTCGCCCGGCCCTTTACCGATGCCGCAAACGGCCAGCCCAATTCCGCACTCGTCAATTTGCCAGGCGTTGTCAGCGGTCTAGTGGGCATCGATACCGGCCAGTGCTTCTACGGGCTCGATGTCAACCTGCGCCGCAATCTGCGCACCGCCGCCAATGGCCGGTTCGATCTCGTCGCCGGCTACCGCAACATGGGCCTCACCGAAGGGCTCGGCATCTACGAATACCTCGACATGCCCGATACCGGCTCCGGCACAAAAAGCTACCTGGTCAGCGATAATTTCTGGAGCAAAAACATCTACAACGGTGGCCAGATCGGCCTCGCCGGTTCTTGGTGGCTGGGCCGCTGGGCCTTCGATGCCCGGGCCCTGCTCGGCTTGGGTGGCACCAGCACCACGGTCTGCATCAACGGCTCCACCACCGCCTACCTGCCAACAGGCGACACCACCTACGGCACCGGACTGTTGGCCCGACCGCAAAATATTGGCGAATACACCGTCCAGCGCCTCAGCTTCGTGCCCGAAGTGGCCCTGCGTCTCAGCTACCAACTCACCCCACACATGGCCATCAACGCCGGCTACACCTTCCTCTACTGGACAGGCGTCGCTCGCCCCGCCAACCAAATCGATTCCCAACTCAATCTTAACCCAAGCCTTGGCGCAAACCCCCAATCCGCCATCCACCCCACTCTCAGCACCATCAACGCAAGCGATATCTGGATCCAAGGCGTCTCCACCGGCCTCGAATTCAGGTTCTAAAAAATTGTCAAAGAAAAGGCAAAACAGTACTGAAGTCAGCTCTCCCACCCGCATTCGCTTCCACTTCCACGGCAGGTTATAATAGTCCCAATAATTCGGTTGTCTCCCCAAAGACCCGCCAGCCAAAGCCGAGGTCCGCCCCGTGCGCTCACTCCCACGCCTAGACCCATCCCTTTGCATCCTTGCCATCGTTTTTTGCTGGGCCAACCGCCCTGCCACAGCGCAGGATACTGCACCTAAGCCTGCCACCATCGACTTTGCCCACACCGTGGCGCCCATCATCAAGCTGCGCTGCGCCGAATGCCACACCGCCGGCAAATACAAAGGCTCCTTCTCCATGGACACCCGCGAGGATTTCCTCAAGTCCATGGCCGTCCAGCCGGGTAAATCCTCCACCAGCGAGCTCATCGAGCGAATCACCAGCGACAAACCCGACCACCGCATGCCACCCAAGGGCGACCGGCTCACCACCAAGCAGATCGACCTATTAAAAGTCTGGATCGATCAGGGCCTGCCGTGGGACCCGGGCTTCAGTTTCAAGACCAGCAACTATGTGCCCCCCATCCTGCCCCGCAAAGTGGCTCTCCCTGCTCCCACCGAAAATCGCCAGCATCCCATCGACCGCATTCTCGATGCCTACCACACCCGTAACCAACAAAAACTGCCCCAGCCTGCCGATGATGACACCTTCCTCCGCCGGGTTCACCTCGACCTCATCGGCCAGTTGCCAACCCAGGCCGACCGCGAAAAATTCCAGGCTGACTCGCCTTCCGAAAGGCGCGCCTTGCTGGTCAAGCGTCTGTTGGCCGAGCCCCGCCCTTATGCCGAGCACTGGCTCACCTTCTGGAACGACCTGCTCCGTAACGATTACGCTGGCACCGGCTTCATCGATGGTGGCCGCAAGCAGATCAGCGCCTGGCTGTACCAGTCGCTCATCGACAACAAACCCTACAACCGCATGGTGCGTGAACTCATCAGCCCGACTGGCGATAGCGATGGCTTCATCCACGGCATCAAGTGGCGCGGCTCCGTCAACGCGAGTCAAGTTGTCGAGTTGCAATTCTCGCAGAATGTCTCGCAGGTCTTTTTCGGCATCAACATGAAGTGCGCCTCGTGCCACGACAGCTTCATCGACACCTGGAAGCTCGAGGACGCTTACAGCCTGGCCGCCGTCATCGCCAACAGCCCGCTCGAGATCAACCGTTGTGATAAGCCTCAGGGCCGCAAGGCCACAGCCGCCTTCCTCTTCCCCCAGCTTGGCACCATCGACGCATCCTTGCCACGCGACAAGCGCCTGCTGCAACTGGCCGACCTTGTCACCCACGAAAAGAATGGCCGCTTCACCCGCACTATCGCCAACAGGCTTTGGCAACGGCTGTTCGGCCGCGGCATCGTCCACCCGGTCGATGTGATGGCCAACCCGCCCTTCGACGCCGACCTGCTCGATTACCTCGGCACTTGGCTGGCCGACAACCGCTACGACCTGAAACAATTGCTTGAGCACATTGTCACTTCCCAGGCCTACCAGTCCCAAGTCGCGGTCACAGGCCAGGAGGTTGCCGGCGCCGACCACCCCTTCCGCGGCCCCGAGATCAAACGCCTGTCAGCCGAGCAGTTGCTCGATGCCATCTGGCAAATCAGCCAAACCAGTCCCAAAAACTCCGCTGCTCCCGTTAAAATCCCCGCCTGGACTGCTGACACCCCGCCAGAGCGCCGGGGCATCCGAGCCTCGCTGCTCAATGCTGATCCGCTGACCCGCTCGCTGGGCCGGCCCAATCGGGAGCAGGTGGTCACCACCCGCCCCGACCAACTCACCACCCTGCAGGCAATCGATCTCGCCAACGGCAAGGAAATGGCCCAGTTGTTGTCCGCCGGGGCGGCGAGCTTGCTCAAAGCCGATCTGATACAAAAAGCTGATCCAAAATCACAATCCGCCACCCTTGCCCGCCTCATTTACCAAAGAGCCCTGTCCCGCGACCCGGCCGCGGGTGAACTTGCGGTGGCAGTGGAAATCCTCGGCGAAAAACCGGCCGAAGACTCAGTTTCCGATCTGCTTTGGACTATTTTCATGCTTCCCGAATTCCAGCTCATCCGCTGATCCTGCCAACCAAGGACACTACCATGGCCACCAACCCATCCAGCCCATTCAATCCTTTCGACCCATCCGGCATGCCCGGCGCCAAAGCAGACCGCGCCAGCCAGCGCCGCGAATTCCTCAAGGCTATGACTGCCGCCGGTCTCACCACATTGGCCGGGGGCGCTCCCCGGTCGCTGCGCGCCGCCGAGACCGTCGATCACCCCGCCGCCACTGCCGACACCTGCATCCTGCTATGGATGGGGGGCGGTATGGCCGGCCCGGAAACCTTCGATCCCAAACGCCACCTGCCGTTCAAGGTGGGACTTCCAGCCAAGGACATCCTCAGCACTTTCCCAGCTATCGACACCTCGGTCGATTCCATCAAAATCACTCAAGGGCTCGAAAATATCGCCAAGGTGATGGACCGCGCCACCCTCGTCCGGTCCCACCGTGTGGCCGACCTCGGCAGTATCCTCCACTCACGCCACCAGTACCACTGGCACACAGGCTATGTCCCGCCCCAGACCGTCGCTGCCCCTCACATCGGCTCATGGATCGCCCGGGTCAAAGGCCCGCGCAATCCCGCCATCCCGCCGTTTATCAACATCGGCCAACGCCTCGAGGGGGTGGGTGAGAGCGAGGAACTCAAGGCCTTCACCACCGGTGGCTTCTTCGGCAGCGAATATGGCCCCTTCAACCTGCCTTTCCCAGGCGATGCCGCCAATTCAGTCCGCCCCCCCAAGGGCATGACCGCCGAGCGGTTCGAGATCCGCCAAAAGCGCTTCCGCGAGTTGCTGAAAAAGAGCCCCGTGGGCGACATGGCCTCCGATTTTCACCACGAGTCGATGCTCCGGTCGCTCGACAACGCCCACCGTCTACTCAGCTCCAAAGACAGGGACGCTTTCGACCTCTCCCGCGAGCCCGCCGAAAGCATGGCCCGCTATTCCGCCAGCCACTTTGGTCAAGGCTGCCTGCTCGCCCGCCGTCTCACCGAGTCGGGCGCCCGTTTCATCGAGGTGACCACCGAATATGTCCCCTTCCTCCATTGGGACACACACGAGAACGGCCACACCACTCTCACCCGCATGAAAAAAGAGATTGATGCCCCCATCGCCCAGCTCATCCTCGATCTCGAGGCCCGCCGTCTGCTCGATCGCACTCTTGTCGTCCTCGCCACCGAGTTCAGCCGCGACATGATGATCGAAGGCGTGCCCGGCAGCACCGCCACAGACCAATCCCTCGCCAAGGCCGACAACCTGACCGAAATGAAGCAATACGGCCTCCACCGCCACTTCACCGGCTCAGTCTCCATGGTCATGTTTGGCGGCGGCATGAAAAAAGGCTTCCTCTATGGCGAGACTGCCCAAGAGCGCCCGCTACTTGTCACCAAAAACCCTGTCAGCATCTCCGACATGCACGCCACCATCCTGGCCGCCATGGGCGTCTCCCCCAAAACCGCCTTTGATATCGAGGGCCGCCCCTTCTACGCCACCGAAGATGGCAAAGGCCAACCGGTGCGCGAGCTGTTCGCCAAGGGTTAATCCTGCTGCCCTCCCGAGCATCTCCCAACACGCCCAAACCTTTGCGCCGAATCGTGCCAAATATGGACAACCATCCGTATGGATAAGTCTCAAAGAGATGGTTCTAAGGCTTGCCCTAGGGGCAGCGAGGCATGTGCGTTCACTGCATGCTGAAAAGCCCTGATCAGTCCTATTCGCGACTAAATGGCTGGAAACAAAGGGGAAAGTGAAGGCAGAATTCTCAAGATCGACGACCGAGGCGTTTGATGCGATGGCGCACTCGCTCATCAGCCGATTTCGAACATAGTAAATAGGAGGCCTGGGCTGGTTAGGATGGCCTTGTTTCGGCCAATTGCGTAATTCCTGCATCCTGTGCATTTGAACCATTGAAGTGCTAGTGGTATCTTTTAGATTCTCCTGCAATCAAGCTAATTCTTTTGCAATTCAAGATGGTTCTCCAGATTTTGAGCCGAATCAATTATTAACTAGCTCCATCTTTTTTGCTTTTTAAGGGGCCGGGCCATGGGTACTTTCTTCAGGCTACTTTCGGGCTTTTTCCCGCTCCGGGGCTCGGAGCGGGCGGGGCAAGGTGTTCCCAGCAAGGCCCCACGCGCCAGGCGCCGCCCGGCAATCGAAATCTTGGAAAGCCGTATCAACCCATCGTTCAGCAACTTGTCCACTATCGCACAGTCGCTCAGGCAGGCGGAGAACGCCCTCCCCCAGATACCCGGCCTCGATTCCTCCCTCGGACAAATGACGCCCAGTCGCCTCAGCGATGTGCTGGGCCTCAACGCCTACAACAACGGCGCCAACATCTGGAGCCAATTCGACACCACCTACCCCAACCCCTCGGCAAGCGACCTCTGGACAATCGCCAACACCCTGGTTTCGGGCAGCCCCGCCGGCATGACAACAGCGGTCACCTGCACTGCGGGGGACCTGGTCGGTGCTGGCAACGCCCTCACCAGCTCCACCTCCGTGCCGGCCTACGGCACTATCCCAGACCTTAAACTAGCTCAATATTCCGGCTTCACGGTGCAGGCCTGGTTCAATTCCAGCAACATCGGTTCCAGTTGGCAGCGAATCATCGATCTGGGGAATGGAGACGGGTCAGACAACATCATCGTCGGGATCAACGGCTCCCAGTTGTTCCTGTCCACCTTCGCCGGCTCGACCGGCTACAACTTCACGGCCGGGCCGACGCTGTCCAGCAACACCTGGTACCACGTTTCCGCCGTCTTCAGCGGCACCACCGCCACCCTGTACATCAATGGCCAGGCACAGGGCAGCTACTCCTCCATGCCCAAACTCAACAATGTGGCCCGCGCCAACAACTACTGGGGCCTTAGCAACTGGTCCACCGACCCCGTCTGGCAGGGCCAGCAGGATGAGCTGCGCTTCTGGAGCCGGGCGCTCACCGCCTCTGAAATCGCCGCCAATTACAACATCAGTTTCACCACTGCCCAAAGCGGCCTGATCGCCTGTTACAAGGCGGATGAGGCATCTGGATCCTCGCTGACCGATTCCTCGGGAAACGGCAAGACAGGCACCCTCCAGGTGGCAAGCTCCGTGACTGTCCCCAATTCGGGATTTGAGACACCGACTCTGGGCAACGGTGCCTATTCCAAGGAGCCCTCCGGGGCGACCTGGACTTTCACCAAGTCGGGGGACGATGACTCGGGCATCGCCAGTAATAGTAGCGACTACATCACGGTAAACGCCCCCGAGGGGAAACAGGCGGGGTGGATCCAGGGGGTCGCCACCATCTACCAGGATGTGACCATCGCCACCGGCGGGTCCTACAAGGTCAGCTACCAGGCGATCGGCAAGAACAACACCGACAACAACAAGGTCATCATCTCGCTGAACGGCGTCACCCTCAGCACCTGGGACATGAAGAACGACAAGTACAGCGCGCCCATTGGCACGAGTGGAGCGTGGGAAACCTTGAAGGCCAACGACAGCTACTGGATAGCGTTCTCAAACGGCGACGCCGTTTTCCTCAAGCCCGGCACCTACCAGCTCAAGATCGCCGGCGGTAACGGCGGCAACAACAACTCGTCCATCGACATGATTGCCGTAGAACCGCAAAACAGCGACGGCGGCAGGGCCGCAAGCGGCGCCACCCTCTACTCCACCCCCGGCGTCCATATCCAGTGGACCCAGACTGCCACCTACAATTCCGTTTTCTCAACCGGAGGCCTGGATGCCGGTTTGCGCCTCAATCCCACCGGCAATTGCACAATTCCCATAGCAGTGACGGGCGTCCTCGACCTCACCATCGGCCTACAGGGAAGCACCCTGGTGACCGGAGTCACAGGAAGCTGGAGCGCCTCCGCCAACCTTTCCGGGCTGGCCCTTTCCGTGGGATTGGGCTACCTCGACAGCAGCATCACCAATGGTGCCTACACCCTGACGGCAAACGCCACCAGCGTGTTGCACGACACCGGAACAGGCGTTTCCGCCCCCGGCGTGACGGGTTCAAACACCATCTCCACTTCGAAATTGTCCAACACGGCCGATTTTGCCACCGCCAGCGCCAACCTCTTCCAAAACTCGGGTTCAACCACGGTCAGCGCCAGTATGGCCTTCACCGGACAGGTGGGCGGTAACGCATTCCCCACAGGCTCAGCCGCCCCCACGCTCAGCCTTGCCTCCAACACCCAATCCTGGACCGGAAGCGGTTACTCCCAGCCCCTGTGGGCCACTGCCAATTTCGGCGATTACCTGGCCCTGGCCCAACTGGATGCCGCGGCCCTCGTCAACACCGGGCTGAACAACGCGGGCGGCTCCTTCGGCGCGGTGAGCAAGACCTCGTGGCAGAAAGTGCCGTTCAGCAGCAGCAACATCGCCCAGAGTTATGACTGGGGAGGCGGATTGGGCACATCCGCCGGGCTCCTTTACCAGAACCACCTGTCCATCGCCGGTACTTTCCGAATTCAGGGCCAGTTGCCCCAGAACAAATACGGGGCCACCTTCACCATCTACCGCGGCGACGCCGCCAAGGCTTTCACCCTTTCGGGCAACCTCGGTGCCGATTCCCCCGCGGTCAACACCTCCGGCCCGTTCATCGCCGGCCCGGTGGCCTTTCACTTCAACCAGAAATTGGCCGGCACCGGCCTGGCCTGCCGCGAGCAACCCACCCATCCCGGTTTCATCGAGTTCTACGCCACCGATTCCACCGTCACCGCCTTCACGATGGACCCGGACAACTCGGGGGTCAACAATAACCAGTCCGCCAACGGCTTCACCCAACTCGGCTTCTTCGCCACCCCGACCTACTCGGTCGCCCTGCAAAACGGCAGTTTTGAGGGACCCTTTGTCGTGACATCGTTGAACAACCCCCAGGGTTCACAATGGTCGTTCAATGGCAGCGGCTCGGCCACCAATGGCATCACCACACAGGGCTATTACCTCACCGCCGCCCCGCCCGATGGAACCCAGGCGGTTTACCTGGAGCAAACCTCCACCAGCGCCCCCAAACCCTCCGTCAGCCAGACCCTCCAGAATGTCGAGGCGGGCTATTACCAGCTTTCCTTCTTCGCCGCCAAGGCTTCCACCTCGGCTGCCTGCGACACGGTGGTCACCATCGGCGGTGTGAGGCTTTCGTTCCAGGTGAGTGGCGCCACCTATGACCACCTGCCCGGTTCGGCTCTCGGGTCTTCCGCCTACCAGCAGTTCACCAGCCAGCCAATCTACATGGCGGCGGGCAGCCACTCCCTCAAATTGCAGGGGCAGATCCCCTCTGGAACCGCCTCCCAGTCCCTGGTCGGCATCGACAAGGTCCAGCTCTTCACGCCAACCCTCACCGCCCGGCAGGCGACCTACCCGACCTTCAGCAGCCTCCAGGGCATGCTCGAAACCCTGAACGAGCCGAACCTGCTCGGTACCAGCACCGCCCCATCATCGCTTGCCAACACCGACACCACCACCGGCCAGGTCTTCATCAACATCGGGGCGACCTACACCTTTGCCACTATTCCGGCGGCGATCCAGTTCAACGCCAATGTCATCAACCATTCCATCACCCCGCTGCTGTTCAAGGTGAACGGCGGCACTTACACCATCGCTGCGGCCGCCCAGTCCGTTGCGGTCGCGCGCGCTGGCTTGCAAACCGCCAGCCTGGTGTTCCCCTCCTTCACGCCCGATTCCACCGCAACTTATGTGCTCGGATTCACCGACCGCGCCATGACCGTGACCTCCTCCAGCCTGGCGACAACCGCCAGTTACACCGGCACCATCGGGGGTGATTTCTCCTCGGGAACCGGGTCCTGGCTTTACAGCCCGGGGACCACCTTCACCGCCGGGGCCGGAACCGCCACGATCGCCGGAGGTTCCGTATCCGGTATCAGCGTCGCGGCAGGTGGAAGCGGGTACACCTCCGCGCCGACAGTAACCCTCTCGGCACCGCCCGCCAACACCACTGCCACAGCCACCAGTTCCTACAGTTCTGGCAAGGTGACCACGATCACCGTCAAGACGGGCGGTACCGGCTACACCAGTGCCCCCACCATCACCCTTTCGGGCGGTGGCGGTTCGGGAGCCCAGGCCACAGCCACCGTCACCAACGGCGTGGTGACCGCCATCACCGTCACCAACCAGGGCTCGAATTACACCTCAGCCCCCACGGTCACGATCTCTGCCCCACCGGTGAACACCACGGCCACCGCCACGGCCAGCGTCAACAGCAGCGGCCAGATCACAGGCTTCACGGTGACCAAAGCCGGGACAGGCTACACCACAGCGCCCACGGTCACGGTCGCGCCCCCGGTGGCGCTCAATGTCAACATTGGTGCCGTGTTTGGAACCTCGGGGGCGTGGGTGTCTGGTGGCCGTAGCTACGCCTTCACCGCCTACCAGGGCCTGGCCCAAGCCGGACAGGGGTCCCAGGGGCGCCCCAATAC
>Ga0255124_1000324_pt1 | contig 16588 bp, 9 predicted proteins | sample Law_Cont_RepB_8d_FD_188564 | JGI IMG/M metagenome (GOLD analysis project Ga0255124, IMG submission 188564) | Freshwater microbial communities from St. Lawrence River, New York, United States - Law_Cont_RepB_8d | ecosystem: Environmental > Aquatic > Freshwater > River | place: USA: New York... | reverse complement strand
CGCCTTCTGTACTCTGCCGGCCTCAATGTCAGCATGCAAACCTACGCCTGCAATCACAAGCTGCATCAAGATATGCTCAACGACGTTAATCGCTGGATCATCGAAAACATTCAGCGCGAAGACGCCTGATTCCGCTTCCCATGCATGCGCTATGATCGTTGGATCGGATCACTGTCACACCGACACTGATCCGGACGACGGATACGACCCTCATGACCACTATCTGCCCATTCTGCCTTCAGATCAAAGCGATCCCTTCGTCCATTCCGGACCTTGTTTGGGAATTCCCCAATAGTGTTGCTGTTCTTGGCCGTTGGCAGTTTTATCAGGGTTACTGCGTGCTGATATCACGGGAGCACGCTCATGAACCGATTGATCTTCCTGCATTGTCACGCGACGGCATGATGTCTGAGGTTTGGTGGTTGTCCAAAGCCATTGCTCTAGCATTCCAACCCCGCAAGCTGAACTACGAACTGCTGGGGAATCAGGTGGAACATCCACACTGGCATCTATTCCCGAGGCAGATATCTGATAATGAGCATTTAAAACCTGCTTGGGTACGTATCGACCGCGAGGAAAATAACGCGGCCCTGCGTTCAATCCTCGAGGGCAAGGCCAGTGAAAGGGCCTCCACCATCGCATCAATTGTCACCATTCTTCAAGAACTGGGAGCTCCCAAGGCATGAGCCCCAATCCACTTCGTTTGGCAACGCGTACCAGTCCATTAGCCCTGTGGCAGGCCCACCACGTACGAGACCTGTTACAAGCGGTGGGCCACGGCGCCGAATTGGTAATGGTGACCACCCGGGGAGACCGGGTCATTGACCGACCACTTCATGAACTAGGTGGAGATGGACTTTTCACCCGCGAAGTTCAGGAAGTGGTTCTTGCAGGCGAAGCAGATGTAGCTATCCACAGTCTTAAGGACCTGCCGACAGCAGCAGTCCCGGGTTTGACTCTTGCAGGCATTCCCGCCCGAGGCCCGCAGGGAGATGCGTGGGTCAGCCGCATTTATCCACATTTGGCAGACGTCCCACTTGGTTCACGTGTTGCTACGGGCAGCATGCGACGCCGAGCCCAATTACTCAACCGCCGTCCCGACCTTCTAGTTGAGGATCTTCGAGGAAACATCGGCACCCGGCTGAGCCGGTTAGCCGATGAAGGATTATCCGGCATTATTTTGGCGGAAGCGGGCCTTCGTCGCCTTGGGCTTGATGCTGAAATCCGTGAAATTCTCGACCCCACATGGATGCTTCCGGCCGTGGGCCAAGGAGCCCTTGGCCTTGAATGCCGCACCGACGATCAAAACACTCAGGACCTACTGAAACTTCTGACCGAGCCCACAGCGTGGGCCACGTCGCTGGCGGAACGTGCCATGCTGCGCGCCCTGGGGGGTGGTTGCCTTGTGCCGGTTGGGGTCTTCAGCACCACAGAAGGAACTACGGGTCGCTTAGTGGCAGTGGTTCTGGATGAAACCGGAGCAAGGCGACTGGAAGTTACCCATGAGGGGCCACTGGCAGATCCTCAAGAATTAGGAGAATCTGTGGCGCGCGCTCTCATCGATGCAGGGGCTGATTCCATTCTGTCAACCGTTGAAAAACGATACTTGGGCCAGCCGACCAATCGCCCTCGGGGGGCCTGAACCATGGCTGGAAATCGTCCTGAAGTATTGGCGCCTGCTGGTGATTTCGATTCCATGCGCGCCGCTGTTGCCGCGGGCGCCGACGCGGTTTATTTCGGCCTCGACCGCTTCAACGCGCGCCACCGCGCGACCAATTTCGAAATCGAGCGCCTGCCCGAGATCATGCGGTACCTGCACCGGCACCGGGTGAAAGGATATGTGGCCTTCAACACGCTGGTTTTCAGCGATGAGCTTCCGTCTGCGGAAGCATGTCTTGAGGCGATTGCGCGCGCCGGTGTCGATGCGGTGATTGTGCAAGATATTGGAAATGTACGTCTCTGCCGTGAAGTGGCACCCGGGCTTGATATTCATGCCAGCACACAAATGACACTCACCGAGGGCGGTGGTATGCATCTTGCAACCAGCCTCGGAATCAGCCGGATTGTTGCTGCGCGGGAGATGTCGCTGGCCGACCTCCGACGCATCCGCACATCATGCGATATTCCCTTGGAGGTGTTCATTCACGGGGCTCTGTGCGTTGCCTACTCGGGCCAATGCTTAACCAGCGAAGCCCTGGGTGGACGAAGCGCCAATCGTGGACAATGCGCGCAAGCCTGCCGACAACCGTACGAATTGTGGGTGGACGGCCAGCGTCGCGATACAGGCGACAAATCCTATCACTTGAGCCCGCAAGATCTGGCAGCGCCGGAAGCGGTAAGGGAACTCATTGAACTGGGAGTGGTCAGTTTCAAAATCGAAGGCCGCCTCAAGGGGCCATCGTATGTCACAACGGCCGTTACCACGTACCGAAAGGCCATCGATGCCGCGCTGAATGGCACCGTTCACTCCCCCGGTGCGGGAGAGTGGCGCGATCTTCAACAAGGCTTTTCACGCGGATTCACTCCGGGTTTTCTGCGCGGAATCGACCATCAAAAACTGGTGCGCGGCAGGTCTCCACGAGCACGAGGCGTCCGAATTGGGGAAGTGCTGCGACGCGACCGCAACAGTGTGTTGGTGGCCTTGGATGAACCAAATACCCTTTTGGCAGAAATTCTGAAACCCGGCGATGGCGTTGTACTCGACGAAGCCCGCCCGGAACACGACGAAGCTGGCGGCAGGGTTTTCAGTGTGCGTTCAGGACGCGAAAAAGCCACCGTATGGGTCGACATTGGTCCGGGAGACCTTCCCAGCGACCGAGGGGGAGCTGGCGCATGGTTGTGGAAAACAGATGATCCGGAATTTCATGCCCGCTGCAAACGGCAATGGACAGATCCAGATCTTCCCGGCAAACACGTGCTGAACTTTCGACTCACAGGCCAACCGGGATCCGCGCTTAAGCTCACTGGCACGCTTGAAAATGGTGCTACCGCAGTTGTGTTATGGGATGGCCCGCTGGTTGCAGCACGGCATGAAGCACCACCGGGAACCCTTACCAAATGTCTTGGACGATTGGGAGGCACCCCGTTTTGCCTGGGAACCGTTGAATGCGAGATGCCTGAACCGGTACTCCTCCCTGCCAGCGTTCTCAACACATTGCGTAGGGACCTTGTGGTTGCCTTGGAATCTGCACTGGTACCATCGGCCCCCGCTACACGGCCGGGTGCACTGGATCGCCTGCGTGCAGCCAGACACACACACACGTCCGCCGATAGCCAATCTCCCCGGTTGATTTTGTTAGCGCGAACGCTCGAGCAGATTCAAGCAGCTTGCACATGGCAGCACGAATCGGAGCTTGCGCCTTTGGCGATGGTTTGGGTCGATGTTGAAGATCCACGCCAATGGGAAGAAGCGATTGCCATTTGCCGTGGCGCTTCCATTGATGTTGGCCTCGCCCCCCTTCGCATTGTGAAACCCGGTGAAGAAGGGCTGATTACCCGCGCCGCCCGGCTTAAGCCCGATGCCATTCTTGTGCGCAATCTTGCAACGCTGGAACTATTGCGCAGCAGTGGAATTCCCTTGGTGGGTGACTATTCGCTGAACATAGTCAACGACTTAACTGCAGCATGGTTCTTTGCCCAAGGGCTCAAAAGATTGACTCCCGGCCACGACTTGAACTGGCAGCAGCTTCAAGCTTGGCTGGCACATGATCATCCAGATGCCATCGAGTGCATCGCGCACGTTGCCATGCCTATGTTCCACACCGAACACTGTGTTTATGCGGCTCATCTATCGACGGGAAAAGACCACACCGATTGCGGTAGGCCCTGCGAGCAACACCGCATCCGGCTGGTAGACCCAACCGGTGCTCATTTCCCCGTGATGGTGGATGCGGGTTGCCGCAATACCGTGTTCAATGCCCATGTGCAGTCGGCATCCGAATACATCCCCCGATTAATTGGAATGGGGGTAAGAAACTTCAGGATCGAACTTTTGGGCGAAACCCCATCTGAAATCCATAACCTGCTTACTCTTTACAATCGCGTCCTAGGTGGACGGGATGATGGCCACGGTTTATGGCGCAGCCTACGCGCCAGTAGCCGCGTGGGCCTTACACGCGGAACACTCAACCTGGCTTAACGCTTTACCTGACCAGATTTAGTTTGCCTCATGTGTGAAACATAGTTTAGAATTCGATATGAACATGTCCTTGCTGCGATCGAAAGCGAGTCGGATGCGAGTTCAACTTGTGCCGCTTGATGGCGGCCGTCCTCTCGACCTTGTGAAGGACCTCACTCTTGTGGGGCGTCAGGACGATTGCGACCTTCAACTAGACCATAAAAGTGTTTCGAAAATGCACTGTGTGCTCGTCAAAGCCGATGGCATGCTCTTTTTGCGCGATCTCGGCAGCACGAACGGAACCCGTGTTAATGGCCAACGCGTACGCAGAGCTGCCCTGATGTCGGAAGACCAGATCACGATTGCTGGTTATGGCTACCGTGTGGTTGTGGAAAAAAATGGCACCCCGCCTCGCGCCCAAGCCGCCGCGTTTGATTGCACCATTAATGTGAACGCCAAGGAAGTCCCGCGCCCGCCTCAGCCTGCCGCAAGGCCCATACCTCATGCCGCTCAACGCGGCAACGATGACGATTCCGTTGTTCTTGGCGATGCCATTCTAAACAATGCACTTCCGGATGTTTATCCAGAAGATCGGCGTTGATGGGCGCAATGTATCACGCTGCGTTCATTTTGTGCCTATGATGATTGCGTTGCTTCCCGAAATCAGCAGGCCAGCGGCAGGATCATCCCGTGACAGATCGACCACGCACTCTTCAGCAACTTCGCGATTCCGGTTGGACTGCCCGCAGTGTGAAAGACGAAGTCCGAGCGAACTTCCTCAAGGCAATCAAGGCAAACGAGCCTCTTTTCCCCGGTATTGTTGGATACGACAGCACCGTTCTTCCGGAAATCAGCCTCGCGCTTCTCGCAGGGCATGACATCCTGTTCCTCGGAGAAAAAGGGCAGGCTAAAAGCCGGTTGATGCGATCACTGGTTCGCTTTTTGGATGAGGAAATCCCCTACCTCGAATACCCCGGCCTGCAAGTTCACGAAAACCCATACCAGCCCATCACCAGCCCCGGAAAACGTCTCGTTGCGGAAACTCCTGCTTCCGAAGTCCCCATCGGTTGGTGGCGCCGTGAAGACCGCTACGCTGAACGCTTGGCACCAGGTACCAAGTTTGCCGACGTTTTGGGTGAAATCGACCCTTCAAAGCTTGTGGCCGGGGTGAGCCTCTCTGCTGAGGAAGCAATCAGCTTCGGCCTCATTCCCCGAATGCACCGTGGCATTTTTGCCATGAATGAAATCCCTGAACTCGACGAATTGGTGCAAGTGGGCCTTTTCAATATCCTCGAAGAACGCGATGTGCAGATCCGCGGATATCCGATCAAATTCGACCTCGACGTTCTGCTGCTTTTTTCAGCCAATCCCTCCACCTACAACAGGTCGGGGAAAGTTATTCCACAACTTAAAGATCGAATTGGAAGCCTGATTCAAACCCATTACCCGCTCGATCGGGCTCTTGGCATCGACATCATGGAGCAGCAATCCAATGTCGATCTTGGTGGCGAATACCCCGTGCTGGTACCACCGTTCATGAAGGAAATCATTGAACAGATCAGTCTGTGCGCCCGAAAATCGAGGTTGGTTGATCAGCAGTCCGGTGTCAGCGCGCGATTTTCCATGGCAAACTACCGCACCATGGTAGCCAGTGCCAGGCATCGTGGCGTGCGGCTGGATGAAAAACCTGCAGTCCCCCGCATTTCCGATCTCGCTCATCTTCCAACATCATCTCTGGGAAAGCTTGAGCTCGATATGATGGGCAGCCAGCAGATGACAGAAAAACAGGTTCTGGAAGCGATCATCGCGGAAGCCATTGGCATAGTATTCAACGAGTATGTTGAAAAATCCGGGCTTGAAGCGATCGTAAGCGTCTTCAACAAAGGCGTGCGCGTGGAGGTGGGCGACATGCTGCCCTCGGAACATTACGCCGAACGGCTTAAGAGAGCCCCGGCTGCTTGGGCTAAGGCTTTCGAGGTGAATCCAGATGAGAATCTGGCTGTGCGAGCTTCGTGTCTGGAATTTGTTCTGGCCGGCCTGTACGCCACAGACCGTATCAGCCGTAGCCAGAAACATGGCCGCATGACCTACGAAATCCGCTGATTACCCCGCACAGGATTGAACCATGGAAGAGCTGCGGGACATTGCCGAAGAAAGAAACACGCCACCGGGCGTGATTCACGTGTATCAAAAATACGATCCCAGGTTGGTGCCGCCCCCTAGCCAACCGCCTCCAGATATGGTTTCGCCAGCATTCGAACACATGCTGCGCCACGGAACCAATCGGCGATTCACGGAAGAGGAACTTGCCAACGCCATCAAGCTCGACCCTTCCCAGATCCGCAATTTAGGTCCAAGTATTGAACACCTCCGCGAGATCCTGACCAAACGCAAGGAAAAAATCCTTGATACATATTCTACTGACGAAGTCCTCAAAGAGGCCGATCAGGCGGTAACCTCTCAGGCTCGGGCTTCCAAACCTCCGGGGCCTCTTACCAAAGAATTCAATAAAGCTGTACGCGAACGCCAGCTTGGCGATCTCGAATCGCTATGGTATCGGATTGGCGACGAACGCTCTCCCTTTGCAACTCAGGTTCTGAACCTGATGGAGCGCATGGGAGAACTCTACCAGATCGACGAACTAGCGGCGAAATACCCATTCCGCGGCATCACACCAATGACGGTGCCCGAGGCTCTTGAAATCAAGGAAATCCTCGAGGCTATCGACAAATTACTGGCCCAGCTCGAAGAAGCCGAAAAAACTGCGCAGCTCGGCATCATCGACCTCGATGAACTGGCCCGATTCACCGAACCGGAAGACGTTGAAAGCCTTGGCCAGCTCCAAAAAGACATTCAAAATCTCTTGAAACACCTCGCCGAGCAACAGGGACTGGTCGAAGGTGAAGGCGGGGCACTGAACCTGAGCCCACAAGCCTATCGCCTCTTCCAACGCAAACTGTTATCACAAATTTTCGACAAACTTCGCGATTCACGTACCGGCAGGCACCCGGTTCATGTCGAAGGAGATGGGGTTACAGAATCTGCAGCAACACGTTCGTTCGAACATGGCGATTCACCCGCTCACCTCGATTTACCCAGTTCATTCATCAATGCCATGCTCCGGCAGGGAACCAGTTCTCCCCTGCGCCTGCAGCACCGCGATCTGATGGTGCACCGAACGCACAAAACACCCAGGTGTGCCACGGTCGTTCTTCTCGATATGTCTGGTTCGATGCGATACGACGGCCTTTACATGAACGTCAAACGCATGGGTTTGGCACTCGACGGATTGATACGATCAGAATTCCCCGGCGATTATCTTCAATTCATCGAAATGTCTTCGCTTGCCAAGCCAAGACGTTCTTCTGAAATCGTTGCGTTGATGCCCAAGCACGTGACACTATTCGATCCGGTTGTCCGCCTGCGTGCCGACCTCTCCCGTCCAGACCTTGATGAATCGAGCATTCCAGCGCATTTCACCAATATCCAACACGGATTGAACCTGGCACGCAAATTTTTGGCCGGTCAGGATACGCCCAACCGTCAGGTCATACTCATTACAGACGGATTGCCCACAGCCCATCTTGAAAAGCAATTCCTCTATCTACTCTATCCGCCAGATCCCCGAACCGAGGAAGCGACACTTCGCGAGGCAGGATTGTGCGCGCGTGAAGGCGTCACCATCAATATTTTCCTGCTGCAAAGCTGGAATCAAACTTCCGAGGACGTGCAGTTCGCATACCGTCTGGCAAAATCCACCAATGGCAGGGTGTTCTTCCCCTCGGGTCGCGACCTCGACCGTTTCGTGGTTTGGGATTACTTGAGCCATCGTCGGACTATCATCAGTTGACCACTTTGGCCGCAATGAAGGCTTGGGCCAAAGTGTTTAGGTTGGCACTGCAACGTCTCGGCGGACTGGTGCTGATGTAATTTGAGTTTTTCCTCAAGATAAAGGCTCGACCAACTTCCACCGAATCCGGTATAATGTTTTATTAGTTGTCACTGACCAGAGGTACATTGTCATGCCCGAACCACTCGCCAACGGTCCCCAATCCGGTGCCGATATCCTCGTGCAATGCCTCATCAACCATGGTGTTGACTCGATTTTCGCCTATCCGGGCGGTGCCAGCATGCCCTTGCACCAAGCCCTGACACGGGTAAGCGATCGTCTCCGCACCATCCTGCCGCGCCACGAACAAGGCGGCGCCTTTGCTGCTCAAGGGTACACGCGCAGCACTGGTAAGGTGAGCGTTTGCATGTCCACAAGCGGCCCCGGTGCCACAAACTTTGTGACATCGCTTGCCGACGCCAAGATGGATTCGATTCCAATTATTGCCATCACTGGTCAGGTGAGCACGCCTGTTATTGGTACCGATGCTTTCCAAGAAACACCCATTGTCGAAGTTTGCCGCGCCGTTACCAAGCACCATTATTTGGTCACGCGGACTGAAGACATTCCGCGTGTGATGAAGGAAGCGTTCCATCTGGCGGTCACTGGTCGCCCTGGTCCGATCCTTATCGACGTGCCAAAGGACGTCCAGACCCGGGTAATCACTCCTGATTACGATCCGCCCATGAACCTGCCCGGCTACAAGCCAGATCGCCGCGCCACGCGTTGGGAGCTCGATCAGGTTCTGCAGATGATGAAGGCTTCCAGCAAGCCCATCATTTACGCAGGCGGTGGTATCATTCACTCGGGTGCGGCAGAAGCTCTTCGGGCCTTTGCCGAAAAGACAGGCATCCCTGTGGCCATGACTCTTCACGGTCTGGGTGGTTTTCCACACGACCACTACCTGAGTCTTGGCATGCTTGGCATGCACGGCACAGTCTATTCCAATTACGCCATCAATGAAGCCGACTTGCTGCTTTCGTTTGGTGTGCGCTTTGACGACCGTGTAACCGGTAAGCTGAGCGAATTTGCCAAGCATGGCAAGATTGTGCATATCGACATCGACCCGTCGGAGCTCAACAAAAACAAAAAGGCAGACTTGGGAATCCATGGCGACGTTGGCCAAGCCCTTCAGGATTTGGTTCGCATCATCGACCAACGCCCATCGTCAGCCGGTCCGCTTACTCAGGATCTGCGCGAATGGGACAGGCAGATCACGCATTGGCGGGAAACCGAACCAATGAAATACCGGGATGTGGAAAATGCCATTCTCCCGCAGCATGCGATCAAGCGTATGTGGGAAATTCTTCGTGATCGCGGTCAACTCGATGACACCATCGTTTCAACGGGCGTAGGTCAGCACCAGATGTTTGCGGCCCAATACTTTGGTTTCTCCAAGCCACGCACTTGGCTTACAAGTGGCGGTCTGGGAACCATGGGATTCGGTTTGCCGGCAGCCATGGGCGCGCAAGTTGCCCACCCGCTGAAGACATGCATCAATATCGATGGCGACGGCAGCTTCCTGATGAACATTCAGGAACTGGCAGCCTGCCATACCGAGAAACTTCCGGTGAAGATTCTTCTTTTGAACAATCAGCACCTTGGAATGGTTGTTCAATGGGAAGACCGGTTCTTTGAAAGCAATCGTGGCCACACCTACCTTGGTGCGGGACTGAACGAAGAGCCATTCCCGGACTTTGTAACCGTCGCCAAAGGTTTCAAGTGCCAGGCTAGGCGGATCAGCGCCAAGGGCGATCTGGATTCTGCTATCCACGAAATGCTCGATAGCAAAACGGCATATATCCTCGACGTGATGGTACCGCATGCCGAGCACGTGTTGCCCATGATTCCTAGCGGCATGACCGTTCGGGACATGATCAAGGCCTGATTCAAACTAAGGCAAACAGGTGCCCTGGCAGCCCGAACCATGCCACAGCCTGATTGATATTTCAAGTACCCGCTACCATCTGGTGGCGGGTACTTTTTTTCAGTGATCCTGCGCTACACGATCGAATGGATCATCTTCTGGCTTCATAGCCACAGCTTGGAATGGCGAGGCGCACGATGACCAACCAAAACGAAGAACTTACCATCCTGCTCAAGCAGGTATTTGGGCATAACGATTTCCGTCCGCTCCAAAAAGATATCATGGTGTCCACCCTGAACGGGCAGGACACCGTGGCCATTCTCCCAACAGGAGCGGGTAAAAGTCTGTGCTACCAGCTTCCGGCACTGCTTCGGAATGGATTGACCGTGGTGATATCGCCACTCATCGCCCTTATGAAAGATCAGGTGGATCAACTGCTTGCCGCGGGCGTTGCAGCAACATTCCTGAATTCATCGCTCGATGCCAACACTCAGCACCAACGCATCAAGGAATTGGGAGAAGGCAGGTACAAGTTACTCTATATCGCGCCAGAACGTGTGATGGCAGGCAATTTTCTGACACAACTGGGCCAGTGGAGCATCGCGGCGCTTGTTGTGGATGAAGCACACTGTATCAGCGAATGGGGGCACGATTTCCGACCCGATTATCGCACCCTGTGTGAACTGCGTCGCGCCTATCCGAAGGTGCCGATCCTTGCGCTGACAGCAACCGCCACTCCTCAGGTCCGCGATGATATTATCGGGCAGCTCAAACTGCGAAACCCATCGATACACCTGTCGAGTTTCAATAGGCCTAATTTAAATTATCGAGTTATCGCCAGGGAAAAGGCCGCCCGGCAAGTGTGGGAATATGCCGCTTCCAGACCTATGGACTCTGGTATTATCTATTGTCAGTCCCGAAAGGCCACCGAAAGCCTGACCGCCGTGCTCTGCGAGGCAGGTCTACCCGCCATAGCCTACCATGCGGGTATGACACCGGAGGATCGGACAAAAAATCAGGAGGCATTTATTCGCGACGAAGCGCGAATCGTGTGTGCCACTGTCGCCTTTGGCATGGGTATCAACAAACCCAATGTGCGTTATGTTATTCACGCTGAACTGCCCAAAAATGTCGAGGGTTATTATCAACAGACAGGACGCGCCGGGCGTGACGGCCTCGCGGCAGACTGCCTGATGCTGTTTTCACGCGGCGATTTGATAAAAAATCTAGCATTTCTCGATGAAATCACCAATCCGCAGGCCCAGCAGGTTGCTCGCCAACAACTGGACCAGATGGTTTTCTATGCTGAAGATTCGGGGTGCAGAAGGTCGTACCTTCTTCGTTATTTCGGTGAAAATTGGCCTGAAGCCAACTGCGGCAACTGCGATAATTGTCTGGAACCCCGCGAATCATGGGACGCCACCATCGATTCACAAAAATTGCTGAGTTGTATCTGCCGGATTGCGCAAAAAAGCTCGTTTGCTGTGGGTTGGCAGCATCTTGCAGATGTGTTGGTTGGTGCTCAGACCGAGCGGATGCGCTCGTGGGGGCATGACACCCTATCCACCTACGGAATCGGCAAAGATAAGACCAAACAGGATTGGATTGCACTTGGCAGGCAACTGGCCCTTTTGGGTTTCGCGGAAGTAGGCAAAGACAAATATCCAACCGTCACCATCACCACCAAAGGAATTGTTGCCCTGCGTGACAGAATTGCCGTGCACCTGAGCCGCCCTCTTGCTGCCAGTGTGAATACCGTTGCAATTAAAGCCCCGATTGCCAAGGCAGGCGAGATTCCGTGCGATGACGGGCTTTTTCAGCAACTGCGCGTCATTCGCAAAAGTCTGGCAGATTCACGCAACGTTCCAGCCTATGTCATTTTTTCGGATGTCACATTACGGCACATTGCGCGCGCTTACCCATGCACGGAATCGGAATTTCTGGCGTTGCCCGGAGTGGGTGAACGGAAACTCACAGAATTTGGAGGCCCATTTATCAAAGCGGTGGATGATTGGTTAAAAGACAATCCACGCCAATCTTTCCCCGACCTCAAGCTATCGCCCAATGCCCCTAGGAATGGCCCGCCAATTCCCGCAGCCCTTGGCGCCACGGTTCTTGAAACACTCCGACGGTTTCGTGCCGGAGATTCGATGGAAACAATTGCGGAAGCGCGGCGTTTTACTCTTTCAACCATTGAGGGGCATTTGGCCCAGGCCATTGAATTTGGGGAAAATCTGGAACCAATTGCGTTTTACACCCCTGAAGAGTCGGATCGAATGCGCGCTGCTTTCCTAGGTCAGGAGGCAACAGGCCTTTCTCCGATCTTTGAAAAGCTAGGCGGCGCAATCAGTTACGGCAAGCTAAAAATGTACCGAGCTTTTACAGCTCGAAAACAAAGTAAAGCCTAACAAAATCCTCAGCACTGGCTCATGGTTACGGCAAAGGCGCAATCCAACTTCGGTTGATATCAATCGATTTAGTATCGTTTGCGCCCGTTCCAAACGCTAACCGCTGGCTTACTGGATCGAGTGTGAGGGAATACCAAGGCCCGGCAGGCAGTGAAATTACTTTGGACGGATTGGTTGCCCCCGCGGGCCATCGCGCCACTGTGGCACCTTGCCTCGGTGACAAGCCCAAGCTCACGAGGCTGCCATCTTTGCCGTAAGCAACAGCCGTCACCCATCCACCATGGGCAGCCAAGGGCAGAGGTGGTTGACCGACAATAGAAGGAAACGGCGCGACCTTAGGATCCGCCAATTCCCTTGCTAAAGCTCCATCGCCTGAGTTCCAGATCTTGATAGACCTGTCTGCCGAACCCGAGGCCAATTGGGCACCATCGACACTGAAAGCCAGTGAGAACACCGCGTCGTGATGTCCCTTAGGAGCGTCTTTTTCGTTAAATCCTTTGATTTCTCGCGCTAATTGGCCATTGGCCACAGTCCAAAGCTTTATTGAACGGTCTTCTGACGCGCTTGCCAAAATAGTGCCGTTGGGATGAAACGCCACAGCATAAACCTGTGGAGCACGTGTGTTGGGCGGAACCGGCACATGTGCTGCAATTTCACGAACAATCGTTCCCTTTTCTGAATCCCATATCCGGACCTTGCCATCGTGGCAGCCTGTGGCCACCAATTTACCATCGGGAGAAAATGACACACACGCCACAATTGCTGGGTGCGCCAACGTTTTGCGCGGCGTTTCGGCAGCCATTCGCCAGACATCGATTCCAGCCTTGAGACCTAATACAACAAAATCTCCCTCGATTCCAATCCATGCTACAGCCCCAGGAATCGTCACCAGCGGTAACGTTTGAAGCAATTTGCCAAACGGTTCTGCATTAGGTTGCATAGGCACAGGCGCGATAGATCGGATCTGCGTTCCCGCTGCGGTGAACAGCGCCACTATGGGAAGGCTTGGGTGAGGAACTGCGGCACGCAATCCAGATAACGGAATGGCACCCACTAACTTGCCATCGGGAGCTGTTACTGTCAGGCCAGTAGAATTGGCAACCAGCATCTGCCCCGATTTGGCGACAACAACATCCAAAATTGGGGCGGTTTGTGGCCATGCCTTTTCCGGCATCGGCCGGCCAGCAGGAATACTTTCCAATGGTCCACGCGCCACCAGCCATGCCCCGTTCGGACTCGACCGAAGCAACGGTGTTTTGCCTTCTTTGAACAACATGGCAATGGCAGGAACAGGAATCAATTCTGGCGGTTTCGCCTTGGTCGCTACAACCATGGTGGTTCCCTGTCCGGGCACAGCCACGGCAGTCGCGCCAACCAGACGCTTGCGGCCGACCATATCGCCTGAAGTCAGGTCCACAATTCGCACTTGCTCGTCTTTACCAAGAACAAACAACCGCTTGCCATCAGCACTTAAAGCTGCCGAAGCACTTTCTGTGGTCACTGGTGAATATTTGACAATCTTGGCCTCATAAGGCTGTATGACCGCAATCGACTTCCCTGTAATCAGAACGCCAACCTGCCCATCGCGGGTGAAGGCAGCAGAAGTAACAGGTCCACCCGGAGCAGCAGCAGCAGGTCCGGGCTGGCCCAGAGTGTTCCACGTTTTCAGACCATCGGCTCCAACCGAAACAAGCCGATCCCTAATAGAGGCTACCGCAAGAACGGCACCTGCATGAGCCTGTGCCGGTACTGCGTTCGGAACGTTTTTCCAAGGCATATTGGCAGCAGGTGGAGCCTCCCATGCCGCTAGCTTGCCATCGGCCAAGCCAAGCACGAGGCGATTTTGATGCCATGTCATGGATGTTACCGAAGCACCCGGCTTGAATTTACCTATAACAGCTCCCGTTGGCTGTAGAATGCTGACTTCGTCTCCCTGCGTAACAGTCCATCCGTTACCAGGCCCGCCTTGAATCACTAGAGTTGGCGGTGCCCCTGCCACAGGGACTTCCCTTACTGTTTCACCTTGGCCATTCAGCACGGCAAATCCAGCCAAACCACCGCCCCAAGCCACAAACCCACCATCGGGAGTAGACTCCACACGGGCCACAGCAGACTTCCCTAAGGTTTTGTTGGGAGTTGTTGGCGGGGTAACCGTACGCACCATGCCGTCAGTACCCAAGATTCCGATACCAGAGGACTGCCATACCAGATCCTGTGCCGGACCTTCCGTTGCCGCCCATGCCGCAATTTCCTTGCCATCGGCAGCCATCAGCCAGTGGATATGGCCATCGGAATCGAGGTGCGCAATCGTTTTGGCATCTGGACTCCAGGCCAAGGCAGTGGTTTTGTCAGCCAGTGGGGATTTCAACAGTTGCTTGGTACCGCCCGGTGCCATGGCATCGAGTTGAAAGATCACCAGTCCGTCTTTGCCACCAATCGCAGCAACGGTTTTGCCATCAGCGGCAACAGAAAACGCTGGCACAGATTGGTCGGCAAGCCAGGTCTTACTTGGGACAAAACGTGGCATATCCCAGATACGAGCAGTGTTATCGGCTCCTGCTGAAGCCAGAAGCGCACCGCTGGGAGCCACCGCAACCGATAAAACCGAGTCGGTATGCCCCTGAGCTCCACCAAGCTGATGAAGCAAACGGCCAGTGGATGAATCCCAAACACCTATCGTTTTGTCAAAGCTGGCTGTGGCCAGTGTTGTACCATCTGGTGAAAATGCCACACCGTATACGGCATCTTTGTGTCCAACCAATGGCACGGCCCCCGGAAGGGCTGTGGCAGGGTCTTGCCAAGCGATGACAACGCATGCCAAGGCTGGAAGCAAGGCCATGGTCAGGCAGAAGCGCGATTGGATGATCATGGTTTGGTATGTCCCGAGGGCAAGCACTTTCTAGAGCCCTGAGGTTACACTGCCTGCAACGAGATGCAATCCCCCGCTTCCTTGGGCATAAACGAAATAAGACCGGGCCGGCTCCCCTCGAAGCTGGCCCGGTCAGGTACCTCAGGTAATGACCCTAATATTAGGGAGCTACCTGGGGAGCCGGACGGAAGTTCGTCTGAATCTGCTCTTCTTCTTCCTGAATGATGATTCTCGGAGTAATCATCATCAGCAGGCTGGTGGCCTCACGGCCGTAACCGGTGTTGCGGAAGAGCCTGTTCAGGTAAGGAATCTTGCTGAGGATCGGTGGGCCGTATTCGTTACGCGCCTCGCTGAGCCGCTTAAGTCCACCCATCAGAACCGTACCGCCATCGGGTACCGCCACCGTGGTCTGCACCGTAACCGACTGGATGATCGGCTGCTGGATGAGCTGGGTGAAGGTAATGGGGTCAGAAGGATTGGGCTGGTTGAAACCGGGTTGCGGGAAGATCGGCACAACCACAGGGAAGAGGTTAACTGGACCGGGCGCCAAGTTCTGCATGCTGATGTTGGGAGACAAGCGCACAGTACGGCGATCGGCGGAGATGATGGCCTGGATGGTGAGTTGGATACCGTTGAAGTACCCTTGAACCACCGGGCTGAAGGAAACGTTACCGTTGGCAAGTGTTTGCAAGCTCACGTCGATGACGAAGAACTGGGTATCGCCAACGTTGAGTGTTGCAGTCTGGCCGTTGAACAAGGTCAACTTAGGAGCCTGCATCACGTTGGTGCGGTTATCACCCTGTGCAGCTTCAAGGAACAAGAAGACTTGGATGTCACTCAAGAACGCCAGCCCCATGCTCAATCCACCACCCGGCGCACCGAAGTAGTTGCCAAAGGCAGGATTGGTCATGTTGAAGCTGTTCTGCTTGATGGGGATGTCCAGGTCGCTGGTGAACGATCCGGCTGGCGTGATGCCACCCACCATGTTCTTGAAGTAAGGGTCGTTGATGTACCCAGCCGGTTTGTACTGGTTGGAAGTAATCATCGGCTCAAACTTAGCAGTATTGCGATCGGTCTTGATGTTCAGATTGAAGTCCAGACCGATACGCTCATAAAAGTCTTCCGCGATGCTGATCAGGCGGATTTCCAAGGCAACTTCCTGGTCGAGCAGGCGACGCAGGTTGTTCAGCAAGTCGGCAACCTGCTCTTGGATGTTGGGTGTCTGGTTGACAACCAAGGACATGGTCAATGGATGGTACTCAATCGTACCTGAACCACCCACCGTGCTCCACGACTGCGGTTCGATGGTGCTGGTGATGATGCGAATCAAAGCGTCTTCGGTGGTGGTCCCGATACGTTTGTTCCACTTGCCCGAGTCACTGACAGACTGATTGCCACTGCCAGTTGAAGATCCAACAGCAGTACCACCGTTGAGGCC